>Ga0157369_10002260_pt1 | contig 23160 bp, 21 predicted proteins | sample C25metaG_FD_113461 | JGI IMG/M metagenome (GOLD analysis project Ga0157369, IMG submission 113461) | Corn rhizosphere microbial communities from Kellogg Biological Station, Michigan, USA - C2-5 metaG | ecosystem: Host-associated > Plants > Roots > Rhizosphere > Soil | place: USA: Michigan... | reverse complement strand
GTGGAGCCGGAGGGATTTGTATTACCCTTGTACTGCGCTGATATTCAATATTTTATAATGGCTCAATTTCTTACTCACCGAAACACTCACCACTTTTTTTGTACAGCTTAATTGCAAATCTTGTTAAGATAAAGATAAGCTTTTTATACAACTATCGCAAGTAATTACATCTATTGAACTGATGGGTTATAGGACTTTATGAAGTGATTCTCATAGTGATGTATATTTAAGTTTCATAAGACAAACCTACTAATGAATTAACAGGTATAAAGTATTGATCATCAGCTGAATTATTTTCAGCATATTCAAGAATAATTTTTCACTCAAATTGACCATCGTAGAGTATGTGGTATGCCGACTTATCGGTACCAAGTAGGATAACGAAAAGTTAATCAGGTATCGGGACCATAGTCCGATAACCAAAGGATTGCTTGCTCAGATCGAAACGGAAAATAATCGATTGATTAGTGGCAGCGGAGACATAAAGCATGGGAGAAAGTTGCTTATTCCCGAAGGAAAATTAACAGGTTTAGTAATCCGGGATACTACGTTGGTAGATTTCTTTATAAAATTTTACATACGTTTCGAGGCTGAATATTACCTATTTGGAGCAGAGAGGAGAACAGGGAAATTATTAGTTTGATATATCATGAACTCTGTTTTTGACGGGGATTGGTATAAGTTTACGCATTATTGAGAATGTATTTGTGGTTTTGCGGCAATCTATATTTGGTAATACAACCCTTCTAAACCTCTACTGTTTTGGCGATTAGCTTCTGCGTTAAAACAAAAAAATCGTTTTTGTTATTACCCTTAAAACTAAATGCCTCATTGGTTAAAAACTACTTTAAAGATCACCGTTGGCTTGGTACTACTTTTAGTGCTACTTATCGCGGGGGCGTCTTTGTACATTACCTTTCGCAAGGATAGATTTTTAAAGCTAGTCAATGCTGAATTGTATAAAAGTGTGGATGGCACTATCCAGATCGGCGATATGCACCCGCAATTTTTTAAAGGGTTTCCTAATATTTCGCTCGGACTGGAAAATGTATTAATTCGCGACAAGCGTTTCGCCCATCATCACCATACCTTACTGGCTGCAAAAAACTTTGACGTATCCGTTAATACCGCTAAATTATTCACCGGTACGATTGACGTTAACCATGTCGATATTAGTAACGCAACTATTGACTTATATACCGATAGTAGCGGCTACAGCAATATTTCTGTTTTTAAAACCGGGCCTGGTAAGAAGGATAAATCAGCCAGCGGCGGTTCGGCCACTCAACTTAAAAACTTCAGTCTGACTAATGTGAATTTCAAGGTGGATGACCAAAAAGCGAAGAAGCTCTTTGAGTTCGTGGTCAATGATATCCATGGAAAAATGGGCTATCCTGATTCCGGCTGGCATGCAGCCCTTCATTTGGATGTAACCGCCAAAAGCATGGCTTTTAACACTAAAAATGGCAGTTTCGTCAAAGGTAAAGTCCTTGAAGGCGATCTGAATGCTGGCTATAATGCGCGAAATAAGCAAATCAGCGTACAGGCAGACAAATTGAATATCGGCGACGACCCTTTCCGGCTAAAGGCCACCTTTGCTGCCGGCAAATTCAATTTTTTTGTGAGTTGCGACCAATTGCTTTGGCGAAATGCTTCGTCTTTGCTAGCCAATAATATTACCTTAAAATTAAATCGGTTCAATATGTCTAAACCCATCGCCGTAACTGCTATTATATCTGGCAGTTTTAGCGGCGGTGACCCCAATTTGTATGTGACCGCTAAAGTAATAGACAACACGATCACTATTCCCGGCAGTACACTGGACAATTGTAGCTTCGATGGCATTTTTACCAATGAGTATGTAAAAGGCAAAGGCTTTACCGATGAAAACTCGGTCATTAAACTGATCGGCATGGGTGGCAGCTATCATCATTTACCTTTTCGTATCGATACCGGCAGCATCATTAACCTCACCCAACCAATTGCTACCGGCAATTTCAAATCCAGCTTCCCCATGGTTAGCCTGAATTACCTGCTTGGCGACAAGATCGCCAAATTCAGTGCGGGCCGGGCCAGCTTGAACCTGAAGTATAAAGCAGATATTGTGGATTACCGGATCAATAAACCAATAGTGACAGGTCGTATCGATGTCCGGAATGCGGATATCCATTATCTTTCTGCGAACTTATTATTAAAAAACACTTCCCTGTCGCTGATATTTGTTAAAGATGATCTCATCCTAAGTAATATTCGCCTGCAAACCGGCCGAAGCGTAGTTTTAATGAACGGCCGCGTCAATAATTTTTTAAACCTGTATTATAATGCCCCGGAGAAGATCTTGCTGAACTGGCATATTCGCAGCCCGCAAATGTATTTGGGAGAATTTATTGGTTTGCTTAGCAGCGGCAGCAGTCGGCCTACACCAGTAAAAAGCGCTAATAGCGGCGACGTGATCGACCAGTTAAGCAACGTGCTACAAAAAGGGCAGGCGGCTATGCAATTAAATGTCGCGAATTTGCATTATCATAATTTTTTGGCGACCGATGTACACGCCGATTTGCTCACCTCGCCGAATGGAGTGGCGATCAAAAATGTAGGGCTGAAAACTTCTGGGGGGGCTTTGCGACTGAATGGCAGTATCAAAAAGAATGGCGAGTTAAATCAGCTGGCTATAAACACGACAGTTAGTAATGTAAATATTCACGACTTTTTTTTTTCCTTTGATAATTTTGGCATGACCGATTTTACCTATCAGAATTTGACGGGCATACTTTCTGGTAAGACGACTATCACCGCAGCTATAGATCGCAATGCGAACCTGGTACCGCGTACCGTTAGGGGGAACCTGGCTATCCATTTAAAAGATGCTGCTCTCATCGACTTTAAACCTTTGCAGGGTATCGGTAAATACGCCTTTCCCTTCCGGGACCTGAAGCATATCCGTATCCCGGTCCTCGACGCCAGTTTTAAAGTAAATGGCGATCAGATCGAGATCAGCCCGATGCAGATCAGTTCGAGTGTGCTGAACCTGGATATCGCCGGAACTTACGGACTAAGCAAAGGAACGAATATTGCTATTGATGTGCCGCTACGCAACCCCAAGGGAGATAGCACTATCACCGATCACGAGCAACTACAAAAAAAACGTTTTAAAGGTATCGTGCTGCATTTGCTGGCCAAAACAGATGAAACCGGAAAAGTCAAGATCGGGTTAAATAAGGACCGGAAAAAAAACGAGACGGATAACAAAACAGACGATAAAAAAAAGAACAATTGATATGGACCTGAAAACTTTTACCGGCCTGCCTTTTTACATCAAATTAGCCTGCGTGCTTTTTAGTCTTTTCGCTATCGGCTATCTCGTCATCCTTGGCAAAGAAATTTTGTCCCCACTAATTTTCTCCTGTTTATTTTCTATCCTGCTATTACCCGTGGCAAAATTCTTTGAATTTAAACTTCGGTTACCCCGTAGTGTTGCTTCGATGCTTTCGGTGCTGTTGCTGCTTACTTTCATTAGCGGATTAATTTACGTGATCGCCTCTCAAATAGCTGAACTATTGAAAGACTGGCCGGAATTCCAGGCGCAGATCACCCACTCCCTGTGGGAGTTCAGGGGATGGGTCCAGGAACATTTGCATATCAGCCGCGGTAAACAGCTGCAGGTGGTCAATACCGCGACCAACAAAGTCCTGTCGCCCGACACCGCTGCTGTTGGAGCTACGGTGTTGTCCCTGTCTGCTATCCTGCTATTTCTGGTGTTTACTTTTATTTATTCTTTTTTCTTTTTATTATATCGCCGCCTCATTATGTCATTTCTGGAGTCGGTATTCCTGGAAGAAAATAAAGCCACCGTCCATGAGATCATTGACCAGGTGCAATATATCATCCGTAAATACATTATTGGTTTACTGATCGAAATGGCTATCGTGGCAACCGTCGTCAGTGGTGCATTTTCTGTTTTGGGACTGAGATATGCGATATTATTGGGCCTGATCACCGGATTGTTCAACGTAATTCCCTACATCGGGATTTTAACGGCCCTGGCGATCAGCGCCGTTGTTACGCTGGGCAGCTCGCCGGATAGCACAAAAGTTATTTGGGTTATCGGCATCATGGCAGTTACTCATTTGGTGGACAGTAATGTTTTGTTACCGCTGGTGGTGGGCTCCAAGGTACGTATCAATGCGCTAATAACGGTGTTAGGTGTCGTGATTGGCGAGATGATCTGGGGTATTCCGGGCATGTTTCTGTCCATTCCAGTTACCGCCGTTTTAAAAATCATATTTGACCGGGTAGAGAGCCTGAAACCTTGGGGCATTATCATGGGTGATGAAGAAAAGAAGCAAAATAAGTTGGCCACACGATTGATGATCAAGAAAAAGAAGATTATTATCAAAGCCGGTTAATTTTGATTCTGATTAATCATGTTTTTTGAAGTAGTAACAGCAGTGTGAGAGGGAGATGGCTAAAACATCTGAAACAAAATCATCTTCAGGGCTTTGGTATATGAGCAATCGTCCCTTCACTAGTTTCTTTTAGTTACGGAGTAAAAGGAATATACTAGTATGATCCTATGGAAACCATTGAAACTCTGAAAAAAGAAATCTTATCTTTAAAAAAGAAAATCTAAATTTAAAACGTTCGCAAAGTTTAGATATATCAAAAATGCGGAACAGGAAAAATACTAAGTATCACAAATTCGCTTCCGAACTGTATTTGAATCTTCGCCGCTGGGCAATAAAATTATCGCTCCCGACTTAAGAATTTGGAAGTCAATCCCGTCCAGTTAGATCTTTTAGGTTATGACCATAAGTAGAACTTTATCGGAACAAGGGTACTGATTATTCACTTACGCGCTACTAAAAACAATATTATAAGGCGCTAAAAGACTACAACAAAGCATTTGCAGTCTTTTTATTGGTATCAAAACACCATAATATAAGATCAGCGGGATATCGGCAGGCAAATATATCAATCACCTGAAAAATTGTCAACCATTGCCTTGCTAATGGATAACTAAAGCAAAATTCTTTTATCAATTACAAGTCAAGTACAAAGCCAAAGGGGCACTAAGCTGCATATCTTATCAGATCACATAACCATTTCCCGATTGATAGTGCGAACCTAGAATGCCCCTATTACATATAATATTTAGGTTGGTCATCTTATTAGGTTAGATTTCTTTGACACTTATTTATGAAGTATAAGCTAATATGGTTTTAGATAATATATCCTATTTTTTCACCTTCCAGTAGTTACGAAGAGTAATTCAACTTAGGAACACGCCATCGTGTACTGCCATCGGATTTAGGTGTCAGCCAGCAGATCAAAAAATTCATCATCTTCATTTTTACCGCCGAAGCCTTTTCCTATATGCTCGTGCGTGTCTAAAAACTCTATTTTTCTAATCCACTTTACCATTTTATAACCTAACTGGTTTTCTATCCGCACACGGAGCGGAGCTCCATATTTTTCCGGTAGCGCCTGATAATTCATTTCCCAGGCCAAGATCGACTCCGGTTTCAGGCAATTATCTAAAGTGTGGGTGTCGTAATACGTACCGCCGTAAAGCCCCTCGCCAAATGAGTAAAATACAACAGTAGTAACTGATTTGTGCGGCTTAACGAGTTCTATGAGCGACCTGATAGACAAGCCGCCCCACTCAGCGATACCCGACCACCCTTGTATGCAATGATGCATGGTAATATTTTGTTCCAAACCTAATTCTTTAAGTTCGTCGAGTGATAACTCAACAGGCTTTTCAACCCGACCACCAACAGAAAGCTTGAAATCTAAGAATTTATTCGCTGCTAATTTTCGCCACTCTTCAGATACCGGCATTTTGCCGTTTACCCAAAAATAAGGTGATATGTCCTTTTCCTTATAGTAGAGCTTAGGTTTGAATTTATTAATGGTGTTTAGCCACAATGTACCGTTGATAGCAGCTTCTGTATACTGTAAAGATCGCGGGCGTTGCCAGGAGATCCAATGTGCCAGAAACCCAAAGGCGATGGTAAATAAAATAATACCTAAGCCGATATATAAACCGGTATGGCTAACCGGGTTATCTGTATTTACCGTAATATGGTTCATGTTCCGGGTTAGCCCTGTTGCAACCACCATCGCCACATGAATGACAATGAATGCCAGGTAAGCCAGCATAACTAAAAAGTGGACCGAACGTGCACCTTGCCGGTTACCAAACAGTTTAGGCAGCCAATGAAAACGGTTTTCAATAGCGGGTGACATGGACATGCCGCTTATCATGGCAATAGGTGCCAAAAGGAAAACAACCGCGAAATAGGAAATTTGCTGTAAGGCGTTAAAATGATAAAAGCCGTTAGGTTCAACCGGCATGTGGAACGTGGCATAATGTACAAATACATTCCAGGAGTCAGGTAGGATTTGCCATGACACCGGAACCAGGCGTTTCCATTGGTTTGTGAAAAATAACAGGAGTATAAAAACTACCCCATTAAGCAGGAAAAACGGAACAGTTATAAAATGCCATGCACGGGCGATGCCTACAGAATGACGATACCCCGGCAATCCAACAATGGGATTTAAATAACGGCCATCTTCTTTTGCCGTATAAACACGGTCATCAGGAACCTTTACAGGTGTAAATCTAAGCCACTCCGAGTTCGGCGAACATCCCCGGTTCCAGTACAGGCGAGGGTGATCTGCTAAGATGGAAAGCCCGCTTCTGATAATCATTATTAGAAAAAAGAAGTTCACCCAGTGGCTTAAGCTTAACCACAAAGGAAATCCTTTTGGATCTGAAGGAGATAAAGTGGGAAGGTTTGCAGAAGGGTCCATCGGCAAGCCTAAAGCAATAAACTGGCACCACGCAGCGCCAACAGTTAATAATAATAAAATTACAACAATAACAAGCGCAAGGGGCTTAATGCCCATAAACCATCTTCTGTCATCGGGGAAACGTATTTCCCGTTCTGCTTCGTTAAAATTGGTAAACATTATTGTGAAGAATTGACCAAATGGCTTAATTGCCCGATTGATAGCTTTAAGTTAAGCTATACTCGGTTAAATAACCCATGCATCTTTTAATTGTTTCAGCAGGTTAACTTCAGGCGTTAGGTAATGTAAACCAGAAATCAGAGCCTTTGCCTGGTTCACTATCGACACCGATGTCATCCGCATGTCTTGATGATCTCAGAAAATATGTATAACCATTTCTGTTGCCTCCTGTCCAAACTTAACTGCATTTATGGACAAGGTTCACCAGTACCTGCTCTATAGTGTGTCTGTCGCCAGTTACCGTTAATGCCAGATCGCCTGTATAATGTAAATAGATGCATTCGATATAGTTTGATGGTTGAGGCTGCTGTCTATTAATCTTTACTGGCAACTCGCCTTGATGAGCTCCAATTGTTCCAGATCCAGCTTTGTTGTTTGTAAAAATTTTCCACCAGATTGGTCAGCTTTCCAATTCGTTCTCTTCCTTTTAAAGCGGCAATTCCTTCCGTAGCGACTCTAAAGTCTTCATAGGATTGACGGATATTTATTTATACAATCCTGCCGAAGTGGAAGATATGCTTATCCATGTAAGTCCGGAATCTACATTTTTTCAGTTTCATCGTCTTTTCTGTTTTTAATTAAAAAATTAAAAACTATCGCTCTGTACGGGCAAGGTGAACCAGAAAGTAGAACCCTTTCCCAGCTCACTGTCTACACCAATTTCACCTCCATGGGCTTTAATGATTTGTGCTGATATATATAACCCAAGGCCCAGCCCGGGAGTTTGAGTGTTGCCTTTGTTAATCTGGTAATACCGGTCAAACAGATGTGGGATGTCTTCGGGGGGAATGCCCGCACCTTTATCGCTAACTGATATCTTAATATGGTCTTTTAACTGTTCCACACGAATTGCTATCTCTTCTGATGCGGGGGCATACTTAAGCGCATTGTTGACAAAGTTGACAATGACCTGGTCGATCTTATGCCTGTCTGCATATACTTCGATGGCAAGATCGCCACTGTGTGTCACGTAATGTCTTCGGTCTAACTGCACATGATTACAACATCCGTCTATTACGTCAGATAACGGGAAGCAGCGTTTATTGATTGATAGCTTCCCCTGTTCATATTTTGCGGTGTTTAAATAATCCTCAACTAAATGGGTAAGCTTTAAGGTATAAAGCTGTGCGTCGGCGGCCAGTTTGGCTATCTTTTCCGGAATGGCAGATTCGTTTTTGATCATCCGATTCATCAGTTGCAAAGATGCTTTTAAGCTGGTAATCGGTGTTTTTAGTTCATGTGTTGCTATCCCTATAAATTCGTCCTTTTGTAGGCGAAGATCATGCTTTTCTGTAATGTCCTCAATAATAGTGTACCCTAAAGTTTCGCCCTGATCAGGAAATAGTATAGAGGTTACCTGGCACCAAATCAGAGAGCCATCTTTCCTTATCAGCACAGTTTCCAAACTAAAGGATGGGGTTGCTTCTTTCCAAAGTTGTTTCTGAAGCATTTGCCAATGCTTATGATTTTCTTTTGGGGAATAGTCCAGAATCTGGGTTCCAATAATTTCCTCCTTACTGCTATAACCCAAAAGCGCTACCATGGCCGGATTAACCTGCACAATTTTGAGATCCGCGGTAATAACTTTGTTGCCAAGCCTTGAATATTCAAATATGGTACTAAACCTGGTTTGACTATTCTGGAATTCGGTTTTGTCTACCTGTGAATTATTAGATTGTAATTGCTGATTTTCATTTTTCAACCGCTCATTTTCATTTTTGAGTGCAATTATGGTTTCCTCGTGGTTTTCCTGATGCGTTTTTTGCGGTGCCATAATTAAAATATCATGTAAATATAATCTTTATGTATAAAAAACTTTAAATATGAATACAGTAATTCGGTCCTTATACTTTTGGGCCACTTATCGGGTAATCAATTCGTTCATAATATAATCTACTCAATATAGGTCTTTATAAAGGGGCGTTTTAATAACTAGCGAATATGGCTTTTGCGAGGTTGAAATGGCATAAGCGAGACGAAGATTATCGATTGCTTTAAAGTAACACCCTCTTACAACAAATAAGTAAGTTATGCGTTTATATATTATAGTCTTCCAAAAGAGACTCTACAAAGTACCTGCTGTTTTTGGCTTAATATCCCATAAACGTTTACTGATTGAATACAAACGCAGCTTAATTTATGCGTAAGTCTCACCAGACAAATCCAGGCCGACAGTGAACCACCCTCTCTGTTTAATTTCCTGTCAACAGTTATGGAAAAGCCATGCCTGTTATTAAATCATTTATACCAAATTTCCATGTTAATTATTCTTTCATTTTTTATTGCACACTGGTTCCTGTCACTTTTTTTTCAGACGTTTTTTCAGCACCGCTACGCCTCACACCGTATGTTTACCACAAGCAAGATCTGGGAACGCATATTTTATGTTTTGGCTTACCTTTTTGAAGGTGCATCTTTTTTAAATCCAAGAGCCTATGCACTAATGCACCGTGCGCACCATGCATTCAGCGACACGGAAAAAGATCCTCATTCGCCTCATTTCTTTGTAGATGTCTACCAGATGATGAAAGCGACTATTGTTACTTTCGGCGACTATGTCAAACGTATTAAAGACCCCGAGGCGCAGTTTCCAGGGCATTACCCTGAATGGCCGCTGATCGACCGCATGGGTTCATCTATCCTTTCCAGGATATTGTTTGGCGCAGCCTATACTACTTTCTATATCTTTTTCGCGCCATACTGGTGGCTATTCTTATTGCTGCCGATCCACTTTATGATGGGTCCCATTCATGGCGCTATTGTAAACTGGTGCGGCCATAAATACGGTTATGCTAATTTTGACAACAAGGATAAATCTAAAAATACTACCCCGTTTGATTTTTTAATGCTCGGCGAATTGTTCCAGAACAACCACCATAAGCATCCCAACAGCGCCAATTTTGGCAAGCGCTGATTCGAGCTTGATCCGGTTTATCCGGTGATGAAACTGATGCATTGGATGCGTATCATCACTTTAAGAAAAGCTTATTAATAAACTAACATTAAAATAGAACACTTATGAGTAAAGACAAAGGCGGCAAGAATATCAAAAAAGCGCCGGCTACCGAAGGAAAAAAGACCACCTCAGATTACCAGGCTGGCAAAAAAACAGTATCGAAGGACGATTTAAACACAAAAAAAACCAAATAAGATGAATGATCAAACAGTGGAGTTCCAGGCTAAAGTATATGTTTATGATTTGAATAACTGCGCGCGGGAATTTGGCTTTAAGGCCGATGAAACCTGGGAAGTCGACATGGCTTCCAGCCGCGATAAAGCCGACATTGAAAAAAAATATTTCCCCACGTTATCTGCCAAAGTATTGCCAGAGATGCTTGCCGAGATGATGAGCTCCGTCAAATTTAAATTAAGCCAGCGGCTGGCGGGTATTGAAAAAAACACAGATGCAACCCATATCCGGCAGCAAGAGCTGCAATACCTGATTGCTTACAGCCCTAACCGGTTGCGCCGTTAATATGATATTTATAAAATTTTAAACAAATGCCATTTCTAGATCATGTCTTACAAACCCCCTCCTGCGGATGGAAGGATGATAAAGGGCGTTTGGTAAAGCCTAACGGGAAACAAAAGCAGTTCTACAAGGATTATCATCTTCCTTACCGCCAGAACAGGCGCTTAAAGATCAATCAACAGGAAATATGAAGTTTAAACAAATAGGGTACGTAATAAGTATGTACTTTTTACTGCCTGCTGCGCTGTATGCGCAGGATGCCTCCAATATGATCCCGAAGCAAAGCGCCGTCAAGGATACATCGCGGCAAACCGATCTGATAGATATTGCCAAGGAACTCTTTAAAATCAACCCACAGAAACCGCGGGTACAGCAGGAAAAGAAGATCTATTTCTCCATATTGCCCATTCCGGGTGCAGTGCCCGGGGGAGCAGGTCGCGCGCTGATTACCAGTACAACCGCCGGTACCTATCTCGGGCCGAAAAGCACAACCAATCTTTCCAGCGCTACTTTTGCGCCTTACTGGAATCTGCACGGCCGATACGGCTTGCCACTTCGCACCAGTATCTGGCTAAAGGATAATAACTGGAACATACAGGGAGATATCCGGTTCCTGGTTTACCCACAATACACCTGGGGTTTAGGAAGCAGCCGTGCTTATAACGACAAAACGTTGATTGATAACAATTATATTCGTTTTTACCAAAGCGCGCTCAAACGCATTAAGCCTTATTTTTTTGCCGGTTTAGGCTATAACCTGGATTATCACAGTAATATTAAAAGCGACGATGCCGCTATTGACCTGCGACAGTTTACCAGCTATCCTTATGGCACGAATAGCAGTTCGGTTTCTTCCGGCGTAAGTGTTAACCTTCTATATGATACCCGAAATAATTCCATCAATCCTTTACCGGGTAGTTATGCAAACGTAGTCTACCGGGTAAACCCGACGTTTATGGGCAGCGGTGATTATTGGAACTCTTTATATGTTGATGTAAGAAAATACGTCCCTTTAAACCCGAGTAATAAAAACCAACAGAATACACTGGCTTTTTGGTGTTATTATTGGACCGTATTGGGGAGTAACGCACCTTATCTTGATTTACCGAGTATTGGGTGGGACCCGTATAACCGCTCGGGCGAAGGGATTGATCAGAATCGTTACCGCGGGAAATCGCTATTCTACCTCGAAAGCGAATACAGACGCGATATTACCACCAACGGGCTTTTGGGCTTTGTGGTGTTTGCCAATGTGAATACTGTCAGTGGTTCAGGCACCTTGTTTAAATCCTGGCATCCGGCTGCTGGCACCGGTTTAAGAATTAAATTCAACAAAGGCTCTAATACCAATATTGGAATAGACTACGCCGCAAGTAAAGGCTATAATGCTGTAATACTGAACATTGGCGAATCTTTTTAACTGGCATTTAAATGGTGATTGAATTTTATCACATTGTATAAATTAAAGCAGTTTTTCTTTTGAAACCTCTATAGAGCTCTCACTGAGGAAGATTGTTATAAGTCCACTATCAGTGCATTCAGCCCTCCGGCTGAAGCGCATACAACGATTAGTTGGCAGGTTTAGGATTGAAAGTTTCGAATCGTGGTCTTCATAATTTATAAGAACATCAAAAATCACTAAAGTTCCATTAGGGAAACAGTCCGCTTATTTACAGAATTTATAGTATTACAAACAATAATAAAATGCTCATTTCAAAAATATATTGTAAGTTTGATTTAATTCGATTGTCTGCCATCTAAGAATTGTTTAAATTCTGCCACCGCTCTTTAAAATCCTACAATGTTAAAAGATGATCCCCACCATATCATTGCTATAGGCGCCTCCGCGGGCGGCATGGAAGAGATAAATTCTTTTTTTGACCATACGCCTTTAGATGGCGTTTCTTATATCATCGTGCAACATTTATCTTCTGATTTTAAGAGCAGAATGGTTGAACTGCTGGCAAAACACAGTAAGCTTAAAGTTGAACAGGCTGAAAATGGAATGACCGTACAATGCAATCAGGTGTATCTTATCCCAAGTGATAAGTTCATGACCATCCGGCATAATAAATTATATCTAACAGCTAAAGAAAAAGTTAAAGGGCCTCATTTAACGATCAATGCGTTCTTTAACTCTCTTGCGGAAGATTCCGGCAAAAAGGCAATTGGTATTATTCTGTCTGGCTTAGATGCTGATGGCACTGAAGGCGTTAAGGCCATAAAAAAAGCTGGCGGCATGGTAATGGCGCGTGATCCCGAAACTTCGGAGTTTGGCAGCATGCCTTCCCATGCTATCGCGACCGGAGTGATAGATTTTGTCATGGAACCTATAGCCATGCCGGATGCCATAGAAGATTATGTAAAAAACGAAGGAAATTTAACTATTGATCAGGCTGATGATGAAAAGAACCTCGCGGCTATTATTGATCTGATCAAAGAAAGATCGCCGCTGGACTTTACAGATTATAAATTACCTACCATATTACGAAGGACTAAAAGAAGGGCTTCTTTCGGGAATTTTACAACGCTGGTAAATTATCTTGATTTTCTGAAAGTCACCCCAAAAGAGGTAGAGGCCCTGACCAAAGAATTTCTGATCAGCGTTACTTCGTTTTTCAGAGATAAAGAAGCTTTTGATTTTATAAAAAGCAAAGTATTACCCGGCATCCTCGAAAGTTTATCCCCTGCTGAGGAACTTAAAGTATGGGTAGCCGGTTGTGCAACCGGAGAAGAAGCCTATTCCATAGCCATATTGATAGCCGAGCAATTAACGGGCAGGTTAGCGGATACCGTAGTAAAGATTTTTGCTACAGACATTGACAGCGCTGCTTTAGTGCATGCAGGCAAGGCCGTTTATAATAAGAACATTTCAAAAAATGTACCTGCTGATCTGCTTGAAAAGTATTTCTTAAAAGAGGGAGATAATTACAGGGTAAAACCAGTCATTCGCAAGATGCTGATCTTTGCGCAGCATGACTTGGTTAAAAATCCTCCCTATTGTAATATGCACTTGATAAGCTGCCGTAACCTGCTGATTTATATGGCCCCTGTTTTGCAAAAGAAAGTATTTGCCATGTTACTCTTCGGACTAAAAAAAGGCGGGTATTTATTTTTAGGTTCCAGCGAAAACCCGATGCCCATTATCAAAAACCTGGAAGTGACCCATAAAAAATGGAAGATCTACAAGAACCTGGAAACAAAGCGGGCCGTAAGCTTTGATGCCTTTTCAATGCCTGAATTTTTGGATACCAAACCCAAGCCATCCAGCTTTTCGCACGAAGAAGCATCTAAAAATACAAACCATTCCTTGGCCGAAGCCATGCATGAAAGCCTGGCAAAAAAATTGGATTATTTTACAGTTTGTGTAGATGAGAATAACCAGGTGATCAAATCTTATGGAGATAGTACCAAGTATTTACTTCATAAACATTTCAGTTCAAACCTGGCAGAACTTTTACCAAAGCCGCTTGCGGTGGCTTTCAATGCGTTGAGCAAAAAGGCTTTAAAAACAAAGGACGGTGTTGTTTTAAACGGTATAAAGATCAAACGGGGGCAGCTTATTGTTAAGGTAAACCTGGCAGTAAGTCCTTTCGTAGTAAAAGGTGAAGAGAAATTATTACTGGTCACTTTCAGTGAAGATAGATCGGTTCCGTCCTTACAGAAAGATACTGTATATGATGAAAAAATATACCTTGATCAATACGTTGTTAACCTGGAAGAGGAATTAAAGGAATCAAAAGACAAACTTAATTTTTCCAATGAAAAGCTGGATGCCTCTAATGAAAACTTACAATCCTTCAATGAGGAACTGATCTCTGCTAATGAAGAAATGCAAAGTACCAACGAGGAAATGCAGTCCGTAAACGAAGAACTCCATACTATTAATGCAGATTACCAGCTAAAAAATAAAGAGTTGCTGGAAATTAACGACGATCTGAATAATTATTTCAGGAGCAATATCAACGGGCAGTTATTTATTGATAATGAGCTGCGGTTAATGAAATTTTCGCCAGGTACGGTAAAGCAGATCAACTTACTGGAAACGGATATTGGCAGACCGCTCAGCAATATTTCTACCAATATTAAATTTGAAACCATCATTGAGGATGTTAAAAAAGTATTGGCCGATGGGAGTGTAATCACCAAAGAAGTTGAAACAAATAATGGTAAATGGTACCAGGTCATGACCATGCCTTACGTGCAGCAGGCAGATCATAAAAATACCGGCGCTATTATTACTTTTAATGACATTACCGAACTAAAAAAAATACAGCAGGAATTAAATATTAGTAATAAAATGCTGGGGATTGCTATGGATTCAGCCGCAATGGGTATGTGGTCTATAGAACTACCAACCCGCGAATTTATTCCGTCCCAACGACTTAAAGAGATATTTGGCTTTCACCCTGATGAGCAAATGACCTATGAAGCGGCTATTGCCCAAATTGATAGTAAATACCGGAGTTTAGTGACCGATGCTGTGGAAGCCAACATTAGCCAGGGTATTAAATGTGATGTGGAATTTCCGCTACAGGGATTTCACGACGGAAAACTTCGCTGGGTAAGGGCCAGTGGTGACCTTTCCTATGATCAGGACGATAAGCCAACCTATTTTACAGGAGTATTGCATGATATAACCGTACATAAATTGGATGAGATCCGGAAAAACGACTTTATCGCTATGGTGAGCCATGAGTTGAGAACCCCGCTTACCTCATTGCAAGGATATATACAGCTGCTAACTTCCAGGGCAAAGAAAGCTGAAGATACTTTTAATGTGGATAAATTGGATAAGGCGCACATCCAGGTAAAGAAAATGACCGCCATGATCAACGGGTTTTTAAATGTTTCGAGCTTTGAGGCCGGGAAGATTTATTTAAATGAGCAGACATTCGAGATGAATGCCCTGCTGAACGAAATAGTGGAAGAGGTTACGCTGATAACCGCCAGCCACAACTTTGTAGTACTGCCAGGTCCAACGGTATCTGTTAAGGCGGATAGAGATAAGATCGGCCAGGTGGTCAATAATTTTTTAAGTAATTCGGTTAAGTATTCACCGAAAGGTAAAAATATCGAGATCTCCTGCAAGGAAGTGGAAGGCGATATCCAGGTAAGTGTAAAGGATGAAGGAATGGGCATAAAACCGCAGTATCAGGAAAAGTTATTTGACCGGTACTATCGGATAGAAAATATGAATACCCAAACCATTTCCGGTTTTGGTCTTGGTCTATATCTGTCTGCTGAAATTATCCAGCGACATAAAGGTAAAGTATGGGTGGAGAGTGAAATAGGCAAAGGATCAACATTTTACTTTAGTTTACCGCAATTTTAATAGACTTATCGTTTGCAGGAGGGCCTAAAAATGGTAATCGTACAGGAATTTTTATCAAACTTAATATTGGCATCATATTAGCGATGAAACATTAAGTATTGTGTCTTCTCGTGATTTATGAGTAAAAAAATATTAATTATTGACGATGATCCTGACATTTTAAAAATTCTTTCTTTAGTATTAGTAGAGGCTGGGTATGAAGTGCGGATGTTATCTTGTGGTGATACCGTATTTGACGATATTAAAGACTTTCAGCCAGACCTCATATTAATGGACGTAATGCTTGCCGGAATGGATGGTCGCGAAATTTGTAAAAGTATAAAGGAAAATCATTTGACTAATTTACTGCCCGTTATTCTGATTTCCGGGACACATGACCTGGCTGAATCACTACTTCTTCCAGGTGGGCCAAATGATTTTGTTGCTAAACCTTTTGATATTGACCATTTACTTGCACGAGTAGAAAAACAACTTGTAGCCTGTTAATTATGTATGTTTATTGCGAACACAAACGTTAGCTACAGTCAATATTTCATTGAACACCATCTCATATTCACCGGTTGTACAACCCAAAAGCGGGAGCCGGGTAAAAAGTCAAAGCCGAGCCGCTAAAAAACAAAATACAACTGGCAGATTGTATATGTTGAGTTTAATCCCAACGATGGCGACCTTTGCCGCACTGATAATTTGGAATGTATCCATAAGGTGGTGGCCAATATACCCCGGTGTTAAAGTAGATATTGATGTTATTAATAATGACTTTCATGCTGAATTTACTTTACTTGATATTCAAATTTCGGCGCGGGTAAAGCCGTACCGAACCCATAACACGGGTAATTTATTTATTTGGCCGTGTGGCTTACTCGCCATGCCCTGCTGCGTTCAGGTGTGCCGAAAGAGGTGATGAACACGCGGGCCATACTCAACTGTTAAGCAACCAAGAGCGTGTAGCCGGGTAAAAGTCAAGGGCGGGCGGGGCCGCTGAAAGCGAACAACTCCCGCCCGTTTATATACCCTTTACTTTTTATTCCGGCGTGGGCTATCTTCGCTGTACAGGTGAATATGGAATGTTCCACGAGTGGGATTAGTTAAATTATATATAAAGGAAATTAATTTAGGCGCAATCATGGGAATTAATTCATTATCAAGTACCATAAAAACAACAAATCTATTCTATGAAAAAACATTAATCATTGTTATTGATTTTAGGTCGTCTCTTTTTTACAGGTTGATTTTTACTCTTTAGCGCTGCTACCTTTTCATTTGCCAACCTACTTTCCTCGGCGGCTTGCTTCGCCGCAAAGGCAGCTTCGGACATTGTTTGCTGTTCATCAATATTGGCTTTTGCCTTTTTTATCAGGAAGTCGGCGTTACTGATATAAGCGGTATCAATATATTTTGCCACATTGGGATAAAAACCCCGCAATATCAAAAATTTGTTGGTTTCATCTGCCCGGCGGTTGTTCTCAATCCAGAGGCTTATTGAAATACCTGTTAAAATGGCCACGGCAACTAATAGCCCTATTATTGTGCGGACAACATATCTTGACTTCGTATCAAACTGGTGTGTATGCCTTACGGGTATTTCTTTTGGTACGGCCTTTATCTTTTCATTCAAACCGTTAATTTGATTTCCGAATTGATTTATCTGGTCATTATAAGCTAATATATTGACTGTTGGATAGCTCGCAGCTTGTGTTTCTAATTCTTTTACCCTCGGTTGTAGTTTATTCAGTTCCATGTTATCTACCTTCTGTTGGCGGTTTTCCAGGTCAGTTACTTTCTTGGCCAAACTGTCTATGATTTCTTCGTGCATGTTCTTTTCTTCCTGATGTTGCATAATTTACTCCTTTCTATTGGTTAATGATTTTTAATAGCTAATTCCACGGCTTTGATCCTGGTCTTGATCCTGTCCCTTCTTCTTTTTTCTCCTGTAAGGTTTATCCGGTTCCGGCGTAATTACCGGCAGGTGCCCAAATGGGTTAAATGATAGGTGATTAGATTGCTCTTTGCCTGGTTGTTTATTGATGACCTCCCTTAGCTGCTGTCCCAAAGATAGACGTTGTTTTATGACTTGCTTCTGTTGTTGCTCTATCTGTTTGCTCAACTTACCGTAGCTTAAACTGCGGTCAATCTCTGACCCCTTGAATTTGTATTTACCCTTACTGAAACTAATACCTTGTTTCTCCAACGTGCCGCTTTTGTATTTAAACTGCATACCAATGCCCTGCTTTAACAGCTCCTGTTTGAGTTCGGCCATACTGCTAACCTTTTGGCTAACCGATTTGATGGTATCGTGCAATTCATATTTCAGTTTGTCTATGCCTTTTAATTGCTGACGGTTTACTTTTTCCTTGCCCTGGCCTATGTGCATACCATACTTCAAGGTTAGCTCTTTGCTGATCTTGACGTTTTTTAGGTGTTGAAAATTATCAGGTATCGACTTGCCCTCATTATCCACCCGGTTATAAACGATATGGACATGTGGGTGCTCTTTATCCTTGTGGCGCACCATTAAGACCTGTGTATCCTGAATTTTCATTTTCTGTAAATACTCCTTGGCGATGCTCACCATTTTTTCATCGTTTAATTTATCGCTGTCGCTCGGGCTCCAGCTTAAAGCAATATGTCCGACCGCCTGACCTAAACCGGGGTTCATCTTCCGCTGCATGTTAAAATCATCAATGGTATGCGCTATCTTATCGATGCGCACACCATCCGCATAGAGTATCGCTGCCTCCTTTTTAAGCACATTATATTGGATGCAGCCCCCAAAGCTTTTTCCGGGTTTAGGTATCTTGCCTATCATTGCTGTTGAAATATTTTAAGGCTTCATCTATTTCTATCAGAAGCTGACCGCATTTAGTCGCAATGGTTAACAAGCCGTCCCTATGAGCGAGTTTGGTTAACTGGTTTAGGTTGTTGGCCATTCCCGTAAGCATCCGCATGATTTGTAAATCTTCCGGTTTTAGCCTGGCGACAACTTTAGCTGTTCGGGCTGCTGCCCTTATCCAGTCACTTAAACGCATACCCGCGTCTTTGGCCTTAGCGGCCATAAAAAAACGTTCCGTTGCGGTAAGCCTAACCTTTACGTGAGTTTCCCGTTTGATCTTCACCTTCGGCCTGCCGCCTTTGTGTTTTGGTTTATCGGTCTTGGCCAGTAACTTATTGCTTGTTTCCATACACTTCACTCTGTATTAATCCCATGACTTTTTTGCCTTTTCCTTTTTGCAACCAACGGGCGCAAAAAGCAAGTTTGCCGTTCAGCCATAGGCTGTAACGGAGTTTTTGGGTACCAAAAACACAAACTTGCTCCTTACAACGGATAAAAAACCGCTATCCCCGCAAGGGGGAATAGGCGGTATATCTGTATATTTCAAACCGCCTAAAAGCCCGTGGCTCTTAGGCTATCCCGGCCAATAAATCAGGCTGCCATTTGCCGGGTGAAAAGATGGTTGATATCGGATGTAGCCATACTTATCAAGCTCCCTGATGCACTTATGATAAGTGGCAATGGATGCGATTTTTGAAAACGCCATCACTGTCTTTCGAGTAATGGCAAAAGGACTAACAAAGCCGTCCCGCTGCCAAAAAATAAATAAAGCCGTGAATAAGCTTACATGAGTTGCCAGTACCCGCTTGTCCGTTCCCATGCGTCTAATAATGTCGCTGTAACCAGTTAATTCTTTTGAAACAATCATTGCCCGTTCTCCTCCAAAACCTTATTGATGTCCTCTAACTTGTAGTACATGATGCTGCCCATTTTGGTAAAGCGTAACGTACCGTTGATACGTAGATTCTGTAAAGTGCCTGGTGATATATTTAGCATCTTCCTTACCTCGCTGCTCTTTAGCCATTTTTTAGGCTGGCTTTGTCCCGGCTGAATAATCTGTTTGATCTCTTTTAATAAATCTTCCAACCGCCTTAAATCTTCTCTTGTGACCAATTCCACATTCATCTGTCATCCTCCTTTAATCTTTAATAGTTTGTTGCATGGCATTGAGTACCTCACTTTTTTTGAAGTACACCCGTTTATGCAGGCGCAAATAGGGTAAGCCTTTTTTCATCCAGTCGGTAAGCGTTACCAATGACACGCCGAGTTCGGCGGCAAGCTCCTGCTTGGATAAAAGTTTTTCTGATTCCAGCGGCTGGCTGTCGCCTGTTTTAAAGTGTTCCTGTAGTTCTGCCCTGACTGCCTCGCGTATGCATTGGCTTAGGGCGTTTGTGCTGAATATTTCCATAGCCTTTGATTTTTAAATCAAATAACTGGCAAAAAGGCTATTTTTCGTTACCACGCAGATTCGCGTGGTTAAATTGGAGTGGTTTGAGTTAAGTTGCAATGCTGTGCAATTAACTCATTATCAATAAAATGGTAGATTGGATTAAACAACGTGGCTAAGCGAAAAGCGAGCTATATTAGCTTCGTTTTTTCGCTTCAACTATTTGGAAAAGCTGTGATTTAGTGGGAACTGCGGCTGACCTGCCGCTGGGTTCATCAGGATTGCCGGGGAAATATCGCCGAATGGTCTCAAACTTAATTTCCTTATTGCCATGCCTGAAATTCTTACAGATCATCTTTGTCCAGACGGATTGTGTTTGTGAAAATACAAGTTCCTTACCATTCATTTCTAAGCCTTGCATCTTCTTTGCGAGGTCAATCACGGTCAAAAGATAGCCCTCTTGGATATTTATAAAGTCTTCGGTTTCAAATTTCCTTGCGGCTTTAAGTTCCTCTTTTAGCTCGGCGTTTTGTTCTTTCAGGCTTCTGATTTCACCCTCTTTATCTGCAATGATTTCATCTTTGGTTCGGCCTGTATTCCATTGGTCAATAATTTTAAGGTAAGCTAAGAAACTTTTTAAGTGCTGTTTATTTCTGAATTCCATTGCATGCCTGGAAGTGTAGCGGTTTTTTACTTTCAGTTCGGCGGTGGCATCGTCAATTATTTCCCAAACGTGTGTGAAAAATTCTTTTTCTTCGGCATCGGGATAAAGCTTTAGGAAATTATTCAGATGATATTGATAAAAAGCAGGAAATTCTGCTTCCTGCTTATCATATAACCTATATAAAAAATGATTGTCTTCGTTATCTTTTGGCCAAAACAAGGGACGGCCTATATCGTTAGTGTCTTGGGAAAAATCAGCCCAATGACGATGTTTAAAATATTGTGCTCTCATAAACCTGTTTCTTAGATAGATAACAAATTTACTATAAAGCTTTGTTTTCAAATGATTCTTAAAAACCGTCTGGTTTAAAGCCAATTGCTTTGCGTTGCGGTTGGTTGTCTTTTTTATCGATTAGCTCGTCAAGGTAACGGAATACTATTTCCATATTCTTATCCTGATTATCAAGCTTGGATTTTATCTTTTCAATAGCTAACCAAACTTCCGTTTGTTCAGCGTAAACCTCTCTTAGCCGAACAAATACATCTATAATCCGAATACTTACCTGTACAGCGCTTTCACTTTTAAGCACATTAGATAACATTAAAATACCATGTTCTGTAAAAACAAATGGCAGGTATTTGGAATGTCCACCTTTCTTTAAGGTCGCATTTTGCGACCTTAAAAGTTCATTTTCTTCTTTTGTTAACTCAAACATATAGTGGTTTGGAAATCTGTTAAGATTTCTGTTAACCTGTTGCTTGAGCTTTTTGGTTTCTGTACCATACAATTCCGCCAAATCCTTATCAAGCATTACTTTTTGTCCTCTGATGTAAAATATTTTAGTCATGATGACTTCATCAGGTATAATTTGATTTTCCATTTTAATATGTTGGGTGATTAATGAAATTCTCTAAGGTCACATTTTGTGACCTTAGAGATCATAAAATTAAATTGCGGCGTATTTCTGTCTAATGGCGGCCATGTCCCGGCTAACTTTTAAATCCAATATTTTAGCGTAGTGTTGTGTAGTTTTAATATTGGTATGACCTAACATTTTGCTTACGCTCTCTATAGGTACACCGTTGGATAGTGTAACGGTAGTAGCAAAAGTATGTCGGGCAATGTGAAAAGTCAAAGGTTTATCTATGCCACAAATTCCTGCTATTTCTTTTAAATAAGCATTCATTTTTTGATTGGTACTTACCGGCAGGGCTTTACCTAAATTACTGCAAATTGGATGATCTGTGTATTTATCAAGTAGAGTTAAGGCAGATGGTAATAATGGAATACGGCTTGGGGTATCTGTTTTTTTACGTTTTGTGAATATCCACATCTCACCGTCTGGCCCTGTAACAATCTCATTTCTCTTAAGCTTATTTACATCAGCATAAGCTAATCCCGTAAAACAACAAAATAAAAAAATATCCCTTACCTGGTTTAAGCGCTCTGTTGAAAATACTTTGTTAGCCATAGCTTGTAAATCATCGCCACTAAGGAAAACCCTGTCAACCTGTTTAATTCTTATTTTGTAATTAATAAATGGGTCTTTGTCTAACCATCCGCTTGACAGACAGATACCAACAATTTTTTTAAAATTCTTTATATACTTAAAAGCAGAGTTATTTGCGCAATTACGTTCTGAACGGAGATAAAACTCATAATTGGCAATAAAATCATGGTCAATTTTTTTAATATCTATATCCGACACTTTGTATTGCCACTGCAAATATTCTTGCGTATGTTTTAGTGAGGTTTGATAGCGAATAGATGTACCTGCGGCATACTCTTTACCAACTAATGCTGCAATTTTCTTATTATGGTCTTTAAATATGTCTATGAGCATTCTCGCTTTTTCGCTTTTCCCCAATAGTTTATCCCTAAGAGTTTCAGCGGTAATAATGCTTTTTGTTTCAGTCAATTGACTGTGCGCCTCGTAAACTTGTTTTTGCAACGTGTCTAAATAGGCATTAAAGGATTTAGTGTCCTCCTTAGTCCCTTTTAATCTGCCCGCAATGCTGTTCCATAGACTTGGCTCACATTCCCGCCCTGTCGTAGTTTCGGAACGTTTACCGTTTACGGTAATACGTAGATAAATCGGCACCAGGCCGGCTTGATAGTTTTTTGGCTTTTTTAAATAAAAAAGCAAGCTGAAATTAGTTTTCATAATGTTTTAAGCATTAAAAAGTGAACAAAATTAAGCTTGCAATCACACCTGTACAAGATGTTCAAAATTTAAACACGTTGATTATCAAATGGATATGTCGTATTGGTGAGTAAGGAACTTTTAAAACTTACTCACCGAATTACGCTCCTTTTTATTACGAATTGGTGAATAATATAGCCATTTGACTAAAAAACAAAAGCCTGCAATCATTTGATTTGCAGGCTTTTAGTCTGTCTTAACATTGAACTTAGTGGAGCCGGAGGGATT
>Ga0157369_10002259_pt1 | contig 23162 bp, 21 predicted proteins | sample C25metaG_FD_113461 | JGI IMG/M metagenome (GOLD analysis project Ga0157369, IMG submission 113461) | Corn rhizosphere microbial communities from Kellogg Biological Station, Michigan, USA - C2-5 metaG | ecosystem: Host-associated > Plants > Roots > Rhizosphere > Soil | place: USA: Michigan... | reverse complement strand
CGCGATGCGCGGCAACGTCATCGACCTCGCGGTCGGTGTGGTCATCGGCGCAGCGTTCACGGGCATCGTCACGTCGCTCGTCAGGGACATCATCACACCTCCGATCGGCTGGGTCACCGGGGGCATCGATTTCTCGAATTTCTTCTTCGTGCTCAAGGGTGGGCAGTTTGCGACCATTGCCGACGCACAGAAGGCTGGTGCCATCACCATCAATTACGGCGTCTTCCTTAATGCCGTAATGAGCTTCATGATCGTCGCCTTCGTGCTGTTTATCATCGTGCGCCAACTCAACAAGCTGGTGACGCGCCCCGAGCAGGCGCCCGCGGGACCGCCCGAAGATGTCGTTCTGCTGCGCGAGATCCGCGACCTGCTGAAAGCCCGTTCGTGAAGCTTGTCATCGCTGCGGCAGCTGGCATGGCGCTGCTGTGCGCGACCGGCACGTGTTTCGCCGATGCCAGTGGCGATATGGCCAAGGTCGCAACCGGCTTCTATGAGGCCTACGCGACCTTTCATCCGTCGGATGGGATTCCCGACGCAAAGGGGCGTGCCAAGTACGAGCCCTTCATTTCGCCCCGGCTCGACCAGCTCCTCGCCGACGGCAACCGTGCCGAGGCAGCGTTCGCGAAAGCCAACAAGGCCTCGCCGCCGCTGATCGAAGGCGATCTGTTCACCTCGAACTTCGAGGGAGCAACCTCATACAAGCTGAATGCCTGCTCCGCCAATGGAAGCAACGGCCGCTGCGCTGTCACGCTGGCCTATGACGACCGCGGGCAGAACGCGAAGGCCAAACCGCTCACCTGGACCGACACGGTCTATCTGGTCGCGACCCCGGGCGGCTGGCGCGTCGACGATGTCGGTTACGGGGCGACCTGGGTTTTCGGCAACAAGGGACGGCTGAGCGATACCGTCAAAGGCGCCATCGCAAACGCGGGCGACTGAAGGCCGATTTGATCAAATGATCTGATTAAAACGTTCCGGGGTGCTCTGGGGTAACGCCCAAAGCACCCCAGCCACGTCTTTGTCGATGGCCTTACATCTCGGTCCCGGATTCGGGCGCCGCTGCAGGCTCCGGCATGGAAGGCGCCGCTGGTGCTTTCGCCCTGCGCTTCGCTGCTTTCTTCTTCGCCCGCTTCGCAGGCGCTGCTTTGCGCGCAGCCCTCTTGGCTTTTTTTGCTTTCTTGGCTTTGCGTTTCGCCGGCGCGCGGCGTGACGCAGTGGCGCGCTTCTTCTTCGCGACTTTGCGCTTGGCCTTCTTCGCCGGTGCTTTCTTCTTGGTTCTACGAGCCATGATGGTCTCCCTCGAATAGACGTGCAATCTGCGCGCCTTCGCGCGCATGAGCAAGAGTCGCGTGCGCTATTTCGATTTCAAAGCTTCGAGATGCAGCAACAGTGCCTTCACATCGTTGGTCAGAGCTTCGAGCATCTCGGCCTGCCGCTTGTCGCGCGCCACGTCCTCGGAATCTTCGCTGATCTCGCCGATATCTTCCTGAATATCCTCGACGTCTTCTTTCAGGTCCTCGACGTTCTCACCGAGTTCTTCGACGTTCTCGCCCAGCTCCTCGACGTTTTCGCCGAGCTCTTCGACATTCTCACCGAGTTCCTCGACGTCTTCCTGGATGCTTTCGACGTCTTCCTCGACCTCCTTCAGGCTCTCGGCCTGGCGGTTGACGGTCATCTGAATGAAGATCGCGAGATAGATGGCCTCCAGCGACACCACGGTCGTGAGCACCAAAAGCATCAGGTCCCAGGGCACCCAGCGAAACAGCGAAACTGCGAAGAAGCCGATGAAGATGAGGGTGTGCAGCACCAGCGACGCCGGCGAGCCGATCCAGACGATGACTTTCTCGATAGCCGTCATCGTCGCGGCCGCGGATGCGGCGGGCGGGGCGACCGGGTTTTGCGGCTGCGCCGTGGTGGACGGATGCATCGCGAAGGTCCGAGGATAGGTGTTCTGCCGGAGTGTTCCGCCGGATGCTTCGCGCGCCCTTCGGGACAGGCCCAAATGAGCCTGTCGCTTGCGAAAATCAAGCCCGGGGCGTGGCCGGGCCGATCGATATCGTACTTGGTTCAGGGCGACTTCGTTGGCAGATGGGCTTTGGGCGGTGTCGTATCGCTCAGATACGTGTTGAACACCCAACCCTCGAAGCCCTTGTGCTTCGCATCCGGTGCGTCAGTGCGGATCTGCACCCAATTTCCATGACGATCCACAACAGAGACTTTGGTGCCCTTGGCCAAGGTCGTGACCGCATCGGCCGTCTTGGATGGGGCGGAACGCAGATTCGCGGAGCGGGCAATCGTCGTCTGCAGCAGCGACGGTGTGGCTGCTGGTTGAACTGCTGGCGCGGCTGGCGATTTGGAGGGTTGGGTCGGGCTTTGGCTTGAAGCGGGCATGATCGCGGCCCACCAGCTGTCAGGGGCGAAGCGAAGGCCTCCTGCCACCACGGCGATGGCCAGGATCGCGACCACAACAAGGTCGCGCCCCATGCTACGCCGAGGCGCCTCTTCAACCTCCGGCTCGGGCTCGCCCAGCGTGTTATGGGGATCGAACAACCGGCCGCGCGGGACGCCGACCGGCCTGTTCAGTTTCTCGAGAGTCTCCGCGCTCCAGATCTCCTCGGACCTTGCGGGCGGAGGTGGCGGCTCTTCCGCACCGGCGGCTTTGCGCTCTCTGGTCTGAATGAGCGTCCAACGCACCTGCGCCAACTCGTTTTCCTTTTGCGCCAACGCATCTCGCAGAGCGGCGCATTCGTCGCGACTGCGTTGGTAGTCGACGGTGCGGGCTTTCAGGGCCTCGTCCTGTGCGTGGAGTTTGCTATGCGCCGTTTCCGCGCGTTGGGCGTGGGCCGAGGCCTGCTCCATCGCGTCCTTGGACTGCTCCTTCCAGCGCTTTTCGGCCGCTACCAGGCGTGCGGCCTCGTTGGACTGCCAGAGGCTCTCGGCGCGCGCCAAGGCCTCGTCCATTTCCCGCTTTCCGGCTGCACGCGTGTCTGCGATGGCGGATCGCGCACGCTGCAAGTCGTTATCCCTCTCCGCCAGGCTGCCCTTCAGCTCGGCGTGCTCCTTGCGCAGACGGTCGATCTCCGAATCGCCACCCCGCAGGGAATCGATTTCGGCCCGGGCGTCCGTGAGCGCCTTCTCGGAACGGCCAAGCTGCGCTGTGACCGCGCCGACCGCCTGCGCAAATTGCTCCTGCCAGCGCGCCTCGATGGCGTTCTTCTCGCTCTCGGCTTTGGAGAGCGCTTCTGCGAGTGTGCGCTTCGCCTCGCGGCGCGCATCGTCGGCATCGCCGCGGGCGTCCTTTTCGGCCGCCTCGCGTTCGGCAACAGTCTTCTGGGTGCGTTCGAGTTCGCCCCGAAGACGCTTCAGTTCGTCGTCGCGATCCTTGACGTGACCCCGCGCTTCCGCCTGGCTGCGGGACGACTGTTCGGTCCAGCGCGCTTCAGCTGCCTCAAGACGAATCTGTTCGTCCGCCTTCCAAGCCTTCTCGGCCTTGGCCAGCGCAGTCTCGACGTCCTTATGGCCACGGTTCTCGGCCTCCACGACATCGGCGCGGGCCTGTACCAGTTCCTGGTCCCTACCTATCAGTGAGGCCTGCAACCGGGAAACCCGTTCGCGCAGACGCTCGAGTTCGGCATCGTTACCGCGCAGCGCATCGGTATGGGCCCGCGCCAGTTCGATGTCCTTTTTGGCGCGCTCCTCGGACTCTGTGAGTTCGGTGCGCAGGTTGGCGAAGTCGCTTTCGCGCTTGTCCAGACACGATTGGAGCGTTTGGACCTTCTCGCGCAGGCGGCCAAGTTCGGCACTGTCGGCGCGCAAGGCATCGGCCTCCGCACGCGACTGGATGGCATTCTTTCGGGCACGTTCTTCTGCCGCGGCGGCCTCAGCACGCGCCTTCGCGACCTCGCTCTCGCTTTTCCCCAGTGAGGACTGCAAGGCCTCGATCTTCTCGCGGAGGCGCGCCAGCTCTGCATTATCGCTGCGCAGGGCATCCACTTCGGCCCGCGATTGGGTGAGGTTCTTGCGGGCACGTCCTTCCGCGGCCGCCGTGTCGGCCCGCGCCTTGGCCACTTCGCCTTCAGATTTGCTGAGAGCGGCCTGTAGCGCCTCAACCCTCTCGCGCAGCCGGCTCAGCTCGGCGTTGCCGCTGCGAAGCGCATCCGCTTCCGCCCGCGATTGTGTGAGGCTGCGCGAAGAATCTTCCTTCCAGCGAGTCTCGGCGGCAGCGAGCCGCTCGGCCTCGGCCGCTTTCCATTGTTTCTCGGCCTGCGCCAGGGCCGCTTCGGTTTCGTGCCGCCAGCTATCGTGTTTCTTCTGAAGGTCGCTCGCCTTGTCGTTCGTCAGAGCGGCAAGACGCGCCTGGAGTTCGATCTCCCAGCTCTCGCGTGCCGATGTGAGTTCTTTCGCGCTGTCGTGCTGCGGAACTCCAGCCTTCGCCTGCTCGACCTCCTCGCGCGCCTCGGCCAGTTCGGCTTCGCGCAGAGCAAGCCCTGCTTGCGCTTTGGCGAGTTCGTTTCGCAGCCGGCGAAATTCGGCGTCGTCGGAAGATTTGCGCGTAAGCCCGCCGGACGAATCCGTGGCTCCGGCTTGCGCGGCGCGCGATGTTGCTGGCAATGCATAGTCCAGAACGGCGAGCGTGCTCGCGTCACCCGCTTCGACGCGCAAAATCCGGATGCCGAGAACGGGCGCCTCCGTGGCGCCCTCCGGCGGCAGATATTGAAGATCCTCGAGCTCATCGAGCATTAGCGACCAGGAGCCGTCGCCATTGTTCTGGCCTTGCGACAGGCGTGCGCGCCGCGGAAGGCGCTCGATGCGAAGCTTGACGCGGCCTCGCTTCTTGTACGGTGCGATCAGGGGCGCGAGCGCAAGCGGAACCGGGTCCGGCGTTGCGTTATCCGCCCCGCCCTCCGGTTCGACCGCAGTTTCCTCTGCGGCCGGCTTCCTCGCCATTCCCACTGCCCGTGGCGCCATTGCACCCTCAAGGTTGGCCCAGGTTCTGGATCCCTAAGCTCTCCTTCGAGCCATTTTTACGTTAGAAAGCCTGAAATTGGCTGAAATCGATAGATACAATTTGCCTAAATTTGCTTGCATCTCGCTTGCGGGACGGCCGCCGCTACTTCGGAAGGACGTAAAGCGTGATGCTCTGCGCCGGCAGCGTGTCGTTCAGGACGCCGCCCGACCATGAAATGTTGGAGAGGTTTTGAATCGTGTTGGCGGAGGTCAGCCGGTAGACCTTCGCGGACCCCGATTGCGTGAAGTTCGAAAGCGTAACCGCAAGCGGTGTTGTGCCGCTCAGCACCTTGTTGATCACCATGACGGTCATGGCGCCGTCTTTGCTGCGCAGTGCGGCGAAAGCAGACAGATTGTCCGGCTGGGGAGCGGTCGCCGAAACGCTCGTGTCGCCGAACGATGCGCCCGCACCATCATAGTTGCGATACATCTGCATCGCCTTGTAGGTGGGCGTGTTGGCGCCGGGCGTGGTCCAGCGCGTTGCCATATCCAGCCCTTCGCGGCCGAAGATGCCGTAGATGTCGGCCTGCGTGGTCGCGCCGTTGATGTGGTTCTCCGCGCCCCAATTGTATTCGGTGATCGCGACCGGCGTGTTGGCGTAGTAATTGTCCGAGATCCAGCCTTTCAGGCGCGGGATCAGATAGACCGGTGCGTTGATCCAGCTTTCGGATGTGTAGTTCGGATCCCAGAGTTGGCGGGTGGAGCGATTTCTGAGCAGCTGCATCGCGCTCGACGTGTCATTGCCGTACTCGCCGGCCTGGGGATAGAAATGCACGCTCAGGACATCCACCGGGTGCCCTGCTTTTTTCCATTCGCTGAGCAGCCAGGGGACGTAGTCCATCCCGTGCTGTTGTTTCTTGTGATCGGGAAATTTGCTGTAGCCGTGGGCGGCCGCGTATTGCTGATCATAGCCGCTGTAGAAATAGGCCTCCCAGCCCCACTCTTCCGGGGCCACGACCTGCGCGGTCGGGTCCAATCCTTTGATCAGCGCGGATTCGGCAAGGACCTTGTCGCGATATTCGTCGGCGTGCGGACCGATGGGATGAACATCGCGGTGGGTCGAGAACCAGATGCTCGGCTCATTGTCCATCAGATAGTAGCCGACGCCACTCTTCGCCGATTTGCCCCAGGTCTTGACGAGGTGATTGATCCATTTCTGTTCGGTCTTCGGCGAGTCTTTGACATAAGCGTCGAGCGGATCGTTGCCTTTGATCGGCGTGTTGCAGTCAGGTTTGAGCCCGTCGCCGGCGTCGTTGTCATACGGATCGACATCGCACTGCGCGCCGTATTTGTTAACGGAAAAGCTCGGCAGGATCGAGCGGTTGTGACCCAGCGTCGCCACCCAGCCGAGCAGGGGCACCGTCAGCATCGGCGCAGCATTGGCGGACTTGCTGGTCGAGACGAACGTATCGGCCTCTTCGCCGGGTGTCGCGCTTTGCTGCGGATAGCTCTCGAAATACCAATCGGCATCGAGGTTCTGCGCGTTCTCCAGCCAATTGTAGTCGCTCATGTTGTTGCCGCCCATGCGGTTGAGCGGTGCGTTGAGCGCCTGAAGGTCGGATTTGGACGCGAAGTTCACGCCGTAGATCAGCGGATTGATCGCATGACGATTGGCGGTCGCGTCAATTGTGACCGTCACGGTCGGCGTCTTGGCAAATGCCGAGCTCGAAAGAAGCGCAATAAGAACGGCTGTTGCGGAGAACGTGTTGCGAAGGGGCATTCGAAACTCCTCGGCTGCGTCACGCGACGAGGAGCTTATCCCATGCCGGCTACGAATGGGAATTTACCGGGTCGTGTCCAGATTGATGAAAAGGCCGGAGAATTCGCCTACGGCACTTCCAGCCAATGGACGCTGAAGAGCTTGTCAGGGTCAGACCACATCGTGCGCGGGACGAAGCCCGCCGCCATCGCGAGCGTGCGGAAGCCGTCCGGCGTATATTTGTACGAGTTCTCGGTATGAATGGTCTCGCCCTGCAGGAACGAAATCGTCTGACCCGCGATCTGGACACTCTGATCGACACGGCTGAGCAAATGCATTTCGATTCTCTTGGCGTCGGGGTTGTAGGGCGCGTAGTGCGCAAAAGCGTCGAGGTCGAAATTCGCACCGAGTTCGCGGTTCGCCCGCGCCAGGATGTTCTTGTTGAACAGCGCGGTCACGCCTTCGGAATCGTTGTAGGCGGCATGCAGGATCGCCGGATCCTTGATGCGATCGACTCCGATCAGAAGCCCGCCGCCGCGCAGCATCCGTGCCGCCCGCTGCATGAACGCAAGTGCGTCGGCAGCATCGAAATTGCCGATCGTCGAGCCCGGGAAAAATCCGATCCGCCGCGCGCCGGTGGATGGCAGGCGCAAAGGCTGCGTGAAGTCGGCGACCACCGGATTCACGGAAACTCCGGGGTGCGCGCGCGTCAGCTTTTCTGCCATCGCGTGCAAATATTCGCCGGAGATATCGATGGGGATGTAGGCGCGAGGGCTTTTCAGCGCGCCCAGCAGATAGCCGATCTTCTGCAGCGAGCCTGCGCCGAACTCGATCACCTCGGCATCGGGACCGATGCACTCCGCAAATTCCGGCGCGTGCGCCCGCAACAGCGCGGTCTCTGTGCGCGTGGGATAATATTCGGGGAGTTCGCAGATGCGATCGAACAGCACCGAACCCTCCGCGTCGTAGAAGAATTTGCATGGCAATTTCTTCGGCGATTGTGCAAGGCCGGACAGAACCGCTTGCTGGAAATCGCTTCTCGGCCGTGCGGCCTGAAGGGCTTTCGCGTAGGCCAGTGTTGCGCTGCTCATGTGTCCTCCGCAAGCCGAATGCCGCTGAATTGCCAGCGTGCCGATGGGGGAAAGAAATTGCGGTAGCTGGCACGTATGTGCCTGGGCGGGGTTGCGCAAGATCCGCCGCGCAGCACGACCTGGCCCACCATGAATTTGCCGTTGTACTCGACAGCCGCGCCGTCGAATGGCTTGAAGCCGGGATAGGGATCGTAGGATGACCGCGTCCAGACCCAGACATCGCCGAACAGGCTTTCGCCCTTCGCCGTTTGGGGCCGAAGCTGCTCGAGATCGAGAAAATTTCCATCCGGCGCATGCTGCCCAGCGACGGCTTCCCATTCGAATTCCGTCGGCAGGCGCTTCCCGGCCCAGGCTGCATACGCGGCCGCCTCATAGAAGCTCACATGCGCTACGGGCTCGCCGGGATTGAGCGGGCGTGCGCCATGCAAGGTGAATATCCGTTCGGCATCCAGCCAGTAGAACGGTGCCTTCCAGCCTTCGCGTTCTTTCAACGCCCATCCGTCCGACAACCAGAATTCCGGTCGCGCATATCCGCCATCTTCGATGAAGGCGCGATATTCACCGCAGGTCACGGGCCGCGCGGCGAGCTTGAACGGCCGCAGCAACACGCCGTGGCGCGGCCCCTCATTATCAAATGCAAAGTCCGATCCTGCATGCCCGATCTCGACCGCGCCGCCCTCATGCTCGATCCAGTCGAGCGCAGGCACGGAATCGAGTTGCGACGGCTGGCTTGCGCGCATCGCAGGCAGCAGCGGGTTGCAGAAGAAGGCGTGCTTGATATCGGTCAGCATCAATTCCTGATGCTGCTGCTCGTGATGCAGGCCAAGAACGATCGATGCCCGGCGTTCCGGGCCGATATGCTGCAGCATTTGCTCCATCGCGCGATCGACATGGTCGCGGTAAGCATAAACTTCCGCGATGCCAGGACGTGTCAGCAGTCCGCGATTGGCGCGGGTAAAAGGCGTGCCGAGACCGAGATAATAGGAATTGAAGATCCCATCATAACGCGCATCGAACACCTCGTAGTTCGGGTCGCGCGACAGCACCATCTTCTCGAAGAACCAGGTGGTGTGTGCCAAATGCCATTTGATTGGACTGGCATCGGGCATGGACTGGATTTGCTGGTCTTCCGCCGACAGAGGCTCGGCAATAGCCACACTTAAGCTGCGGACATCGCGATAGAATCGCGCGAGCTGCGGCTGGAATGCAGGCGCGAACTGCGAGGTTTGCGGGGGTTGCATGAAAACGCCTCAGCAGAGTTCGACAGAAAGCCTCCACGACAACGGATAAACGTGTCAATGGTTGCGCAACCCCGTTCTGCGAAAGGCGAATTTGACTTTTCAGCTTCGTTTCATTGGCGCGATCATGATCGTCGCCGTCGATGTAGCGATGACTCTGCCGTCAGCATTGGCGAGCGTGGCTTCAAGGAAATTGATCTGCCGTCCGCGTTTGATGACACGCGCTTCCGCAATGTGACGGCCGGCGCCGCCTTGGCTGAGATAGCTCACCTTCATTTCCAGTGTCGGTGCGATCTCGCCCCATTTCAGGACAAGCCCTGCTGCCACCGCCAGCACATCGTCCATCACGCAGGCGATCGCACCGCCATGCAGCGCACCGAAGCGGTTGAAGTGCGGCTCGCCCAGCTCATACGCGATCTTCGCAAAGCCTGTTTCGCCATCGATCTCGAGTATCGACTGATTGAGCCATGCCGAACACGGGGCCTGACGCTTCAGGATCGCCTGAATGTTCGCAGGATAATCGAGCGCGTTCGCCGGATCGATGCTTTGACGCATGTCAGGCCCAGAACGGTTTCAGGCGCCTGAATTTGTCCCAGCGCTTGAGCGCGCTCTTGCCGATGCGCATGGCACGCGCGCTGTGCCAGCCATTGACGTGGCCGGACGCGAAATAGAGGTCGGCCTGCGCCCGTGGGCTGGCGCTGCCGTCCGCTGTCAGCTGCGCAAGCGTGGCGCGTACCTGGCCGGTGTCATTGTAGGAGCCGAGAAGGTCCTGAAGCTCTTTAAGGCCCTTGATGTAGCGCTTGACCTTTTTGCGCTTGTAAAGCGGGCCATAGAACTCTGCGGCATAGCGAAGTTTTTTCAGCGAGATACGTAACCGGTGGCAATCGCGCTGCTCCAGTGATTTCACATGACGTCCGCGCTTGCGTGCCTTGACCAGGTATTCGTCCAGCATCCGCGCCGCCACGCTTTTCACGGGCGCGCGCACCGCCAGACGGTTCCGCAGATCGGCGCCGGTCGGCAGGCTCCAGCTCCGGGTCTGGGCGGCAACCGCGACATCGTCCAGAAAGATCGCGAACTCGACGCTCGACACACGTTCGACCGCGCTGTCCCAGGCGTCGGCGCGCGCCGTTTCGAGCCGTGCGCCCAGCAACGCGAATGCTTCATCGGCGCCTGCGGCCTCGGCGGGTGGCGCGAAAAGTTCTTCCGCGAAGACATCGAAATCGCGCGCCGCTCCGATGGCGCTCGCGAACGCCTTGGTGCGCTGCTGCAATTCGCGCTGAGCCGGCGTGTTGAATTCTTCACCGAAAGCAGAAAAGGCGACTGCCAGCCTCCGCAGTCCCACACGCAATTGATGCAGGCCCTCGACCTCACGCGAGCGTGTCACGGCCGAAACATTGGCGGCCACATGGGACAGGCACTCCAGCAGCGTGACGCGGAACGCGTCCTCGACGCTCATGCCCTTGCTGATGCGCAAGGGGCGCGCGCTCACCGCCAGCGCCTGGAAATCGTGCGGCGCAGGGCGGCTGGTGGTGCGGATGGTGGCGGGGCGGGGCGCTTCCATGGAGAATCGCATGTTACCTAAACCGTGCGAACCGGCAAACCTGCGCGCGCCAGGGTCCTTTTTGCGTCGGCAATTGTGGCTTCGCCGAAATGGAAGATCGAGGCCGCCAGCACGGCATTCGCGTGCCCGTCGCGCACGCCTTCCACAAGATGTTCCAATGTTCCCACGCCGCCGGACGCGATCACCGGAATTGTGACAGAGTCGGCGACCGCGCGCGTGAGCGCGATGTCAAAGCCGTTGCGGGTTCCGTCACGATCCATGGACGTCAGCAGGATTTCACCTGCACCCAGCGCCGCCACTTCGCGGGCGTATTGCACGGCGTCGATGCCGGTCGGGTTGCGTCCGCCATGGGTGAAGACCTCCCATTTGCCGGGCGCGGTATCCTTGGCATCGATGGCAACGACGATGCACTGGCTGCCAAATTTCTCGGCGGCCTCACGCACGAAATCGCGGTTGTGCACGGCGGCCGTCATGATCGAGACCTTGTCGGCGCCCGCGAGCAGCAGTGCGCGGATATCGTCGAGGGTGCGCACACCGCCACCCACCGTCAGGGGTATGAAGCAGACATCGGCAGTGCGACGCACCACATCGAGCAGGATGCCGCGCTTTTCGTGACTGGCCGTGATGTCGAGAAAGCAAAGCTCGTCCGCGCCCGCGGCGTCATAGAGCATCGCCTGCTCGACCGGATCGCCGGCATCGCGCAGCTGAATGAAATTCACACCTTTGACGACCCGCCCATCCTTCACATCGAGACACGGAATAACGCGGACCTTGAGCATCAGCGCGCTTTTGCCATGGCGGCGACGCTGAACAGAGCCTTACCGCAGACCGCTTCGGCGGGCACGGCGGTGGTCTTGCACAGCGCCTCGGTCTCGAGTAGCGAATCGAGAGCTTCACCGAGCTTGGCAGCATTCCAGCGTTGCGCCTGATTTTTGAATGAGGTCACGCGCGCAAAGTGCAGGGGCGGGCGCAGCTTCCTGATCGCGCCGTCGACGGTTTCGCCACGCTGCGCCGCGATGGCGACGAGCAGCACGCGCTGGAAATGCGACAGGGATTGCCGCACGACCGCGATGGGCGAAATGCCCGCGATCCAGAGACGCTCCAGCGCCAGATCCAGCCGCGGCAGGTCGCCATTGCCCGCGGCATCGATGGCTTCTTCGACGCGCGCTTCCGCCTCGTCGCCCATGACGGCGCGCACGTCTTCGAGCGTGACCTGCTTCCTGCCATGGCAATAGAGCGCAAGCTTTTCGAGTTCACGACGCGTCACGCCGCGATCGGACCCCAAGCGCCCAACGGCGTCTTCGAGCGCCTCGGGCGCAATCGAAAGCCCCTCGGCTTTCAGCGCATTGCGGACGACATCGAACAGATCGCGCGCCGTGTCGGGATAGCAGGCGATGGCGGCGGCGTTGTCTGCCTCCTCGAATAATTTGCGCAGGCCGGTGCCCCTGGCGAGGTCGCCACCTTCGACCACGACCAGCGCATCGCCCTTGGGCTCTTCCAGAAAGGAATCGAACAGTTTGGCGAGCGCATTGCCCGCGCCACGCACACGCACCACGCGCCGCCCGCCCAGCATCGAGATCGCGGCGGTCTCGTCGGAAAGGCGCGCCGGGTCGGACGAAAGGTCGTCGCTGTCGAGATCGGCGACGCGGAAGGCATCGTTGATGTCGTCCACGACCGTCTTCATCAGTGTTTCCGCGCGTTCGCGTACGAGACCCGAGTCGGGCCCGAATACCAGCGCCGCGACCAGCGCCTTCGGCGGGTTCGCCGCATAGCGGTCGGCGTCGGAGGATTTGACGATCATCGCTTCGGCGGAGCTTCCATCGCCGCCTTCTGGAAGAACACCGCCAGATTGGTGCGGATGCGATAGGCGATGTCATAGGCCGCGCGCGTATCGGCATCGCGCTGGGCGATCAATGTCGCGTAGGGGGACGCCACCACGTTGTAGGCCGAGAGCCCATTCTCGTCGCCGTTGGTGATGAGATGACCCGCGCGGTCGGTGAGTTCGTAATGAACGCTCAGCGTGTCGTTGTAACGCGTGATGGCGGCATCGTTCTGCAGCGCCACGCCTTCGGATTTCTCGCCGATGGTGATGCGCAGCCGATAGGAATCGTGCGACGCGCGGCCCGACGAATCGAACAGGTCGATGAGCTGATTGCGCAGCTCGTAACCGAGCCGATTGGGGATCGGATCGACATAGATCGCGGCAAGCTTGTCCTTCGTGCCTGCGGTCGCGCCGCTATCGCCATAGAGCGGATGAAAACCGCACCCCCCCGCAAACCCCGCGAGTGCCAACGCAACGAGGAGGCGCGCCTTCATGCGACGATATTCACGATGCGGCGCGGCACCACGATGATGCGCTTGGGCGCTTTGCCTTCCAGCGAACGCAGAACGCCCTCGTCCTTCATGGCCGCCTCCTTCACCGACGCTTCGTCGGCTTCCGCCGCAATGGTGATCTCGCCGCGGCGCTTGCCGTTCACCTGCACCGCGATCGTGATCGTATCCGATTTTACCAGCGCAGGATCGGCCTTCGGCCAGGGCGTGTCGACCACCATGGTTTGGTGGCCCAAAGCCTGCCAGCAGCTTTCCGCCAGATGCGGCATCATCGGTCCGATCAGAACGACCAGCGTTTCCAGGGCTTCGCGCAGATCGGCGCCATTCCCGCCCGCGCCGATGGCGTTTGAGAGCGAGTAGACCTGTGCTACGGCCCGGTTGAAGCGCAGATTCTCGAGGTCGTCCGTGACCGCGGCGATGGCGCGATGGGTCGCGCGGCGGAGTTCGGACGCCCCTTCCGCCTTCGTGCCCGCGTCCGGCAGCGCACCGGCTTCGTCGATCAGGCGCCAGACGCGCTGGACGAAACGCCAGCTTCCCTCCGCCCCGTCATTCGTCCATTCGATGTCGCGTTCCGGCGGTGTGTCGGACAGCATGAACCAGCGGATCGTGTCAGCGCCGTAAACGTCGATGATCGTTTCCGGCGCGATGCCGTTCTTCTTCGATTTCGACATCGCCTCGGAACGGCCGATGGTCACCTCGCTGTCGGTGCCCTTGAAATAGGCCTTGCCGCCGCGCTTCTCAACTTCATCGACCGCGATCCACTCGCCATTGTGGCCCTTATAGGTCTCGTGACAGACCATGCCCTGCGTGAACAGGCCCGCGAATGGCTCCTGGACTGCGACATAGCCCAGCTTGTGGAGGCCGCGGTTGATGAAGCGCGCGTAGAGCAGGTGCAGAATCGCATGCTCGACGCCGCCGATATACTGATCGACCGGTAGCCAGTAGCCCGCGGCCTTGGGATCGACGGGCTGCTCGAATTTCGGATTGCAGAAGCGCACGAAGTACCATGACGAATCGACGAACGTATCGAGCGTGTCGGTGTCGCGCACAGCCGCCGTCCCGCATTTCGGACAAGTCGTGTGCTTCCAGGTCGGATGTGCATCCAGCGGATTGCCCGGGACGTCGAAGCGCACATCGCTGGGCAGCTCCACCGGCAAAACATCCTTCGGCACCGGAACGATGCCACAGGCCGGGCAGTGGATCATCGGGATCGGACAGCCCCAATAGCGCTGGCGTGAGACCAGCCAGTCGCGCAGGCGGTAGTTCACCGTGCGCGTGCCGCGGCCGTCCGCCTCGATCCGCTTAGCGGTTTCGGCTTTCGCCTCGTCGACGCTCAATCCGTCCAGGAAGCGTGAATTGGCGAGCTTCCCCGGTCCGACATAAGCCTCGGTGCCGACCTTGAAGGTTTTTGGATCATCGCCCTCGGGCACGACGACCGGCAGTACCGGTAGCCGGTACTTGTTCGCAAAGTCCAAGTCGCGCTGGTCGTGCGCGGGGCAGCCGAAGATTGCGCCGGTGCCGTAACCCATCAGCACGAAATTGGCGATCATCACCGGCAGCTTCCAGCTCGCATCGAACGGATGCGCCGCGGTGATGCCGGTGTCGAAGCCCATCTTCTCGGCGGTCTCGATCGCGGCCTCGGTCGTGCCGATGCGGCGGCATTCTTCGATGAAGGCCTGCACCTTCGGATTGGTCTTTGCGAGCGACGTACTCAGCGGATGATCGGGCGAAATGGCGACGAAGCTCGCGCCGAACAGCGTGTCCGGCCGCGTCGTGAACACGTCCAGTTTCTCGCCATTGGAAAGATCGAACGCGAAGCGCAGACCTTCTGACCGCCCGATCCAGTTCTTCTGCATCAGCCGGACCTTCTCCGGCCAACGATCCATATGGTCGAGCGCGTCGAGCAGCTCGTCGGCATACTCGGTGATCTTGAAGAACCACTGCGCCAGCTTGCGGCGCTCGACCGGCGCGCCGGAGCGCCAGCCGCGGCCGTCGATCACCTGTTCGTTCGCAAGCACGGTCATATCGACCGGGTCCCAGTTCACATCGGCTTCCGCGCGATAGACGAGGCCGGCGTCGTAGAAATCCACGAACAGCTTCTGCTGCTGCGCATAGTAAGCCACGTCGCAAGTCGCGAATTCGCGCGCCCAGTCGATCGCGAGCCCCATCTGCTTGAGCTGACCGCGCATCGTGGCGATGTTGTCGTAGGTCCAGTCGCGCGGGTTGATGCCCTTGTCGCGCGCGGCGTTCTCGGCCGGCAGGCCGAACGCGTCCCACCCCATCGGATGCAGCACGTTGTGGCCTTGCGCGCGGCGGAAGCGCGCCAGCACGTCGCCCATCGTGTAGTTGCGGACGTGCCCCATATGGATGCGTCCCGACGGATAGGGAAACATCTCCAGAATATAGGCTTTGGGCTTGTCGGAATCGTTCGGTGTCACGAAGGTGCCGCGCTCGGCCCATTCGTGCTGCCAGTGCTTTTCCGATTCCTTGGCGTTGTAGCGCGCCATAAAACTTTCCCTTCCGGAGCGCACTGCCCCGGTCAGGCAAGGCTTAGCGCGCTCTCAAATCAACTTCCAGAGCCGACGGCCGCAAGTCGCAGCTCGCGCGCCCGCGTCAGGATCGCGTCTTCGAGCTTGTTGGCGGTATCGGTATTGACGGCCGCGTCGATCCAGCCCTCGTTGGTGCGCGTCTGGCGGAAGACGGCGATGCGGATGCCGTCGGCGCGCAGGCGGCGGTCGAGGATGTAGATCGTCACCTTCATGCGCTCGTTCAGATCGGACGGCGCCGAGTACCAATCGGTGATGATCACGCCGCCGAACGGATCGGCCGAGGCGAGCGGCATGAACGACAGCGTGTCGAGCGTCGCGTGCCAGAGATAGGAGTTCACGCCGACCGTGCGCGCCGGGCCGCCGGAAATGGCGGTCGTGCCCGTATCGGTATCCGGCATGTCGTTCGAGTCCGAACCGCAGCCGACAAGGACCAGGGCACACAGCGTGACGGTTAATGGGCGCAGCATCTATTCTTCCTGTTTCGGGGCACGAAGAATCTTCGCGCCACAGCGCCGTTCACATCCCCGGTTACGGCATGGCAGGGCTTATACTGTCACAATGGTTTGCGCGCAACGCTGGGTATGGTGTCATGGTTTCGGCCGGTTCGGCTTTTGTTATAAGGAGTTAATCCAAGCCCGATGGTACCGTTCCGGATGAGGAGGCATCTGCTCGCAGGCGCGATTTTGCTCGGCCTGACGGCCCCGGCCATGGCTTCGGACCTCAGCGACTGGAGCGTCCAGCCCTATCAGACCGAGATCGGCGACGCCGAGCTCAAGGTGAACGGAGAAGCCAATGGCTCGGCCTATACCGCCAACCAGCCGGATGCGCCGGGCCTCGACCAGAACGGGGTTACGGGCGCTGCATGGATCGGACTGAGCCTGGAGCGCACCTATGACAGTGGGCTCGCGCTCGCGCTCAAAAGCTCGTTCGAGGTCTATCACGACCGTCTTTCTGGCGACAATTACGGCAGCGATTTCGTGCAGAAGGTCTATGGCCAGGTGCAGACGGGGCTCGGCCGCGTCGAAGTCGGCAACACGGACGGTGTGGCCTACGCGCTGGCCGTCGTAGGGCCTACCGTCGAAGGCTACATCTCCATCGACAATCCCAATGCGACATTCTTTCGCGACCCCACGACCGGCGGGCGGGCCTTCATCAACGTGTTCGCGCTCAACAGCGCGGTCGAGTCCTCGCTGAACTACGCGAAGATTTCCTATTACACGCCGAAGATCTTTGGCATTCAGCTCGCGGCCTCATTCACCCCGTCGGAAGGCAAGGAGGTGCTGCCGTTCCTGTCGAACGGGCCGCAGGTGCCGGACCGGCAGAAAAGCATCTGGGAAGCGGCGGCGACCTACAGCACCGATGTCGGGCCGGTATCGCTCAATTTTTCCGGCGGCTGGTCCGCCGGTCACAACGACAACAAGACCCCGGGCCATGCTGGGCTGATCGACTGGGCGTTCGGAACGGAGGCGGACTATGCGATCAACGACGACTGGAAGCTCGCGCTTGGCGGCGCCTGGCGAGAGGCCAATTCTTACGCGTTCGATCTCAACAATGTCCTGGACTCGGGCCAGACCAAAAGCACGCATTTAAGCGGCACGGTCACACATGGCTCGTGGATCGTCGGCGGCGAGATCGGTGACGGCACAGCGGACGGCGATCCCGGCATGCCGACCATCGGTGTGCGCGGCTATTCGGCGGCGGTCGGCTATGTGCTCAATTCCAACCTGCAGCTCAATCTCGGCTGGCAGCACCTGCATTACGACCGCGACATCGGCGCGTTCTACAACGGTGCGCCGCGCGTCAATATGAGCGCTACATACCTGCATCTGCAGTTCCAGGTCTGATCATATAGCAAGTGCACCAATGGCCGCGAGGCCTGCGAATCCGTGCAGAAGAGCCGCGTTGCGCACATCGATTCCGCCGAGTGCATAAAGCGGCTTGCGCATCTGTTTTGCGGCGAGATTTGCACGGGCAGGCGTGAGCGATGCGCGCTCCGGATGGCTCCGTGTCGCAAACACCGGCGAATGAAACACGGCATCGATGGGCATTGACTGCGCACGCAGCAGAGCGCGCAGCGAATGCGCCCCTGTCGTGATGAGCAGCGACGGAAAGCGCGCGCGCCAGTAAGCTGCCTCTCCCATGCGCATCTCCGGCAGATGAAATCCATCCGCACCGAGGCGCGAGGCAAGTTCGGGATCACTCGCGATCACGACGGCAAGTCCGGCCGTTCGTGCCGCCCGAAGTATGGCGCCCGAAAATGATTCCAGTCTTGCGCGGTCGCGTGTCCGCACGACGATCATGCTGCCACGCGGGAGCGCGCGCGCTGCCGCAAGCGGGTCGGAGAGGCGCTCATCGTCGGTCATCAGCACCAGCGCGGGCAATTTGCTCTGGGCGCGCGCCTTCAAGGCGCTTGCCGCCCTTGCCAACTGCGCGCGTGCGAGGCTATCGCTCAACTATGTCCCCGGAGGCCGAAAATCTTTCTACCATCCTCGCGCGCATCGAGGCCGCGCGAAAGCAGGCACTTGCTCCGGCAGCTTCGACCACCCTTGTGGCCGTCACCAAGACCCATGGGCCTGAGCGCATCCGCCCGCTGCTCGAAGCCGGTCACCGCGTGTTCGGCGAGAACCGGGTGCAGGAAGCGCTCGGCAAATGGCCCGCCCTGAAGGCGGAATTCCCGGACATCGAACTGCATCTGATCGGGCCGCTGCAGACCAACAAGGTGAAGGAAGCGGTCGGCCTGTTCGATGCGATCCAGACGTTGGACCGGCCCAAGCTTGCGGATGCGCTCGCCTGGGAAATCGAACGCTCGGGCCGGACGCCGGCCCTGTTTGTTCAGGTCAACACCGGCGAAGAGCCGCAAAAGGCGGGCGTCGCGCCCAAGAACGCACCGGCCCTGATCGCGCAGGCGCGGGACCTCGGCCTGCCGGTCAGGGGTCTGATGTGCATTCCGCCGGCGGACGCTGTCGCCGCGCCGCACTTCGCCTTGCTGGCCAAGAGCGCGGGAACAAACGATCTACCATTGCTCAGCATGGGCATGAGTGCGGATTTCGAGATCGCGATCGGTTTCGGCGCAACGCATGTCCGGGTGGGAAGCGCGCTGTTCGGCGCGCGGGATCAGTAGGGCGCGAGCGCCGGCGCAGCCACGAGATTGGTCGCGCGGCGGTAGGCGTAGAGCGCACGCTGCGCGAGTTCGCCATCGGCGCCTGAGCGTGAGAGCGAGGCATTGAGTGCCATGACATCCGCCGTTGCGGATTGCGGATCGGTTTGGGTCGCCGCGGCGACCGCTGTCGGCTTCTCATCGCGGTTGCCCGTGACGAGGGCCAGTACCGTATCGCCGAAATTCTTGCCCGTGATCCTCTGGAACGCGGTGTCGGCAACGGAGGAGACGAATCCCCACAGCCCGCCGTAGAGGGTATCGCCCGCGATCTTCTCGGGCGTCTTGATCGTGTCATGTGTGATGGCGCGGTAGAGCGTGCCGACGACGGGCAGGTGCTGCAGCGGGTTCACAATGTCGATCAGATCGTCGAACGAGAAATCGAGATCGTCCGACTTCCCATCGGACGGCTTCGAAGACGTTCCTTGCGTCTGAGAGGAGCCGGCGCCCTGTGTCTGCGCAGAGGGATGAAACAGATGATTGAAGAAACTGGCGATCGACATGACAGCCGCGTTGCAAATCTGCGGCCACAGGAAAAGCCTTGATTTTCGGGCGATATAGCGCCTGCCCCCGGCAGGAATTGCCGGTCAGAACAGGTGCCCGGCCTTTTCGGCCTTGGCCTTGAAGTAGGCGCGATTGTGTTCGTTTTCCGGAAAGACATGGCGCACGCGGCTCACGATATTCACGCCGGCTGATTTGAGGCCCGCGACCTTGTCGGGGTTATTGGTGAGCAAGCGGACGGATTTGTAGCCAAGCAGCGTCAGCATCCTGGCGGCAATTCCATAGAGCCGCTCATCGGCCTCGAAGCCCAGGCGCTCATTCGCTTCGATGGTGTCGAAGCCCTGGTCCTGCAGGCGATAGGCACGCAGCTTGTTGATCAGCCCGATGCCACGGCCTTCCTGTGCAAGATACAGCAGCACACCACCGCCGGCTTTCGAGATCGCTTCTATCGCGCCGCGCAGTTGTGGGCCGCAATCGCATTTCAGCGAACCGAGCAGATCGCCCGTGAAGCATTCCGAATGCAATCGCGTGAGAACCGGTTTTCCGGTCGGGGGCGCATTGATGACGATCGCATAATGCTCCGGCGATGCATCTTCGGTGCGGAAGGCAACGAGTTCGGTTTTCTCAGCACCCTCCAGCGGCACGCGCGCGCGGGTCACGATCTTCAGTGTACGAACGACTTCGTCGTCATAAGCGGCGATATCGGCCGCTCTGATTTCAACGGCACCGGCCTGCGCGCCGCGCCGTACGATTGTGGCAGGAAGAAGGCCCGCGAGCTTTGCAAGCCGGATGCTCCGTACAAACGTTGTGGGCAACGTCTCGCGCACCGTCTTGAAGGGGCCTTTTAGCGGATACGCAAGGTCCTCAGTCGGATCGGCAATGGCGCGCAGGTCTTGTGCCGTGGTGCCCAACTCTATGGGAAGTGCCACAACGTCATTCGTATAAAGCCTGATTTTCAAGGTTCTCGCGCGTGCGTGGGTCAGCAGCAGGAATGCGCGGCGGTTCGTTACAAACCGTTTCAATGCGGCATCCGAAGCCGTTTCGACCGCCAGAATGGTTATCGCCCTGTCGCCGCGAATGACCACCGCCTTTCCGCGGCGCAATGCATCCACGGCGCGCACCACGCGCGCGACCGGCGAGGGCTTTCGTTCAGGCCTGGCTTTCCGGGAATTCACTTTTCCGAGCATGTCCTTCCCACATACACCCGCACCCGGATAGACTGTAGTCCCTCAAATTGGAGCCGCCATGCCGACGCCCAAACGCGTGCTTCTGGTGGATGACGATCAGATGCTTCGCAGCTCGCTCGCAGAGCAGCTGGTGGCCGATGGTTCCTATGCGGTCGCGGAAGCGGGAAGTTGTGCCGAAGGCCGCGCGCTCGCGCATGAGGGGCTCTACGAATTCATGATCCTCGATATCGGGCTTCCCGATGGCGACGGGCGCATTCTGTGCCGCGAATTCCGCGACGATGGAATCAGCTGCCCGATCATTCTTCTGACCGCCGCCGACACCGATGCCGACACGATCGAAGGCCTTGAAGCAGGCGCGAACGATTACGTCACCAAACCGTTCCGCTTCGCCGTGCTGATGGCCCGCGTTCATGCCCATCTGCGCAGTCATGGCCATAGCGAGGACGCGCAATACCGCATCGGCCCATACACTTTCCGCCCGAGCGCCAAGCTCCTGATCGATGAGGCTGCGAAGAAGATCCGCCTCACTGAAAAAGAGACCAACATCCTCAAATTTCTCCACCGCTCGGGGGAGACCGTGCCGCGCGAGACGCTGCTGCACGAGGTTTGGGGCTACAACCCGGCGGTCACCACCCACACGCTGGAAACCCACATCTACCGGCTGCGCCAAAAGATCGAATCCGATCCCGGCCGGGCCCGCCTCCTGGTCACGGAAAGCGGCGGTTACCGTCTGATGCCGTGACATTTCCTCGCTTGATATGCAATATTTGCATGGCTGATCTGCGACTCTACTAGTCTGTACACCGCTAGTGTGAACATCATATCTGCTCCTTGAAGTCGAAGAACACGCCGCCCGAGGAGGGCTTTCGGTCATGGCCGGTCAATGGAAATCCGTTCTGGGAGGCGCCTTCGTGGCTGCGCTCCTCATTCTGCCGGCCGCCGCTGGCGACAATGACTGGATCGCCGGTCCGTGGCGGAGCTTCGATGCGAAGGATCTCAAGGTGGACGGTCTGGTCGGCAAGCTCCGCGTTGACGTGAAGCCGCAATCGCAGATCACCGTCCAGATCTCGGGGCAGAAGGCGCGCGTTGACAATCTGTCGGTCCACACCTCCGGCAGCACCGTGGTGATTTCAAGTGAGAACGAGGACGGCGTTTGGGACTGGCACAACTGGTTCGACTTCTCCGAGAACCACTCCGATGCCGGCGCACTCGATGTCCATGTCGTCGTGCCGAAAGGTACCGATGTTCATGTCAGCGACATGGTCGGTGACGCGACCGTCGGCGACATCGAGGGCGACATCCATTTCGAAGCCGCGAGCAGCAATGCCACCATCGGACGCACCAAGGATGCGCATGTCAGCATGGCGGGCTCCGGCAAGATCGTGATGGCGCCGATCGCGGGCGATCTGCATCTCGAGATCGCGGGCTCGGGCAAGATCAAGGCCGCGTCGGCCGCGAGCGTGAAAGCGGACATCGCGGGTTCGGGCAACGCAGAGGTCGGTCCCATCGCAGGCGGACTGCATCTCGACATCGCGGGCTCCGGCGATTTCAGCGCCACGAAGGTCAACGGCCCGGTACATGTCGACATCGTCGGCGCGGGCTCGGTGAACATCCCGCAGGGCCAGGCCAACCCGCTGCATGTCGATATCATGGGCTCCGGCGATTTCGTGTTCGGCGGCCTCGCGATCGATCCGCACATCAGCGCCGTGGGTTCGGGCCGCGTGAAGCTGCGCTCCTATCAGGGCAAGATGAATTCCGATGGCATGGTCGATGTACAGGTCGGGCCCGAAGGCTTCCGGGCTCCGCCCGCGCCGCCTGCTCCCCCGGCGCCGCCTGCACCGAAAGCGCACTGAAGTCTGAAGCAATTTAAGTTGGTCGGCCCTCACCCAATATTTCGGGTGAGGGCTTTTTGCTGCGTGTGGGCTGCAATATGTGGGCTGCCGCATACTCCCGGGACCCAGCGTGCCGTTTGCTCCTTGGGTCCCGGGCCTCGCTACGCTCGCCCGGGATGACAACTGAGGAAGAACTATTTCTTGTTCATTCGTGCCGGAGGGCTTCGATAGGATCGAGGCGCGCGGCACGGCGGGCGGGGAAGAAGCCGAAGCCGATGCCGATGATTGCGGCAAATCCCACAGCCATGATCACGACGCCCGCCTGAAATACGAAGGGAATCTTCAGAGCACCGGCGATCGCCGCCGATCCGCCAAGGCCCAGAAGCACACCGATCAGGCCGCCCAGCGCGCTCATCACGATCGCTTCGATCAGGAACTGCAGCAACACGTCGCGCTCGCGCGCACCGATGGCGAGCCGGATACCAATCTCACGCGTGCGCTCGGTCACCGAGACGAGCATGATATTCATGATGCCGATGCCGCCGACCAGAAGGCTGACCGCTGCGACCGCGGACAGGAACGCCGTCAGGATGGTCGTGACGCTTGTCAGAATCTGCGTGACTTCTTTCAGATCCTGCACGTCGAAATCGTCCGGCTGTCCCGGAAGGATGTGACGGCGCTCCCGCATCAACCGCTGGATCCGGTCCTTGGCGACCGGGATGTTCGACTCCTGCGCGACCGAGACGCGGATGACGTTGACTTCGGTGTTGCCGGCCAGCCTGCGCTGCACGGCCTTCAGCGGCATCAGGATGATGTCGTCCATGTCCTGGCCGAAGATCGCCTCGCCCTTGGGCGACATGAAACCGATGATCTCGCAGGTCGCCTTGTTGATGCGCAGCCGTGCGCCCAGCGGAATCTGATCGCCATAGAGTTCACGGCGCACCGTCTGGCCAACGAGGCAGACGGACTTGCCGCCCAGGATCTCCGCCGGCGAGAAATCGCGGCCCTCACT
>Ga0157369_10002256_pt1 | contig 23171 bp, 18 predicted proteins | sample C25metaG_FD_113461 | JGI IMG/M metagenome (GOLD analysis project Ga0157369, IMG submission 113461) | Corn rhizosphere microbial communities from Kellogg Biological Station, Michigan, USA - C2-5 metaG | ecosystem: Host-associated > Plants > Roots > Rhizosphere > Soil | place: USA: Michigan... | reverse complement strand
CATCATGTTCATGGACCTGCGCAGCGCCGAGCTGACCAAGTACGCCGCCAACTGCATGCTGGCGACCAAGATCAGCTTCATCAACCAGATCGCCGAACTGGCCGAACACCTGGGCGCCGACATCGAATCGGTACGCCAGGGCATCGGCGCCGACACGCGCATCGGTTATCACTTCATCTATCCGGGCTGCGGTTATGGCGGCTCGTGCTTCCCGAAAGACATGCGCGCGTTGATCCACAGTGCTGAAGAGGCGCATTGCTCCAGCGATTTGCTGCAAGCGGTCGAGGCCATCAACCAACGGCAGAAACACAAACTGTTCGAGCGTATCAACGCGTTCTATCGCGGAGAACTGCGTGGCAAGACCTTTGCCCTGTGGGGCCTGGCGTTCAAACCCAACACCGATGACATGCGCGACGCGCCGAGCCGCGTGTTGCTGGAAGAATTGTGGGCCGCCGGTGCCAGCGTGCGCGCCTTCGACCCGGAAGCCATGCAGGAAACCCAGAACCTTTACCCGGACGAATCGAAACTGATGCTGATGGGTACGCCGGAATCGGTATTGCCCGGCGCCGATGCGCTGATCATCTGCACCGAATGGCAGCAGTTCAAGGCGCCGGATTTTGACCTGATCAAGCAACGCCTCAACACCCCGGTGATCTTCGACGGACGCAATCTGTACGACGCCGAGCGTCTGGCGCGCAACGGCTTCCAGTACTTCCCGATGGGCCGTGGCGAATCGCGCAAATTGCCGATCCCGCTGCAACAGTGGCCGAACGCGTCCGACGTTGCTTGATGACGCCGTCACTCGGTACACCGCCCCCCTTGTAGGAGCTGCCGAAGGCTGCGATCTTTTGACCTTGTTTTTTTACAATCCAGATCAAAAGATCGCAGCCTTCGGCAGCTCCTACATGAATATGATCATTCGCCCTGCAAGGCCCGCTGACGCGGTGGCCCTCCCTGCCATCGAACGCTCGGCTGCCGAACTGTTCCGTCTTGACCCGCCATTGGCCTGGCTGGCGGATGCCGAAGTGGCGGAGGTTGCACAACATGTGCGGGCTATCGAGGAAGCGAATGTGTGGGTCGCCGAAACTACCGAACTGGCGGGTTTTCTTCGCGCAGTCGACATCGACCAGCACTTGCACATTGAAGAGCTGTCCGTCAGTCAGGCCTATCAGGGCCAAGGCATCGGTCGACGGTTGGTTTCGGCGGCGATTGAACACGCGCGCGCGTTGCGGTTGAAAGCAGTGACATTGACCACGTTTCGCGACCTGCCGTGGAATGCGCCGTTCTATCAGCGCATGGGGTTTATCGAGCTGACACCTGCACCCACAATTGGCTATTTGCACGACGCACTGCTGGTTGAAATCGCCCTCGGTTTTCCTGCAGAGCGACGCTGCGCCATGGCCCTGCCCCTCTCCTGAAATCACTACGAATCCCCTGTAGGAGTGAGCCTGCTCGCGATAGCGCTGGGTCAGAGAAATCAATGTTGACTGACACTCCGCTATCGCGAGCAGGCTCGCTCCTACAGGGGATAGTGTTATGGCAGCTTGACCGGTGGTGACTGGCCGGTGAGGATGATGCACGCCCGCCAGGCATTCTCAAATAAGGACATTGACCCTTCGTGGCCACCTACTCGCGCCTCATCCGCCGGTTGATGATCAGCTCGCTGACCGTCGTTATCAGCCGCGCCCTGATCAGCCCGCTACTGACGCTGTTCCTCAGCAACAAGCTCGGCCTCAACCCACAGGACGTCGGTCTGCTGTTGGGCATCGCGGTGTTCAGCGCCACGTTTTTGTCGTTGTACGGCGGCTACATCATCGATCGGCTCGACAAGCGCCGATTGCTGATCCTGACGATGCTCTCAAGTGGTATCGGTCTGATCCTGCTGACCTTCGCGCAGAATCTGTATCTGGTCACCCTGGTACTGATCATCAGCGAAACGGCATCGGCACTGTTCCTGATCTGCTCCAAAGCCATCCTCAGTGAAAACCTGCCGGTGGGCCAACGGGTCAAGGCGTTTTCCCTCAACTACACGTTGACCAACATCGGTTACGCCGTCGGCCCGATGATTGGCGTGGTGATTGCCGGCGTTCAGCCGTCAGCGCCGTTTATCGTCGCGGGGGCGATTGCCATCGGCAGCCTGTTTTTGCTGCTCGGCACCGGCCGGAAAGCCAGCCCGCTTGCTCCAGTCGCCGCACCGCCGAGTTTTCTGAAAACCCTGATCATCCTGAAAAACGATCGCACGATGATCCTGTTTACCCTGGGCTGCCTGCTCAGCACGCTGGTGCACGGGCGCTTCACCCTGTACCTGTCGCAATACCTGCTGGTGACCCACACCCAGCAACAGACGCTGGACACCATGGCTGCCCTGCTCGCCTGTAACGCGATCACGGTGATTGTGTTGCAGTACCAGATCGGCCGCTTACTCAGCCGCGAACACCTGCGCCACTGGATTGCCGGCGGCACCGCATTGTTCATCATTGGCCTGATCGGCTTCAGTCTGGCCGACAGCCTGGTTGGCTGGTGCGTGGCGATGTTCATCTTCACCTTGGGCGAGATGATCATTTACCCGGCAGACTTTCTGTTTGTCGACACCCTCGCCCCCGAAGAACTGCGCGGTAGCTATTACGGCGCGCAGAACCTCGCGGCTCTGGGCGGTGCAGCGAGTCCGGTGATGTGCGGGTTTCTGCTGATGCACACGCCGGCGCCGAGCATGTTCTATGCCTTGAGCGCACTGGCCGCTGTGGGCGGTTATTTGTGCTTCATCAGTGGTCGTCGAGTCGTTTCAATTCAAAAGTAATGCACTAAAGCTGCATTAATATGAATTTGTCAGCATCGAGATTGAGCGGCAAACTGTGCGCGTTCCTCCCCCAATGTTGGAACACTTCGAGGGCTTTCCGGATATGCCGGACAAGTCCTTTTTTTTGCCTCGAATTTGCTGCAAGGATCAGATTTAAATGCTCGCTCGCTGGTTGCCCGCCGCTATCAACACCCGTCCCACCGAATGGAGCCGCGCCGCCATCGGCATGGCGCTGGGCACATTGTTCAGTGTGTGGTTGTGCGCGCAGGTGTTCGGCCATGAAGTCGCCTATCACCTGATCGGGCCACTGGGCGCATCGGCGGTGTTGCTGTTTGCCGTATCGTCCGGTGCTCTCGCCCAGCCATGGTCGATTCTCGGCGGGTATTTGTGTGCCGGTGTCGTAGCGCTGTTGGTGGCGCATGTACTCGGCCGGACGCTCGGCAGCGCCTGCCTGGCGGCGGGCATGGCGTTGATTCTGATGTGCTGGCTGCGTTGCCTGCATCCGCCAGCCGGGGCGTTGGCATTGACGCTCGTATTGGCCGATCCAGCAACCATCGCGATGGACTGGAAAGCCATGGAACCGGTGATGCTCGGCGCAGCCTGCATGCTGCTCAGCGCCCTCGCCTACAACAACCTGACCCGCATCCGTTATCCGAAACGTCCGGCAGAACCGGCGCCGATCGTTGCCCCCGTCGACAGTCAGGCCATCACCGCCGCAGACCTCAAACTCGCGCTGGCCGACATGGAAGCCTTCATCGACATCACCCCTGAGGACCTCGAACAACTGATCCACGCCAGCGAGCTCCACGCCAAGCGCCGCAGCATTACCCAAACCTTCCGCTGACTCCGTGTAGGAGCTGCCGCAGGCTGCGATCTTTTGATCTTTAAAATCAAAGTCAAAAGATCGCAGCCTGCGGCAGCTCTTACGTCAGCGCCCGGGGATTTCGGGTGATGTAAAAACGCAAACTCCCCCTGCACATATCCCCGTTGTACACGGCAAATTTGCACTGTTACGATCCGGTAACGCTCGCGCGCGAGCTTCTCGAATAAAGACAATAAAAGCAGGGAGTTACTGATGACAGCTCAGGCTTCATCCCCGCGGACCCCGTCCATGGATGCCACGCAAAACGAAGTGCTGGCCGACGTTCGCAACCACATCGGTCACCTGACCCTCAACCGCCCCGCCGGTCTCAACGCCATTACCCTCGACATGGTGCGCCTGCTGCAACAGCAGCTCGATGCCTGGGCGACTGACGCCAATGTCCACGCCGTGGTCCTGCGCGGTGCCGGTGAAAAAGCCTTCTGCGCTGGTGGCGACATTCGCTCGCTGTACGACAGCTTCAAAAGCGGCGACACGCTGCACGAAGATTTCTTCGTCGAGGAATATGCCCTCGACCTGACGATTCATCACTACCGCAAACCGGTGTTGGCGCTGATGGACGGTTTTGTCCTCGGCGGCGGCATGGGTCTGGTGCAAGGCGCGGATTTGCGCGTGGTCACCGAGAAGAGCCGTTTGGCGATGCCGGAAGTAGCCATCGGGTATTTCCCGGATGTCGGTGGCAGTTATTTCCTGCCGCGCATTCCCGGTGAGCTGGGGATTTATCTGGGGGTCAGCGGTGTGCAGATCCGCGCGGCCGATGCGTTGTATTGCGGGCTCGCCGACTGGTATCTCGACAGCAGCAAACTGGCGCTGCTCGACGAAAAACTTGATCAGATGGAATGGCAGGACACGCCGCTCAAGGCGTTGCAAAACCTGCTGGCCAAAAACGCCGTGCAAACCCTGCCCGATGCGCCGCTTGAGGCTTTGCGCCCGGCGATCGACCACTTCTTCGCCCTGCCGGATGTGCCGAGCATGGTAGAGCAATTGCGCGCGGTGACCGTCGCCGACAGCCACGAATGGGCTATTGCCACAGCCAATCTGCTGGAAACCCGCTCGCCGCTGGCCATGGCCGTGACCCTCGAAATGCTTCGTCGCGGCCGCCACCTGAGTCTGGAAAACTGCTTCGCACTTGAGCTGCATCTGGATCGCCAGTGGTTCGCCCGGGGCGACCTGATCGAAGGCGTACGCGCCCTGCTGATCGATAAAGACAAGACACCTCGCTGGAACCCGCCGACCCTCGCGGCGCTGGACGCCGCACATATCGCGAGTTTCTTCCACGGTTTTGCTGAGAGCGGGAACTGAGCCATGCACGATCTCGAACTGACTGAAGAACAAGTGATGATCCGCGACATGGCCCGGGACTTTGCCCGCGGCGAAATCGCGCCCCACGCGCAAGCCTGGGAAAAGGCTGGCTGGATCGACGACGCCCTCGTGGCGAAGATGGGTGAGCTGGGGCTGTTAGGCATGGTAGTGCCTGAGGAATGGGGCGGCACTTACGTCGATTACGTCGCCTACGCCTTGGCCGTGGAAGAGATTTCCGCCGGTGACGGCGCGACCGGCGCATTCATGAGCATCCACAACTCGGTCGGCTGCGGCCCGGTGCTCAATTACGGCAGCGAAGCGCAGAAACAGACCTGGCTGGCGGATCTGGCCAGCGGGCAAACCATTGGCTGTTTCTGCCTGACTGAACCACAGGCCGGTTCCGAAGCGCATAACCTGCGTACTCGCGCCGAACTGCGTGACGGCCAATGGGTGATCAACGGCGCCAAGCAATTTGTCAGCAACGGCAAACGGGCGAAGCTGGCGATCGTGTTTGCCGTAACTGACCCGGATCTGGGCAAGAAAGGTATTTCGGCGTTTCTGGTACCAACGGATACCGCCGGTTTTATCGTTGATCGCACCGAGCACAAGATGGGTATCCGTGCTTCAGACACCTGTGCGGTGACGCTGAACAACTGCAGCATTCCCGAGGCCAATCTGCTGGGTGAACGCGGCAACGGTCTGGCGATCGCCCTGTCCAACCTTGAAGGCGGACGTATTGGCATCGCGGCGCAGGCTTTGGGTATTGCTCGGGCTGCATTTGAAGCGGCGTTGGTGTATTCGCGCGATCGCATCCAGTTCGGCAAACCGATCAATGAGCACCAGAGCATCGCCAACCTGCTGGCTGACATGCACATGCAGATCAACGCGGCGCGGCTGATGATCCTGCATGCGGCGCGGCTGCGCACGGCGGGTAAACCGTGCTTGTCGGAGGCTTCGCAGGCGAAGTTGTTTGCGTCGGAAATGGCCGAGAAGGTGTGTTCGTCGGCGATTCAGATTCATGGCGGGTACGGGTATCTGGAGGATTATCCGGTCGAGAAGTATTACCGCGATGCGCGGATTACCCAGATCTATGAAGGCTCGAGCGAGATTCAGCGGATGGTCATTGCGCGGGAGCTGAAGAACTATCAGTTGTAATGGTGTTGACCCCTTTCCCTCACCCCAGCCCTCTCCCCGAGGGAGAGGGGGCCGACCGAAGTGTCTGGCGTTATACAGCGACCTGAAAGACCGGGTCGATTATGGATTCAATAAAGCTCTTCCGATCGGCTTACCTCTGAAGCATCTCCCAATCAGTCCCTCTCCTTCAGGGAGAGGGGCCGACCGAGGTGTCTGGCGTTATGCATCGACCTGAAAGATTGATGTCGATTATGGATTGGGTAAACCAGGTCAATCAGGGATTCAGTAAAGTTCTTTCAGGTCGGCGTACATCTAAAGCATCCCCCAATCAGTCCCCTCTCCCTCCGGGAGAGGGTTAGGGTGAGGGGCTTTTGATTTTGATGTACATCAAGCCTTAAAAGCTTCGCGAGCAAGCTCGCGCCCACAGAGATCTCCAGCGAACACAGGTTTTGTGAACGCCGAGAGCCTCATGTGGGAGCGAGCCTGCTCGCGAAGGCGTCAGTCAGGCCTCTGCATTACTTGCCTTGGAATGCAGCCTCACGCTTGGCAATAAACGCCGCCATCCCTTCCTTCTGATCCTGCGTGGCAAACGCCGCATGGAACACCCGGCGCTCAAAGCGCACGCCTTCCGTCAGGTTCACCTCAAACGCACGGTTCACGCTTTCCTTGATCATCATCGCAATCGGCAGCGACTTGCTGGCAATCACCGCAGCAACCTTCAGCGCTTCGTCGAGCAGTTCATCACTCGGCACGATCCGCGCAACAATGCCGCAACGCTCAGCTTCCACCGCATCAACCAAACGCCCGCTCAGGCACATTTCCATGGCTTTCGCCTTACCTACTGCGCGGGTCAGGCGCTGAGTGCCGCCCATGCCCGGCAACACGCCGAGGTTGATTTCCGGTTGACCGAATCTGGCGTTGTCACCCGCCAGAATGAAGTCGCACATCAACGCCAGCTCACAACCACCGCCGAGGGCAAAACCGTTGACCGCCGCAATGATCGGCTTACGCCGGTTGGCCACGCGGTCACTGTCGCTGAACAGATCATCCATGTAGATCTGCGGGTAAGTCAGCTCGGCCATTTCCTTGATATCGGCACCGGCAGCAAAAGCCTTTTTCGAACCGGTGAGGACAATGCAACCGATGTTCGCGTCCGCTTCCAGCGCATCAAGGGCCTGGTTCACTTCGCTGACCAGTTGCGCGTTCAGCGCGTTCAGCGCCTGCGGGCGATTGAGGGTGATCAGGCCAACGCGGCCGTGGGTTTCGAGCAGAATGGTTTGGTAAGTCATGATCAAAATTCCTTGTCAAAGATTGCGCGAAATAACCATGCGCTGAATATCGCTGGTGCCTTCGTAGATCTGGCAGACGCGCACGTCGCGATAGATGCGCTCCAGCGGGAAATCGTTGAGGTAACCGTAACCACCGAGGGTTTGCAACGCCATCGAGCAGACCTTCTCGGCCATTTCCGAAGCGAACAGTTTGGCCATCGATGCCTCGACCAGCGCAGGTTGCCCGCTGTCACGCAGGGCGGCGGCGTAATGCACCATCTGCCGGGCGACGGCGATCTGTGTCGCCATGTCGGCCAGGCGAAACGCCACGGCCTGATGCTCGATGATCGGCTTGCCGAAGGTGTCGCGCTCACGGGCGTAATCACGCGCCGCTTCAAACGCCGCGCGGGCCATACCCACCGATTGCGAAGCGATGCCAACGCGGCCACCTTCAAGATTGGCCAGGGCGATCTTGTAGCCCTCACCCTCCTCACCCAAGCGGTTGGCCACTGGCACCTTCACATCTTCGAAAAGAATCTGACAGGTGTCGGAGGCGTGCTGGCCGAGCTTGTCTTCGACGCGAGCGACTGTGTAGCCCGGCGAGTCGGTCGGCACGATAAACGCGCTAATGCCGCGCTTGCCGGCACTCGGATCGGTGACCGCAAACACAATCACGATCCCGGCGTTCTGTCCGGAAGTAATGAACTGTTTGCAGCCGTTCAGCACGTAGTGATCGCCTTCCAGACGTGCACGGGTTTTCAGGCTGCTGGCGTCGGAACCGGCCTGCGGTTCGGTCAATGCGAAGGCGCCGAGCATGGCACCGCTGGCCAATGGTTTGAGGAAACGTTCACGTTGATCATCGTTGCCGAACTTGAGGATCGGCACGCAACCGACCGAGTTGTGCACGCTCATGATCGTCGAGCAGGCGCCGTCGCCGGCGGCGATTTCTTCCAGGGCCATGGCGTAGGCCAGGTAGCCGGTGTCGCAGCCGCCCCACTGCTCCGGCACGAGCATGCCGAAGAAGCCCAGCTCAGCCATTTCAGCGATGGCTTCCTTGGGGAAACGGTGCTCGCGATCCCACTCGGCGGCGAACGGTTTCAGGCGTTCCTCGGCGAACTGCCGGGCCATGTCGCGGATCTGGGTTTGGTCTTCGTTGGGAATCATGGTGAATCCTTAAATCCGGGTTACACACGTTCCCCTGTAGGAGCTGCCGCAGGCTGCGATCTTTTGATCTTGATTTAAAAACAAGATCAAAAGATCGCAGCCTCGTTGCACTCGTCAGCTCCTACAGGATTAGTGTGTTTAGTAAAGGCATTCCACGGCCATGGCCGTCGCTTCGCCGCCGCCGATGCAGATTGCTGCGATGCCGCGTTTCTGCTTTCTCTGGCGCAGGGCCGAGAGCAACGTCACCAGAATCCGCGCACCCGACGCACCGATCGGATGACCCAAAGCACAGGCGCCACCATGCACATTCAGCTTGTCATGGGGAATTTCCAGGTGCGTCATCGCCGCCATGCCGACCACGGCAAACGCCTCGTTGACCTCAAACAGATCGACATCACCCAGCGACCAACCGGTTTTCTTGATCAGCTTCTTGATCGCTCCAATCGGCGCCACCGGGAACAGGCCCGGGGTATCAGCAAACGCGGCGTGGCCATGGATCACCGCCAACGGTTTCAGCCCCAGCTTCTGCGCTTGCGACTGACGCATCAGCACCAGCGCCGCCGCGCCGTCAGAGATCGAACTGGAGTTCGCCGCCGTCACCGTACCGCCCTCGCGGAACGCCGGTTTCAGTGAGGCAATCTTGTCCAGTTTGGCTTTCGGCGGATGCTCGTCATGGCTGATCAGCACCTGTTCTTTGCCGACAGTCACGGTCAGCGGGACGATTTCGTCCTTGAAGCTGCCGTCCTTGATCGCCTGCTGCGCGCGGGTGGTCGAGGCGATGGCAAAGGCGTCCTGCGCTTCACGGCTGAAGCTATTGGTCTCGGCGCAGTCCTCGGCGAAGGTGCCCATCAGGCGACCCTTGTCGTAAGCGTCTTCGAGGCCGTCGAGGAACATCGAATCGAGCACGCGACCATGGCCCATGCGGTAACCGGCGCGGGCGCGATCGAGCAGATACGGCGAGTTGGACATACTTTCCATACCGCCAGCGATCACCACATCGGCGCTGCCAGCCACCAGCATGTCGTGGGCGAGAATGGTGGTTTCCATACCCGAGCCGCACATCTTGTTGATGGTGGTGCAACGGGTCGATTTATCCAGCCCGGCACCCAGTGCCGCCTGACGCGCAGGCGCCTGACCGAGGCCCGCAGGCAATACGCAACCGAACAACACTTCATCGACTGCATCGCTGGCGACACCGGCGCGTTCAACCGCAGCCTTGATCGCCGCAGCACCGAGTTGCGGTGCGGTGAGGCTCTTCAGTTCGCCCTGAAAGCCGCCCATTGGCGTGCGCACGGCGCTGACGATAACAATCGGATCACTGGAAATAGTCATGACAAATCCTCCTTACTTGGCGGCCATGCGCAAGGCGCCGTCGAGACGGATCACCTCGCCGTTGAGCATGCTGTTTTCGATGATATGCCGAACCAGTGCGGCGTACTCGGCAGGCTTGCCCAGACGCGGCGGGAACGGCACGCCAGCGGCCAGCGAATCGCGGACTTCCGGGGTCATGCCGGCCATCATCGGCGTTTCGAAAATGCCCGGGGCGATGGTCATTACGCGGATGCCGAAGCGCGCCAGTTCACGGGCAGCCGGCAGGGTCAGGCTGGCGATCGCGCCTTTCGAAGCAGAGTACGCCGCTTGGCCGATCTGACCGTCGAACGCCGCGACAGATGCAGTGTTGATGATCACACCGCGTTCGCCATCAGCGTTTGCCTCGGATTCAGCGATGGCCGCAGCGGCCAGACGCAGCATGTTGAAGCTGCCGATCAGGTTGACATTGATCACTTGCGCGAAGCTGCTCAACGCGTGTGGGCCGTTCTTGCCGAGGATCTTCTCGCCACGGACGATACCGGCGCAGTTGACCAGACCGTTGAGGCTGCCGAAGGCTTTGACAGTCGCCTGCACAGCAGCTTCGGCCGCGGCTTCGTTGCTGATGTCGGCGACAACGCTTTGCGCGCCCAAACGCTGCGCCTGAGCGGCCACGGCTTCGGCATTCATGTCCACCAACATCACTTTGGCGCCGGCACTCACCAGCAATTCAGCGGTAGCGGCACCGAGGCCGGAGGCGCCGCCGGTGACAATAAAAACCTTGTTCTCGATCTGCATGACTGTATTTCCTGATTCAAGCTGAAACGTTATGCGCCGCAGCCTCTTGAGCCTTGGCGATTTCCTGGTTGCGCAAGATAAAGCGCTGCAATTTGCCACTTGGGGTCTTGGGCAATTCGCTGACAAATTCGATTTCACGCGGGTATGAGTGCGCGGCCAGACGTTTGCGCACGTGTTGCCGCAGTTCTTCGGCCAGCTCAGGCGCGGCGCGGTATTGCGCACTCAGCACCACGAAGGCTTTGACCAGTTCGGTGCGCTCTGGATCGGGCTTGCCGACGACCGCTGCTTCGACCACCGCGGGGTGTTCGATCAGCGCGCTTTCCACGTCGAACGGGCCGACGCGGTAGCCGGAGGTGGTGATCACGTCATCGCTGCGGCCGACGAAGCTGATGCTGCCGTCCGGGTTCCATTCCACGGTGTCGCCGCTCAGGTAGTAATCGCCGACGAAGGCCTTGGTCGGCGCGCCTGCATAGCCGCCGAACCAGCACATCGGCGATTGCGGCCGGTCGATGGCGAGAATGCCCGGCTGGCCGACGCCGAGTTCTTTGTACTGCTCATCAAGCACCACGATGCGGTGGCCCGGCGAGGCGAAACCGGCGGCGCCGACGTGTACCGGATGGTCGAGGCCGTGGTGATTGCACAGGACCATGCCCAGTTCGGTCTGGCCGTAATGGTCGTGGATGACCACGTCGAGGTTGTCGGCGAACCAGCGGATCACTTCCGGATTCAGCGGTTCACCGGCGCTGCTGACGATACGCAGCTTGCCTTTGATCGACTTGGCGAACTCGTCGCCGCCCGCGATCAACAGGCGATAAGCGGTTGGCGAACCGGTGAGATTGGTGATGCCGTACTTGTTGATCACCCGGCAGGTGCTTTCCAGGGTGAACGGGCCATCGTAAAAGGTGATCGGGTGGCCCATCGACAATGGTCCGGTGACGCCGAAATAGATGCCGTAGGCCCATCCCGGATCGGCAACGTTCCAGAACGCATCTTCCGGGCGCAGATCGACGGCATCGCGGGTGTAGCTCTGGAAGGCGACGATGGCTTTGAGTGGCACCGACAGTGCTTTCGACGGGCCGGTGGTGCCCGAGGTGAACATCAGCAGAAACGGGTCTTCGCCGGTCAGCATCACCGGTTCGCACACATTGGAATAATTGGCCAGTTCGGCCCAGAAACTGAAATCGCCACGGACAATGCCCTGGCCTTTCGCGCCGCCGACGGTGACGAGGGTCGGGCAATCGGCGACTTCAGCGAGTTTCGGCCGGTTGACCGCGTCGGTGACCACGACTTTGGCGCCGGAACTGTTCAGACGATGTTCGAGGGCTTTGGGGACGAACGCGGTGAACAGCGGCTGATACACCGCGCCGATGCGCCAGGTGGCCAACACAGTGATGAGCAATTCGATATTGCGCGGCAGCAGGCCGGCGACCTTGTCACCCTTCTGCACGCCTTGGGCGAGAAGGAAATTGGCCAAACGCGCGGTTTTGTCCTGCAGATCGTTGAAGGTGTACGTCGCGCTGGCGCCGTCGCGGCCCTCCCAGAACAGCGCAATGCGCCCGGGCAAGGCGTGGCGGTCGCAACATTCGACGCAGGCGTTGAGCGCCTCAAGCGTACCGCTGAGCGCGGCGTCCACGGTGTGCTGATAATTGAACTGTGCGGTGGCAGACAAGTAATCACGCATTGCCAGAATCCCTCGGTGTTTTTATTAGGCTGGGAACCGTAAACAACAGAGGGATAGTCGCGCTGCGGGGCGGCGGCGGCAATGGTCAAAGCTATCAATGTGGCTGACTGGTTTGGCCATGCCCTGCCACACCGATCGTTCCCTCGCTCCGCGTGGGAATGCGGCCTCGGACGCTCTGCGTCCGCTCCAGAGCTGGAACGCGGAGCGTCCCTTGAGGCATTCCCACGCGGAGCGTGGGAACGATCAAATGTGGGAGCGAGCCTGCTCGCGAAGAGGCCGGATCAGACCACCTCATTCAAAATCAGCGTACGGTAATGCCCAGGATTGGACCCCGACCACTTGCGAAACGCCTTGTAGAACGAACTTGCATCGGCAAACCCCAATCGACTGGCAATCTCGACAAAACTGATCGACGGCTCCGCCAGCCAGGCAATCGCCAGCTCCTTGCGCACACTGTCCTTAAGCCCTTGATAGGTCTGCCCTTCCTCCGCCAGTCGCCGGCGCAAGGTCGAGGCCGACATACATAACTGTTGGGCCAGTGCTTCTGTTTCCGGCCACTGCTCGGCAGGCAGTTGCCGCAGGTCCTGCTTGATCCGACTGGCCAGGCTTTCCGGATCGCGGTACTTGACCAGAATGTTGGCCGGGGCGTGAGCAAGAAAGCGTTTCAGCTCTTCGGCGGTGCGCTTGATCGGCAGTTCAAGACAATCGGCCGAGAAGATCATCCGCGTGCGTGGCCGCTCGAAACGCAGGTTTTCCGAAAACATCACCCGGTAATCATCGGTGAAGTCCGGCGCAGGGCAACGCAGTTCAATGGCCAGAATCGGAATCCGCCGCCCGGCCAGCCAGCACGCCACGCCGTGGACGATCATCCAGTAGGTGAAATAAGTAAAGGCGCGGCGCGGTTCGTGGTCATCCTCCAGCAGGACGATCTCCGCCAGACTTTGCTGGTGCACCAGTTGCGCCGGCAGGCGCTCCAGCATCAGCGACAGAAAGCTCAAACCCGTGCTCAAACCCGCTGCCAGCGTCGGTTGCGCCATCGCACTGCGACAGAGGAATTCAAGGCTGCCGGACTTGAGCTTGCGCGGGTCCATACCGAAAAACTCGTCATCGCCGCGCCGGGCCAACAGGCGCCAGAGCCTGGCGTATTGCGACGCCGGCACCCGGCTGTGCCCGGTCTGCAGCAATGCCGGAGCAATCCCGACCTTGTTCAAGACTTCTTCCGTGGCCACGCCCGGGGCACAACTTTGCAGCAGCGCTTCACGCACCAGTTGAACGGCGATGGTGTCTTTTTCCGACATGGAGCGCGGTGAACCTTGTTGTTTTTGAGTGGTGGGCATCTTACCGCAGGTGGCGAATTCAACACGAACCCCCTGTAGGAGTGAGCCTGCTCGCGATAGCGTCGTGTCAGTCAGCGCTGAGTGGGCTGACCCACCGCTATCGCGAGCAGGCTCACTCCTACAGGGATCTGTGTAAGGCAAGAATTGAGGTTGTTCAGCTTGTGTTCAGGTTTATGTCAATCATTGTCATGTGAGAATGACTTTCATTATGTTACAACTTGTAACCTCTAGAAATGACCTCTTGGACACCGAATGCTCGTTCCCTTTCTGATCATGCTGCGCGAAGGCATTGAAGCCGCGCTGATCGTTGGCATTATCGCCAGTTACCTCCAGCAAACCGGCCGTGGCCAATGGATGCCCGCCGTATGGATCGGGGTGTTCCTCGCTGCCGCCCTCGCCCTGCTGGTCGGCGGTGGTCTGGAACTGGTCAGTGCCGAATTCCCGCAAAAGCAGCAGGAGCTTTTCGAAGGCATTGTCGGTCTGGTGGCCGTGGGCATTCTCAGTTCGATGGTGTTCTGGATGCGCAAAGTGGCGCGTTCGATCAAGCATTCGCTGCAAGCCTCGCTCGATCACGCCTTGACGTCTTCCAGACATCAGGTGATCGCACTGATCGCCATGGTGTTTTTCGCCGTCGCCCGTGAAGGTCTGGAAACGGTGTTTTTCCTGCTCGCGGTGTTCCAGCAAAGCGAAGGCCCGGGCGCGCCGATCGGTGCCCTGCTCGGGCTGATTCTGGCGATCATCGTCGGTTTCCTGATCTACAGCGGCAGCATGCGTCTCAATCTTTCGGCGTTCTTCAAGTGGACCGGCCTGTTCATTCTGGTGGTCGCCGCCGGGATTCTCGCCAACTCGGTGCAAGCCCTGCATGAAGCCGGGCTGTGGAATCACCTGCAAACCGTGCTCTTCGACTTCAGCGCGACGCTGCCGATGGATGGCCCGTTGGGCTCGGTGCTGGCCGGCATGTTCGGTTATCAGGATGCGCCGACCGTCAGCACCCTCGGTGCCTATCTGATTTATTTGCTGGTGGCGCTGGTGATGTTCTTCCTTCCCGCACCCAAGCCCGCCACGCAATCGTCTTCCGTTTCCAGCCAATAAGGGCATTCATGTCAAAGCCTAATACTCCTCAGGCCTCCCCTCCCCGCGCCTTGCGCTGGGCGGTGGCCGGTTCGGTGGTGGTGATGATCGCCGCCGGTGGTCTGTTTTATTACGCCTCGAAAATGGCCGCGGCCAAGCGTCAGCACAACCACGATGAAGTGGTGGTGAATATTCACCCGGGCAGTTGCGAGCCGAACGCGCTGACGGTGCCGGCTGGCCGCGCCAGTTTCCGCATCGTCAACCGTTCCGAGCGTGCGGTGGAATGGGAAATTCTCGACGGCGTGCTGGTCGTCGAGGAGCGGGAAAACATTGCGCCCGGCCTGAGCCAGGTGATTAACGCCAACCTGCAACCCGGCGACTACGCGATCACTTGCGGATTGCTGAGCAACCCGCGCGGCACCTTGCATGTGACGCCGACTGCCGCGTCTGACGCAGCGGCCAAAGCCAAACCGTCGATGGTTGCCTTCGTCGGACCGCTGTCGGAATTCCGCGTGTATCTGGCCAGTCAGAGCAGCGCGCTGATCAAAGCCGTGACCGCGCTTAACCAAGCCATAGAAAGCGGCGACCTCAGCCAGGCTCAAGCGCTGTACTTCCCAGCGCGTGCGGCTTATCAACGTCTGGCCCCAGCCGCTCAGCGCCTCGCCGAACTGGACAACAGCATCAACGCCCGCGCCGATTACTTCGAAAAACGCGAGCAGGATCCAGCGTTCGTCGGTTTCCACCGTCTCGAATTCGGCCTGTTCCAACAGCGCAAACTCGACGATCTGACGCCGGTTGCGCAGCGTCTGCTCAGCGATGTCACCACACTTAAACAGCAATTGCTCGCGCAGTCGCTGCCACCGGAACAACTGGTCAACATCGTCGTGCGCAACCTCAACACCCTCGCCGACGTGCGCGCCGCCAGCGGTGAAGAAGAACGCTACAGCCACAGCGACCTCAACGGTTTCGTCGCCAACGCGCAAACCGCACACAAAGTCGTCGATCTGCTGCGGCCGATGCTGAACAAATCGGCTGCCGAACTGTTGCCGAAAATCGACCAGGCTCTGGCGGACTTCGACACAGAACTCGACACCTACAAGACCCAGGACGGCTACGCCAGCTACGACACCGTCAGCGGCGCACAACGCAAGCAGATCGCCGACAAGGCCCAGGCTCTGGCCGACGCACTGGATGGCATCGATCCCGCCCTCGGCCTCTCCGGCCTGTAAGCAGAAGACCCATTCCCGATGAAAGATTCAGAAAACCTCAACCTGCAACGTCGCCGTGTCCTGATGGGCATGGGCGCCGCCGGTGTCGCCCTCGCAGGCTCCGCCTTGAGCTGCCCGGCCATGGCCGCCGCGCCGGCGCAAGTCACCGAAGCACCGAGCAGCGACAAGACCGAAGATCGCCACGATTTCCACGGCGTACACCAGACCGGCATCGTCACCCCGCGTCCGGCCTCGGGCATGCTGGTTTCGTTCGATGTGTTGGCCAGTGATCGTGAAGATCTGGAGCGGCTGTTCCGCACGCTCAACGAGCGCATCGCGTTCTTGATGAAGGGCGGCCCGGTGGCACAAATCGATCCGAAACTGCCGCCGCCGGATTCCGGCATCCTCGGCCCGAACGTCACGCCGGATAACCTGACAATCACCGTGTCCGTCGGTGAATCGCTGTTCGACGAGCGCTTCGGCTTGGCCGAGGCCAAACCCAAACGCCTGATACGCATGGTCGGTTTCCCCAACGATGCGCTGGACGCCGATTGCTGCCACGGCGACCTGAGTTTGCAGTTCTGTTCGAACACCGCTGACACCAACATCCACGCCCTGCGCGACATCGTCAAAAACCTGCCCGACCTGCTGCTGGTGCGCTGGAAACAGGAAGGCAGCGTGCCGCCGCAAGCCCCGGCGAAACCTGGGGTGCCGGCACAATCGGCGCGCAACTTCCTGGGTTTCCGTGATGGCTCGGCCAACCCCGATTCCAACGACAGCAAAGCCATGGATCGCCTGGTCTGGGTGCAACCGGGTAGCGATGAACCGGCCTGGGCCGCGCACGGCAGCTATCAAGCGGTGCGAATCATCCGCAATTTTGTCGAGCGCTGGGATCGCACGCCGTTGCAGGAACAGGAAAGCATCCTCGGTCGGGTGAAAACCTCCGGCGCGCCTATCGGTGGCAGCCATGAAACTGAAGTTCCGGATTACAGCAAAGACCCCGAAGGCAAGCTGACCAAGCTCGACGCCCATATTCGTCTGGCCAACCCGCGCACCGCCGCGAGCCAGGCCAACCTGATCCTGCGCCGGCCGTTCAACTATTCGAATGGCGTGAACAAGAACGGCCAGCTCGACATGGGCCTGTTGTTCATCTGTTACCAGGCCGATCTGGAAAAAGGCTTCATCACCGTGCAGACCCGCCTCAACGGCGAACCGCTGGAGGAATACCTGAAACCGGTCGGCGGCGGTTACTTCTTCACCCTGCCGGGTGTCACCGGCGACAAGGATTTCATCGGTCGCTCGTTGCTCAACGCCACACAACCGAAAACCGCTGCCTAAAACAACATCTCAACACTGGAGCCGCCCCCATGAAAAAGACGCCACTCGCGTTATTGCTGACCCTAGGTTTGCTCAACACCCCGCTGTCGGCGTTCGCAGCCACGGCACCGCTGGATCTGGTCGGGCCGGTGTCGGACTACAAGATTTACGTCACCGAAAAACTCGATGAACTGGGTAGCCACACCCAGCAATTCACCGACGCGGTGAAGAAAGGCGATCTGGCCACCGCGCAAAAACTCTACGCACCGACCCGCGTTTACTACGAGTCGATCGAGCCGATTGCCGAACTGTTCAGTGACCTCGATGCGTCCATCGATTCGCGCGTCGACGACCACGAGAAAGGTGTGAAGGCCGATGACTTCACCGGTTTCCACCGCATCGAATACTCGCTGTTCGCGGAGAAAAGCACCCAAGGCCTGAACGAGCTGGCAGACAAGCTCAACAGCGACGTCAAAGACCTGCAAACCCGCGTCGCCGGCCTGACCTTCCCGCCGGAGAAAGTCGTCGGTGGTGCTGCCGCGCTGCTGGAAGAAGTGGCCGCGACCAAGATCTCCGGAGAAGAAGATCGCTACAGCCACACCGACCTGTACGACTTCCAGGGCAACATCGACGGCGCGAAGAAAATCGTTGATCTGTTCCGTCCGCAGATCGAACAGCAGGACAAGGCGTTCGTTGCGAAGGTCGACAAGAACTTTGCCACGGTCGACAAGATTCTGGCCAAGTACAAGACCAAGGATGGTGGTTTCGAGACGTATGACAAGGTGAAGGATAACGATCGTAAGGCGCTGGTCGGGCCGGTGAATACCCTGGCGGAAGATCTGTCCACGTTGCGTGGCAAATTGGGTCTGAACTAAGTTTTTTAGCGTCTGTTAAGGCCCTATCGCGAGCAGGCTCACTCCTACATTTGGAATGCGTTCCCCTGTAGGAGTGAGCCTGCTCGCGATAGCGGTTGTATGACCGCTACAAATTTAAAGCCTTACAAAATCCGGTACAGCAACCGCTCAATCCGCACCCGGCTAACGCGTTTGAGAAACTTGGCCACCCCGGCCGGATACTCCGGCAGCGTCTCCAGATTCTGAAAGCTGTCAATCCGCGTGGTATGGCGGAAAATCTGTTCCAGTTCCTTCGCCCGCGGCTCCAGCCATTCCCCTTTCGGATCATCGATCAACAACGCATTTTCCAGATCGAGGCGGAACGCCCGTGGATTGAGGTTGTTGCCAGTCAGCAGCGTATAGCGCTGATCGACCCACATGCCCTTGAGGTGATAGGTGTTGTCGCCATCACGCCACAGGTGCAGGTTCAACTGGCCGCTGTCGATGTTGCGCTGATGCCGTTTGGCAAAGCGGCGCAAGCTGATCTCGTACAGATACGGTAGCGCCGCGATCACCTTGAACGGCTCGCTCGGCGGGATATAGAAGTCGTTGGCGGTCTTGTCGCCGACCACGATATCGATCTTCACGCCACGAGCCAGCGCACGGTTGATCTCGCGAATCACGCCCAGCGGCAGGTTGAAGTAAGGTGTGCAGATGGTCAGTTGTTTTTGCGCGCTGGCGATCAACTCAAGAATCGCCCGGTTCAACGGGTTGTTCTTGCCGACGCCGAGCAACGGGGTAACGGACAGACTGTCTCTGGCGGTGATGCCGGTGGCCGTGTCGTACGTCGCATATTTCAGACGACTGCGCAGATCACCGATGTCGTTGCGCAGGCTGCGGGTGGTCGGCAGGTTCGGCAGATCGAGGCGATGCACGGCTTTCGATTCGATCAGGCCGTGCTTGACCAGATGATGCATCGAATCAGCCAGTTCATGGCTTTGCAGCACGTGGTAACGGTCGAAACGGTACTTGTCGAACTTGTGCAGGTAAACGTTGTTCAGGCTCGCGCCGCTGTAGACCACACAGTCGTCGATCACAAAGCCTTTCAAGTGCAGGACGCCGAACAATTCACGGGTCTGTACAGGCACGCCGTACACCGGCACTTCGCTCCGGTGCGTGCGGGTCATTTCCTGATACCACGCCGAGTTGCCCGGCTGTTTGCCGGCACCGATCAGCCCGCGCTGGGCGCGCAACCAATCGACCACCACGGCGATTTCCAGCTCGGGACGCTTGAGCTTGGCGGCGTGGAGTGCATCGAGGATTTCCTGACCGGCCTCGTCTTGCTGCAGATACAGCGCAACGATGTAGATACGCTGGGTCGCTGCAGCGATTTTCTCGAGCAGGCAACGACGAAATTCAGCGGCGCCGGACAGAATGGTCACGGCCTCGGCGGTCAGCGGGAAGCTGCGCAATTTGGGCAGCAAGGAGCGTTTGAAAAGCAACGGCATAGGGCTCGCAATGGGTCGAATCCGAAGAACCCGAGAGCTTACACCATCGGACCCTTCGGGTCTTGTTAGTGCCCGTAAAGAGATCAAAAGATCGCAGCCTTCGGCAGCTCCTACACGGGCCAATGTAGGAGCTGCCGAAGGCTGCGATCTTTTGATCCTAAAAAACCATTGCCAAAGGAGAACAATCGTTCTACTGTTCGCCACATGAACGAAATCACTAGCAACGACACACGCGACATCATTCTGGATGTCACCGAAAAGTTGATCTACAAAAGTGGCATCGCTGCCACCAGCATGGATCTTCTGGTGAAAACCGCCGGCGTATCCAGAAAAAGTATTTACCGTTACTTTGCCGACAAGGACGCCTTGACCGTCGCCGCCCTGCAACGCCGCGACGTGCGCTGGATGCACTGGTACCGAAGCGCTGTCGATCAGGCCGAAACCCCGGCCGATCGCCTGCTCAACCTGTTTACCGTGCTCAAGAGCTGGTTTGCCTCGGAAGGCTTTCGCGGCTGCGCCTTCATCAACACCAGCGGCGAAACCGGTGACCCGCAAGACCCGGTGCGGCTGGTCGCCAAAGAACACAAACAGAAGCTGCTCGACTACGTGTGCGAGCTGTGTACCGAACATGGCGCCGAGGAACCGCAACTGCTGGCCAGACAGCTGCTGATCCTGATTGACGGCGCCATTACCGTAGCGCTTGTGATGGGTGATCACAGTGCCGCCGATAATGCGCAATGCATGGCGCGAAAGTTATTGGACCTGTAACGCCTTAATAAGCCGGACTTGTTGTTCAATTATTAATTAGATCGGGAGACTGATATGTCTATTGCAGCCCAGGTACGTCCGCCATTGCCGCCCTTCAACCGTGAATCAGCCATCGAGAAAGTTCGCTTGGCCGAGGATGGCTGGAACTCCCGCGACCCGGAACGGGTATCGCTGGCTTACACCCTCGACACCAAGTGGCGTAACCGCGCCGAGTTCGCCAACAGCCGTGAAGAGGCGAAAGCGTTTTTGACCCGTAAATGGGCGAAAGAGCTGGATTACCGTTTGATCAAGGAACTGTGGGCCTACTCCGATACGCGCATCGCCGTGCGTTATGCCTATGAATGGCACGATGATTCGGGCAACTGGTTCCGCTCTTACGGCAACGAAAACTGGGAATTCGATGAGCAAGGCCTGATGTTCCAGCGCTACGCCTGCATCAACGACATGCCGATCAAGGAAAGTGAACGCAAGTTCCACTGGCCGCTGGGCCGGCGCCCGGATGATCATCCGAGCTTGTCTGACCTCGGCCTCTAACATCGCCCCTGTAGGAGCTGTCGAAGGCTGCGATCTTTTGATCTTGATCCTAAAAAACAAAATCAAAAGATCGCAGCCTTCGGCAGCTCCTACAGGGGATGTGTGGGGTTCAGGCGACCGCGGCGGTCTTCTCGGCCTCGAGTTCGCGAACGAGGGGCAACACGCGCCGCCCGAAATATTCGACCTCTTCCTGAAAGTGCAGAAATCCCGCCAGCACCAGATCCACACCCACCGCTTTCAACGCCACAATCCGCTCGGCAATCTGCAACGGCGTACCAATCAAGTTGGTCTTGAAACCATCGTTGTACTGCACCAGATCCTCGAACGTCGACTTCGCCCAGTTGCCCTCGCCCTCCGGTGAAGCCCGGCCCGCCTGCTTCGCCGCATCGCCAAAAGCGTTTACCGCTTCCGGATCAGCCTGATCGATGATCTGCGCAAGTACCGCCCGCGCCTCTTCTTCGGTGTCGCGGGCAATGACAAACGCGTTCACGCCAATTTTCACTGAATGATTGTTCGCCGCTGCTTTGGTACGAATGTCGTCAACCTGCGCCTTGATCCCCTCGACGCTGTTGCCATTGGTGAAATACCAGTCCGAGACCCGCGCGGCCATGTCTCGCGCCGCACGGGAACTGCCGCCCTGGAAAATCTCCGGACGTCCGAGTGGTTTCGGTTTCAGGCTGTAATTGTCGAAGCGGTAGAAGTCGCCGCGAAAGGTGAAGTTGTCCTGGCTCCAGACCCCACGCAGTGAGCGGATGAACTCTTCGGAGCGACGATAACGCTCGTCGTGCTCCAGCCAATGCTCGCCGATGGCTTGAAACTCGCCTTTGAACCAGCCACTGACAATGTTCACCGCGATGCGGCCGTTGGTGAGTTGATCGATCGTCGCCAGTTGCTTGGCCGCCAGCGCCGGTTGCCACGGGCCGGGCAGGATCGCCGCGATCACCTTGAGTTTACTGGTGGCCGCGAGTAACGCGTGGCTGAACGCAACTGACTCATGCTGAAACTCGGCACCGTAACCGGCGGTGAAGCGAATCTGCGTCAGCGCATATTCAAACCCTGCCGCTTCAGCGAGCTTCGCCAGTTTGCGGTTGTAGTCGATGCCCCAATCGGTGCGTTGTTCGATCTTGCTGACCACCAGCCCACCGCTGACGTTCGGCACCCAGTAGGCAAATTTCACGGCTTGCTGACTCATTGGCGTGTCCTCGGGACATTTGCGGAGATGTGAGTGATAGAGCAGCAAATGTGCCAGCCTGGAAATGCCCGGTTTTGTTGGTTTTTTCGATTGTGCAGATGTTTTGCACGAGGAGATTTGTTGACTGGGTGTCGGGGGGGCAACAGTAGATTGATAGGGTGGCCGGACGGGCGTCATCGCGAGCAGGCTCACTCCTACAGGGGAACGCATTCCAAATGTAGGAGTGAGCCTGCTCGCGATTGGGCTTTACGGGTCGCCGCAACACTTGGAAATGAGTAACATGACCGCCCTCCCCGCAGCTCACGTTCTGCGCCCTGCCGAATAAGCCGATTCCATGCCTTTCGAACTCAGCGTTGACCTCACCACCCTCGCCATCCTGGCCCTCGTCGCTTTCATTGCCGGTTTCATCGACGCCATCGCCGGCGGTGGTGGTCTGCTGACCACACCGGCCCTGCTGACCGCCGGCCTGCCGCCGCATCTGGTGCTCGGCACCAACAAACTCAGCTCGACGTTCGGCTCGGCCACCGCCAGTTTCACCTTTTACAAACGCAAGCTGTTCCACCCGCGACAGTGGACCCACGCTATCGTCGGCACGCTGGTCGGTGCATTGACCGGCGCCGTCGTCGCGCATTACCTGCCGGCCGAATGGCTGAACAAGATGCTCCCGGTAATCGTCTTCGCCTGCGGCCTGTATCTATTGTTCGGCGGCACGCCAAAAGCACCGCTGGACAGCGATGCGCCAATCAAAAAGAAATGGCAGTCGACCCAAGGCTTCAGCCTCGGTTTCTACGACGGCGTGGCGGGTCCTGGCACAGGCGCGTTCTGGACAGTCAGCAGTCTGCTGCTTTACCCGATTGACCTGGTCAAAGCCAGCGGCGTAGCGCGCAGCATGAACTTCGTCAGCAACATTGCGGCGCTGTCGGTGTTCGTGTTTTCCGGGCAGGTGGACTGGATCATCGGCCTGAGCATGGGCCTGTCGGTGATGGTTGGCGCGTTCTTTGGCGCGCGCACCGCGATCAGCGGTGGCGCCAAGTTCATTCGCCCGGTGTTCATCACCGTGGTGCTGGGTTT
>Ga0157369_10002254_pt1 | contig 23183 bp, 25 predicted proteins | sample C25metaG_FD_113461 | JGI IMG/M metagenome (GOLD analysis project Ga0157369, IMG submission 113461) | Corn rhizosphere microbial communities from Kellogg Biological Station, Michigan, USA - C2-5 metaG | ecosystem: Host-associated > Plants > Roots > Rhizosphere > Soil | place: USA: Michigan... | reverse complement strand
TCAGGGGCTCGACGGCCCGGCCGACCGCTGGCGCGAGGTGCGCGACACGATCCATGCAGAGGTCTGCGAGCAGGGCTACGACGAGGCCGCCGGCTCGTTCGTGCAGTCGTACGGCTCGCAGGAGCTCGACGCGAGCCTGCTCCTCATCCCGCTCGTCGGCTTCCTTCCCGCGTCCGACCCTCGCGTGCGCAGCACGGTCGAGGCGGTCGAGCGCGAGCTCCTCGTCGACGGGCTCGTGATCCGCTACCGCACGGGCACGCAGGGCGTGGACGGGCTCCCGCCGGGTGAAGGGGTCTTTCTGCCGTGCTCGTTCTGGCTCGTCGACTGCTACGAGCTGGTCGGACGCCACGAAGAGGCTCACGCACTCTTCCAGCGGCTGGTCGCGCTCTCGAACGACGTCGGGCTCCTCGCGGAGGAGTACGACCCGGCGTCGCAGCGCCTGCTCGGCAACTTCCCGCAGGCGTTCACGCATCTCGCCCTCGTCAACTCGGCGTTCAACGTCCTGCCGCACCTCCCGTCGCCGATGCACCGGCGCCACGCCCAGTCACACGCTTGAGCCAGGTCACTAGCGGTGCCCGAAGTGGTGGGCCGATGGCAGGGAACCGTGCACGTCGGCGCCGTCGGTGAGCCTGCGGGCGAGCGGCGCGAGACTGACGAGCTCGCGGACGAGCACGTTCCGGTTGCGGTCGGCGTGCTCGTACCTGCCGCGCGCGAGGATCAGCGGCTCGCCGCGGATCACCGCCCGGTAGCGGTCGTACACCTGCGGCGGCACGATCAGGTTCATCTGTGCGTGCTCGTCCTCGAGCAGCATGAAGACGACGCCGTTCGCGGTCGAGGGACGCTGCCGCGCGACGACCATTCCCGCGACGGAGACGCTCTCGCCGTTTCGGCGCTCGAGCAGCTCCTCCGTCGACAGCGTCCCCGGCGGCAGGTGTGGACGCATCAGCTCGAGCGGGTGCACACCGACCGAGAGGCTCGTCGTCCGGTAGTCGGCGAGCATCCGCTCCCACACCGTCGGGTCGGGCAGCTCGGGCGTCTCGACGGTCGGGTCGAGGGGAAGCGCCAGCTGTTTCTCCTCCCCGCCGGACCCGGGCACGGTTGCAGGGCGCGGCACGAGCCCGAGCTGCCAGAGGAGCTCGCGCCGTTTCAGGCCGAAGCAGTCGCAGGCGCCCGACTCGGCGAGCGCCGCGAGCTCGTCCGTGGAGAGCGGCGTCCGCTGCGCGAGCTCCCGGATCGAGCCGTACGGGCCGTTCGCGTCGCGCTCGGCGACGACCGACTCCGCATCGTCCTCCCCCACTCCCTGCACGTACTTGAGCCCGACGCGCACGGCACCCTCCTCGAGCACGCAGCCGGCGCCGCTTGCGTTCACGTCGGGCGGCAGCGTCTCGACGCCGCGCCGCTGCGCGTCCCGCACGAGCGTCGCCGGCGGGTAGAAGCCCATCGGCTGCGCGTTCAGGAGGGCGGCGAGGAACTCTGCGCTGTAGTGGTGCCGCAGCCACGCCGACTGATACGCGAGCAGCCCGAACGCGGCCGAGTGCGACTTCGGGAAGCCGAAGCCGGAGAAGGCGACGAGCTTGTCGTACACCGTGTTCGCGAGCTCCTCGTCGACGTCGTGCTCGAGCGCCCCGGCGACGAAGCGCGTCCGGTACGCCTCGAGGGCGGCGTGCGAGCGCTTGCGGCTCATCGCGCGCCGTAGCCCCTCGGCCTCTCCGACGGTGAAGCCGGCCAGGTGGATCGCGACGTCGAGCACCTGGTCCTGGAAGACGACGACGCCGAGCGTCTCGCGCAGCGGCTCGCGCAGCAGCGGGTGGTCGGCGGGCGGCTCGTAGCTCGGGTCCTCACGCAGCTTCTGGCGCCGCTCGATGTACGGGTGCACGGCCTTGCCCTGGATCGGCCCCGGCCGGACGAGCGCGACCTGGATCGTGATGTCGTCGAGGTTTTCGGGTCGCGTGCGCAGGATGGTCTGCATCTGCGCGCGGCTCTCGATCTGGAAGCAGCCGATCGTGTCGGCGCGCTGGATCTCCGCGAAGACGTCCGGATCGTCGAGGGGGACTCGAGAGAGGTCGATCTGCTCGCCGCGCGTGCGCGCGACCATGTCGACGCATTCCTCGACGGCCGAGAGCATGCCGAGCCCGAGCAGGTCGATCTTCAGGAACCCCGCGTCGGCGCACGAGTCCTTGTCCCACTGGCACATCTGGCGGCCCGCCATCGCAGCCGGCTGCACCGGCACGAGCTCGACGAGCGGGCGGGACGAGATCACCATGCCGCCCGGGTGCTGCGAGATGTGCCGCGGCAGCCCCGCGATCTCGCCGCACAGCCGGGAGAACGCGCGCCAGCGCGGCGACTCGAGCTTCGACTGCGCGTCGGGAAGCAGGAGGAGCTCCTCGGCGACGCGCTCCGCGTTCCAGCCGTCGGTGACCCTCGCGAGCCGCTCGAGCTCGGCGAACGGCAGGCCGAGTGCCTTGCCGACGTCGCGGATCGCGCCGCGTGAGCGGTACGTCGCGAAGCTCGCGACGAGCGACGCGTGCTCGCGTCCGTAGCGCTCGGTGACGCGGACGATCAGCTTCTCGCGGATGTCACGCGGAAAGTCGAGGTCGATGTCCGGCACCGACGAGAGCTCGCGGTTCAGGAAGCGGCCGAGCGACAGGTTGTTCTCGACCGGGTCGACGTGCGAGAGCCCGGTGAGGTAGCAGACGAGCGAGCCGACCGACGAGCCGCGCCCGCGTCCCGGCGGCAGCACGTGCCGCATCGAGCCCGGCCCGCGCACCTCGAACGCGACCTCGCGCGCGAGCTCGAGCACCTCCCAGTGCAGCAGGAAGAACCCCGCGAGCCCGAGCTCGTCGATCAGCGCGAGCTCCTCCTCGAGACGGCTCCGAACCCGGGTGAGCGAGGAACCGCCACCTGTCGAGTAGCGCTCGGCGAACGCGCGCTCGCAGACCCGGCGGAGCTGCGCGACCGCGGGCTCGTCGCCGCCGGAGAAGTCGGGATAGCGGTACCCGAGCTCCTCGGTCAGGTCGAATTCGAGCCGCTCGGCGAGCTCGCCCGTCCGCTCGGCGGCGTCGCGGTCGTCGGGGAAGCGCTCGAGCATGTCGGCAGGTGCGGCGAGCACCGACTCGTGGTTGCCGCGCCGTTCTCGCTCGCAGCCGTCGAGCGAGGTGCGGCAGCGGACGGCGACGAGCACGTCCTGCAACGCGACGCGACTCGCGTCGTGCGCGTGCACGTCGCCGGTCGCGATCGTCTGGACGCGCAGCGTTCGAGCGAGGTCGCGAAGCGCCGTGTTCCGCCGCGTGTCGCCTCGCTCGTACGGCCGCTGCAGCTCGACGAAGAAGCCGTCGCGGCCGAAGACCCGTGCGAGCTGTCCTGCTCCGTTCGGGTCGCGGACGGCGAGCCCGTCGCGCGCGCAGCCCGACAGGCAGACGAGCCCGCCGTGCAGCTCCTCGAACAGGCTCGGGTCGAGGCTCGGCGGCAACGGCTCGCGCCCCTCCTTCGGTCGCGTGTGCGCGTGCCCCGCGGTCAGGAGCCGGCAGAGGTTCGCGTAGCCCTGCGGCGTCTCGACGAGCAGCGTCACGTGGGCTCCCCCGTCGAGCGTCACCTCGGCGCCCGTGATCGGGCGGACGCCGAGATGCTTCGCCGCGTGCGCGAACTCGAGCGAGCCGTAGACCCCGTCGTGGTCGGTCAGCGCGAGCGCCGGATAGCCGAGCTCGGCCGCCCTGGCCGCGAGCTCCTCGGGCTGGGAGGCCCCGTCGAGGAACGAGTAGGCGCTGTGGGCGTGGAGCTCGACATAGCTCATCTCCTCTTTCTACACGAACATACGTTCGTCTGCGACACTCGAACCGTGGACGGCATCGCGATCGGCCCGGACGGCGGCGAGCGGGTGCGGAGGCACCGCGTCCTCGTCGAGCTGCCCGAGCTCGAGGTGATCGAGCTGACCTTCGGGCCGGACTTCGAGGGCGTCGACCCGCACACCCACGAGGACAATGTCGACTCGTTCTACGTGCTCGAGGGCGAGGCGGAGTTCGTCGTCGGCGAGGACGTCGAGCGGGCCGGGCCCGGCACCTACGTCGCGGCGCCGGTCGGCGTCGTGCACGGCTTCCGAAACGTGGGCCCGGGCGACCTCCGCATGCTGAACGTCCACAGCCCGAACACCGGCTTCGCGCAGCGCTTGCGCCGCGGTTAGAGGAAGCGCAGCGGCGAGAACGGCGCGACCTCCGCGGCCGGCTCCTCGCCGGCGAGCAGCGCGGCGACCGCGTCTGCCGTCACGGGCGCGAGGAGGATCCCGTTCCGGTAGTGGCCGCCGGCGACGATCATCCCCTCCCACTCGCCGATCAGCGGCTCGTCGTCCGGGGTTCCGGGACGCACGCTCGCCGCGGCCTCGACGAGCGCGAGCCCGGCGACCGCCGGCACGGCTCTGACCGCCTCGCGAAGCAGCAGCTCGGTCGCCGCGTCGGTCGCGTCCGTGTCGTAGCCGGCCTCCTCCACCGTCGCGCCGAGCACCGTCTCGCCGCTCGCCCGCGGCACGACGTAGACGTGCGCGCTCCGGATGATCCGCGTCGCCGGCAGCGGGCCGCGCAGCCGAAGCGTCTGGCCTTTGACAGGACGGATCGGCAGACGCCGGGCGAGGCGCCGCGACGACCAGGCCCCGGCGGCGAGCACGACGCGGTCGCAGGCGAGCCGCGAGCCGTCGGCCAGCTCGACGCCGTCTGCCGTCGCCTCGACGACGTCCGACCCGGGCCTGATCGCGTCGTCAAGGAGCGCCACGAGTGCGGCGACGACGCGGCGCGGGTCGACCTGCGCGTCTCGCTCCATGAGCCACGCGCCTGCGCACTCCGGCGAGACGCCGGGCTCGAGCGCGAGACAGGCGTCGCGGTCGACCCACTCCGCCTCGGCCGCCGGCGGCTCCTCGTCGCCGAACGCGAGCGCAAGCGAGCCGCACTCGGTGTAGCCGACGTCGCCGAGCTCCGCCGCGAACGCAGGCCAGAGCTCCCGAGAGCGGCGGGCGAGGGCCGTGAACGCGGGCGACTCCTGGTCCGGCGCGAGCACGCCCGCGGCCGCCCAGGTCGCGCCGCCTCCCGGCTCGCCGCGCTCGAGCACGCAGACGCGAAGGCCGCGCTGCCGTGCCCGCCAGGCAGAGGCCAGCCCGATGATGCCACCGCCGACGATCGCCGCGTCGTACCGTTCCATCAGCCGGACGATAGGCTGCGCCGCCGTGAACGGCATCGAGCGACGTGCCCGGCTCGCCCGCTCCCGCCTCTATCTCGTGCTGGAAGCGAGGCCGCACGGCGAGAACCCCGGGCCGCTCCTCGACGCAGCGCTCCGCGGAGGCGTCGACGTCGTCCAGCTCCGCGACAAGGAGCTTCGAGACGAGGAGCTCGTCCGCGCGGCCGAGCCGTTCCGGCGCGCCTGCGACGCCCACGGAGCGCTCTTCGTCCTGAACGACCGGCCCGAGCTCGTCGAGCGCTGCGACGCCGACGGCGTCCATGTCGGGCAGGCGGACGCGCCGCTCGGCGAGGCACGCCGGGCCGTCGGCGGAGAACGCATCGTCGGCCTCTCGGCCACGACGGCGGAGGAGCTGCGAGGCGACCCCGACTACTTCGGCGTCGGCGCGATCTACGGGACGCCGACCAAGCCGGAGTCGGCGGCCGGAGGGCTCGAGCTCGTGCGGGCCGCCCGCGACGCGCTGCGCGTCCCGTGGTTCGCGATCGGCGGCGTCGACGCCGGCACGATCGCGGCGGTCGCGGCGTCGGGCGCCTGCGGCGTCGCGGTCGTCCGCGCCGTCCGCGACGCCCCCGACCCAGAGGACGCGGCACGGAGATTGCGCGTGCAGCTGCCGGCCACCGACGCCGTCGCGACGCGCGGCGAGGACGTCTGCCTGCCGCAGATCGACTGGCTCTTCGGCACGTGGGCGCCCGGGCAGAAGCCGGTCGCGCCGCATACACACGCCGCGCACACCGACGCCTTCTACGTGCTCGGCGGCACGATGGAGTTCCGCCTCGGTGACGGGACCGTGCAGGTCCCCGCAGGGTCGTGCGTCGCGGCGCCGCCGCTGCTCGTGCACGGCTTTCGCAACCCCGGTGCCGAGGATGCGCGCTTCCTCAACCTGCACGCGGCGGGCGTGTGGGCCCGGGGCCCGCAGCACGGCCTCGTGCCCGAGCTCTACGACACGTTCGGCGCGGACCGGGCGTCGGCGCAGGCGCGGCCGATCCTCAGCGCAACGGGCGACGGCGACCGGCTCGGCACGAAGCACCGGCTCGCCCTCGTGAAGGTGCAGCACCCCGACCTCGACGTGCTCGAGTACGTCGTCGACGCCGACTACGACGGCGCGGGCCCGCACGTCCACGTGCGGCACGCGGACTGCTTTCACGTGCTCGAGGGCGCGCTCGAGATCGTCGCGGACGGGAAGGCCGTGCGGGCCGAGGCCGGGACGTCCGTCGTGATCCCGCCCGGAGTCGAGCACGCGTTCACGAGCGCCGGGCGCGCGCGCTTCCTCAACGTCCACGCGCCGTCGTGCGGCTTCGTCGAGTATCTGCGAAAGCTCGACGCAGGCGACGACCTCGAGCCGGAGGCGTACGACGTCCACGCTATGCGCCCCGCTGGGTGAACCACCTCCCTCCCGCTCCGTCGTGGAAGACGACCGTGTTCTCGCCGGTCTCGAGCACGACCTCGAAGTAGCGGCGCACGACCGGCGCCTCCGTCCACCAGCGGTCGAGCACGCGCCACTCTTCGCGCAGCACGGCGACCGGCTGGTGGTTCACCTGCCACGGCGTGCCGTCGAAGTTCGACTCGACGCGCGCCGGGCGCGGCTCGTTCAGTCGTCCCGCGGTACGAAGAGCGCGCGCGTCTCGGGAATCCGCGACCACGGTGCAACCTCCACGACGGTGCAAACAGAGCCGGAGCCGGTGCTCGCCCGCACCTGGCGCAGGCCTTCGCTCAGACGGCTGCGATCCTCGGCCCCGGCGGCGAGCAGCTCGAGCTGCCGCCCGGTCGGGTCCGTCAGCTCGACGAGCTCCACCCGGAGCTCGAGGACCGGAGCGGGGAGCTCCGAGAGCCGCGGTGCGAGCGCGACGCGGATCCGGTCGGCCTCGGCGCTCGGCTCGCGCAGGGTGAGCGACCGGCGCCACGAGCCGCCGCCGACGAGCCGTGCCGAGAGCGCGACCTTGCGCACGAAGCGGTCGCGGCGCTCGGGTCGCGAGAGCGCAGTCTCGACGAGCGCGCCGAGCGCTCGGCGCAGCGTCAGCTCGTTCCCGATCGCCTCCGGGAACTCGAGCGACTCCGCAAGCTCCGCCGGCGGGCGGCGCCCGCGCACGCGGGCGGACGCGCCGCCTCTCGCCAGGCTCCAGGCGCGCCGGCCGTCCGGCCCCAATCGTTCGGCGACGGCGCCACCAGGGAGCCCGGCAAGCTGTCCGAGCCTTCGCACTCCGAGCGAGTGGAGCTCGTCGGAGCGCTGCCGCTCGAGCGGCAGCAGCGTCAGCGGCAGCGGTGCGAGGAACTGTGCGGCCTCCTCGTCGCGGACGACGAGCAGCTGTCCCGGCTTCGCGACCGAGGCGGCCGCGAGCGCGGCGAAGCGCCGTCCGGCAGCGCCGAGCCGCGCGTCCCACTGCTGCCCGACCGCCGTGAGCGCGCGCCGCAGGGCGGGCTCGAGCCCCCCGTAGAGCCGCTCCACGCCGCGCGTCTCGAAGTAGGCCGTTCCGAGCGCGGCCGGCTCGACTGCGAACCCGGCATCCTCGAGGGAGCAGACGATCTCCTCCCAGGCCTGCTCGGCGGCTGCGGGGTCGGGATCGACGAGGACGAGCTGCGGGCACGTCGCGAGCGCCTCGCCGAGGCGCATCCGCGGCACGACGCCGGCCGCCTCCGCAGCGGCCGTCACCGGCCCGAGCAGAGCCTCGCCGCCGGCCTCCGGTGCGAGCGCCGCCGGCCGCAGCGAGCGAGCGGGCTGCTTCCGCAGCGCCGCCTTCAGCTCGAACCCGGGGATGGAGAGGCAGGCGATCATGCGAACGTCTGTTCTACACGAACACACGTTCTCCTGTCAAGCCGGAGGTGCCTTCACGCGCTGCTGCCTTCCCTCGTACGAGGGGCTGGACAACGGGCAACAGCGCGGGCATCATGTGGGCCTCGGGTATCGACGGCGCTCCCGGCCGCACACCGGGATCGCCGGCAAAGCTCGCCAAAGCCGCGACGCCCGACGTGGGGGCGGTTCCTCTCTGCCGCGAGGAACCGTCCCCACTCTTTCGTCCTAGAGCGTCACCTCGGCGGCCGGGCCGACCATCCGGGCGTACCGCGGCACGACGGCGGCCGCGTTCTCGCGGGCGCACCACTCGATGTCCGGCTCGAGGCCGTGGCGGCGCAGGTTCCAGGCGCTCCGCCCCGCGCCGATTCCCTCGCCCGCGCTGCCGTAGCTCTGCGCGAGGCGGATCGCCGCGGTCGCGGAGTCGGCGCGGTCGCCTCCGAGAGCGTCCGCGATCCGCCCCGCGCAGTAGGCGTCGTCGAGCGCGAGCTCGCCGAGGATCCCTGCGCACAGCACCGCGACGTCCTCCTCGTGCGCGCGCGCCGCCTCTGCGACCGCGTCCAGGTTCAGCAGGGAGCCGACGTAGACGTGTGCGAACCTCGCCGCCGCGGACACGAGCAGCCGCGTGCCGTTCGTCGTCGTGAGGATCAGCGTCTCGGCGCCGGCTTCCGCCGCGACCTCGCGCGGCGAGTTGCCGAAGTCGAATCCGGGGATCGGCGCGAGGCTCCGCTCGCCGGCGAGCTTCGCCGGCCCTTCGGGCTCGGCGAGCGCCCGGGCCTCGTCGATCTCCGCGCAGCAGAGGACGCGCCGGTATCCCGAGGCGAGCGCCTGCGTCATCGTCGACGTCGCACGCAGCACGTCGACGACGATCCCGACCGGCGCGGGCGTCTGCTCACCGGGGGTGAAGGCGACATGGACGAGCACGGTCGAGGCTAGGCTAATCGGATGTCGACCGCCGAAACGGGCCTGCCGACCTGTTATCGGCACCCGGACCGCGAGACGGGCCTCTCGTGCTCGGAGTGCGGCCGCCCGATCTGCACCGAGTGCATGACGCCCGCGCCGGTCGGGCTGCGCTGCCCCGACCACGCGGGGAACCGTCGCCTCGCCCGCACCGTCCAGCGCCGGGGCATCTCGCAGGCGGCACGCCGCACCGGCGCGACCGACGCGCTCGTCACGAAGTCGCTGATCGCGATCAACGTCGCGATCTACCTCGTCACGGCGGTGCAGGGCAACGGCGTGAACGCCCCCGGCGGGACGCTCTTCGACAAGATGCTCCTTTTCGGCCCTGCCGTCGGGCACGGCGACTGGTGGCGACTGATCACAGCTGCGTTCCTGCACGCGAGCCTGCTGCACATCGGCTTCAACATGCTCGCGCTCTGGTGGATCGGCGCACCGGTCGAGCAGTACCTCGGCCGTACGCGCTACCTCGGCCTCTACCTCGTCGCCGGTCTCTCGGGCTCGGCGGGCGCGCTCGTGCTGACGCCGACCGCGGTCACGGTCGGAGCGTCCGGCGCGATCTTCGGGATTCTCGGCGCGATGCTGATCCTCGAGTGGCAGGCGACGGGACGGCTCGGCGGAAACGCGATGACGCTGATCGTGATCAACCTCGCCCTCTCGTTCGCGCTCGCGAACATCTCGATCGGCGGCCACATCGGCGGCCTGATCGGCGGGATCCTCGTGACGCTCGCCTTCGCGAACTGGGGACGCGGGCACGCGGCGTACGGCCGGCTGGGGGCGAGCGGGGTCGCCGGTCTCGTCGTCGTCGCGGTCGCGAGCGTCGCGATCGCGTACTGGCAGGTTCGCGGCTTCACGTAGCGAACCCGGGGGTGTGGCCCACCACCTGCTGCACCTCGGGATCTCCCCCGCCGAGAAGGCGATTCGCACCGTCGCCGTCTACCTGGCGCTCCTGGTGCTCCTCCACCTCTCGGGGAAGAGGCAGCTCGCGCAGCTGAACTCGTTCGACCTCGTCGTCCTGCTGCTGCTCTCGAACGTCGTCCAGAACGCGATCATCGGGAACGACAACTCGCTCGCCGGCGGGCTGCTCGGCGCCGCGATCCTGCTCGCGGCGAACTACGCGCTCGTGCACTTCGCCTTCATGTCGCCCCGGTTCGGCAAGGCGATCCAGGGCGGCTCGGTCGTCGTGGCGAAGGACGGAAAGGCCGACGAGAAGGAGCTTCGCAAGCTCGCGGTCACGCACGAGGAGTTCATCGCGGGCCTTCGCCGCCAAGGCCTCGAGCTGGAAGACACCGAGCTCGTCACGCTCGAGCCCGAGGGCGTCTTCAGTGCACAGCCGCGGCCCAAGCCGACGATCGAGGACGTGATGCGGAAGCTCGGCGAGCTCGAGCTGAAGCTGGCTCAACGCGACGCGTAGCGGCGCGCGCCGACGAGCTCTCCCCGGCGAACCGGCACGACGCGGACGCTGTGTGCCGAGTCGGGCGCCTCGACCATCCTGCCGCGGCCCGCGTAGATCGCGACATGGTGCACGTAGCTCTGCGTTCCGTAGAAGAGCAGGTCGCCCGGCCGCAGCGCGTCCAGCGCGACCGGAGCCCCGTGGCGGAACTGCGGGTCGGCGTCGCGTGGGATCGTCATCCCGTGCGCGCGGTAGACGTCCCACACTAGGCCTGAGCAGTCGAAGCCCCAGGCGGAGAGGCCGCCCCACAGATAGCGCACTCCGACGAAGCGCTCCGCCTGCGCGACGATCGACGCTGCCGAGTAGCGCAGCGGGTCGTCGGCGCCGGAGAGGTTGCCGACGCCGTCGGGTGTGCGCACGACCGCGAAGTCGCCGCTCCAGCGCACGAGCGGCAACCGCGTGCCGTAGCTCAGCATCAGCGTCCGCCCGTGCACGAGCAGCGGCGCGTTCCGCGACACCGCGACGACGTAGCGGCCCCGGCCGTCGAACCCGGTGGTGAGCTGCGAGGCGGGCAGCCAGCCCGGGTAGCCGTGCGGGTCCTGAGGATCGGGCTCGTCGACGACGGCGACCTTCACCCAGCCGCCGCGCCGCTCGAGCACGCGCACGGTCTGGCCGTAGAGCGCCTGCGTCTGCACGTGCGAGTCGAGCCAGACGCGCGACGCCGTCGACGCGAGGTTCTTGCTCCAGGCGATCGGCTCGACCGGATTCGTCACCGACGGCCGGTCGATCGCGCGGTAGATGCCGGGCGCCTTCCAGAGCGTCGCGACCGCGACGTCGATCGTCGCGCGCTGACCGGGCTCGAGCGCGGCGCGCGCGGGCCCCGCGAGCGCGAGGACGAGCGCCGCTGCGGCTGCGAAGCGCATCCGAGGCATTGTGCCCCTAGACGTACTCGTCGCGGTCGACGAGCCGGCCGCCGGTGAGCCACGCCCAGCCCGACAGCCTCCGGATCTGGACGTGCACCGCGTCCGGGTCGTCGTCCGCGTGCTCTTCGCGGTACTCCCTGAGCCACGCGCGCAGATCGTCCTCGGAGGCCGCACGCCAGCGGCTCTGACCGTCGATCAGCAGCTCGAACTTGGAGGCTCTAGCCACCGGCGCTCGTGTAGACGGCCCGGCTCCCGGCGCGCAGCACCGCCTGCGCCGCGGCGAGCCGCGCGAGCGGCACGCGGTACGGCGAGCAGCTCACGTAGTCGAGCCCGAGCCCGTCGCAGAACTCGACCGACTTCGGCTCGCCGCCGTGCTCGCCGCAGATCCCGAGCTTGATGTCCGGCTTCGTGTCCCGGCCGCGCTCGACGGCGATCCGCATCAGGTCTCCCACGCCGTCCTGGTCGAGCGCCTCGAACGGATTCTGGTCGAGCACGCCGTCCTCGAGGTAGAAGGTGAGGAACTTCCCCTCAGCGTCGTCCCGCGACATGCCGAGCGTCGTCTGTGTCAGGTCGTTGGTCCCGAACGAGAAGAAATCCGCCACCTCGGCGAGCTCGTCCGCACGAAGCGCGGCGCGCGGAATCTCGATCATCGTGCCGCAGAGGTACTCGAGCTCGGGCGCCTCTTCGGCCATCACCTGCTCGGTGAGCTCGCGCAGCCTGCGCAGCTCCTCCCGGAAGCCGACGAGCGGATGCATGATCTCGACGAGCGGTGCGTCGTCGGTTCGGTCTCTCACCGCTTTCGCGGCGCGCGCGATCGCACGAACCTGCATCTCGTAGATCTCGGGCCACATGAGGCCGAGGCGGCAGCCGCGGGTGCCGAGCATCGGATTCGATTCCGACAGCGCCTTGATCCGCCGGCGCATACGCTCGTCGGCCGCCTCCTCGACGGGAGGCAGGAACTCGTGCAGCGGCGGGTCGAGCAGCCGGATCGTGACCGGCAGGCCGGCCATCACCTCGAAGATCTCCTCGAAGTCGGACTGCTGGAACGGCAGCAGCCGCTCGAGCGCAGCACGTCTCCCCTCCTCGTCCGAGGCGAGGATCATCTCCTGCACGACGTGCAGCCGCTCCTCGCCGAAGAACATGTGCTCCGTGCGGCAGAGGCCGATCCCCTCGGCGCCGAACTCCCGCGCCTTCGCCGCGTCGTCCCGGTTGTCCGCATTCGCGCGGACCTTCAGGCGCCGCACGTCGTCGGCCCAGCCGAGGATCGTCTCGAAGTCCTCGTTCAGCTGCGGCGGCACGAGCGCGACCTCACCGACGATCACCCGCCCGGTGCCGCCGTCGATCGTGATCGTGTCGCCCTCGTGCAGCTCCCGGCCGCCGATCCGCACCGTCTTCGAGGCGCGGTCGATCTCGAGGCCCTCGCAGCCCGCGACGCACGGCTTCCCCATCCCGCGCGCGACGACCGCCGCGTGCGAGGTCATGCCGCCGTGCGCCGTGAGCACGCCCCGCGCCTGGATCATCCCGTGGATGTCGTCCGGTGTGGTCTCCCAGCCGACGAGGATGACGGCCTCGCCCGCCTTCCCGCGCTCCTCGGCCGTGTCGGCGTCCAGGACGATCGCGCCGCTCGCCGCTCCCGGCGAGGCGTTGAGCCCGCGCGCCGCGACCTCGAACTCGGCCGACGGGTCGAGCATCGGGTGCAGCAGCTGGTCGAGGGACGCGGGGTCGATACGGACGATCGCCTCCTCGCGCGTGATGAGCGCCTCCGACGTCATGTCGACCGCCGAGCGAAGCGCGGCCGCCGCGGTGCGCTTCGCCGACCGGGTCTGCAGGATGTAGAGCCTGCCGTCTTCGATCGTGAACTCGATGTCCTGCATGTCGCGGTAGTGCTGCTCGAGGCGGGCCATCGTCTCGACCAGCTGGTCGAACGCCTCGGGCAGGCGATAGCGCATCCCCTGGACCGGCTGCGGGGTGCGGATGCCGGCGACGACGTCCTCACCCTGCGCGTTCACGAGGTACTCGCCGTAGAGGCCCGTCTCACCGGTCGACGGGTCGCGCGTGAAACAGACGCCCGTCGCCGAGCGCTCGCCCTTGTTGCCGAAGACCATCTGCAGCACGTTCACGGCTGTCCCGATGTCGTCCGGGATGCCGTACGTCCGGCGGTAGACCTGCGCGCGCGGGTTGCCCCACGACTTGAAGACGGCGAGCACCGCGCGGCGCAACTGCTCGCGCGCGTCCTGCGCGAAGTCGCCGCCGGTCTCGTGCCGGTAGATCTCCTCGAACGTCTCGATCAGCTGTGAGAGGTCGTCGGCGGAGAGATCGACGTCCTGCTGGACCCCGACCTGCCGCTTCAGGTCGCCGAGCGCCTGCTCGAAACGGTGGCCGTCGATTCCGTCGACGACCTCGCCGTACATCTGGATCAGACGCCTGTACGAGTCGCGCGCGAACCGGTCGTTCGAGGTCGTGCGCGCCAGGCCCTCGACCGCCGCGTCGTTCAGCCCGAGGTTGAGGATCGTGTCCATCATCCCCGGCATCGAGACCGCGGCACCGGAGCGGACGGAGACGAGCAGCGGGTCGCCCGGGTCTCCGAAGCGCTTGCCGGTCTTCCGCTCGAGGATCTCGACGTGCCGGTCGACCTCCTCGTCGAGGCCGGCGGGAAGACCGCCCTCGCGCATGTAGGCGCGACAGGCATCCGTCGTGATCGTGAAGCCGGGCGGCACCGGAACGCCGAGCTGGGTCATCTCCGCCAGGCCGGTACCCTTCCCCCCGAGTAGCTCGCGGCCGCCGGCGGACGGCTCGTCGAAGTCGTAGACATACCTCGTCATCGGCGCGGATCTTGTCACAGATGCCAAGATGAACTCCCCGCAAATCGTGGGCCTCGGGGGCGCCCCGTCCGACTCGATGCTCGACCACGTTCTCGGCCTCGCCCGCGGGCGCAAGGTTCTCTACGTCGGCACGGCCGACATGGAGAACCCGGAGCGCGCTCTCGACCTGACGAACCGCCTCGGCGCGTCCGTGCTGCGATTCAACCCGTGGCCGCCCGCCGACCTGCGCGAGGTCGCGCTCTCGCACGACGTGATCCTCGTCGGCGGCGGCAACACCGCGAACATGCTCGCGATCTGGCGAGTCCACGGCTTCGACGAGGTGCTGCGCGAGGCGTGGCAGAGCGGCGTCGTGCTGGCGGGCTGGAGCGCCGGCATGATCTGCTGGTTCGAGGCGGGCGTCACCGACTCGTTCGGGCCGCAGCTCGCGGGGATGCGCGACGGTCTCGGGTTCCTGCCCGGAAGCGCGTGCCCGCACTACGACGGTGAGGAGCTCCGGCGACCGGTGTACGAGCGGCTCCTCCGAGAGGGCTTCCCGCCCGGGATCGCACTCGACGACTGCGCCGGCGCCCACTACGTCGGGATCGAGTTGCACGAGGTCGTCGCGTCGTCCGCGCCGTCGCGCGGCTACCTCGTCGGCCCGGACGGCGAGCACCCGCTCGAGACGCGACGTGTCTAGCGCCGGCGTCGCGCGCGGAACTCGGCGACCCACGCCACGGCGCGCAGCCCGATCCAGATCGGCGTCAGCAGCACGTAGAAGACGAAGTCGGCGACGACGATCAGCGCCCACCAGAGCGCCCAGTAGCGAAGCGGCACCGAGCCCTTCTCGTTTCTCACGCCGCGGTCTTGCGTTCCTCGACGACGCGCAGCACGCGATGTGCCGTCTCTTCGATCGAGAGCTCGGAGATGTCGATCACCGGGCAGCCGAGCCGGCGATGCAGCTTCTCCGCCTGCTCGAGCTCCTCGTAGATCTCCATCAGCTCGGCGTACTGGCGGCTTCGCGCGCCCATCGTCCGCGCGCGGGCGCGGCGGATCTCGACGAGCCGGTTCGGGTCGATCGTGAGGCCGACGATCTTCCGCTGGTCGACGGTGAAGAGATCGGCGGGAGGCTCGATCCCCTTCACGACGGGGACGTTCGCCGCCTTGTGCCCGAGGTAGCCGAGGTAGATCGAGAGCGGCGTCTTCGACGTTCGCGAGACGCCGACGAGCACGAGGTCCGCGTCGTGCAACCCGCGTCCGACGCCGTCGTCGAACCGCACCGCGAACTCGATCGCCTCCATCCGCTTGAAGTACGCGGAGTTCAGCGGCGGCCGCGAGCCCGGCGTCATCTTCGCCGCCATCCCCGAGACCCGAGCAACTGCGTCGATCGGCTGACCGAGCAGGTCGCAGTAATGAAGCTTCGCGCGCCTGCAGAGCGTGCGCATCGCGTCTCGGAGCTCGGGCTTCACGAGCGTGTAGACGACGACGGCGGGCCGGCCCTTCATCCGGTTGACGGCGAGATGGAGGTCTCCCTCCGACTCGACGCGCGGATGGCGGATCTCGACGAACTCCTGGTCCGGGAACTGGGCCTCGAGCGCCTGCACGAGGCGCGCCGCCGTCTCCCCCGTGGCGTCCGAGACCACGTGCAGCTCCACTGGATGAGTCGTCACGCGCCGAGCCTATAAGTTGTCCCTCCGATGGCGGAAACGCACGTGACCATGGACAAGATCGTCTCGCTCTGCCGGCGGCGCGGCTTCGTCTTCCCGTCCTCGGAGATCTACGGCGGGCTCGGGTCGACCTACGACTACGGGCACTACGGCGTCCTGATGAAGAACCACATCCGCTCGTGGTGGCTGCGCGCGATGGTGCAGGAGCGCGACGACATCGTCGCGATCGACTCGGCGGTGATCCTGAACCCGGCCGTCTGGGAGGCCTCCGGCCATGTCGCGGGCTTCAGCGATCCGCTGATCGACTGCCGCACCTGCAAGCTGCGGTTCAGGGCCGACCGGCTCGAGGACGCGCAGTGCGGGCGCAAGCCGAGCAAGCGGCCCGGCGAGCACTCGGAGTGCGACCTCACGGCGCCGCGTCAGTTCAACCTGATGTTCGAAACCCGGGTCGGCGCGATGGAGGACGCGAGCTCGACGGCGTACCTCCGCCCCGAGACGGCACAGGGCATCTTCATCAACTTCAAGAACGTGCTCCAGCTCGCACGCCGCAAGCCGCCCTTCGGCATCGCGCAGATCGGCAAGTCGTTCCGCAACGAGATCACGCCGGGCAACTTCCTCTTCCGCGTGCGCGAGTTCGAGCAGATGGAGATGGAGTTCTTCGTCCCGCCCGACGAGGCGGAGACGTGGTACCGCTACTGGATCGAGCAGCGGCTCAACTGGTATCTGAGCCTCGGCCTCCGCGAGAGCATGCTGCGCGTGCGGGAGCACGCGGCGGCCGAGCGCTCGCACTATTCGAGCGGGACGAGCGACATCGAGTACCTGTACCCGATCGGCTGGCAGGAGCTCGAAGGCGTCGCAAACCGCGGCGATTTCGACCTCACGCAGCACACGAAGAGCTCCGGGACGAAGCTCGAGTTCGTCGGGCAGGAAGGCGAGCGCTACACGCCGTACGTGATCGAGCCGGCCGTGAGCATCGAGCGGATCTTCGTCGCGATGCTCTGCGACGCATACGACGAGGAGGTCGTGGGCGAGCGCGAGCGAACGGTGCTTCGCCTGCACCCGCTGGTCGCTCCTGTGAAGGCCGCCGTGCTGCCCCTCATCCCGCGCGACGAGGGGATCGCGTCGCGCGCCCGCGCGCTCTTCGAGCAGCTGCGCAAGCGCCATACGGTGGAGTACGACGACAGCGGCCAGATCGGCCGCCGCTACCGGAGGCAGGACGAGATCGGGACGCCGTGGGCGTTCACCGCCGACGAGCAGACCCTCGAGGACGAGACGGTGACCGTGCGAGACCGCGACTCGCTCGCGCAGGAGCGGCTTCCGATCGCGGAGGTCGCCTCGTGGCTCGACGCAGCGCTCGAGCGGCCCTGGCGGTCTCCGAAGCCATGAGAGCGGCGCTCGCAGGGCTCGTGCTCGTCGGGCTCGCCGCGGGCTGCGGCGGCACGAAGACCGTCACGGTGACGACGACCGCCACGACCGTGCGAACGGTCACGACGACTGCAACGACGACGGCCTCGACCACGCCCTCGGGCTCCGCAGGCGCTGCGGCCTGTACGGGTGACGCGCTCGCGGGCCGCTTTGGCGTCGTCGCGGGGAGCGCGGGCGCGGGCAACATCGTCTACTCGCTTCGGCTGACGAACACCTCCGCGGAGCCCTGCTTCGTCTCCGGCCTCCCCGCCGTGACGCTGCTCGGCGCCGACGGCACCCCGCTACCGACAAGCGTCACGGCGGCGCAGCCTGGGCAAGCCTCGGCGGCGAAGATCGTGCTCCAGGTGGGCGGGACCGCGAAGGCTGACGCGCGCTTCTCGCCCGACGTCCCGGGCACGGGCGAGCAGCACAGCGGCCCCTGCGAGGCAAGGGCGGCCGTCCTCCGGGTGAGCGCACCCGGCGGCGGCGCGGTCGCGGCGCCGGTCAGCCCGCCGACCCCCGTCTGCGAGCACGGGGCGCTCAGCTTCTCGCTCTACGCCTCCACGGGCTGACCGCGCTCCATCAGCCGCTCGTTCGGGCCGAAGCCGAACCGCTCGTAGAGAGCATGCGCGTCGCGCGTGTGCAGCACCCAGCGGCGATCCGCGTAGGGCCCGTTCTCGACCATCTCGCGCACGAGCTCGAGACCGAGCCCGCGCCCGCGGCACTCGCCGAGCACGTAGACGTCGGCGAGATAGAGGAAGCCGGCGCCGTCGCAGTCGACCGCCCGGCAGAAGCCGACCTGGCGGCCGTCGCGGTAGAGCCCGACGACACGGTCGCTCGCGTCGATCAGCTCGTCCTGGCGCTCCCGGCTGCGTCCCTTCGCCCAGTAGGACTCGCCGCCGACGTACGCGTGCACGGCCGTGCGGTCGACCCGCGCAGGGTCGTCGTCGAGCTCGAAGCCGTCGCCGAGGTCCCGCTTCACCGTCACGCCACGGAGTCGAGGAGCTCTGCGTGCTCGTGCTCGGGCGGCGTCCCGTACACGTACAGCACGAGCTCCCGGTCGCCGTGGTTCGCCGTCTGGAGCGGAGTTCCCGGCTCGACGTGGACGAGGCCGCCCGCCGGCACGTCGCAACGCTCGGGAGGATCCCCCAGGTACATCGACAGCGTGCCGGAGAGGACGACGAACGTCTCCTCCTGGAGCACGTGCTTGTGCCGGCGGCCTTTCGCGCCGGGCTCGTAGCGCCAGACGTTGGCGCGGGTGTGCGCGAACCCGGCGCTCTCGCTCAACTCGGCGACGTGGCGCGCCGGCTCGCCGGGCTCGTGGTCGCGTGTCGTCCACGCGAGCTCGTCGGGCCGGATCGCGCGGAAGGCCATCAGGCAGACAGTGTCCGCAGGCGGAAGCCGCCGTGGTACTCGTACGAGGTCGTGACGATCCGTAGCGCGTCGCGCCTGGCTCGCTCGGAGAGCCCGAGGGCGACGGCGTCGGCGAGCGGGCTCGCGAGCAGCGCCTCGATCCCCGCGATCCCCTCGGCGCTCAGGGCGATCGCGTCGGCCCGGCTCGCGCAGGCCCGGCAGACGGCGCCGCCGGCGCGCGGCGAGTAGCCGACGAGGGCCGCGTCGTCGGCCCCGCACTCGGCGCAGCTCGTCAGGTGCGGCAGGTATCCCGAGAGCCAGAGGAGCTTCAGTTGGAAGGCGAGTGCGAGCGGGTCGACCGACGGGCGCTCGGCGGCGTGTGGCGACGTGTCGAGCAGGTCGAGGAAACGGGTCAGCGCGGTGAACGCGCGGTCCGACCGCTCCTGCTCGGTGAAGAGCCTCAGCATCGCCTCGGCCCCGATCAGGCCGACGCTCAGCCGGTAGAAGTCGGCGCGTGCCTCCTGGTGCGAGCCAAGGAGCTGGACGCCCGTGACCGTCTGGAGCTCGCCGGAGCCCTCGTGCAGCATCAGCTCGACGTGCGAGAGCGGCTCGAGCCGTGCTCCGAAGCGCGATTTCGTCTTCCGCACGCCCTTCGCGACGGCCCCGATCCGGCCGCGGTCGCTCGTGTAGAGGTGGAGCACCCGGTCGGCCTCGCCGAAGCGGATCGACCGGAGCACGACGGCCTCGGTCTTGTAGGGGCGGCCGGCCATGCGCGATTCAGTCTAGGGGTGGGAACGGACCGAGGGTCTTCGGCGTTGTAAGCGGTAGTGGCCCGAATTCAGATGTATACGACGCGCTGGTGCGGCTACTGCGTGCGCGCGAAGGTGCTTCTCGACGCGAAGGGCGTCCCCTACGAGGAGATCTCGCTCGACGACGACCCCGGTTTCCGGGAGCGCCTCGAAGAGCTGACCGGCGGCTGGACGGTGCCGCAGATCCTGATCGACGGCCGCCCGATCGGCGGCTACACCGAGCTCTGGCGCCTCGACCGCGAGGGCGCCCTCGACGACGTGCTCGCCGCCTGACCTGACCGCGCCGCGGCGGCGCTCGCCTGCGCGGGCTGGCAGCTCGAGCAGAACCACGTGCCACGGCCGGCGACCCGCGTCTTCGCGAGCGCCGCGCCGCAGCGGTCGCAGGGCTCGCCCTCGCGTCCGTAGACCTTGAACTCGTCCTGCATCGACCCCGAGCCGCCGTCCGGCAGCGCGTAGTCGCGGAGCGTCGAGCCCTGACGCGCGAGACCGGCCTCGAGCGCGGCGCGGACCGCCTTGTGGAGCCGCCGCAGCTCGGTCCGGTCGAGGCTCTCGGCCGGGCGAAGCGGATGGATCCTGGCGCGCCAGAGCGCTTCGTCCACGTAGATGTTCCCGAGGCCGGCGAGCGTGCGCTGGTCGAGGAGGGCCGTCTTGATCGGCGCCCGTCGCCGCGCGAGGCGCTCGCCGAGCCGCGCCGCGGTGAAGAGGGCGTCGAACGGCTCCTCGCCGACCCGCGCTCCGAGGTACGGCTCGAGCTCGCCCGGCTCGAGCAGGAGCCAGGTGCCGAAGCGCCGCACGTCGCGGTAGGCGAGGTCCGATCCGTCGTCCAGCCTGACGAGCGCCCTGCGGTGCGGGTCGCCCGCCGGCTCCCCGCTCGTGTGGCGCAGCGAACCCGTCATCCGGAGATGGACGAGCAACGCGCGCCCGGACTCGAACCGGACGATCAGGTACTTGCCGCGCCGGTCGACGGCCGCGACCCGCTCGCCCTCGAGCTCCGCTGCCACCTCCGCCGGCTCGAAGGGCCGCACGAGGCGCGGGTCGGTGATCTCGACGCGCTCGAACCGGCGGCCGGTCAGGAGCGGCGCGAGGCGCGCGCGGACGGTCTCCACCTCGGGCAGCTCGGGCATGAGGTCACGCTAGCCGAGGGTGTCCAGCACGATCGGTCTCGGCCGCGGTGGCTCGTCCCCGAGCTCGTATGCGGCGAGCACGCGCGTCGCGGCGTCGTCCGCCTCTCGCTCGCCGCGGGCGTGGAGCTCGGCGAGCGGCTCGCCCTCCGCGACCGCGTCGCCGCGCTTCTTGAGGCAGACGACTCCGACCGTGTGGTCGATCGGGGCGTCCTTCTCGCCGCGGCCGGCGCCGAGGTGGAGCGCAGCGACGCCGACGGGGAGCGCGGCGAGCTGCCGGACGAAGCCCGCGCGCGGCGCGACCACCTCGCGGACGACGGGCGCGCGCGGCAGCGCGCCCTCGTCGGGGTCGCCGCCCTGCGCCCGGACCCACCGCTCGTACGCGGCGAGCGCCGAGCCGTCCGCGACAGCCTGCTCGGCGAGCCGTCGCGCCTCGTTCCGGTCGACGTCGAGGTCGGAGAGAGCGAGCAGGTGCGCAGAGGCGTCGAGCACGAGCTCGGCGAGATCCGACGGCCCTTCGCCACAGATGCAGGCGCGCGCCTCGCGCACCTCGAGCGCGTTCCCGACCGCCCGGCCGAGCGGCTGGTCCATGTCGGTCAGCAGGCAGACGACCCGGCGCCCGGCCCGCTCTCCCAGCGCGAGCATCGTCTCGGCGAGCACCTGCGCGTCCGCGAGCGTCTTCATGAATGCGCCGTCGCCGACCTTCACGTCGAGCACGATCGCGTCGGCGCCCGCGGCGATCTTCTTCGACATGATGCTCGCGGCGATCAGCGAGACGTTCTCGACGGTCGCCGTCACGTCCCGCAGCGCATAGAGCTTCTTGTCGGCGGGGACGAGGTCGGCGGTCTGGCCGACGATCGCGAGGCCGACGTCACGTACCTGCGCGACGAACTCCTCCGTCGAGAGCTCGACGCGGAAGCCGGGGATCGACTCGAGCTTGTCGAGAGTGCCGCCCGTGTGGCCGAGGCCGCGGCCGCTCATCTTCCCGAACGGGACGCCGCACGCGGCGACGATCGGGCCGACGGCGAGCGTCGTCTTGTCCCCGACGCCGCCGGTCGAGTGCTTGTCGACGACGCGGCGTCCGAGCGCGCCGTGCAGGTCGATCGTCTCCCCGCTCCGCACCATCGCGTCGGTGAGCGCGAACGTCTCCGCGCTCGAGAGCCCGTGGAAGTAGACGGCCATGCAGAACGCCGCGAGCTGGTAGTCCGGCACCTCGCCGCGGGCGTAGCCGAGGACGAGCTCCGCGATCTCGCCGCCGTCGAGCTCCTCGCCGTCCCGCTTGCGCTGGATCAGCTCGACAGCCCGGATCACGGCGTGAAGATCGGCTGTCCCGGGATGCCGCGCGACGGGGCCTTGCCCCGCAGCCACGCGTTCACGGTCGCTCCCACGTCGGCGAACTCGCCCTCGTGGACGAGACCCGACGCGTTCCGCCCCGCGACGTAGGCGAGCAGGAGCGCGTGCTCGCGCGAATGGTCGGTCGACGGCGTCGTCGGGTCGCAGCCGTGGTCGGACGTGAGGATCAGCAGGTCGTTCGGCCGGAGCGCGTCGAGGATGTCCGGCAGCCGGCGGTCGAAGTCCTGGAGGCAGCGGTGGAAGTTGACCGGGTCGTTTCGATGTCCCCAGAGCGAGTCCGTCTCGACGAGATTCGTGAAGACGAACCCCGAATCGATCTCCTGCAGCAGCTTCTCCGTCTGCTGGATGCCCTCGATGTTCGACTTCGTCGGGTGCGACTCGTCGATGTCGCGGCCGGCGAAGATGTCGCCGATCTTGCCGACGCCGTGCACCGTCGCTCCCGCGTCGCGAACGAGCGACAGGTAGTTCGGCCGCCGGGGCTCGAGCGAGAAGTCGTGCCGGTTCGGCGTGCGGACGTAGTTCCCCGGCTCGCCGGTGAAGGGCCGCGCGATCACGCGGCCGACCGCGTGCTTCCCGGTCAGGATCTCCCGGGCTGCACGGCACGCCTCGTACAGCTCGTCGAGCGGGACCGTCTCCTCGTGGGCGGCGATCTGGAAGACCGAGTCGGCGGAGGTGTAGACGATCCACTTGCCGGTCTCCTGGTGCTCCTGTCCGAGCTCCTGGATGATCTCCGTCCCCGAGGCCGCCTTGTTGCCGATCACGCCGCGACCGGTGCGGTGCATGAACGGGTCGATCACGTCGTGCGGGAACCCGTGAGGATAGGTCGGGAAGGCCTGCGCCGTGACGATTCCCATCATCTCCCAGTGGCCCGTCGTCGTGTCCTTGCCCTTCGACCGCTCGAGCAGGCGCCCGGCGGCCGCCGGCGCCCCGGGCTGCGGCGGGCAGCCCTCGAGCGGCTCGACGTTGCCGAGGCCGAGTGCCTCCATGTTCGGGAGGTCGAGCCCGCCCACCGCCCTCGCGACGTTCGCGAGGGTGTTCGACCCCTCGTCGCCGTACCGGTCGGCGTCCGGCAGCTCACCGGCACCCACGGCGTCGAGCACGATCACGCAGGCCCGGGGCATCGGGCTATTCTAGGTTCGGCATGCAGAACGTCCTCGGACTGATCGCCTTCGTGGGGTACATCGCCGCCGTGATCGCGCTCGCGGCCGGCGTGACGTGGCTCGTGGTCAGGCTGACTCCGGCCAAGAAGAAGCCGGAAACGCCGACCGAGGCGTAGAGCCTCTCAGAAGCTCGGCGTCAGCGGCAGGACGGTCTCGAGCGGCGTGTACTCGAGGTCGTGCGCCTCGGCGACCGCCTCGTAGGTGATCTTGCCGTGCAGCACGTTCACTCCGCGCGCCAGTGCG
>Ga0157369_10002251_pt1 | contig 23203 bp, 16 predicted proteins | sample C25metaG_FD_113461 | JGI IMG/M metagenome (GOLD analysis project Ga0157369, IMG submission 113461) | Corn rhizosphere microbial communities from Kellogg Biological Station, Michigan, USA - C2-5 metaG | ecosystem: Host-associated > Plants > Roots > Rhizosphere > Soil | place: USA: Michigan... | reverse complement strand
GGCGAACGCAGTGCGGGCACTTGCCGCGGTAGATTCGGGGCATCCGTGGACCGGACGATTCAATCTTCGGGCGCCCCGTCACGCCGGTTTCGAGTTCGTGCAGCCCGAGGTCGTCGGGATCCTGAACACGACCTTTCCGTACGGCTACAACGATGGGCCGATCTGGGCGGGGCGGGGGCTGACGCTCGCGGCGTCCGGCGGTGTGCGGGGTGAGTTCGGCGCACTGAGCTTCACGATTGCGCCGCAGGTCTTCGTCGCGCAGAACGCGAGCTTTCCGCTCGCGCCGAACGGATTCGCGGGGCGAGGCGCCTTCGCCGATCCAGCGTACCCGGGCACAATTGACCTGCCGCAGCGCTTCGGGAGCTCCGTGTACGCGCGTGGCGATCTCGGGGAGAGCCGCATCCAGGTGGCCGTGGCGCACTTCGCAGCGGGGCTTTCATCCGGGAGCGAAGCGTGGGGTCCGGCGGCTTCGGATCCCCTGCTCCTGGGGACGAACGCGGCCGGCTTTCCTCATGCATTTCTCGGAACGGACCAGGGGCTGAGGCTCGGTGCCGTGACTGTCGGCTTCCGCGCTATCGCCGGCCAGCTGCAGCAGTCGAGCTATTCGCCCGTGACCGGAGCCGGTCGCCGACTTCTAACGGGCGCGATCACGAGCATCAGCCTGCGGCAACTGCCTGGTCTGGAGGTGGGCTTCGCTCGGGTATTCGAGAGTGCGTGGCCGGACAGCGGTCTCTCCCTTTCCGAGATTCTGAGTCCGTTGGCCAAGAATCCCTTCAAGGCCAAGCTGACTCGTCAAACCGGCAGCAACAGCGACCAACCCGATAACGAGATTGCGTCGGTGTTCGCGCGATGGCTTCTGCCGCGTGCGAAGCTCGAATTTTACGGCGAGCTCGCTCGCGAGGATAACGCGTTCGATGTGCGGGACCTGATCCTCGAGCCGGACCACGATATCGCGTACACACTGGGACTGCAGCGGGCGTGGCTGCGCGACAGTAACGAGCTCTTCATGCTCCATGCAGAAGTGGTGAACAGCGCCATTTCCCACCTCGCGAATGTCAGGTTGCAGACACCCTTCTATGTCCACACATTCGTGCAACAGGGTCACACCCAGCGCGGACAGCTGCTCGGGTCGTCCAGCGCGTTCGGCGGCGGCGGGGCCGTCGTATCCCTGAACTGGTTCGACGCACGCGGTCGTCGGACTATCTCCTGGCGACGATCGTTGCGCGAGCCACCCGATTCGCCGGTCGGCAAGCGGGATGTCATTCATGCACTGACCGCGGAATGGCTCTCGTTTCACCGGGGCTTCGATCTGAAGCCGGAAGTGACGCTCGCATACAACCTCAATCGCAACGCTCAAGGAGACGCTCTGGACGCCAGAGCCGCGATGACGCTGCAGGCGCACTGGTAGCCTCTTCCTCTGCTCGACCCACGCCTGTCTCCTCGATGTGTTCTGCCGAATGAGCGGCCTCCGCCTGCTGTTCGTTTTCAACAATCCGGCATTCTTCGTCTCGCACCGCCTGCCGGTAGCCGCGGCCGCGCGTCGTGCCGGATTCGAGGTGCATGTCGCAACCCCCGCTGGCGTTGCCGCCGGCCAGATTGTCGCCCAGGGCTTCCACCACCATGCGATTCCCCTCAATCGAGGCGGAATGAACCCAGCCGAGGAACTGCTGGCCGCCTGGTCGATCCACAGGCTGATTGCAGCGTTGGCGCCGGATCTCGTCGAGCTGGCGACGATCAAGCCCATTCTGTACGGCTCCTTCGCGTCCCGTCTGCGACGGGATCTCCGGGTGGTGCACTGGGTCACTGGGCTTGGCCACATCTTTTCGTCCGACACGCTGCTGGCGCGACTTGTTCGGCGGATTGTCATCGTGATGTATCGCATCGGCATGTCGAACCCGCGGTCGCTGACGATCTTCGAGAACGCGGAAAACCGGGCGGTGCTGGTACGGGCTCGCGTTGTCGACGAGGGGGCGACGCGACTCGTTCCGGGAGCCGGCGTCGACATGCAGGAATTTCAGCTGCAGCCCGAGCAGGCGCGGCGACCGGTTGTCATGCTCGCGGCGAGGATGCTCTGGGCAAAGGGAGTCGGGGAGTTCGTGTCGGCGGCCACGGAGCTTCGTGCACAGGGGGTCGATGCCGACTTCGTTCTCGTTGGTGAACCGGACCCGGGCAATCCGGAGTCGGTCGCTGTCGAGCAGCTTCGCGCATGGGAGCAGAGTGGCGTCGTCCAATGGTGGGGGCAGCAGTCCGGAATGCCAGCCGTCCTCGCGAAGTGCACCGTGTTTTGCTTGCCGTCACACGCCGAAGGCGTTCCCCGGGTCCTGATCGAGGCGGCCGCGGTCGGTCGCGCGATGGTGGCGACGGACATCGCGGGGTGCCGGACGATCGTTCGCGATGGCGTGAACGGCCTTCTGGTACCCCCTCGTGATGCGAGGGCGCTTACAGAGGCGATCAGGTCGCTGCTGGCATCGCCAGACCTTCGGCGCCGCATGGCGATCGCCGGCCGCGAGCTCGTGGCGGAGCAGTTCTCGATCGAAACGATCGCGGCCGAAACGCTGGCGGTGTATTCGGAGGCCCTGCGTCTGTGAGTCGCAGCGTCGAATGCGGCCAAGGCGAGTGCGGCACGCGACGTCAGCCGATCAGACGTCCGCTCGCTTGCGGAAGACGAACTCGTGGCAGCCGGTTCCAAAGAGGCCGATACTTCTTGCGAGGAGGAATTCACGCTCTATCGAGAATCCGAGTTCATCGAGCCAGCGATGTGCTACGGTCGGCGTGATGGATTCGTACGGATAGCCACCGAGCCAGTCGTGCACATCGTGCTCGAAGTCCATGCCTCGGCGGCTCACGTAGTGTGCGGTAAAGGTGCGAAAGTCGCCGCCGGTCGCTCGCTGACGCAGGCGATACAATTGCGTATAGATGGATCTGAACATCCGCTGGAGAAAGCCCGGCGCGCGTGAATACAACCGCTTTTCCACCCGCCAGAGAGGACAAAGCGGTGTCCGAGCGTAGAGCGCGAGGCAAAGCACGCCGCCGGGCGCCACCATCGCAGCTGCGCGGGCAATGGCCTGCCGCATGTCGCCGGTATGGTGCAGCACCCCCCACGAGTAGACGACGTCGAATTGGCCGATGTCGTCCGGTGAGAGGTCGAACGCGCTGATGCGCCTGGCCGACCACGGGCCGTGGGGCGAAAAGCGCTCGAGCACCAATTCGGCTGTCGCGACGGATTCCGGATCGATGTCGGTGGCGCAGACTGACGAGGCGCCCGCCGTGAGCGCAGCGACCGAATGGAGGCCTGATCCGCAACCGATGTCCAGGAATCGACTTCCATCCAATGCTTCCGAGCCGATCAGACGAACCAGCTGCTTCGTGGCTTCGGTCACCTGAGTCGCCGTGATCAATCGTGCATAGCTGGCCCAGTTTTCCCCGAAGGCAAAATGTTCCTCTACTTCGCGCAGGTCTCGTGGACGGCGAATCAGCATGTCGTGCGACTGGAGTGCTCGGGTGGACAGGAACTGCGGCGAGACAGGTCGTAATGTACGAACTTCAGGTTGGGGATGGCATGTGTCCTGACACTTCGCGAACTCGGGGCCGCAGACGCCACACTGTCGCACCTGCGAGGACGTATCGCTCGGGAGGTCTCGGGCGACACGCCGGAGCGTTGGTGTGCACGCGCTCTCACTTCGACGGATTCGAACTCTAACCCGCACGACTCGTGGCACGACAGTGCATCAGGATTCTTCTTGTGCAGAGCCCAGAAATCGTGGGTCGAGGCCCGAAATCGGACCGCGTGCGCGGAGCGACGGCGTGAGGCGGCGCTTGCGCATTGGCGCAGGATCCACCAACGAGCGGATTCTTCGTGCTGCCGTCACGGTCGGCTTTCTGACTGCCGTCGTGAATGTGGCCTCGATCGGCAAGGACCTGATCGTCGCGCGAGAGTTTGGCCTGGGCGCAGATATGGACGCGTTTCTTCTCGCGTTCATGCTGCCGACGTTGGCATTGAACATCCTTGGCGTGTCCTTCGGCAGCGCGTTCGTTCCCACCTATATCCAGGTACGCGACGTCTCTGGCTCGGAGGAGGCGGGTCTGCTCATGTCCTCGATTCTCGCCTGGAGCATAGTCCTTCTCGCTGCGGTGAGTGTCGTCCTCGCCATGGTCGTGCCACCACTGCTTCCCCACCTGGGTGGGGCGTTCGCTTCCGGACAACTGATCGTCGCGAAGCGACTCTTCTACATATTGCTTCCCGCGGTGTTCGTTGGCGGAGTGGCGAACGTCTGGACCGCCCTTCTCAATGCCGGCGAGCGATTCGCCCTCGGCGCCGTCGCGCCCGCGGCCGTGCCCCTCGGCACCATCGTGGTGCTTGAGCTCTTGCGCGGATCCGTCGGGATCTACGCGCTGGCAGCCGGCACCTTGCTTGGCACCATCTGTCAGGGGTTACTCCTGGCCCACGCAGTCAGACGTACCGGCGCCTCGGTCCGGCCGCGTTTCTCGGGTATATCGCCCGAGCTGCGGAGGGTCACCAGCCAATACTGGCCGGTGGTCGCGGGATCCTTGCTGATGAGCGGATCCCTTTTCATCGATCAGGCCATGGCAGCGCACTTGCCGACCGGCAGTTTGGCCGCGTTGAACTACGGCAGCAAGGTCGTGTCGATCGTCGTCGGTCTCAGCGGGACGGCGATAGCCACGGCGATGCTGCCTCACTTCTCGCAACTCGTGGCAGCGAATAACTTTGCTGGGGTCCGCCATACCCTGAAGACGTACACTTTGCTGCTCGTCGCGATCTCCGTTCCGGCGACGGGCGTGTTGATCGCGGCGTCACACTTGATCGTCCATGTGCTTTTTCGTGGTCATGCGTTCACTGACAGCGACGTGAATCTTGTCGCTCGAGTACAATCCTTTTTCGCTCTCCAGATTCCGTTCTACGTCTCCGGCCTCGTCGGCGTCCGGATGCTGAGTGCGCTCGGTCGAAACCGTACCCTCGTCTGGATCACGCTGGTGAATCTGCTCGTCAACACATCAGGGAACCTCCTGCTGATGCGGACGATGGGAGCGCCCGGGATCGCCCTCTCGACGTCGATCGTGTACGCGCTGTCATGCGCCATGATCTTCGCGGCGGCGCTCCAGAACCTTCGAAGTGCGGAGCGGCAGGTGGCCTCGTCGCGAGGCAGGGAATCGCTCGGACTTCCCCCTCTCTCAACGACGTAGCCGACTGGCTGTCGCAGACCACGGCGGCTCTCCGTCTTTCCCGCTTCTCGCCAAATAGAGCATGACTGTCGGACAGGATCGTATTTGGGAATACTACCAGAATGACCGGGCTTCGTCGTTCGACGCGAGCTCGGCGCGCCTGACGTTTCTGGTGAAGGCGCTCATGAAGAGGGTGCCGAAGGGCGCACGTGTCCTCAACATCGGCGTCGGGGGAGGGCAGTTCGAGGGAGCCGCGCTACAGCACGGCCTCGATGTCTACAGTCTCGATCCGAGCGACCGCTCCATCACAACGCTCAGGGAGCGCCTCGGACTCGAGCAACAGGCCAAGGTCGGCTACGCTGAGGCTATTCCCTTCGACTCGGAGTTCTTCGAGGCGGTGGTAATGTCGGAGGTGCTCGAACATCTGACCGATGCGGTGCTGGAGCGGACGATGATCGAGGTCCGGAGGGTGCTCAAGCCTTCCGGAGTGCTGATGGGGACGGTCCCCGCTGGGGACGATCTGGCTGCCAATCGCGTGCTTTGTCCCTGTTGCGGCGAAACGTTTCACCGCTGGGGACACGAGCAATCGTTTACCGAAAGCTCGATGCGCGAGCTGCTCTCGAGACAGTTGCGGGTGATGACCTGCGAACGGCGCTACTTTGTTTCCTGGCCGCATCTGAACTGGAAGGGACGTGTCGGAGCACTCGCCAAGCTGGCTCTCCTCGGAGCCGGCGTTCATGGTGCGGACGAGAACCTCTACTTCGTGGCCGAGAAGGAACGAGGGTGACCGGGCACGATGCGCGATCAGACAGCGTCACACGTCCTGATCGTAGGTCAGCATCGGTGACCCCGACCGCGGAGCATCCGGTTCACATCGGGCTCGTTGTCTCGACGCTTGCCATGGGTGGCACCGAGCGCGCCGTCACCACACTGGCGAATTACTGGGTCGGGCGAGGCCACGAGGTAAGCGTTTTCACATTGAGTGGGAGCGCGGCTGACTTTTATCCCTTGGATGCCGCGGTGGAGCGGCACGTTCTCGGATTGGATTTTGCCTCGAACGGGCTGCTGCATGCAGTGTGGGGCAACCTGCGGCGGATGTGGCGCCTGAGGCGCGCGTTACGGGCTGCGAAGCCCGGTGTCGTCGTCAGCTTCCTCACTGACGTCAACGTGCTGACGTTGCTGGCGGCGCGCGGTTTGTCGGTTCCCGTGCTCGTGGCAGAGCGCACTGACCCCCGGCGGCACGTACTGCCGGCGTCGTGGGTGCGTCTCAGGCGGCTGCTGTATCCGTGGGCAGACCGCGTCATCGTCCAGACCCAGGCGATCGCGGCGTGGGCGGCGACCGTCGCCGATGAGAGCAGGATCGTCGTCATTCCGAATGCGGTCAGAGGGGGGCGCGCCGAAGCCGCCGTCGGCTGCGGCCCGGTGCGCCAGGCCACGGTCGCTGCAATGGGCCGACTCGCCTGGGCGAAGGGGTTCGATGTGCTCCTGCGCGCATTCGCCGCGTGTGCCGCTCGACATCCCGCGTGGAACCTGATTCTGATCGGGGATGGTGAGGAGCGTGACCGGCTGGGCGAATTGGCGCGGACCCTCGCCATCGATGATCGCGTGCTGATGGTCGGCCGCGTGACTCGCCCTGAGGAGATCCTGGCGCAGGCAGGAATCTTCGTCTTGCCGTCCCGGTACGAGGGTTTTCCGAACGCATTGCTGGAGGCCATGGCGTGCGGCACGCCCGCGATCGCCACGGAATACGCTGCGGGGTTCGAGTCGGTGGTCCGTCACGAAGTCGACGGCTTGCTCGTGCCCGTGGACGACGTGGAAGCCCTCGCCGCCGCGCTCGGGCGGCTGATGGGAGACGCGCACCTTCGTGCGCGTTTGGGGCGCCGGGCCAGCGAGGTAATCGAACGGTTTAGTTTTGAGAAGATCATGGCGGAGTGGGATCGTGTACTCGACTCCGTGGTTGCCGCCACCCAGGGACTGGATTTCCATTTCGACGTCGTCGGGAGCTCCAATCCCGACGCTTCCTCGCGCCGCAAGGGCCAGCGCGTGTGAACCGGCAGGCGTCGGCGCAATCCGACGCCGGCATGCGCTTTGTTCGGCAATGCCGGACACTCACCCGAACTAGCTTCACCACGGCTTCTCATCATGTGCGGCTTTGCTGGCTTTTGGGATCACGGGCGGCGCGACGTCGATGCGTCCGCGGCGATCAGGGGAATGACCGACGCGATCCACCACCGCGGACCCGATGACCGCGGGGAGTGGCACGATTCCCTTGCGGCATTGACGCTCGGGCATCGCCGGCTTTCCATCCTGGACCTGAGCGCCGAGGGGCACCAGCCCATGGCGTCGCCCAGTGGGCGCTGGATGCTGGTCTTCAATGGCGAGATCTACAACTTCAGCGACCTCCGTCGGGAGTTGGAGGCGCTCGGCCACCGATTCAGAGGCCATTCCGACACCGAGGTCATGCTCGCCGCCTTCGAGTCGTGGGGCGTAGGAGCGACGAGCCGTTTCGCTGGCATGTTTGCATATGCGCTCTGGGATCGAAACGATCGTGTTCTCCACCTTTGCCGGGATCGTCTGGGCGAGAAGCCTCTCTATTACGGCTGGGCAGGCGAGACCCTGCTGTTCGGATCGGAGCTCAAGGCGTTGCGTCGCCACCCACATTGGCAGGGAGCGATCGACAGGGACGCGTTGACGCTCTTTTTTCGGCACGGGTACGTCCCGTCACCGTGGTCCATCTACAAGGGCATTCGGAAGGTCATGCCAGGGACGGTGTTGAGCTTCGCCGCCGACCGCACGCATGGCGCGCCCACCGAGAGCACCTACTGGTCGGCTCGTGGCGCGGCCATGGACGGCGTGGCGGACCCGCTGCCATTCGAGCCAGACAACCTGGGCAACGAGCTCGATGGCGTGCTTCGTCGCGCCGTCAAGCGCGAGATGGTCGCCGACGTGGAGTTGGGTGCGTTTCTCTCCGGCGGCATCGACTCTTCGTTGATCGTGAGTCTCATGCAAGCGCAAAGTGACCGCCCCGTGCGAACCTTCACGATCGGCTTCCACGAACGGGGGTTCGACGAAGCGATCTATGCGAAGGCCGTCGCGTCACACCTGGGGACGCAGCACACGGAACTCTACGTGACGCCGGACGAGGCACGGTCCGTGATTCCCGAGCTACCGCGGATCTATGACGAACCGTTCGCGGATTCCTCGCAGATTCCGACCTACCTGGTTGCCAAGCTGGCGCGTCGGTCCGTCACCGTTTGCCTGTCGGGAGACGGAGGTGACGAACTCTTCGGTGGCTACAGCCGGTACGTGCGCGCAGATCGCATTGCCGCTCGGATCGAGCGCGTACCTCGCCCTGCGAGGGGCGGGCTCGCCGCCGCCCTGCGACTTCTGACCGCGAATCAGTGGGATGGTCTCATGGCAGTTGCGCGGCCGCTGGCCCCGGCCTCGCTCCGGCAGCGCCTGCAGGGGGTGAACATTCAGCGTGCAGCCGATGCGTTGGCACTGGGGAGCAGCGATCAGCTCTACCGTGCCATGGTGTCGCACTCGCACGACCCCGCCGGGCTCGTCCTCGGGGGGCACGAAGCGGAGACGGTCTTCTCGCCGGGCGCGCTCGATGTGGCGATGGACAACAGGTTGCATCGCATGATGCTGCTCGATCTGCTGACGTATCTGCCTGACGACATTCTCGTCAAGGTGGATCGAGCCGCGATGGCCGCCAGCCTCGAAACGCGGGCGCCATTTCTCGATCATGAAGTCGTCGAGTTCGCGTGGCGCCTTCCTCTCGAAGCGAAGGTCCGAGGCGGCCAGGGGAAGTGGCTCGTGCGCAAGGTCCTGGAGCGGTATGTGCCCCGCGCGCTCATCGAGCGGCCCAAGATGGGATTCGGCGTGCCCATTGGCACTTGGCTCCGCGGACCGTTGCGCGAGTGGGCATCGGCGCTGCTGGAGCCTCGACAGATGGCACAGGAGGGCCTGCTCGACTCCCGGCTGGTCGCCACCGCCTGGGAGGGACATCTGAGCAGGCGCGTCGACGCGGAGTACCTGCTGTGGGATGTCCTGATGTTCCAGGCATGGCACCAGGCGGAGCGTGAAGGGAGCCTGGCGAACCTGTCGATCGCGTGCTGAGCCGCCGTTGAAAGTATTATTCATCGCCCGCTCACTCGAGCTGGGCGGCGCCGAACGGCAGCTCACCTTGCTCGCATGCCACCTGCGGCAGCGAGGACACGCGGTCACCGTGGCGCTACTCTATCGCGCGGGGCCTTTCGTACGCGACCTTGAGGCCGCTGACGTTCACATCCTGTCGCTGGCCAAGGTGCGTCGCTGGGATGTGCTTGCGCCCCTGATGCGGCTCCTTGCGATCGTAAGGGAGTTCGAACCGGACGTCATTCACGGCTACCTGACGGTCCCGAATCTTCTCGCGTTCATCGCGCGAATGAGACGTCCTCGTGCGCGGCTGCTGTGGGGAGTGCGCGATGCGGGGTTGAGCTTGACGCAGTATGACTGGCGGGAGCGAACCGCATTTCGCCTTGCACGGCTCCTGTCGCGCTTTGTCGACGTGATCGTCGCGAATTCGTCGGCCGGCGCCGATTACTATGCATCGGCGGGGTTCCGTCCTCGCCGGTTTGCCGTCATCCCCAACGGGATCGAGGCCACGCGTTTCTCGTACAGCGACGAGGGACGGAGACGTCTGCGCCGGGAATGGTCCGTGCGTCCCGATAGTTGGCTCATTGGAATCGTCGGTCGTCTGGACCCGGCAAAGGATCACGAGACGTTCCTGCGCTCGGCCGCAGCACTCGTGCGAGAGGTGCCGAACACGCGCTTCGTGTGCGTGGGAGGGGGGACGCGTGCGCGCATGGAGGCGCTGCGGGAGCTGTCGCGGCAGCTCGGGGTGGAACGTGACGTCGTCTGGGCCGGCCCGCGCACTGACATGTCCGACGTCTACAGCGCCCTGGACCTCGCGGTGTCCAGCTCCAAGTCCGAAGGCTTTCCGAACGTGGTCGGTGAGTCGATGGCGTGCGGCGTGCCTTGCGTCGTCACTGCAGTTGGCGACAGCGCGATGGTCGTCGGCGAACTTGGCGAAGTGGTCGCACCGGGCGACCCCGAGGCGCTGGCACAGGCCTGCGCTCGTGTGCGAAACAGATGCAGTCGCGGGGCGCTCGACCGTGAACAGCTGCGGGCGTGGATCACGAGCGAGTTCGGCGTCGAGCGGATGGTCGATCGGTCGCTGGCGGTCATGCATTCGTCCCCGACGCGTCCGATGAGGGAGCCGATGGTCGGAGTGGAAGCAGATTAGTGGACGCGATCGGGTCGCTCGATTCACTGCTGCTCGCGTCGCTCTGCGCCGGGATCATCGGCTTTCTCATCGCCGTGCGATTCCTGCCGCGCCGCACCGCGGCAGTCGTTGCGTTCACGAAGGCCGTGATTCCTTTCGTCTACTTCCGCTGGGCGTTCGACGGAGGATGGCAGCTTCTCGATGACGTGAGCTATTTCGATCGCGGAAAGGCGCTGCTCACCGCGGGTTACGACCCGATCACGATCTGGTTCTCGCGTGCGGGCATGATTCGCATCATGACTCTCGCCGGCGGACACCACATCCTGTACGAGTGGTTCAACCTTCTTGCGCAACGGCTGTTCGGCCCGTACTACCACTCCGCCGTCCTGCTCAACGTGCTGCTGACGTTTCCGACGGCAGCGGTGCTGTACGCCATGGTGCGTCACGCCGGGTTCAGCGAGCGATACGCGCGAGGCATATGCGTGTTCTTCCTGCTGCACTGGGAAGTCGTCGCGTGGTCCTCGTTCGTCAACCTGAAGGACACCCTCGTCATGTCGATGAGCGCGACGATGTTGTACGTGCTCATGCTCATGTCGGATCGGATGCGCCCTCTTCGAGTGGTGTCGGCGCTTCTGCTCGTGATCGCCTTCTACTGGATCCGGTTCTACGTCCCGATCGTGATGGCGATCGCGTACACGATCTTTCAGCTCACGCGTGGCAGGCAGGAGCGCAAGCGTCTGATCTGGAGAGTTCTCATCGGTCTCGGGCTGGCGGTTGCCGCTGTCGTCTACATTGGCGTGGAAGCGATTACGGCGCAGATGACCAAGCTTGTGCCCAGTCCGCTGAGCGTCATCGAGGGCGTGACGCGGATGCTGCTGTCTCCTCAGCCGTGGGCGATTGAATCCCATTACGGCTTCCTTCTTCTCCCGTCAGCGTTGAACCTGATCTTCCTCCTGCCCGGAGTTCTCGGCGCCGTGTGGTTGTGGCGCTATGCACGACCGACGCGACTTCTCCTGATTTACTTTCTCCTCGTCGTGATTCTCTTTGCGGCATTTCCCGAGGAGCAGGGCCCTCGACATCGGGTACAGGTGAGTTTCATCCTCGCGTGGGCGCAATTCCATTTCTGCTGGATCGCGTGGCAACGGATTGCGGGGCGTCTGCGCCAAGCTCGGTGGGAAAGCGTGCCTACGTCCGTGGTGCCCTCATGACGCGGATGGATGTGGCGCGACCGCACCGGATCTGCTTCGTGACGAGCGGACTCTTCACCGGGGGCGCCGAGGTCGCACTCATCGGGCTGGTATCCGCCATCGATCGTGACCTGTACGAACCGATCGTGATATCCCTCCGATCCGGGGGCTCCGGTGTTCAACGTCTGCAGCGCCTGTCGATCGAGCTATACGAACTTGGATGGCCTCCCGCCAAGCCAAGCATCTCGGGCATCTGGCAGCTGGGCCGACTTCTCCATCGGCTGAAGCCGGACCTGGTCCAGGGATGGATGTACCATGGCAACGTCGCGGCGTGCCTGGCCAGGCTCGTGCGGCCTGGCGCTCCCGTAACCTGGAGCATTCATTCGACGACCAGCGACCTCGCCTCGGAGCGAGCCACGACGCGCGCAGTCATCCGTGGCGGCGCACTCGTCGCCCTGGCCGCGAAGAAGATCGTCTACTGTTCACGTCTCGGTGCTCGGCAGCACGAGGCGCTCGGCTACCCCGCGTCGCGATCCGTCGTCATCCCGAACGGCTACGACTGTCGGCAATTCGCTCCACGGCCGGCACGACGGGTCGAATTGCGGGGCGAGCTCGGTATTCCGGGAGAGGCGATGCTGGTGGGGCTCGTGGCTCGATATCACCCCGTAAAGGACCACGCGACGTTCCTGCGTGCAGCCGCCATCATCGCAAGGCGGGACTCGCATGTGCACTTTCTGCTTGCCGGGAAGCAAGTCGACGACCGCAACGAGGAGCTGCGGCAGCTGATTATCGAGCTCGCGCTTCAACAGCGGGTTCACCTGCTCGGCGAACGCGGTGATATTCCCGACGTGCTTGCGGGACTGGATGTGGCGTGCCTGTCGTCGACGGCGGAAGCGTTCCCGAACGCCATCGGTGAAGCGATGGCCAGCGGCATTCCCTGCGTGGCAACCGATGTCGGCGACGCCGAATGGATGATGGGAGACACGGGCCGCGTCGTGCCGACGAAGGACCCCGGCGCTCTGGCAAACGCAGTGCTCGGCCTGCTCACGCTGGGTGCCGAGGAGAGGAGGTCGCTCGGCTTGGCGGCTCGAGCGCGCGTCCTCGAGCGGTTCACCGCCGAGGCGACGGTCGAGGCGTATGAGGAGCTGTACCGTTCGATACTCGGTCGGAGCGAAGAGCAGGCACCGAGTCGTGACAATGCTGAATGGCGAATTTCGGTTGGCGACGGCGCTCGTCGCTCCGGATGAGATTCCCCGCGGCATGGGGCGCCACCCCGAACCTCACCCCGACAGCACCTGAGCAACGGCCATGACCTTTCCCGACACCCGCGACACTCGTTCAACATCGGGCGGGTCCGAAGCGGTTCCGGAGCAGGACTTCGCCGCGTTCCGCGAGGTGATCAAGCTCCTCGCCCGTCGTTGGCGAACGAGCCTGTTACTCCCGCTCGCCGGCGCGACGATCTTCGTGGTGTATGCGTTTATGGTCCCTCGATCATACGTCGCGACGGCGTCGTTCATGCCCGTATCCACGGGTGCCAATATGCGAAACGGCGGCGTCATGGGTCTCGCGGCACAGTTGGGCGTGAGCATCCCCGGACAGGATCCGAGCCAGTCGCCCGCGTTCTACTCGTCGCTCCTCACGTCCCGAACGATCCTGCAGGGCGTCGTCACTGCGCCGCTGGAGCTGGACGGCGGAAAGCGCTCAAACCTGGTCGAGCTGTTCGACATTCGTGGCGACACGCCATCAGAGCGGGCAGATCTCGCCGTTGCTGCGCTGCGCGACCGACTCACGGTGCGAACGAATGCCGAGACCGGGTTGGTGGAATTCGGTGTACGAATGCGATCGGCATCCGCGGCGGCTGCAGTGGTACAGCGGATTCTCGTCGTCTTGAACGACTTCAACCTCCGCACTCGCCAGGCTCGCGCGTCGGCCGAGATGCAGTTCATCGAAGGGCGAATGCAGGAGGCGAACGCGGAGCTTCGCACCTCGCAGCAGCGACTGGAGACGTTCCTCGAGCAGAACAGGAACTTCACGATGTCGCCTCAGCTGAGCGTCACGCACGATCGCTTGATGGGCGAGATGTCGATGCGGCAGCAACTCTATACGACTCTTGCCCAGGCGTTCGAGCAAAGCCGAATCGATGCGGTACGCAACACGCCGCTGATTACCCTCGTTGACGCGCCCGAGATCCCGTCCCGACCGGCTCCGCGGGGGACCATCCAGAAGGCAATCCTCGGGTTCGTGCTGGGAGGTATTGTCGGCGTTCTCTTGTCCTTCTACTCGGAAGCTCGTCAGACAAGACGCGCCCTGAGGGCCCAATAACCGCCCTCGCGAGCAGAAGTGCGCTCAGAGCACGACGAGCCGTGCGCTCATTTCGACCGGCGCAACCCGACGTCGATCGCGCCGGCGGCATCGGGGACTGTCTGCAGGGACGGCTCCGGAAGGATCATCGGATCCGGCTTGACCGCCGTGAAGGCGTTGTGAGGTGTGGCGCCACGCGCGAGCCGCGTCCTCGTGGGCTTGGTCTCTTCAACGTCGACACCTGATTCGATCCACGCTGTGAGGGTTGGGGCCAGCGTGCGCGCTACTCTCTCGGCGCCTGACACACGGCCGTCGTGTGACCAGCTCCAGATGCTGAGCGTGGCGTCATAGGCGCCGAGTTCGGATGTCACGTGGAAGTCCAGCCGCCAACCGGTGCCAGACCCTTTCTCGCGCTCGTCCTGCCGCACGCGAACCTGACGTCTCGCATCGGCGCGGAGATTCATGCGCGAGAAGCCGAACGTCGGCGCATAACGCTCCAGCAGCGAATTCACCTCCGTCAACGAGGATGCGGACCGAATCTGCTGGCACAGATCGACGGCGTGAATCTGATCGCTGATCACGCGTCGAATCCGCCGCGGGCCCTGAACGAGCACGTCACGCGCGATGCTCAACTCGTGGTAGGCCAGGATGTTTGTCCCGTAGATGACCACGACGGCGAAGAGAGCGCTTCCGATCGCGCTAAGGATTCCGCCGAGGGCCGGCGGCGCGAAGGTGACGAGGAGACCGAAGCCAGCGAAGCTCACCGCCAGGATCCACAGCAGCACCACCGTCTGGGACTGGCTGAGGCCCATGGCGAGCAGGCGGTGGTGAATGTGACGCGCGTCCGCGCCGGAGAGCGCCTCATTGCGCAACCAACGGCGAACGATTGCCAGCCCGGTATCCAGAAACGGCACCATCACGGCGAACGTCGGAACCAACACCAGCACCGAGCCGCTGGGCGTAGTCGCCGATCGGATCAGGAGCACGGAGAGCAGGAACCCCACGCTCATGGTTCCGGAGTCTCCGAGAAAGATGCGTCCGCGCGGAAAATTGAAGCGGCTGAAGCCCGCAAGTGCTCCGATAAGTGCGAGCAGGGGCACGCCCGGTGAGCCCGAGCCCAGCGCCACGGCGCTCAACGACGCGCCTAGCGCCGCGACGATGGCGATGCCCGTGGCGAGTCCATTCAGCCCGTCGATCAGGTTGTACGCGTTCGTCACCGCGACAATCCACAGCACCATCAGCGGCGCGCCTGCCCAACCGATGAAAATCGACGTCCCCGGAAGTACTCCCACCGAGCTCGGGAAGCCTGCGGTCACGACGAAGACGATAGCTGCCGAGAGTTGTCCGAGCAGCTTCGTGAGCGGGCGCAGGCCGGCGAGATCGTCGACGAGCCCGATGACGAACATCATGCTCGTTCCGAGAAGGACACTGGCGAGATGATGCCCGTGTCCGAACAGGAGGCTGTCACGATCCAGCAGCACCACAGCCACGAGCGCTCCGGTGAAGACGGCTATCCCTCCTAGCCTCGGTACCGGACGCACGTGCATGCGCCTCGCTTCGCTCGGCGAATCAAACACCTCGTATCGCGAGGCGGCTCTGATCACGAGGGGCGTGAGCGCCATACTGGCCAGGAACGCGATTGTGAAACCAAGTACTCCTGCCAGCGCGTCGGCGCCGAAGAAATTGAGCATTACCAAGAAGTCCGGTAGAATCACGCGTCAGGCTCGCGCTCGCAGCTCCGTCACGTCACGCGGCGCAGGTCTAAAGCTCTTTGCAAGACGACCTGAAGGCAATACGGACCCGCGCCGGCGATGCGCTGTAATGCGATAGCCAGCTCGGCAGGTCATGCCTCCACGGCGTCGATCACCTCGGACGCGCTGACGGTCGCCGCCCCCAGCTTTCCCACTTCGATTCCGGCCGCGATGTTTGCGATCACAGCGGATTCAACCGTTGTTGCGCCCGCCGCGAGGGCCGCCGCCAGATACGCCGTCACCGTATCCCCTGCGCCGACGACGTCATACACCTCTCGCGCAACCGTCGGGATCCGCGCCAGCTCGCCGTCCACCCCGAACAACGCCATCCCCTTGTCGCCGAGCGTGAGCAGGATGTGCTCCACACCGAGCCGCGACAGCGTGCGCGTCATCGCCCCCGGCTCGTCCACGTTTACGGCCGCCCCGAGCGCCGCCTCGAGCTCGCGACGGTTCGGCTTGAACACGGTCGCCCCGCGATACTCGAAGAAGTTCCGGAACTTCGGGTCTACCACGATCGGCAGGCGCCGGGACGAGGCAAGCTCGATCGCCAAGCGTATGACGCGCGGCACCAGCACGCCCTTGTTGTAGTCCTCGAGCACCAGCGCGTCCGCATTCTCTACCGCCGAACGAACGGCATCGAGCAGCCGCTCGACTTCGACCCCATCGAGGTTGTCATCCGACTCCTCGTCCACGCGCGCCAGCTGCTGCGAGCGCGCGACAATGCGCGTCTTCTGCGTCGTGGGCCGGTCCACGGTTACCAGGGAGCGTCCGTCCTCTCCGATAGCGTGCAGCATCCCGCGCAGCGTCTCTCCCCCGCGATCATCACCGATCGCCGCGACCAGGTCGCAGACCGCACCGATGGCCACGACGTTCTGCGCGACGTTCGCCGCCCCACCCAGCGCATGCTTCCGCTCACGCACCCGTACCACGGGTACGGGAGCTTCGGGGCTGATCCGCTCCACATCCCCCGTCAGGTATACGTCAAGCATGGCGTCGCCGATCACGGCAATTCGCTTTCCCTGAGCGCCTTTCAACACCGCCTCGATCCGCGCGCGAGAGAGTGAGGTCGACATGACGTGAAATTGCTGCGAGAGGGTGAGCTACCGATCCGCCGCGAGCGGGAACGGGGTGCCGGCAATATAGACCGAAACCGAAAGAGAAGGTCTGCGACCAATCAACTTCGCCTTGCCACTCCTCCTTCGGCGGGAAGGCTAGCACCTGCGGGAGTGGCCTGACCGAGTGCCGCGTCGACACGCCCGCATCGCTACCTTACCCGCGCCCGTCCTTCACCGTCACCGCGTCGACACGAATTGTACATCCTCGAGAAGCTCCGCATGTTGACCCGCAACTTGACGCTCATGCGGCAGCATGAGCGTGCGGGCGGCGTCGCCGATTTCGCGCACCTGAGCACAGCTCCCGCTACCATCGGCTTCGATTTCTCGAACCCGCGCCACGTGCACATTGGCGATCACCTGTTCGTCGAGCCGACCATTCGCGCCTGCTGGAAGCGGGGTATCCCGGTGGTGATCGCACCGATCACCTCCATGCGCGAGTACTTCCGTGCTGCCGGCTACGACGTGGTATCGCCTGCAAGGGCTCGAGCCCAGGACCTTCGCGTCTCGTCGGTCTACATGTACGACGATATTGCTCCTGCCGAGCGCCAGGACCGCTACCTCTATCTGAATACGATTGATCACCACATCACAGGCAGAGTCGCCGAGCATCTTGCCGAGCATGTAGTTGGAGCGGCGTGTCTGGGCGCCACCTCGTCGCGGCTTGACGGGCGGCCGTGGCTCGTGCCGCCAGGTCCAACGCCGCTCGAGGCTCTCGATCCTGACACGAACGACTGGTGGGTCTTCAACGACGCCGTCGACTCGGGCTGGTTCCGTGTCCTCCCATCGGACCGAAGGCTGCTCGCCGAGGTCGCGGCCGAAAAGCAGAGACAGGGCTTCCGTATCGTCCGCGTCGGCAGCGCCGCCGACCTGGAAAGACGCCCCGGCAAACTCGGCTTCGAACACCTCGATCTCCGCGGCAAAACGAGCGTCATGGACCTCTTCCGCCTCTTGCGGTCGCCGCTCGTCGCCGGCACCATCTCCTTCGACACCGTCGTTGCTCACATGGGCATCGCCTGCGATAAGGACGCGGTGATCCACCTCCGGCGCTTCACCCCCGCCCACAAACGCTTCCTCCAGGCACACCTCATCCCGCCGTTCAGCGGCGCGACTGCGAACATCCGGTTCATCTAACGGCTGCGCCCGGCATATCCCTTGCCCTGATGCCGACGTCCCGCGTCCCGATGCTGCGACGTCCCGACTAGCTGACCAGCCGACTAGCCGACTACCCGTCCTTTGCCCACCTTCGCCGAGCGCCTGTCCTCCGCCACCAGGAGCAAGCTCGCCTCCGTCCAGGGCTACTTCGCTCTCGCCGGCCGCGCGATCGGCTTCATCTTCGTCCGTCCCTTTTACGCCCAGGATTTCGTTCAGCAGATGGACGAGATCGGCGTCAAATCGCTCGGCATCGTCCTGTTGACCGGGTTCTTCACGGGGATGGTGCTCGCGCTCCAGAGCAGCGTGCAGCTCCAGGCGTTCGGCATCTCGTCGCTCGTCGGGCGGCTCGTGGCCGGCTCGATGATCCGCGAGCTCGGCCCTGTCCTCGCCGGCCTCATGGTCGCCGGCCGGGTGGGCTCCGGAATCGCCGCGCAGCTCGGCTCCATGCGCGTCACCGAACAGATCGACGCGCTCAACACGCTGGGCACCGACCCGATCAAGAAGCTCGTGACGCCGCGCGTGCTCGCCGCGCTGGTGATGCTCCCGATTCTCACGATCATCAACGACTTCGTCGGCATCCTCGGTGGCAACCTGATCTCGACGCTCATGATCGGCATCCCGACCAGCCAGTACTGGCGCACGGTCTGGGAACAGATTGCCGGAGATGGCTTCCTCTTTCGCTTCATTCCGAACGATTTCATCCAGGGGCTGGTCAAGCCGTTCGTCTTCGGCGGCATCATCTCCATCTCGGCGTGCTACTTCGGGCTCAACACCACCGGCGGCACGGAGGGCGTGGGGCAGGCCACGACGCGCACGGTGGTGCTCAGCAGCATCCTGATCCTCGTCGTGGACTACTTCCTCACGCAGATCCTGCTTTCGATGCTGTCCCCATGACGGACGAGCGCCGAAAGGAGGGACGCCGGATCAGCGAGCGCAGCGAGGAGGCGGCGCGGGCCGCCATCCGCGAGGAGCTTGCCGATCGCGAGCCGCAGCCCAAGACGGGTGACGAGTCGGTGATCGAGCTCGATCACGTCTCGCTCGCGTTCGACCAGCCGATTCTCGAGGACGTCTCCTTCACGGCGCGGAAGGGCGAGACGATCTGCGTCGTCGGGGAATCGGGCACCGGGAAGAGCACCATCCTCAAGCTCATTCTGCGCCTGCTCGTGCCGGACCGGGGCCAGGTTCGCGTGTTCGGTCGCGACATCACCGCGCTTACCTTCACCGAAGCGCTGGAAGTGCGCGAGAAGATGGGGATGGTATTCCAGGGTGCCGCGCTGTTCGACTCGATGACCGTGTTCGAGAACATTGCGTACCCGCTGCGCGAGCACACCGATCTCGATGACGATCAGATCGAGCAGCGCGTGCGCGAGAAGCTGGAGTTCGTGGACCTCGATCCGGACAAGGTGATGGAACAGCTCCCCAGTGAGCTGTCGGGAGGCATGCGCAAGCGCGTCGGGGTAGCGCGCGGCATGGCAGACAACCCGCAGATCATGCTCTACGACGAGCCCACCTCGGGACTCGATCCGCTCACCACCGGTACGATCACCCTCCTCATCCTCAAGCTGCAGCGCGAGCTGGGTGTGACGAGCGTCGTCGTGTCGCACGACATCCGTTCGGTCTTCCGCATGGCGACGAAGGTCGCCGTGCTGCACAATCGGCATATCGACTTCTTCGGGACGCCGGAAGAGATGGCCGCCTCCGACGACAGCTACCTCCGCGACTTCCTGGGCGGCTACTGACATGAAACGCTCGCCGAAAATCACTTGGGACCAGCTGCGCGTGGGGCTCGTGATCCTCGTCGCGCTGGCCATCATCGGTATCGCCGTCTACAAGCTCGGCCAGTCGGCGAACCTCTTCACCAAGCGCTACGAGCTCGTCGCCTATCTCGACGACGCGAATGGCCTGCGCGAGGGCGGCATCGTGTCCGTCGCCGGACAGCTTGCCGGAACGGTGAAGAAGATCGAGTTCCTCCCCGTGGACGCCGACACCACACGCAACCTGCGCATCACGCTCGCCGTGGACGCCAACGTGAAGGACCAGATTCGCCGGGATTCCAAGGGGAAGCTGCGCACGATGGGCCTCCTCGGTGACAAGACGTTCGACATCACGCCGGGCACGCCGAAGTACGCGGTCCTGCAATCGGGCGACACGATCCCCGTCGAGCCGTCGCTGGATTACGAAGCGGTGATCGCCAAGGCGAGCGGCGCGGTGGACGACATGGTCGGCCTCACCCGTGACCTCCGCGCCATCACCGGCGGCATCGTCGCGGGGCGGGGCACAGTGGGCCAGCTCGTGACCAACCGTGCGCTCTACGACCAGCTCAACGGAACGCTTGCTCGCGCGAACCAGATGCTGGCGCAGTTCCAGAACCCGAACGGCACCATGGGCCGCCTGCTGAACGATCCCACGCTGTACAACCGCCTCTCCTCGGTGATCGCGTCGACGGATTCCCTGGTGTCCACGCTGAACTCCACCAAGGGCACGGCCGGCATGCTCCTGCGCGACACCACGCTCTACACGAACATGGTGGGCATCACCCACGGCGCCGACTCGCTGATGAAGGCCCTCACGGGCGGGCAGGGCACCGCATCCCGGCTGCTCACCGATCAGACGCTCTACGATCAGCTCAACAAGCTGGTGACCGATCTGTCGGCGATCCTGGCGGATGTGCGCAAGGATCCAAGCCGGTACATGAAGGGGATGATCAAGGTGTTCTGAGGAACAAAACAGCTGAGGTGACAGTCCAAGCTTTCCGTGTTCCGAACACAGTCAGCTTTCACTGTTCCCTCAGCCGTTCGCCCTTGCCCTCAAACCAGCCAGCGACTAAAATCCGGATTCCGGCGTGCTCAGGTACGCTGGTAAGGTCGCGTAGCTCAGCTGGTTAGAGCGCTGGTCTCACATACCAGAGGTCCGGGGTTCGATTCCCTGCGCGACCACTCCCTCTCGACATGAAGTTTCTTCGCGCGTTCCTCCCGCAGGCGAAAATGATCGGTGCCCGTCACCTGCGGTCACTTCTGGTGGCCGCTTTCTTTTTGCTGCCAGTTGCCGTGGCGGGCGCACAGGTACCGACCACGAAGCCGACGCCGGCCGAAGCACAACTCCTGTTGCAAACTAGGCCGGACCTCGTGGCGCAGCTTCGGCAGCGGATGATGTCGAGCGGGATGACCCCGGATCAGATTCGTGCGCGGCTCCGCGCCGAAGGTTACCCTGAAAACCTGCTCGACGCCTACATGCCCGGCACCACAGGCGCCGTGAGCGGCGGTGTCACGCCCGGTGTCTTCCAGGCGGTTCAGGATCTCGGCATCGCCGACTCCGCGGATGTGGCGGGGCTGCAGGGCCTCAACGGCTTCGGGGGCATCCGCGCGGGCAGAGACACTTCCGTCCTGCTGCGAGTGGACCCGTCGCTCAGGCTCGATACGCTCCGCGCCGGTGCGGCACGCGACTCCGTCATTCAACTGCTGACGAGTCGCGACTCGGGTTACGTGATTTTCGGCCTGGACATCTTCCGCAATTCAACCACCGAGTTCCAGCCCAATGTTTCCGGTCCCGTTGACGCCAGCTATCGCCTCGGGCCCGGTGATCGCCTGGTGCTCGTCCTCACCGGCGACGTCGAAGCGTCGTACTCGCTCGACGTCACACGCGAGGGCTTCATCGTCATTCCGCAGGTCGGCCAGATCTACGTCAACAATCTGACGTTGGCCGACCTCGAGTCGGTACTTTACAGCCGGCTAGGTCGCGTCTATTCGGGTGTGCGACGCGGAGGTGGAACGACGCACTTTTCCATCAGCGTCGCCAAGCTTCGCTCTAATCAAGTGTTCGTCGTCGGCGACGTGCTGCATCCGGGCAGCTATGCGGTCTCGAGCGCGGGAACCGCGTTCTCCGCACTCTACGCGGCGGCGGGTCCGTCAGTGAATGGCTCGATGCGCCGCATCGAGATCCGGCGCGGCGGTCGGGTGGTCGATACGCTCGACGTCTACGATTATCTGTTGCGCGGCGATGCCAGTCACGACCCGCGTCTTCAGACCGGAGACATCGTCTTCGTTCCCGTGCACGGTCCCCGTGCTCGAGTGATCGGCGAAGTGGTGAGGCCGGCCACCTATGAGCTCAAGGCTGGCGAAGGACTTCCCGATCTGCTTGCAGCGGCTGGAGGCTTCACGGCCGAAGCATCGCGGCGGCGTGTGCTGATCGAGCGTATCGTTCCTGCCGAGCAGCGGGCTGCCGTGGGCGGCGACCGCACGACGATCGACGTCTCGTCCGACGTGCTCGCATCGGGCGTGGGTCCGGGCGTCCCGATCCAGAACGGCGACGTCGTGCACGTGTTCGCCATTGCGGACCGTGTGCACAACCGCATCGTCGTCCGAGGAAACGTGGTCACGCCGGGCGCGCAGGGCCTCAAGCCGGGCATGACGCTGTCCGACGCCCTCCGCTCCGCCCGGCTGCAGCCTGATACCTACCTCGGCGAGGTGCTCGTATCACGCCTGCTCCCCGATTCCTCGCGCGTGCAGCTGCGTGCCCGGCTGCAGGACACGACGGGAGCGGTAGTGAACGACTTTCCGCTGCAGGAGAACGACCAGATCGAGGTCTTCTCGCTCACGACCTTTCGTCCCGTGCGCTACGTCGCCGCGGCGGGTTACGTGAACAAGCCAGGTCGTTACGCCTTCCGCGAGGGTATGACGCTGCGCGATCTCATCCTTCTCGCGGGCGGCATGAAGGAAGGAGCGTCCCTGCAGGTCGCGGAGATCGCCCGCCTCCCCGAGGATCGAAGGGGGGGGAAGACGGCCGTGACGGTGCGGGTGCCTCTCGATTCGACGTACCTGTTCGACCGTCGGCCAGGACTGCCGTACGCCGGTCCGCCCGGCCAGCCGGCGCCGACGAGTGGCACTCCCGAGGTTCCGCTCGAACCGTACGACAACGTTCTAATCCTACGGCAGGAGAACTTTGAATATCAACGTACGGTCGAGCTGCACGGCGAGGTGAAATTCCCGGGCACCTATGCGCTGACGAACAAGCACGAGCGACTCCGCGACCTGATCGAGCGTGCCGGCGGTCTGACCGACGAATCCCAGGCGGATGCCATCGTCTTCGTGCGCAAAGGTGCGTCGAGCCCGGTGCTGGACCTGGTCAACGGCAATCGCGTCGTCTCCATCACCGCGCAGGACAGCCTGACTCGAACGCGCGCGACCAACGGGCGGATCGGCATCGACCTGCCGGACGTGATGCGCAATCCGAAGTCTCGCGACAACATCG
>Ga0157369_10002249_pt1 | contig 23217 bp, 22 predicted proteins | sample C25metaG_FD_113461 | JGI IMG/M metagenome (GOLD analysis project Ga0157369, IMG submission 113461) | Corn rhizosphere microbial communities from Kellogg Biological Station, Michigan, USA - C2-5 metaG | ecosystem: Host-associated > Plants > Roots > Rhizosphere > Soil | place: USA: Michigan... | reverse complement strand
GCCGGCTTCCACTGGACGAGGAACTTCGTCACCGCATTTGGATCCATCCGCCGCATCGACTCGAACTCCCCGCTCCTCTGGCTGTAGAGCAGCTTGCCGGTCGAGTTGAGAACGGCCACCGCCGGCACACCCTTTTCGAGCGGGATACCGTACTTCTTCGCCAGATCCAGGTTAGCGTCGTACTGTCCCACGTTGATGTGTACCAGGACGAAGTTGCTTTCGAGCAGCTCGGCGTTCTGCGGGTTGTGCAGGTAGATGTCGAGGACCTGGCAGTCGCCGCACCAGTTGCCGCCGAAGTCGAGCAGGACGCGCTTGTGGGTTTGGCCGGCCGTTTGCAGGGCGTGGGAGATGTCAGCCTTCGCCTCCGCGGGGTCGGGATAGATGGTGCGGCCGGCAGGGCGCGCGGCGACGGCACCTGTGACCAGAACGAGAGCCATCGCAAGCGTATGGGAAAATTTCACCGGCAGGGTCCTCCAATATCTTCATTTTAGTGTCTAAGGAGGCAATGGTGCGGTCGTGAGCCGAGCCGCATCCTATACTTGATTGCGATGAGCGACCTGCGCAAACGGCTGGAAGCGGCCGCATTTCCCGACTTGGCCTCGATGATGGAAGGCTACGCGCAAGGAGCAGTCGAGGCTGCGAAAAAGGATTATCGCCTGGCCCTGGACTTTTCGGCCGAATCGGTGGATGTGCTGGATGAAATCCTGGTCATGGTGGGCGAGAGCCCCGACCATGATGTGGACTACGAAGTGCGCCTGTGGGGCGCCTACCTGGGCGAAATCATCCGGCAGCGATACGCTGGCGGGTGGGAGATGACGCAGTATCCAGGGGGAACAACAGCAGTGCCTGCGGTGGACGTGCGCGGCTCGCGGCTGTTTCCCCTGATGAAGGTTTACCGGCGGCTCACCATGGGCGATGAAGAAGACCTGCGCAGCTTCTACGCCATGGTGACGGAACGGCTGGGCAAACCTGCCCAAGTCAACTGACGAAGTGGGGTGTCGCCTTCGGTTTCACTCCATATTCAACCGGCAGTTTTCTGGTTTGAAGCTGCTTCCGATGCAGGAACCGGCGCTCGATCACAAACCAGCTTCCCGCCGCCAAACTCAGTGTTAACGGAGTTGCGATCGCAAAGACGACCAGCGGGTTCACCTTGCCGCCGAAGGACTGGATCACCAGTTGTTGCACCGGGAAGGCATACAGATAAGTGCCATAAGAGAGGTCGCCGTGCCGGGTTACCCATTGGAGCACTGGTTTGCGACAGGCCGCGAAGACCACAAGGTAGGTCCCCGCAAAAGGGTAGACGACGGCCAGGCCAACCGGGATCGCACTGGCGACGCACAGGAGGGCCAGGCAGCCGAGAGCAATCCGCCCGTCGAGCCGGATGCGTAGCCTGTAGATCCATGCGAGCATTCCTGCCATGTAGATCGGCGCAAAGTGACACCAGTGAACGAAATTTTGCACGGCAGGTGAGCTGGCGTGGAAGCTTCCCTCAGGCCCGGAGATCCCCGGCCAGTGCCATTCCGCGAAGATTCCAACAATGTAAACGGCGATGAACTGGCAAATCAGCACGCGACGGCGGCGATATAGACCCAGTATGCCCAGGATTGCCAGGCAGATGTAGCAGCCGAACTCGTAACGAATGGTCCACAAAGAGCCGTTGAAGCCGCCCCTCGGGTTTGCCGGGAATGCACCTGTAATGGAAAATCCGCGCAGGGTGATCACATCAAAAACGCTGGAGGCGAGCTTCTCCAGGAACGAATCCCCCTTGATTGTTCCGGAGGAGAGCGGAAGGACCACGAGCAGCGAGACGAGCGAAACGCCCAGGAACGCGGGGTAAATACGTCTTACACGCTTCTTGAAATATTCAAATGAGTTTTTGCACCGCTCCCAACTCGACGCGATGAGAATGCCGCTGATGAGGAAAAAGGTGTCCACGGCGAGGCCGCCGCCAGTGGAGTGCCCGCGCGAGATCACGTAGAATGGCTCGCCCTGGTATGAACCGGAGCCGAGGATATAGCTGTGTGACAGGATGACGGTAACAGCGAGGATCAGCCGCAGCAGGTCATAGTTATTCCGGGTTGGCATGGACTCAATCCCTTGTATTTCCTGGGTTCGTGCCAGCAGAGGCATCCAATTTGCGGTTCGAAATAAGCAGAGAGGCAGGCGAGTGATCACCTCGAGACGGGATGCTTATTAGTCTTTTGACGTGAAGGTAATCGCCGCTCGCGGATGGGTGTCGCCCCGTACGCCAGAGCGACAATCTAGTGCAAACGATTATCAGCTTGTGTCGGCCAGATCCGCATGATCGCCGTCACAAAAACCCGTGGTCTCGCACACTCTCCCAGGCTGCTCGTAAAACCCCAATTCGCGGCTCTACCATGAGTGAGCTAACTCACATCATGTGAGACTCGCCCTTGTGCGACAATAAAGTATGCCAAGAGAGCGGGCGGCGAGAGTGCCGTTCGCGGAGGATGAATTCTTATGGGCGATCTATTACAACCATGGCACCTGATTGTGCTTGCCGTGGTGGCGTTTCTGCTTTTCGGGGCTAAGCGGCTTCCCGAGCTCGGCAAAGGGCTGGGGGAAGGCCTGAAGGGTTTCAAGGAGGGCCTGAAGGGCTTGTCGGAACCTTCGTCTCCGGCGCCGACCACGCAGCAGAATGCCTCGGTGACGCCGCCAGCGAATCCTCCCGAGCAGAAGTAAGGGCGGGGTTGGGCGCGGCATGACTGCGTGCGCCTGAGCCGTGCGAAAAACGTGAAGGGCCTGTGCCAGGCACAGGCCCTTCGTGTTTGCCGGCGCGAATGAAGGGAAAGCGGCACCGGTAAAAGCTGAGGAGCCGGGAAACTTCAACGACCGAGAATCCGATAAAAGCAAAACGCCCGCGCATCGCGAGGGCGTTTTGCTTTCTCAGAGCGGCAGCTCAGCTCACTCTACTTCTGGTCCTTGCCTGAGGGATAATAGCCGGCCTTGGCCGAGACCTCAAGCCCCGGGCGATTGACACGGATATCGATCTTGCGGAACCTGCTGTCGATGATCGGCTCGTGGCTCAGGTAGCCCAGCGTGTACTGCGTGCGGGCTTCCTCGGCGAGCGCGGCGTAGCTCTTCTCGATGTTGTTGACGCCGTTCTCTGAGTCGAGCGTGCCGCCGGTGGCGATGGTGTACTTCACCAGCAGGTTGTTGTACATGGTGAACGGCAGGTGGAAGCGGCTGAGGCGTCCCATGCCCCAGCGGGCGGCGTCACCCACCAGCGTGCCGTAGACCGCGATGTTGTTGGTCTGCAGGTAGCGAAGCACTTCCCGGTAGCTGGCCTTGCTCTGTGATTCCTTGCCGTCGGAGATGACGTAAATGATGCGCCGGCGCTCCTTGGGGCGGGTGGAGAGCGATTTGGCCGCGGCGAGAATGGCGTCGTTGAGCGTGTGGATTTCCTTGGGAATGGTGATGAAGCTCGGGTTCCCCACCGATTGCCCCGGCTGGATGTTGGGATCGACGCAGTTGCCATTCTGGCGGATGGAGCATCCGGCAAGCGGCCCCGAGTTGACGGGATTCAACTGCTCGGTTCCGGCAGCCTTGGTCATCGACAGAATGTAGGGCACGCGGGCGCTCTGCGCGCCGGTGAAGCCGCCGGACTGGTCGTGCGCGCCATTACCGTAGGAAAACACGGCGATTTCATCGTAGGGAGTGAGGCCACCCTGGACGGCTCCGAGGGATTCGTTGATCTGGGCCATCTGGTCGCGAGGCAGGCTCTGGTCCACCACGTAGGCGACGGAGAGCGGGAAGGGGTCCACCGTGAACAGGCGCAGCGGTTCGTAATTATTGTTTTCGTAGACCTTGAAATCACGCCAGGTGAGGCCGGGGACGAGCTTGCCGTGCGAGTCCTTTACGGTGACGGGCACCTGCACGAAGTTGACCTGGATGTGGAAATTGGCGACCGTCTGCCCCAGTTCCTCTGGAGTCGGCTGTACCGGGGGCGGCCCCTGGACCTCGTTTGTAGGCTGGGCGGGCGGAGCCTGCGGCGCGGCCTGCTGCTCCGGCACCTGATTGTCAGAGGTATTACTGGTGGATTCCGTGCCGGCTCCGCCACCGGGCCGGATGGGTCCACTGGCTGCGTCGGCCAGCGGAGGCACGACCTGGGGCGCCGGGGCGTCGGGAACGGGAGCGGGCTGTTGCGGCTGGGGCGACTGCTGTCCCATGGCGCCCGGAACCGCCGCCAGGCCGAGGACCACGCTAAATGCGGCTAATTTAAGTGCGGACTTCATTGGATATTGCCTCTCCAGAACGCGGCGGCTACAGGCCCACGCAGGCACGCAAGCCAATACGAATCGGGCTGTTGCGTGTTTCAACCGTCAGAGTATCAGACGCGCCGGAGGGCGGCAGGTTTGCTTAATGGCCCGGAACCGGGGACAGGGGACAACGAGCAGACCTGCGCGCACGACGGGATGTACGATGCCGCGGCGCTGGGTTTGATAGCTTCAAGTCATGGCTGAAGTTGCCGCGAACGCCTCCCCTGCCGCTCTCGATCTCGAATCTCTCGCCGCCGATGTCGTAGTCCGCGCCATGAAGGCTGGGGCGTCGGATGCCGAAGCCGTGGCCCGGGAAGGCGACGAGTTTTCCGTCACCGTCCGCCTCGGCCAGGTGGAAAAGCTCATCGAATCCGGCTCCCGCGCACTCGGACTGCGCGTTTTTCTCGGTAACCGGTCCGCCACGGCTTCCACCAGCGACCTGACTGCGGACGGCATCCGCCAGCTCGTCGACGGCGCTCTCGCTCTTGCGCATGTGACCGAGGAGGACGATTTCGCGGGTTTGCCGGAAGCCGGCGAATTCGGCCGCTATCCCGGCGACCTGCAACTCTACTTCGACGACGTCAACTCGCTGCCGGGGCCGGAGCGCATTGAGATGGCGCGCCGCGCGGAAGCCGCTGCGCTCGAATTCGATCCTCGGATCGGCAGCGCGCGAGGGGGCGGTTTCGACCTGTCCACCGGTCGCAAGGTGCTGGCCAACTCCCGCGGCTTCGTCGGCTCCAATCGCGCCAGCTACGTTGGCATCTCGGTGGTGCCGCTGGCCAAGGACGAGAACGGGCAGATGCAGCGCGACTACTGGGATTCCAGTGCCCGCCGTCTTGCCGATCTCGAATCGCCCGAATCCGTGGGCAAAGAGGCCGCCCGCCGCACTCTGCTCCGGCTGGGCGCCCGCCGCATGCCCACCCAGCAGGTGCCTATTGTTTTCGCGCCGGAAGTCGCCCGGTCCATCATTGGCCTGGTGTTCGACGCCGCTTCCGGCGATGCCATCTGGCGTCAGGCGTCATTTCTTACCGGCAAACTCGGCCACCAGATCACCGCGCCCCAGCTCACAATTGTCGATGACAGCACGATGGTGCTTCCCAACGGAACAGGCGGTTACGGCTCGTCGCCGTTCGATGGCGAAGGCCTGCCATCGCGGCGCAACCTTCTCATCGAACGCGGCGTCCTCTGCACCTACCCGCTGAACACCTATGCCGCGCGCAAGCTGGGGATGAAGTCTACGCACAACGCCGCCCGCGGACTGGCCGGGACGCCGGGCATTGCGCCGGGAAATCTCTACCTCGAGCCGGGCGCGCAGAGCCCCGAGCAGATCATTCGCGCCATTCCCCAGGGCCTCTACGTAACGAGCCTGATCGGGTTCGGCGTGAATGTGGTCACCGGGGACTACTCGCGCGGAGCCGCCGGCCTCTGGATCGAGAACGGCGAGCTGACCCACGCCGTCGAGGAAGTGACCATCTCTGCCAATCTTGCCGACATGCTGCGCAACATCTGCGCGGTGGGCGACGACCTGCGCTTCCGTGGCGCGGTCGCATCACCCACCATCCGCATCGATGGCATGACGCTTGCCGGAGCGTGATTCGCCTTACGGCAGGTGATCGAGGTAGCAGGCGCCACCCGTATTCTGCGCAGGCGGCGAAGGAGGAGTGGTCCATGGCGGATTATTGAAATCAAAGAACTCCGTCATGTCCATCTGCGCCCCATCGCGCTGGGTAAGCGCCGGCAGTTTGAAGCGGGTCTCGATGAGCTTGAGGATCGCGGTGTAATCGGCCACCGTGTGCGACACGTAGTTCTTCTTTGCGAAGGGTGAGACCACGATCAGGGGCACGCGGTATCCCGTGTACGTGAAGTCGCAGTTCGGCCCCGTAGTGGTGGTGCATACATCGCCCGGACGCAGATCGACGGGCTGAATGCCGTCGGGACTCGCCGCCGGCTGCGGCGACACGTGGTCGTAAAACCCGCCGTTCTCGTCCCACGTCAGAAGGAACGCAGAATCCTTCCAGGAAGAGCTTTTCATCAGCGCGTTGATGAGCGTCGCAACATAGGCGGCGCCCTTCTGGACACTGTTCCTTTGCGTATCGGTGTCCGCCGGATGCTCGTCCAGATGCGCAGACGTTGCCGGCTCGATCTGCGCCACCTGCGGTAGCGTGCCGTTCTTCACGTCGTTGAAGTAGTCGGTCATGTTGGCGATGTTCTTCGGGTATTTCGATGGAATGCTCTGCCCGAAAACAAAATTGTGTATATAGCTCAGCTTGACCAGGCATACCGGATCGTTCACGTCGTTCTGGCATTGCGTCCCGTCGGTATCGACATAAATCTTCCAGGTAATGCCCGCGTCCTGCAGTTCTTCAAAGATGGTCTTTGCGTTCAGATAGCCCGACGACAGCGGATAAACATGGCCCTGCGTTGTGGCCGCATCCAGGAACTCGCGATTGGGCTGGGAGCGGCTCATCAGCGGCTGGAACCAGCGATCCGACGTGCCGAAATTCGATGCCATGAAGTAGTAGTAGTTCAGGTCATCGCCGTCGTAGTAACCCATTGCGCGCAGGCCGTCTGTGTCGGAATAGGGCGGATTGATTGTCCGCGCATCGTGCGCCGCGGTGTGCACAAAACCGTTGAGCGTGGCCGCGCTGTTGCCCACTGGGTCGCTGTAGTCCCAGTCGACGTGCGCCTCATCCCACGACGGGCTGGGGTTCTCCACGCACTCGCTCTGGAAATGGAACGAAGTCACCGGGTTATTGGGATCGAAGACGCAGTCGGAGGGCGGCGGGGCCGACGGGTCGCACCCCGGCAACGACGGCGCCGGCCCGTTCAGCGGCGAGGCCCCGCTCGCCGGGTTGAACTGCGGCAGGCCGTCGAAGGACTGGTCCTTATATCCACTCTTCGCCCAGTAATCCCGCAGCGCTCCGAAATAGCTGTCGAACGAGCGGTTCTCCTGCGCGAGAAAGACGATGTGATTCAGCTTGGTCACGTCGCCGGTAGGGCCGGGGGCGCCCGGTCCAGAACCACCGCCGGATCCAGGAGCTTTTGAGATGAAGGCGCAACTGGAAAGCAGCAACGCGACGGAGGTAAAGCAGATGAGCCTGCACACAGCTTTAATGACCATAGTTATCCAAATATTCCGAAATGTCGGCCCGTTCTCACCGTTTGGATGCTTGTTCCCGGCTTGGGGGCAATCCGGTCGTCTTCCGACCTCAGGGGTCCCGGGTGAAAACCCCACCTATGCCAGAAAGTTGCGCCGAATTGACGGGTCGTTTTCTGCCCTCTCCCGCGCGTCCCGCCCTGTTGCCGCGGGCCCTGCGGTTGCGAGCCGGCGAATCGCGGAACTATACTGTTTGCGCCTGCTGAGGAGCATCTCCCATGCTCGTTCGCCAGCCCGCAACTAAAAAAAGTTATGGAGGATCAAGATGCTGAAGGCATTTGTGGCTGCCTGTGCAGTCACCTGTTCTGTCGCCGCTCTCTCTGTCCCTTCCTCTGCACAGGAGATCATCCACGCCCTTACCGGCACGGTCAGCGCGATTGACACTGCGGGCAAGACCATCACCCTGTTTCAGGATGCCGGCTCCCAGCCCGTGGTTTACCAGCTTTGGAACAACGGCAAAACCCGCATTTCCTTTGACAAGCACATCCAGCCGGAAACGGTCGCCGCCACAAACTTCGACAAGCAGGGCGCCTACGCCATCGTGTTTTACTACGGAGGCGACAGCGACCGTACGGCGGTCGCCGTCGAGAGCCTTGGCACCGGACCCTTCCAGTCCAGTGACGGCGCTGTGACGCATTACGACGGCCGTGGACACACGGTCACCATCCAGGACGAGTCCGGTAAGACGCAGACCTTCAAGATTGTCGACAAGACGGTCGCCGAGACCGGCATGGGCGCGGTGGATGGCGCCAGCTTCCACGCCGACAAGGGCGACCACGTCCGCATCGTAAGCAGCACCGTAGACGGCGCGCCCACCGCCCTGTTCGTCCGCGAAATGTAGCGGCATCGTCAGAACGGGACGGCAGAAGGCTTCGGAAGAACTCGTCGTTGAGAGTTATCAGCAGTCAGGAAGGCTGTGGGTTAACGTCTGCAGTCGTCAACGGTCGGCCCGTTTATTGATGAGACGAAAATCGGTGTTGATATCGTTATTTGTAAGTCTCTCATCTTGTATATGTTACGAGAATCATATTGAAAAAACTTAAAAACTTGGGGGGGGTAGGGGGTACCTCTTCAGAAACGGCAGACTCGCGGATTTTTCCGCGAGCAGACCCAAGATAGCACAGGTTGAGAGGGGTGATACTGTGACAGCGGTCACGAGTGATCAGGACGTGCAAGCCGCCCCATTGTTCATGGAGCCAACCACGCCAGCAGGGCGGCTCCGGCCAGCCAGAAGATCGCCAGTCCCCACGAGAACCGCTCTGCGATCTTGATTTTGTGCTGCCGCTCTTCAATTGATAGATGGGAACGGCTTTTTGGGGGCACGGCTGAAACCTTGAATCTGCGGAGCTTCGATCCGACATAGATGCCGGCTATTGCAGCGACGAGGCAAACCACCACAGGAAATGACATGGCTATGGATTTCATCCTATTACGACTGATTGGGGGAGTTTGACGAAACGTGGCACATCTGTCGCCTCGCTCAGCGTAAAGGTTCGATGCGAATGAAGGTGCGGGCAAACTCGAGAGAGCGATTGCCCTTTACCTGTACAGGGCCCACCCGATTCCACCCGCGCTCGTCTAAACTGTGTCTGCCGCCGGGGGTCGCCGTATGGGGCATCATGTCCGCATCAAGCTGCTGTTTCGGGTGGTTGCCGCCTGCTTTCTCGCCGTCCCCGTGCTCTTGCCCGCCCAGAATAAAAAGCCTCTCCCCCTCAACCAGGGAGTGCCCGGGGTGCAGCTCAACCACCGGCTCATCCTCAAAGACGGCACCTACCAGATTGTGCGCAAGTACGAGATTGTGGGCGACCGCGTGCGCTACATCTCGGTCGAGCGCGGGGGCGATTGGGAAGAACTCCCCGCATCCCTGATCGACTGGGACGCAACGAAGAAATGGGAGCGGGACCATACCAACCTGTCCGATGACGCCTCTCCCGCCATGCGCGAGGCAGCCAAGATCGACGAAGAAGAGTCCGCCGAGCGGCAGGACGAGAAGGCTCGTTCGCCCGAGGTCGCACCCGGCCTGGAGCTTCCCGACGAAGACACGGTGTTTGTCCTCGATACCTTTCACGGTACCCCGGAACTGGTGGAGTTGAAGCCGAACAATCTCGCCATCGATGCCCGCACGCATCATGGGCTCAGCGTGCTGAATCCTCTGGCCGGCTCGCGCCAGGCTATCGAGTTGGAAGGGCGCCACGCGAGGATCCACCTGCATGTCAACGACCCCGCCATCTACCTGTCGCTGAACGTCGCCGACGACCGCGAGCACGTACTCTCTCACGCAACGACGGTGGACACCAGCGGAGCGAAACCTGGAGTAACGGGCAAGCATGGCGCCCAGTCCGCGAAGTCGGGCTTCGCCATTGTCAGGGTGGACGAGCGCAATCGGGTGCGCATTATCGGCGCGATTCACGTGAGCCGCACCGGCGAGGTGACGCAGGATGAGAACGTGATTCCCACGCGTATCGAGGTGCTGCCGGGCAAGCACTGGATCAAGGTCATCCCCAACCAGCCGCTGCTGATCGGCGAATACGCGCTGGTGGAAATCCTCTCACCGTCCGACATCAGCCAAACCGTGTGGGATTTCAACGTCAACCCCATGCTGGGCGATAATCCCGGGTCCATCGGGCCAATCCTGAAACAGGCATCGGAGCCGAGGTAACAGCGGACTCGCAACCGCCGTAACGGCAGTTACCGCAGGATTCTTCCCCATTTCGCATCGCGGTAGGGTATTACTGGTCTGTACCGAAAACGCAGAGGTTTTCAATGCACGTTGCAGAAGGAAGGCTGTGGAAGCTCTCGCATCCTGAACTGGCGGCGCTATGCCATGAACTCGCGCACGTGGCCTCGCCGCAGGTCGGCTCCGACCTCCGCGACGAGGCGCGCCGCGTCTCCGGGGCATGGGCTGATACGCTCGCCATCAACACCCGCGAGGAAGGCGGCGCCGCCCGCCAGGCCGCGATGGCTTCCGCTCTGCGGAAGCGCACGATCGAGCTAATCCTCAAGTCGCACCAGGCTGAACCCGGCTAAGATTTAGCCGACTTCCGGCGCGCGCGCCCGGGTCAAGCGCACGCGGCGCTTTTCCCATTCCTCTGACGAGAAGATCCGCGGGCCCACCTCGATCAGGCGCGGCATCATGTTGAACACCGCGATCCGGGACCACGGCCGGCCGTCGCGCTGGCGGAACCCCTTCTCGTTTAAATCGCTGACAATCGCCGAGTAGGAGAAGTCCTGCGCCAGCAGGTCCATCATCAGCAACAGCACCTGGTTTTCGGCTGGATGTACCTCCAGCCGCTTGCAGTCATCGGAGATGCGCAGGCCGAACGGAATCTGCTCTTCGAACCCGCCCTCCGGCGGAGTCTCCGAGTCCGGCAGTTCCCGCCGCCACTCAATCGAAACCATTTGCCATCCGGTTCCTATTCTCTGCTGGATGATTTCAGGGCTAAACGGCCCCGCGATCACATCCCGAACCCGCTCGAAATACGCCATCGCAGCCTCCTGCTTGCATCCGCTTCATGACAGGCAATTTCCCGTCCACCCCTTTTTCTCGAGTCTTTATTCCAAATAGCTGAATGGAAAGTAGATGAAGCTTCCGCAGCCGGGTCTCGCGGAGATGCTGCTGTCCGCTTCCACGTTTCTCTGTCCGGTTCCGCACACCATCTGCGGCGCGTAGACACAAGAACCGCAGCCGCTTTCGCCGCGGCTGCGGTCCCTCGGTTTCCGCCGGTCGCCGGGTTACTCCTTCGCGGCTTTGGCCTTTGCCGGTTTCGCCTTGGCGAGGTCCTTGGCGCTATCGAGGTGCTTCTGCAGCACCGGCAGCGCCGCGGCGGCGTACGACTTGATGGCAGGATTCTGCGCGTCCTCCGACGCCTTCTTGTACATCGCGATGGCCTTGGTGTGTCCCGCGACCATTTCCTGAACGTACTTCTTGTCGAAGGCCGCTGCTTTCAGCTTCTGAAACGGTTCGATCATGCTCTTGTTGTGCGAGGCATCGATCGCGGTCGGCACATCCAGGCTGGCCTGCTGCGCAGCGGTTTTCAACTGTTCAAAGTCGTTGGTGTGATCGGTCACCAGCGTCTGGGCGAAGTCCTTCACTTCCTGCGATTCCGCAGAGTTGCCTGCGAGCTGGCCGAGGTTGGCTTCCACCATGTCGGTTTGCGCGGCAAACTGTACGAACTCCTGGTCGCTCATCCCGCCCTTCGCAGCCGCTTTCTTCTGGCCGAAGGCCGGAAGTGCGACAAGTGCAAGACAGCAGACCGCTGTGTAAAGACGATTCATCTGATTCCCTCCCGTTGTGAAGTGAATGGATCGTGAATAGCGCATGGATCGCGCAGGATGCGTGATGACGGCTGAAGTGCGCATGCAGAGGCCCGCATGAAGATGCCGCATGGAGCCCGGGCGCTCAAGCAGGCGCAGTCCGGCTCATCCTTCCACGTCGCTTTAGATGCAGGAGACAACTGGGGAGAGGCCCAGGCTGGAAGCGATTTTGCGGCGGACGGGCCCAAGCTCAGAACCGAAGTTCAGGGCTGAAGCTCAGTGCTCAAGACGGTGAGCTACTGGCCATTGGTGCCGCGGGCCTGCTCGGGGGCCGGTGCGAAGTATCCTTTGCGAACCTGCACGTGCATCCCTTCGCCGCAGCTCACGCTGACATGGCGGAACGTCCCGTCCAGCTTCCCGTTGGTCGGCGTATAGGTGCCCACGTACTGCGTCCTTAGCTCCTCCTGGATTTGCTGAAACGCCTCGGAGAGCTTTTTGCCGTTGTTGCCCACGTTGATCAGGCGCCCGCCGGACTCCTCTGACAGCTTTTTGGCTGCGGAGTATCCCGAATAACCCATGTTGAACCCGCCGTAGAACCCGGTGTCGGCAATCAGGATCACGTAGATGATCGCGTTCGAGCGCTGCGCCGCCGCGATGGCATCCTGAATCTTCGTCCGGCTACCCTGGTCATCGCCATCCGTGAGGATGATCAGGGCCTTCCGCCCTGTCTCCTGGGCCAACTTTTCGTTGGTTGCAAGATAGATGGCGTCATAGAGCAGTGTGCCCTTGGGTGTGCCGTATACGGGTACGGTGCCGCCGCCGAGTCCCGGTATGCCGGCGGCGCCGTTGCCGCCCGCGGTATTGATCTGCGCCTTGTTCATGGCCCGCGAGAGCTGCCGCGCCGAGTTCGTATAGTCCTGCAGAAGATCCACGTTGACGTCGAAAGACAGCAGGAACGCCTCGTCCTTTTTGCGCAAGATCTGCTCAAGGAACTGGCTCCCCGCCTGCTGCTCCAGCGGCAGCACATCCTGCTGGCTGCCGGATGTGTCCAGAAGGATGCCGAGGGTCAGCGGGAGGTCGGTTTCGGCGGAGAAGTTCCGCCATTTCTGCGGCTGCTTGTCCTCCGCGATCGTGCAGTTGTCTTTGTTCAGATGCGGAATGAGCTGGCCCGATTTGTCCTTCACCGTGAAGAACAGGTCCACCAGGTTGACCTGCAGCTTGAAACTGGCCGCGGGCTGGTCGTCTTCCGGCTGTGCGGGCGCGTGGCTGACCGGCGGAGCATCCGGAGAAGGGGCAAGCTGCGCCCACGCGGGAACGGTCACCAGGGGAAGTGAGAGAAGCACGGAAGCGATACGACGACGCATGTCACACCATTAGACGCATTGTGGAGCTATGTAGAGAGCGAACAATGTAGAGAGCATTGTACAGACAACCCACCCGCGACACCACCGCCACCTCGCCTGTCCCCTGTCGCCGGGGGCGGGGTCCCGCTGTTTGTGGAGCAGGCGATGAGGTAGGCGTCGAGGGTCCGAGTGCGAACTCGGCGCGGAGTTCCGCGAGGGCTTTCCGATTCAGCGCCCGGTGCCGCCGACGGTCATGCGGTCGAGTTTGATCGTCGGCATGCCGACCCCGACCGGGACGCTCTGCCCGTCCTTGCCGCAGGTGCCGATTCCCTCGTCGAGTTTGAGGTCGTGGCCCACCATCGAAACGTGTTTGAGCGCCTCGGGGCCGTTGCCGATCAGGGTGGCGTCGCGTACCGGCGCGGTGATCTTGCCGTCTTCGATGAGATAGGCTTCAGAGGCCGAGAAGACGAACTTTCCGTTCGTGATGTCCACCTGTCCGCCGCCGAAGTTGGGCGCATAGAGCCCTCGCTTGACAGAGCGGATAATGTCATCCGGATCGTCTTCGCCGGCCAGCATGTACGTATTGGTCATGCGCGGCATGGGAATGCAGTGATAGCTTTCCCGCCGACCGGATCCGGTGTTCGCCGTACCCATCAGGCGGGCCGACAGCTTATCCGTTAGGTAGCCCTTGAGGATTCCGTTTTCGATGAGGACCGTCTCCTGGGTGGGCGAACCTTCGTCGTCGACATTGAGCGAACCGCGCCGGCCTTCCATGGTGCCGTTATCGACCACAGTGACCTTTGAGCTGGCCACCGGCTTGCCCACGAGCCCGGTGAATGCCGAGGTGCCCTTACGGTTGAAGTCGGCCTCGAGGCCGTGGCCTACGGCCTCATGCAGCAGGATGCCGGGCCACCCCGGCCCGAGAACCACTTCCATTTCGCCGGCCGGGGCAGCGACGGCGCCAAGCTGCAGGATTGCGCCCCGCGCGGCTTCCCGCGCCAGGTGCTCGGGGCTCTTGGAGCCGACAAACTGACCCAATCCGGCGCGGCCCCCGGCTCCCGCGGAGCCTTTGGTGGTGCTCTTTTCGTCGCGAGCGATGACGAAAGCATTCAAGCGGCAGAGAGGCTGTGTGTCGCTGGCAAACGAACCGTCGGAGCCGGCCATGAGAATGCGGCGAAGCTCTTCTGAGTATCCTGCGCGCACCTGCACGATGCGGGGATCGAAGGCTCGGGCAGCGCGGTCGACGCGGAGGATGAGCTCAAGCCGCGCAGCCAGTTCGAGGTCGAATCCGCCGAGCGGCACGGGGTAGAGGTCGGGCACGGATGCCTCGGTGAATCCCTGGACCGGCGTTTTCGCCGGACCGGAGGCGATGAGCGCGGCGGTGTGCGCAGCGTGCAGCAGGCGGTCGGAGTTCAGGTTATCGGTGTACGCGTACCCGGTGCGGTCGCCTGAGATGACGCGAATGCCGCAGCCGGCGCTGGTGCCCTGGCTGGCAGATTTGACGATCTGCTCGTCCACTCCGAGGGAGATGGCGGTGACCGATTCGAAGTAGAGATCGGCGTAATCGCCGCCCGCGGAAAGCGCTTCGCCGAGGCAGCGCTCGAGCAGGCGTTCGGTAATTCCGAACTTGTCGAAGAAGTAGCGTTTATGGCTGGGAGCGGGCGCGGCCGCGGGGGAAGTCATCATCTATGATTTTACGCTTGTTCGAGTTGCGGCGAGAACGGCTGGAGTGGCGCTCGAGATTGCCCGTTCCCAACTTGATGCCATGCGTATGCGGCGTGGGGCCGGCGGGATGCAGCAGAATCGGCGTGGTGCTACGCTCTACCCATGAAGAAGCTTGTACTTTGTGCGTTGTTGCTGGTCCTGGTGTCTCCGAGCGCATTCGGGGCGCATCGGCGCCATCGCCACCTGCTCCGCCATCATCTGCACCACATGCACCATCACCATCACGTGCATCGGCACCGCAGCGTATAAACAGCGCCGGCTCAGGTCCATTTTTCTCGACAGGAGCCTCCACCCCTCGCTTTCCGCCCTCCCCAGCGTGATAGGTTCGAGCCATGCCTGAACCCATGCCCCACCTGGACGCACTCCGCTACCCCATTGGCCGCTTCGATGCCGCCGCGGCCGGAACCCGTGAGCAACAGATCGAGGCCGTGCGCCGGCTGCCAGAGCACCTGCGCGACGCGGTGGCTAGGCTTGACGATGCGCAACTCGATACGCCTTATCGCGAAGGCGGATGGACCGTGCGCCAACTGGTGCATCACGTGGCCGACAGCCATGCCAATGCGTATATCCGGTTCAAGCTGGCGCTGACGGAAGACGATCCTACGATCAAGCCGTATGACGAGGCGGCCTGGGCGAAGCTGCCGGACAGCCGCTTGCCGGTAGAGGTATCGCTGGCATTGACGTCGGCGGTGCACGCGCGGCTGGTCAGCCTGCTGGAATCGATGAGCGACACAGAGTATGACAAGACGTTCCGCCATCCGGAGCGCGGCCAGATCAGCTTGAGCAACAACCTCGCCCTCTATGCGTGGCACTCGAAGCACCACACCGCGCACATCACGCGGCTTCGCGAGCGGATGGGCTGGTAAGCGCGATGCCCGGGCCGAAGACGCCGTTGGGTGCGCGCGCCTCCGCTGCGGCGGATGCGGAACCGCCCGCGCCGCAGCAACTCGCAAAGGAATTGGAGACCTATCTGGCGGAGCATCCGGCGTCGGCGGTGCTGGCGGACGGCCGCGTGCTCTTCGATATGCGAACCGCGAAGTACTCCGTCGGCGAGTCGCATGGGCGTTGCCTGCTGCAGCTCTGGAACGCAGAGCGCAACGTGGTGCGCACAGTAGTAGGCGTACAGGCGCGAGCAACTTGTCTGCGAGTGACCACTCGGCGGATGGGCGCACCCAAGCCGGAGTCGCTGGAGTTTGTTCCCACAGGCGACCGCCGCACGCCCACCACCCGCGATGCGGCGCGCAGGAATTATCAGCGCCTCCTCGAACGCGTGCTCACGCGGAACCTGCCCGGCTGGACCGTGGATGGAATGCGTTCGGCGATGGATCTGGAGCACAGCTTTGGTCCGGCGTATGCGCGCGGACGCCTGCTGAAGGGCACCGCGGCCGAAGCGGTAATCGGAATCGGCGAATCGGAATCGGGCGCGGCCATCGACGGAATTCTTACGCTGGGCATTCTATGGCTGGAGTACTGCAGGCAGCATGTGGACGCACGCCGGCACGTCGGCGGCCTGAAGGTGATTGTGCCGTCGGGTGCCTGGCGCACCACCGCCGAACGCATCGCGTGGCTGAACCATGCGGCGGCGGATTTCCAGCTCTTCACGCTCGATCAAAGGACCGAGGAACTGGCACAGGTGGATTTCCGCGACACCGGGAATATCCAGTCGCGGCTGGTGCATGCGTTTTCGCCGCAGGCAGCCATGGAACGCTGTCGCGCCGGGCTCGACCGTGTGCTTGCGCTCGTGCCTGAGGAAGCGCGCGAACGGGTAGAACTCCATGCAAGGTCGGCAACGGAGGTGGGGCTGCTGCTGCATGGGCTTGAATTTGCACGGGTGCGGCACGGCGCGTCGGCCAGTTCGTTTGCCCAGGAAGACGAGATCTCGTTCGGGGCGGGAGCGAACGAGACGCCGCTCGACGGGGAAACCGAGGGATTGTGCCGCGACCTGCTCGCAAGGCTTTTCGCCAGCCGGCACCCGGACGGAGTGCATGGCGATCCGCTGTTCCGGCTGCAACCCGAACGATGGCTGGAGTCACGGATGCGCGCGTGCATGGGCGAAGTGTTGCCTGGGTTTCGCAATGACCTGGTGTATTCACAGGTGCCGGCGCTCAGCGCCAGCGAGAGGGGCATGCTCGACCTGCTCACGCTCGACCGCACCGGCCGGCTCGTGGTGCTCGAACTGAAAGCCGATGAGGATCTGCACCTGCCCCTGCAGGCGCTCGATTACTGGATCCGGGTGCGGGCGCTCAATGAGGATCGCGCGCCGGGACCGGGTGGGCGGATGCTCTCGGCCTTCGAGCGGGCGGGGTACTTTGCGGGGGTGGAGGTGTCGCCGCTGCCGCCGCGCCTGCTGCTGGCCGCGCCCGCGCTGCGGATTCACCCGGCGAATGCGACGATGTTGCGGTATCTGTCGCCGCAGGTTGAGTGGGAGTTGATTGCGGTGGCGGAACAGTGGCGGTCGGAGCTGCGGGTGGTGTTTCGCAAGCGCGGTGAAAATGGCAGGTCAGCGCTTCAACCCTGACCTCTTCACCCCCGACACTCGCCGGTTTACTTCAAGCCCGAGACGAATGATCGGATGTCCCAGATCACTTCCGCCTCATTCGTCATGAAAACGAAGTGGTTCGCTCCAGGAATCGTGATTACGGTATCGGCCGGGAATGCGTCTCGCACAGACTGGATCTGCTTCGCTTCAAGATCCGCGAGCTCCGAAACAAATCTGCGTCCCTCCGCTTGCACCTTTGCGTCGGGATTGCGCTCAAGCCACGGTCCGAGAGTCTTCGGACTGGCGAAGATGAAGCACGCGGGCACCGGAATCTGCGTGTATTTCTTGCCCGCCGATAGCACTGGCATGACCATCGAATTGCCCGGCAATTGAATCCGGTCTCCCACGCGACCGAACCAGCGCGCCTTCCGATGGAGTCGCAATTCGGCTTCCGGCTCGGCGAAGCCTTGCACACGACGCTCGTAGTTTCGATAGGCCGCAAAGCTCGTCAGGTCCGCCTTCTGAGGTCCTGGGGGCGGCGGCGCATGGAGCTTTATCATGTCCATGACCTCCGCTCCCTTGCCATTATCAAACGCGTACGAGTATCCCGAATCGAGATAGACGAGCCCCGCAATACGGTCCGGGTAGCGACTCGCAACCGAACTCATTTCCAATCCGGCTAATGAGTGCCCGATCAGGACGGGACGGTTGATGTTCAGCGCATTCAGCACTTCAAGAACGTCCTCACCGAGGCGGTCGGCTGAGTTGTCGTCGGAGCGGAATCCCGACGCACCAAACCCACGGCGCGTGATCCCAAAAACATGAAACTCGCCCGTAAGCTTCGGAGCGAAGTCATCGAAGACGTGAGCCGTGTTTCCTGCGCCTGCGAGCAGAACCACGGGCCTGCCCGATCCGCCCCAGTCCAGCACCTCGAGAGGAACCGCATGGTCCACGGTGACGAAGCGAACGGGATGCGGTGAGGGATCATGCCAGCCCATGGAGCACTGGGTAAGAGGAAGAATCAGCGGCAGAAGTGCTGCAACACCGGCAAACCGAAAGCGGCGAATCATGAATATCTCCCTGACCATGCGAACCCGTCTGCGGCCGGCAGTGTGCCCTGTACCTTCATCGAAAGCCTGAACCCGCAGCCCAACTTACTTGGCCGGCGTGATGGTGATCTTTCGGAATTGCACGTAGCCCTTCTCGCTGCCCTGCAGGTAGATGGGGCCGGGGTCGGCTTCATGGCTGTCGAGCGCGCCGCCGGTGATGCCGGGGATTTCCTGGTTGTCGATCACGGTGTTGCCGTTAAGGACAACCGTGACCTTGCGGCCGATCAAAGTGATATCGAAGGTCTGCCACACGTCGGGAGTGCGCGGCTGCTCAGGCGTGGGCGCAAGGAACCCATAGACTCCGCCGGTGTGGTGGCTGGGAGGCTCGCCCTGCGATTCGGTTTCGATTTGCACCTCGTACCGGCCGCGCAGATACACGCCTGCGTTTGCGTCTTTGCCGCAGTTGAACTCGACATGGAGTTTGAAGTCCTGAAACTTGCGGTCGCCGATGAGCTCAGGACCGCTGCCCGGACTGACCAGAATGCCATCCTTCACGGTCCAGTCGGGCGGGCCCGGCTTGCTCTCGTGCCAGCCCTTCAGGTCTTTCCCATCGAAGAGCTGGATTGGCTTGCCCCACTGAGGCGTGCCGCTGCGCTCGAGGCTGGGCGCCTTCACGCCGATCCACTTCCATGTGCTGCCGTCGGGACCGGTGACTGTGCCGGAGAGGCTTTCGCCATTGCGCGCGCCCTGGAACAGCATGTCGGATTTCGAGTCTTCCTCCGCCTTCGGGGAGACGAATGTGATTTCGGTTCCGGAAATGGATATCTGCGGCAGCGGGCGGGCGTTGCCCCAGCGCCCGGTGAAGAGCGCGGTGAGCTTGTCGTCCTTCTTGCCGATTTCGATCCACGAGGGGTATTCGTGATCGCCGGCCTTGAGGGTCAGATCCCAGCGGCCGAGGAAGGGGGCGTCGGGATCGGGCGCGGGCCCCTGGGCGCTGGCCGCCCCAATACAAAGCGCAAGCAGAAGTGCGGCGAGGAAGAACAGGCGAAGATGCGGGAGCTTCATTGTGGTTTCTCCAGTACGCGGACGTGGCAGGGGCTAAACCCAAGCCTGCTTTTTGCACAACTGGGGCACGACTGAACAGCTTGCAGAAAATGCCGCGCGTGAGGCTTTGTAACAGGGCACAACTTTAGTCGTGCCGGCTGGGCTGCTCATTTCATTGAATTGGGCTTTAGCCCCTGCTCAAATTCGCGGCCCACAAACGTATTTTTCAGCAAGCTCTTCAGTCGTGCCCTGTTTGAAAGCTCAGTGACTGCCACGACGATAGTGCCCTGAGCTATGCGAGTGATTTGATGGTTTCAGAAGCTTCGTCCCAGCGCACCGGCGTGCCGCGGAAATAGGACTCGTTGGCGAGATGGCAGGCGAGCGCGGCATGGTGGCCGAACACCGCGTCCTGGACCACGGGTTTGCGCGAGCGCACGGCCTCAAAGAAATTCCAGACATGCGGACGCAGGTCGTCGTAATCGTTGCCGTTGATGGTGATCGATTCCGGCGCCGGTTCCTTGCCCGGGGCAGGGTCGTGCTTCTCGTGCCACTCTTTCACGTATGCGGCGCGCATGGCCCCTGGGAATCCGCCAGAGTAGTAGCTGGGCGCGGTGTCCTCGCCTGTCTGGGGCGAGTATGTGACCGAGAATTCGCGCAGCTCGATCATGCCCTTCGAGCCCTGGAAGCGCGTCACTTCAGCCGATTCGCAATCCAGGCTGAGACGCATGTAGACCGGGATGCCCATGTATTCGAAGAGCACGGCATGCACGTCGGGCATGTTGCGGCCGTCCTTCCAGCGATAGATGCCGCCGAATGCGGAGACGCGCTTGGGCACTTCATTCATGCTGACGGAGACCATCATGCCGCTGATCAGATGCACGAGCAGGTCTCCGGCCACGCCGGTGCCGTATTCCTTCCAGCAGCGCCAGCGCGCGAACGTGTAAGGATCGAAGGGCTTTTTGGGGGCGGTGCCGAGCCAGGTGTCCCAGTCGAGGTTCTGCGGGGAGAGGTCAGGCGGCGGCGGATACTCCCACGCTCCCGTGGGATCGTTGCGGCCCATGGTGGCTTCGATCAGGTTGAGATCGCCGATGGCGCCTTTGGCGATCATCTCCTTTACTTTCGCGCAGAGCACCGAACTGGTTCGCTGCGCGCCGATCTGCACAATGCGGTCGGTTTTCTTCGCGGCGGCGACCATGGCGACGCCGTCCGAGGGATTGTGCGACATAGGCTTTTCGCAATACACGTCCTTGCCCGCGGCGAGCGCATCGACGACGACCTGCTTGTGCCAGTGGTCGGGGACGGCGATGAGGACCGCGTCGATGGATTTGTCGTCGAGCAGTTCCTGGTAGCGGCGCGTGGTTTTGATGGGCTTGCCCACGATTTCGCGGGCGAGCGTGTGGCGTCCATCGTAGAGATCGGCGGCGGCAACGCACTCGACGCCGGGCAGCGCGACGGCCGTCGAGAGCACGCCACTGCCCTCCATGCCCACTCCGATCATGCCGAAACGGATGCGGTCGCTGGGAGAGGTATCCTGCGCGGCTGAGTAGGAGGGCTCGGAGGCAAGGAGAGAAGCGGGTGCGAGCGAAGCGCCCGCTGCTGCGGCGGTGGTTTGTAGAAAGGCTCGACGCGATAGAAGCGATTTTGGCATGGCTTGGGACTCCCTCAGGAAAGCACAAGACCTTCTATCGCCCGAGTCGCGAGATGTCAAGGTGACGAATTCTCCCACCCTTTTCGCAGACGCGCGAAAAGGATGGGGCATGCAGCTTGGTGGGCGAGCCTACTGGACGATCAGAAGTTTGAGTTCATACCGCCGAAGATCGTGTTGTAGTTGCCGGTTTCGGCCGCGGTCCGCAGAGGTTTGACGCGTTCCACCGCGATCTCGGCGGGAGTTGGCTGCTGCGTCAAAAGCGACATCGTCTCGGCGATGAAGTCCTTCAGCGGCATGGCGCGTGGATCTTCGGCGCCGTCCATGAGTTCCGTCTGCACATAGGGCGGAATGATTTCGAGCACTTCCATGTTCGTCGAGCGAAGCTGCCAGCGCAGCGACTGCGTGTAGGAGTGAATGGCGGCCTTGGTGGCGCAGTACGTCGGCGTAATGGCAAGAGGCACGAACGCCAGGCCGGAAGACACGTTGATGATGGTGGCGCGGGGCTGCTGCTGCAGGTGCGGCAGCAAGGCCGCAGTAAGTCGGATGGGGCCTAGCAGGTTCGTGGCCACGATGGCTTCAGCATCCGCAAGATCGTCGGGTTGCTCAAGCAGGTTTTCCGGCCGCATGATGCCCGCGTTGTTGATAACGACGTTGACTGAGGGGAACCTCTCTACGAGATCGGCGGCGAACGAGCGAATGCTGCCGGGCTCCGCGACATCGAGGATCAGCGACTGCATGCCGGGATTGGCGGCGGTGGTTTCGTCGAGGGCGTTCTGCCGGCGGCCGGAGATGATGACCGTATTTCCGAGTTTGTGCAGGGATTCCGCCAGCCCGCGGCCGATGCCGGATCCGCCGCCGGTTATGAGGATGGTGTTTCCGGAAGGATTCATGCGAAAAGTCTCCTGGATTCATCTTAGAAGCGGGCATTTCAGGTGGTGGCGGCGGATAGGCTGTTGTGGAGTGATTCAGGTCACTGGAAATGCATGCGCATACCAGGAGAATGAAGCTGTGCAATGCAGCCGAAGCTATTTCGGCGGCAGCGGCAGAGGGCGTGCGAAGTGGCGGGCCAGGTATTGGATATTTCGAAGCACGAGAACGCAGTTGCCCGCGACCCCGCGTGGCGGACGACCCGGACCGCGAGCGGCAAGCGCGCCCGCATATACAGCTTCCCTGCCCCGGCGGCCGCTGTCTCGAACGCTCCTGAAGCGCCAAAGAGGCGCTTGCGGCTGCACCTGGCAGTGGAACTGGCAATCGGCTTCATGCTCTGGCTGTCGTGGTATATCTGGCACCACCTGCACTAGAGGCAGGCACGGCATCAGCCGGCGCAGGCCTGCAGATCGCGCACCAGCTCATCGATCCGGCCCAGGTCCGAATCCCAGGCGAACATGAAGCGGGCGGCTCCGCCGATGAAGGTGTAGAAGCGCCATCCGCGTTGCCGCAGCTTTTCCAGAACCAACTCGGGAGCGAGGATAAAGACCGCGTTCGCGTCAACTGACGAGGCGAGCCGGATGCTGGGTATGCCGGCAATCTGCTGGGCGAAATAGTCGGCGCAGCGATTGGCGTGCTCGGCGTTGCGCAGCCACGCGCCGGAAGCGAGCATGCCGATCCACGGGGCGGAGAGAAAGCGCATTTTTGAGGCGAGCTGGCCGGCCTGCTTGCAGCGATAGTCGAAGTCGGCGGCGAGCTTGTGGTCGAAGAACAGAACGGCTTCGCCGATGGCGAGGCCGTTTTTCGTGCCGCCGAAGCAGAGGACGTCGACGCCGTTTTTCCACGTCATCTCTGCGGGCGAGACGCGCAGGCGTGCGCAGGCGTTGGCGAAACGGGCGCCGTCCATGTGCAGGGAAAGGCCGTGGCGGCGGCTGGCTTCGGAGACGCCGCGGAGTTCGTCCAGCGAGTAGACGGTGCCCATCTCGGTGGATTGCGTGATGGTGACGACGCGCGGCTTGGGATAGTGAATGTCCTGGCGCTTGGTGGCCAGTTCATGGATGGCTTCAGGGGCGACCTTTCCATTTTCCGAGTGCGCGATGAGGAGCTTCGAACCGTTGGAAAAGAACTCCGGCGCACCGCACTCATCCGTCTCGACGTGCGAGGCATCGGCGCAGATCACGCTGTGATAGCTCTGGCAGAGCGAGGCTAATGCCAGGGAATTTGCGGCGGTTCCGTTGAAGACGAAGAAGACGTCGCAGTCGGTCTCGAACAGCTCGCGGAAGGCGTTGGAGGCGCGCTCGGTCCAGACGT
>Ga0157369_10002248_pt1 | contig 23222 bp, 19 predicted proteins | sample C25metaG_FD_113461 | JGI IMG/M metagenome (GOLD analysis project Ga0157369, IMG submission 113461) | Corn rhizosphere microbial communities from Kellogg Biological Station, Michigan, USA - C2-5 metaG | ecosystem: Host-associated > Plants > Roots > Rhizosphere > Soil | place: USA: Michigan... | reverse complement strand
TCTCGACGATCATGCAGGCGGTGCTCGACCGCAGCGGCTACGTCGAGCAGCTCGACGCGGAACGCACGATCGAAGCGCGCGGTCGGCTCGAGAACCTCGACGAGCTCGTCGGCGTCACGATCGAGTACGAGCAGGGAGCACAGGAGCCGAACCTGTCCGGCTTCCTGCAGGAGATCTCGCTCTACTCGGATCAGGACGCACTGCGCGACGAGGACGACCGCGCCGGCGAGGTGACGCTGATGACGATCCACAACGCGAAGGGGCTCGAGTTTCGCGCGGTGTTCCTGATCGGGTTGGAGGAGATGGTGTTCCCGCACATGCGCTCGATCGAGGAGAACGCGATCGAGGAGGAGCGGCGTCTCTGTTACGTCGGCATGACGCGCGCGAAGGAGCGGCTGACGATGACGCACGCGATGCGGCGCTCGCTGTTCGGCCGCTCCGAGGCGAACCTGCCGTCGCGCTTCCTCGACGAGCTGCCGGGGATCGGCGTCGAGCGCGAGCGGCTGCGCCCGGCGTCGTGGCAGGACTACGGCGGCCGCGGCACGGTGCGCGAGTACGCGCCGAAGCAGGATCTGCCCGACCTCTCGACCGGTGACGCGGTGCGCCATTCGACGCTCGGCACCGGCATCGTCACGCGCATCGAGGCGGGCGGCGTCGTCACGGTGCGCTTCGAGGACGGGGCGGAGCGGCGCCTGATGCTCGAGTACGCCCCGCTCGAACGCGTCGGGGGATAACAGCAGTCAAGTAGTCGCTCGCCCGAGCCGATGTTGCGTGGGTGACGCTCAAATCCTGGGAGAAAGCGGTCGCCGTGGCGTGGTTCGCGATCGCCGGAGCATTCGTGGCCACTAACGCTTCGGAGATTGGCTATGCGCTGGGCGCGGCGGACGTGCTTTGGGTGTTGACCCGCATCGAGATCCTCGAGAACCACAGCGAGCCGGCGCACTACACAGTGGCACGAGGGCGACTCGGAGTGCTCAAGCTCGTTCTGCTTCTCGGGATCTATGCCGCCGCCACGTGGGGAGCGGTCATCATCAAGGACGATCTCGGAACAAAAGCGAGGGCGACTGTCATCGCCGACTTCGCAATCGTGGGACTCTGCGTCATGCTCGTCCGCGAGCTTCAGATCAGCGCCGACGCAACATGGAACTGGTTCGTCGGCGCTCGCGCCGAGCGAAAAGTCGGTTCCCAGCTGGTCGGCCTAAAGGAGAGCGGCTGGCTTGTCCTGCACGGGTACAAAAAGGACTGGGGAGATATCGATCACATCGCGGTCTGGCCACACGGCGCGTACGCAATCGAGACAAAGAGCTATCGGTTCCGATCTCGCGATGCTGGCCAGACTGCCGGGAATGCGTGGTGGCTCCGTCGCAAGCTCGGGGTCCGCTGGGTAACCGGTGTGCTCTGTGTCGACGAGGACGCACCGCCACGTAGGAAGGACAAGATCTGGGTGGTCAGCCATCGCGATCTTGCCGATTGGCTTGTAAAGCAGCGAAACGGTCCGATCGACGTGGATGCCGCGCGGGCGTGTCTCAAAGGCGGCGAGGAACAAGTCGAAGCAGGCGGCCTAGCTTCCGCGAACGCGTAGGTTAAGCGCATGCCGATTGAGATTCGCCCCTGTCGTGACGTCGACGAGTTGCGTCGCGCCACCGACGCGATCAGTCACTACTTCGGTGCCGAGTCGACGCCGGAAGAAACCGAACGCTTCTCGGCGTGGCTGCCGGTCGAGCGCATGTACGCGGCGTTTGACGGCGACAAGATCGTCGGCGGCGCAGGCGGGTTCCCGTTCCGGATGTCCGTGCCGGGCGGCGCCGACGTCGACGCGGGCGGCACCACGGCCGTCGGCGTGCTGCCGACGCATCGTCGCCGCGGCATCCTCACGCAGCTGATTCGTGCCCACCTCGACGATTGCCGAGCGCGCGGAGAGTCGGTCGCCTACCTCTGGGCGAGCGAGGCGACGATCTATCCGCGCTTCGGCTACGGGCTCGGGTCGCGGGTGGGGAAGATGACGCTGTCGCGCGAGCGCACGAAGTTCGCGCTGCCGTTCGAGCCGCGCGGCGTCGCGCGGCTCGTCGAGCTGGAGGAGGCGGCAAAGCTGTTTCCGCCGCTATACGAAGCGGTGCGCAAGCAGCGCCCCGGCATGTTCGAGCGCACGCAGAGCTGGTGGGAGACGCGGCGCCTCTACGACAACCCAGAGCGCCGGCAGGGCAGCGGGCCGCTCAACCGCGTGCTGATCGAGCTCGACGGCAAGCCGGCTGCGTACGCGCTCTACCGCGTGAAGCAGGACTGGGCGAGCGGCGTGTCGGCCGGCACGGTGACGGTCGTCGAGGCGGTCGCGCCCGACGGCGAAGCCGCGCGCGAGCTGTGGCGGTGGCTGCTCGATTTCGACTGGACGTCGCAGTTCGTCGCCGATCTGTTGCCGCTCGACCATGAATTGTTCTTGCTCCTCGCCGAACCACGGCGCATGAAGTTCGAGCTGAACGACGGCGTCTGGGTTCGTCTCGTCGACGTCGAAGCGGCGCTCGCGTCACGGCCGTACGAGGACGACGGTGAGGTCGTGCTCGAGGTGAGCGATGCGTTCTGCCCGTGGAACGAGGGCCGCTATCTCCTCTCGGCGAACGGAGTCGAGCGCGTCGAAAGGAGTCCGGACCTCCGCGTCGACGTTACGGGTTTGGGATCGGTTTTTCTCGGCGGATTCTCGTTTGCAAGCTTGAATCGTTCGCAACGTGTGAAGGAATTTACAAATTCCGCAATCGCTGTCGCCGACAGGCTTTTCGGCACCTCGAGTGCCCCGTGGTGCCCTGAGATTTTTTGAATAGCAGGACTTTCGCCTGTAGCTTCCGCCCCTCGGGAGATGGGAGTTGCGGCGATCATCGTCGCCCTCGTGCTGCACGCGCACGGTGGGCGAGCACTTCAGTCTGTGCCTGCGCAGCCGGTGTGGCCTGCGACGGGGACGATCACGTCGCCGTTCGGGCGTGACGGCTACCGCTGGCATCCCGGCATCGACATCGGCTCGCTGCGCTCGCTGACCGTGCGCGCCGCCGACCCGGGTGTCGTCGAGAACGTCGGCGAGCCGGCGGGCTTCTACGGCTACGGGAACATCGTCGAGGTTCGCTACGAGAAGTACGACGAGCTCTACGCGCACCTTGCGTCGTGGCACGTGAAGGTCGGCCAGCACGTGTACGCCGGCGAGCCGATGGCGATCGCCGGCTGCACCGGCTTCTGCACCGGCACGCATCTGCACTTCGAGGTGCGGCTGAACGGCACCGCGGTGAGCCCGCTGCTCACGGTCTTGCGGCCGCTCGTCTCACCGCGGCATGTGTCGGTCTCGTCGCAACGCGTGCTCCGTGAGGCGAAGAACGCCAAGCGCGAGGCCGAGCGTCGGCTGATGCTGCACCTGCAGCACCTGCGCGGCGGCCTCAGGTAGCCGATTCGTTTGCCGCTGCGGGCGGCGCTAAGTCACGCGTGCGGAAGACGCCGAACGGCCTGCTTCACTGCGTTTTGCTTTTCTTTCGTGAGAAGGTCGGCCGGCCGATCGCGGAGCCATGCAACGAGGCGGTCGCCGCGGATGACCGATACATCTCCGACGAACTCGTGACCCGCCGCGTAGTCGCCCCAGATTACGACTACCGGATAAACGTGGACGGGGAAGCCGACCGTACGTTCGATCGTGCGTTTGAGAGTTGTTGCCTCCGACTCGAGACTTGGCAGCCAACGGTCTTCTAGGTAACTGTCCCCCGTATCGATCTGCGTCACACGCAAGCCGTGCCCTTCGACCGCGACTGTGCAGTCGCGCCGGTTCTTCGTGTTCAACACGTAGATAGCTGGGCCCGCAACGACGTGATCGTGGTTTCCCTTTCCCCACGCGATGTCGTGTGCCACGCGCCATACTTCGCGGTTAAGCGCCTTAAGTTCGGCTGCAGTCATTTCTTCTCCCCAAGCGCCCTTTTGCCAGTTCCGGATTCTCGACGGCATGAATGCCACGGGTAGAAGCAGTCCAGACGCTATGGCGCCGCCGAGCCACGAACCCGCAGCCACCGACCATTTCGAGCCAAGGTGGATCGTGGCAACTAGCACACTGAGGAGAAGGGCGATCGTCCAGAAGTAGATGCCGGAGCGGCGACCGAAGGCACGACGGCGCCAGGCGGTTGCGTACATCCGGTACTGCCTCGCCGCCGAGTGACCAGGTTTGCCTCGTTGGAAGGTCTCGAGCACGTCCATCAGGATCGGCAAACATGGGCCTCGACCTGAGTTAGCAAGCAGCCGCGGTTATCTGGTCGGCACGGGATTTGGCTTGCGCCTGGCGGACCCGAGCGATGATCCCTCCTTCTGCTCGACGCCCTGTCGAATAGCCGAGCGGAGCGGCGGCTACACTGCGCGCGACCCGGGCGCTTAGCTCAGTTGGGAGAGCACCAGCTCGACAAGCTGGGGGTCACTGGTTCGAGCCCAGTAGCGCCCATTTCCTTCTCGTTTCCAGACGCGCGGCTCTTGTTGGATGCGGCGCCGCGCCCAGTTAGGCGGAGTGGTGATGACCCGTCCGCTCGCGCAGGGGTACAGGCTCGAGTCTTCTGGCGCAGGCTGTCAGCGCAGAAAAAATCCCCGCAAGGGCTCGCTTCGGCTTTACGCGGCAGAGGGGCCATAGGGGCGGCCGGAACGCACAACGCCGCGTAGTACCCGAACCGGCACCGAACGTATGGACGGGTGCATCGACGCGAAATAGGCTCTCATCGCGAAGCTCGCGGTCCCGCGCCGCCCTAGACCCCACCGAAACCCTGAACGCTGCGATGCATCCGGTCAACCGACTCCGCTCATGGCTGGAAGGGCTCAGTGGCGGCGCATGGATCGTGGTGCAGTCGGTTCTCGGTTTACTGGCCGGTACTGGTCTCACGCTCATCGTCGACGAGCTTACGATGACGCACGCTTGGCGAACCCGCGCTGGACTCGGTTTCGCGCTGGTGGTCGGTGCCGTCCTTTATTTCTGGATTGCGCTCGTTGCGGCGCGGGTCCGCGATCGGATCTTCCCGAAGCATCCTTCCACGGTGCTTGCGCTTCAACGTGAACTCGGCGATGCCCTGGCTGCAGAAAACCAGCTGATTGCCGAGCCAGGCGGACGAACGAGGAAGCAGGGCCATGTTGAGGCCATGGAGATTTTCATGCGGGCTGTGCAGCGCCCCATCAGCCAACAATGGGCAGAGGCACGATTCGGCAGTTCCACGCAAACGGAAGTAGTTCTCATGACGAAGTCGCTGAGGGATCGCGAACTGACGTGCGCTTCTTGGGCCGTAAGGAGGCCTTTCAGTCTCGCCGCTCGAGAGGCAGACACGATGCTCTACAACGAGACTGAGGCGGCACGGATGTATCGCGAAGCTGAGTACGGCCGCGTAGGTACTCGGCTGATCGGGGATACCGTTGAGCCAGACTCGGACTATGAATTCTTGAATCGATCGGAGACGGAGCGCATCCGGTCAACGGTGCTTCATCCGGTGTACGACCCGAACTCGGAGTTGATCGGCATCATCGTCGCGCATACCAACCGCCCGAACATCTTCCGGCCGGAGGACAAAGATTTCTGGACTGCACTCTTGCGACTCGTCGAGCCGCACATCGCACGTCGGATCATTCTTGCTCGGGCTGAGGAGTGGAACGGCGACGCTCCGTGGTGATCTTTGTGGGCGGCCTCTCCGGATCTGGAAAGACGGTTGCAGCCGCACGCAGCGGAGTCACGCCTGTTCTATCGCTCGACGCTTTCTTCAAGGACGATCACCCGAGTTTGCCGAGGTGGCTTCGGCGGACTGACTGGGAAACGGTCGACTCGTACGATCTCGAGGGCGCTGTCGCGGCGGTCCTCGGTCTTGCCAGCGGCCGCGCGATGAAGGTTCCGATCTACGATCATCATGACAACGCACGAGTCGACTCGACCACCCTCAATGGCTCAGCAACATTTGTTGCGGAGGGGGTTCACGCGCCGGAGGTCTACGAGGCTGTCCGAGAGACGGGTGTACCGGCGAGGTTGTTGCATATTCAGGTGCCGGCGAGGGACGGCTTTCTCGACGCGTATCTGGCGAGACATTCGTGAGCGCCACATGAATCCCATCTGGGCGCTCGCGCGATCGGCGAGGCTAGCGGTCCGGCACGACCGATACCTGAGGTCGATGCGCGCGCTGGGTGCAGATCTTGTGTCTCGTGTCGCAGCGCCGAAGCGAATTCAAGAGCTGGCATCAGCGCGGGCGTGTCGCGACGGGGAACGCCCAATCCGGCTGACGATCCCGCCAGCGTAAGCGCCTCCGCAAGCAGTAGCGCGTTCCCCTTCTCTAGACGGGACGTCATCCGCGATGGTCAAGTTGTGACCGACCCCTCGGGATCTGTACATCAGTACGACCGCCCTCTAGTCTCGGTACGCAATCGACCAAAGTCATCGGAGGGCATGTGGAGATCATTCCGGACAAGCGAAAGGTCTGCGGACTTGTTGAGCAGGCGTACGAGGGCAAGATGTGCCTGCCGAACTTCCAGCGGGATTTCGTCTGGTCGCGGGAGGAGGTCGCCGATCTTGTGCGGTCGATCGTGCGCCGGTATTTCGTCGGCTCGCTCCTACTCCTTCGGTGTGATCCGGCGAACCCGCCGTTCGCGCCGCTCTTTTTGCGCGGCGCAGACCCTGAGTTCAAGGCGCCGAAGCCCGAGCTGCTGATTCTCGACGGTCAGCAGCGTCTTTCTTCATTGATCTACGCGCTGACCGCGCCCGACCTCTCCCTCAAGGACTCCGCGCAGCGGCGCTGGTACTTCTTGAACCTAGATGTGCTCCTGAACGACCCCGACAGCGATGAGATCGTGTTCGATCGAACAAGACGGGAGCTTCGCGGGCTCGACATTCGCGAGGTTCAGTACGGCCAGCACATCCTTCCGTGCACAGAGCTGCTGACGCAGAAGGGCTTCTATGCCTGGCGCGACGGATTTGAGGATTGGTTGCGCGCCAATAAGCCCGAGATGATGGAGACGTATCGCGAAGAATGGCGCGACCCGTGGACCGCTGCGGTGACGAACTTTCAGACGTTCGAGGTGCCGCTCGTCGAACTGCCGCGTGTCGAGGATTCGGATAGCGAGGCGATCGGACGGGTCTGCGCGATCTTCGAGAAGTTGAACTCAACCGGGGTCGAATTGTCCGTGTACGACCTGCTGACTGCTCGCCTCTACCGTTCCGGCATCAAGCTGCATGACCTGTGGGACGAGTCGTGCAAACAGCACACTCGACTACGCGAGTGGTCGGGCGGCAGCGCGGACAAGAACAAGTTCGGTGTCCTCGTCCTGCGCACCCTTGCTTTGCTGCGCGGGCTCGATGCGAAGCCGCGCGTCCTGATCGACCTTTCGCCGCTTAACTTCGAAGAAGACTGGCGGCGCGCGGCCGCGGAGATGGAGCGCGCTCTTGAGCTGATCACGAATGTCGGCCCGGATGGCTTCGGCGTCTTCGATCCGAAGTGGCTGCCCGGCTTCGGTGTCGTGCCTGTGCTTGCGGCACTGCGCGCCGAGCTTGAAACGAACAAGCTCGGCGAGGAGGCTCGTTCGGATCTGCGCCGCTGGTACTGGTCGAACGTGTTCATGGAGCGTTACTCCAGCGCTGTCGAGTCCAAATCCCGCAAGGACTACCTGGAGATGACCGCGCACTGGTTCTCCGGTGCGCCGGAGCCTGTCGTGCTCGCTGAGGCTCGCGCCTGGATCGGCGCACCGAGCTACCGGATCCGCGGTTCTGCGAGTTACGCGAGCGCTGTCTACAGCGGCGTCTTCTGTCTCCTCGCACTCCGCCACGCTCGCGACTGGCGGCGTGGCGAGGACATCCAGCTCCAGGATCTGCAGGACCACCACATCTTCCCGCAGGCGTATCTGAAGCGGCACGGCATTACGAAGAGGAATGAGCTGAACACGATCGTCAACCGAACCTTGATCAGCGACGAGACAAACCAGAAAATTCAGGACAAAGCGCCAGCCGCCTACCTCCACGACTCCGACATCTTTCCGTCAGACGCAACGTCGCACCTGCTCGACCCCCACTTTGTTTGCGAAGAAGTACGAGCCTGCATGGAACAGGCGATCGATCCGGCAACTGACGCGGAGAACGAGCAATTCACCGATGAGGTGGCAGCGAAGTTGTACGAGCGGTTTGTTGACGCGCGGGAGGAGACGATCATCCGCGAGATTCGGCGCGTGTGCGGGATCGACTCCGCAGCTGTTCCGGCTGTCGCAGCAGAAGCGGTCGACGAGGTTGCGCGTGACGTTCTCGAAGCCGAGGCGGATCCCGAGGATCAACTCCTCGAGCTAGCAGTGGACTGAGTCGCCAACGGACAATGCCGCTGACCTCGAGCGAACTCAAGTCGCACCTCTGGAACTGCGCCGAGATCCTGCGTGGCAGCGCCGTCGACCGAACAGACTGGAAGGCGTTCATCCTGCCGCTGCTGTTCTTCAAACGGATCTGCGATGTCTGGGATGAGGAGACTGAGGCGGCTGCAGAACTCTTCGGCGACGCCGACCCCGTGGACTTCCCGGAAGTCCACCGCTTCGTCGTACCGGAGGGATGCCACTGGCGGGACGTCCGTGAAGCGCCGGCGAACGTCGGTGCGGCGCTGTCGTATGCGATGCGCGAGATCGAGCGCACCAATCCCGACACTCTCTACCGCGTCTTCGGCGCCGCAGACTGGGGCAACCGCGAGATGCTCACCGACGAGATCCTCAAAGACCTCATCGAAGGGCTCTCCGAAGTCTCCCTCGGCAACACCGCCATCAACTCCGACATTCTCGGCGACGCCTACGAGTATCTGATCGGCAAGTTCGCCGACATCACCAAGCGCAAGAAGGCGGGCGAGTTCTACACCCCTCGCAGCGTCGTTCGAATGATGGTCGACATCCTCGACCCCAAGGAGGGCGAGAGCATCTACGACCCCGCCTGCGGCACCGGCGGCATGCTGCTCGGCGCGATCGAGCACCTAGAGCGCGCAGGGGGTGACCCGCGAACGTTCTTCGGAAGGATCTTCGGTCAGGAGAAGAACCTGACCACGTCGTCGATCGCACGGATGAACCTCGTGCTCCACGGCATCGAGGACTTCCAGATCGTGCGCGAGGACACGCTCCGCAGCCCTGCCTTCACCGACTCGAGCACAGAGGGCCTCGCCACGTTCGACTGCGTGATCGCCAATCCGCCCTTCTCCCTCAAAGAGTGGGGCCGAGAGGTCTGGGAGGCAGACCCCTGGGGTCGCGCCCTCTTCGGACTCCCACCGGAGAGCTACGGCGACTACGCCTGGGTACAACACATGGTCGCGTCGATGGCCGCGGGCAAGGGCCGCATGGCCGTCGTGCTGCCCCAGGGCGCGCTCTTCCGCAAAGCCGCCGAAGGCCGCATCCGTCAGGCGCTGCTCGAGCGCGACCTCATCGAGGCTGTCATCGGCCTGGCCCCGAACGTCTTCTACGGCACAGGGCTCGCGCCAGCCGTCGTGATCCTCCGTCACTCGAAGGCCGCCGAGCGCAAGGACAAGGTCCTTGTAGTCGACGCGTCGACTCTCTACCGCAAGGGTCGCGCACAGAACATCCTCGACCCCGTCCACGCCGAGCAGATCGTCGCCTGGGTACAAGCCTTCGAGGACGTCGAGGATCACGCCAAGGTCGTCTGCCTCGATGACATCAAGTCTGAGGACTGGACACTCAACATCTCCCGATACGTCCTCCCGCCCATCGGCGAGGAGATCCCGCCACTACCCGAGGCCGTCGCCGCCTTCAAGGACGCGCTCGCCGAAGCCCGTGCTGCAGAGGAGAAGCTGCGCGAAACGCTCACCGCAGGTGGCTGGCTCTCATGAGCAAGGCGCCCGAGCACATGAGCCAGCACGAGCTCGAGTCCTACCTCTGGGGGGCCGCCAAGCTCCTCCGCGGCCTGATCGACGCCGGCGACTACAAGCAGTACGTCTTCCCGCTGCTCTTCTTCAAGCGGCTCTCGGACGTCTGGGACGAGGAGTACGAAGCCGCACTCGAAGAGACAGGCGACGACTCCTACGCGCGCGCGACCGCCGACGACCGCTTCGTCATTCCCGACGGCGCGCACTGGTCAGACGTCCGCACTACCGCGCGGGATGTGGGCCGGGCGCTACTCAACGCCTTTCGCTCCATCGAAGCGGCGAACCCCGAGCGCCTCTCCGGGGTCTTCGGCAACGCAGCGTGGACAGACAAGGCGCAGCTACCCGACGAGACACTCAAGAACCTGATCGAGCACTTCTCACGGCACACGCTGAGCCTGACCGCCGTCCCCGAGGACGAACTCGGCAACGGCTACGAGTACCTGATCAAACAATTCGCCGACGACAGCGGCCACACGGCGCAGGAGTTCTACACCAACCGTACCCTCGTCCACCTGATGGTGCGGATGCTCGAGCCGCAATCGCACGAGCGCATCTACGACCCAACCGCCGGCACCGGAGGCATGCTCATCTCCGCCCTGGCCGAAGTGAAGCGCCGCGGCGGCGACACTCGCACACTCGGACTCTACGGCCAGGAGCTGATCAACATCACCGCCGCGATCGCGCGCATGAACCTCGTCCTGCATGGCGTCGAGGACTTCGATGTCGTCGCAGGTAACACCCTCAGCAACCCGGCCTTCATCGAGCGCGATCGTTTGCAGACCTTCGATGTTGTCCTCGCCAATCCGCCGTACTCGATCAAGAAATGGAACCGCGAGGCGTGGCAGAACGACCCCTGGGGCCGCAACTTTCTCGGCACGCCGCCCCAGGGCCGCGCTGACTACGCCTTCTTCCAGCACATCTTGAAGAGCCTCGACCCCATCACGGGGCGCTGCGCGATCCTCTTCCCCCACGGCGTGCTCTTCCGTAACGAAGAAGCCGAAATGCGACGCAAGCTCGTCGAGACGGATGTGCTCGAGTGCGTCCTCGGCCTCGGTCCGAACCTCTTTTACAACTCGCCGATGGAAGCCTGCATCGTGATCTGCCGCACGCAGAAACCGGCAGACCGCCAAGGGAAGATCCTTTTCATCGACGCTGTTGACCAGGTGGTCCGCGAGCGAGGACAGAGCTTCCTGACACCCGCGAACCAGGATCGCATCCTTTCGGCGTACCGGGCGTTCACCGACGAACCAGCCTTCGCCAAGGTTGCGACTGCGGCCGAAGTGATCGAGAGTGGTTGCAGTCTGGCGATTCCGGGCTACGTGCGGCCGATGGCTCTTGTCGGTGACGAAGGCCACGACCTGACGAAGGCATGGGCAGCGTTTGACGCTGGCGGTCCTGAGTTCTGGTTGGAGACCGATGGTCTGGTCGACGTTTTGGACGGGGTCGCTGCTGAGCGAGCGCGCGATGCCTGAGCAGGCCGCGAAGAAGGGTTGGACCCGCGTCGCATTTGGCGATGTTGTCCGTCAGGTCAGGGACCGCGTCGATCCACATGAGTCCGGCCTTGCCCGATACGTCGCCGGCGAACATATGGAAACCGACGATCTCCGAATTCGGCGGTGGGGAGTGATCGGCGACGGCTATCTCGGGCCTGCCTTTCACATGCGCTTCAGACCGGGGCAGGTGCTCTATGGGTCGCGTCGGACGTACCTGCGAAAGGTGGCTGTTGCGGACTTCGAGGGCATCACCGCGAATACGACCTTCGTGCTGGAGCCAAAGAACTCAAACGTATTGCTGCCGGGGCTGTTGCCCTTCTTCATGCAGACCGAGTCCTTCCACGAACACTCGATCAAGCAGTCCAAGGGCTCTGTGAATCCCTACGTCAATTTCTCTGATCTGGCGTGGTACGAGTTTGAGCTTCCACCTTTGGAAGAACAGGCTCGAATCCTCCAGGCTCTGATCGCTGCCCGCGAGTTGGCAGAGGCGTACGACCGCCAGTTGGAGTCACTCTGGAACGTGCGGCAGGCCCTGGAAATGAACACGTTGGTGGGCGGGGCCCGCAGCTGGCAGTCGGTTACGAGCATCGAGAATGTGGAATTGCCTGCTGGCTGGAAGCTTGTTGCAGCTTCCACACTCTGCTCGGCGCCGATTACCGGTGGCATCACTCCTAGAGATGGCGAGAAGGGCGCTGTCCGCGAGTGCCCGTTCATCAAGGTTGGGAACCTTACGTTCGACGGACATTTGGACTTCGGCGCAAGCGGGAGCCGAATCAATGCACACGCCTTTAGGGAGACGGAGTCGCTCCACGTAGTCCCTGGGGACATCCTGACCAACATCGTGGGTCCGCCTCTAGGAAAGGTCTCGGTCGTGCCTGCATCCATCCCAAGGGCATTGATAAATCAAGCAATTGTGCGTTTCCGTCCCAACAGCCCTGAGATTGGCTCGTGGCTCTTGGCCTACCTGATGTCTCCATGGGCCAAGCACTGGCTGTTTCTTCGCTCGAAGAAGACCTCTGGCCAGCGAAACATCAATGCGACCACTTGTGCAGCGCTGCCCGTTCCAATGCCGCCGTCGCAACAACTCGCCACTCTTCTAACCACGCTGGATCGAACCCGTGACGCAACGAGGGTGACCGGCGCGAGGAATCGGCAGGCAAGGCAGCTTCTATCGCTCCTGCTCGCAGAGGGCTTGTCCTAATGTCGTTTAACGAAGCCAATACTGTCGAAGCGTTTGTCCGCGACCGGCTCTGTGGCGGGATCACTCATCACACCGCTGTGGGTCCGGGCCGTGCCCGCCAGCTTGGTGAGCTTTCCGGCCTTGGCTGGCACTTCGTTGCACGGCAGAACATCCCACGCCAGCTGCACGAGGTCTTCGTCGAAGAGTACGTGCGCGAGGCGTTGATCCGGCTGAACCCGGAGATCGCTGCTCAGCCTGATCGGGCGGACGATCTTCTGTACAAGCTGCGCGCGATCGTCATGGGTGCTCGGACAGATGGTCTCGTCAAGGCGAACGAGGAGTTTGCGGCCTGGCTCACGGGTGAGCGTTCGATGCCGTTCGGGGAGAACGGAGAGCACGTCACCGTTCGCCTGATCGACTTCGCCGATCTCGAGCAGAACCAGTACGTCGTGACGACTCAGTTCACGTTCCGTGCTGGGGCAACCGAGAAACGCGCTGACCTCGTGCTGCTCGTTAACGGCATACCGCTGATCGTGATCGAGGCGAAGACCCCGGTTCGCTCGAGCCAGAGCTGGCTCGACGGGGCACTCCAGGTGCACGACGACTACGAGCGCAACGTGCCGGAGCTGTTCGTCCCGACCGTGTTCTCGATCGCTACTGAAGGCAAAGAGCTCCGCTACGGGTCGATCGGGCTGCCGGTCGAGTTGTGGGGGCCGTGGCGGGTTGACGCGCTTGCTGATGTGCCGGCGCTGCAGCGGCTTGACCAGGTGATCGCGTCGATGCTACGGCCGGATGTGGTGCTTGACCTGTTGGCCAACTTTACGGCCTATGCGACGGATAACAAGAACCGCCGGATCAAGATCATCGCTCGCTTCCAGCAGTACGAGGGCACAAACAAGATCGTCGAGCGCGTCGTAGCCGGACATCCGAAGAAGGGGCTGATCTGGCACTTCCAGGGCTCGGGCAAGTCACTACTCATGCTGTTCGCTGCCCGCAAGCTTCGGCTGCATCCGGCGCTCAAGAATCCAACCGTGATGATCGTGGTCGACCGGATCGACCTGGACACTCAGATCTCGAGCACGTTCTACGCCGCGGACACGCCGAATTTGATCAAGGCCGACAGCCGTACGGAACTCCAGCGACTGTTGGCGCAGGACGTTCGCAAGATCGTGATCACCACGATCTTCAAGTTCGGCGAGGCCGACGGTGTTCTCAACGACCGAAGCAACATCATCGCCATGGTCGACGAAGCCCATCGCACCCAGGAGGGTGACCTTGGGCGCAAGATGCGCGCAGCACTTCCGAACGCCTTCCTGTTCGGTCTGACCGGCACTCCGATCAACCGCACCGATCGCAACACGTTCTATGCGTTCGGCGCCGAGGAGGACTCGGCCGGATACTTAAGCCGCTACGGCTTCGAGGAGTCGATCCGCGACGGTGCAACCATGCCGCTTCACTTCGAGCCGAGGCTGCTCGAGCTGCACATCGACAAGGACGAGATCGACCAGGCTTTCAAGGAGCTGACGGGCGGTCTCACCGACCTCGACAAGGACAGACTTGCGAAGGCGGCCGCCAAGATGGCGGTGTTGGTGAAGTCGCCCGAGCGCATCAAGACGATCGGCGCCGACATCGCCACACACTTCCAAGAGAAAGTTGCGCCGAGCGGGTTTGGAGCACAGGTCGTCACCTTCGACCGTGAGAGCTGTGTGCTCTACAAGCAAGCGCTAGACGAGTTTCTGCCGACGGAGATGTCGGACATCGTCATGACGGTGAACAGCGGCGAGGACGACTACGCGCCGTACCGGCGCGACCGGGACGCGGACGAGAAGCTCCTCGATCGGTTCCGCGATCCAGCTGATCCGCTCAAAGTGCTGATCGTAACGTCGAAGCTGCTGACCGGCTTCGACGCGCCGATCCTGCAGGCGATGTACCTCGACAAGCCGCTCCGTGACCACACTCTCCTCCAGGCCATCTGCCGAACCAATCGGCCGTACGGCGAACTGAAGACCCACGGCTTGATCGTCGACTACCTCGGAGTCTTCGACGACGTCGCCAAGGCAATCCAGTTCGATGAAGAGGGCATCACACGCGTCGTGACGAACATCGCGGAACTGGTCGCCAAGTTGCCGGCCGCAGTGCAGACGTGTCTCGCGTACTTCCCAGGCGTCGATCGGACCGTCGGTGGGTATGACGGACTGATCGCGGCTCAAGAGTGTCTGCCGAACAATGAGACCCGCGACCGCTTCGCCGCTGATGTCAGTTACCTAGCGCGCCTGTGGGAGGCGATCTCTCCAGACCCGGTCCTCAGTGGGCATGAGACTGACTACCGCTGGCTGGCCCAGGTCTACGAGTCCGTCAAGCCATCGACGGGTACGGGCAAGCTCCTCTGGCACGTCCTCGGGCCGAAGACCATTGACCTGATTCACGAGCATGTCCACATCGACGCGATCCGAGACGATCTCGAGACGCTCGTGCTGGACGCGGACTTGCTCGAAGCGGTGCTCGGCACGCCGGATCCCGACAAGAAGGCGAAAGAGATCGAGATCAAGGTTGCCCGTCGCCTGCGCAGCAGACAGCATGATCCACGTTTCAAGGAGCTCGGAGAGCGGCTGGAAGAGCTGAAACAGCGCCATGAACAGGGACTTCTGCTCAGTGTTGATTTCCTGAAGGCGTTGCTCAACCTCGCACGAGACGTGGTTGCTGCCGAGAGCACCGCTGAGCCGATGGCGGACGAAGAGCTTGGCAAGGCGGCGCTCACCGAGCTGTTCGAGAGCGCCAGGAACGAGGACACGCCGATCATCGTCGAGCGTGTCGTCGCGGACATCGACGAGATCGTCCGCTACGTGAGGTTCGCCGGCTGGCAGAGCACGCATGCAGGCGAACGGGAGGTCAAGATGGCACTCCGTAAGACGCTCTTCAAGTACAAGCTCCACCAGGATCAAGAGCTCTTCGACCGGGCGTACGGGTACATCCGCGAGTACTACTGATCTCCGGCTCGTACGGCAGTTTGTTAGACGGGCCCAGGTCATCGATCCCGCGGCGAGCCGAGAAGCGCCGTACGAATAAACAGGCTGGCGACGCGAGTGCATCTCGTCTCGCAACCTAGTAGCCTCGGCCGTATGAACAGCCTGATCGCGAAGATTCGCAGCTGGTTCAAGACCGACAAGAACTAGCTCAACCGTCGATTACCACCGAAAGTCCCCTTGATTTCTCGAGTCGCTGGTGTGCGAGGCGCGACGAATCTCCCGGGAGGCAGAGCCGATCTGTAGTGAACCCAAACTAGGCGGCGAAAGGAGAGCGCGATGGCATCGAAAGACAAGAACACGAAGAAGATGGACAAGAAGCCGGCTCAGAAGACGCTGAAAGAGAAGCGGCAGGCAAAGAAGGCGAAAGGTCTCGGCGGGGGCTAGCGCCCGAACGTCTTTCGGTCGACAATCAACCAGGCATGGGCAATCTGCGGCATTGCTGTGCGTTGGTCGTCGTGGCGACGGTGAGTTTCGTCGCCGTCGAGGCGTTCACGCAGCCGGAACAACTCGTGCGCGACGTCGTCGCCGCGCCGGCGGTGACGCTGCGCATCCCGACCGCGGCGATGCAGCTCGCATCGCTGCGCGTGCCGACGTTCAAGAAGAAGGCGAAGCCGAAGCCGAGGTCGGTGGCGACGACGCCGTCGCACTACGAATACACCGCGAACCCGGCGACGCTCTACCGACAAGGCTGCGCCGACGGTGCGGCGAAGGTCAGCGGGCTCGTCGTGCTCGACTTCGGCCAGCAAGTGCACTTCGGCGAGTACGGCGCGTACAACTTCGCGAAACACTTCGACTCGAACGCGCAGATCACCACCGCGATCGAGGCATACGCCGTCGGCTACTCAACGTGTCTGCCGAAGCACGCCGCCGTGCACATCACGCTCGCGCGCGGGACGAGCAACTACAACATCCTCGTCCCGAGCGCGGAAGAGGCCGGCAGGGAGTGGGCGGCCGAAGTCGTGAAAGTCGGCGCGTATCTCAAACAGCACCACTTCAACCGCATCACCTCCGCCGCAGCCATCGACGCCGAGCCCGCGTACGACAAGACGTTCGCGAAGACGCACGACTTCTTCCTCGGCTTCTCGAAAGCCGACCACGGCTACCTGCTCTACAACTACGGCTCGCTCGACGGCGGCATCCACTCGTACTGGAACGTCGAGCAGGCGTACTACGTCGCCGGCGGCATGAAAGAAGCGCGCGCCGTGCCCGAGATCTACAACCGCGCCATGGCGCAGGAGTGGGCCGAGCTCGCCAGCCAAAAGCCGATCAAGCTCGCGGGCGTGATGACGTCGTATCCGCGCGGCTTCAAGTCGAGCACCGCACGCCACGTGCTGCGCGGCGAGCTGGCGGCGGCGAACGCGCCGAGCCGCGAGCTCGCAGCCGTCACGAATATCGGCTCGAAGTAACACTTAGCCGGTGTCCACGGCGCTCGGCATCACCGCAGCCGCTCTCGCGTCCTGCCTCTACAACGTCGGCCTGCTCCTCCAGGCGCAGGCGTCACGCCGCGAGCCGGTCGGCACCGCGTTCTCCCCCGGCCTGCTCGGGCGGCTGGTCTCCCGCCGCCTCTGGCTCGCCGGCCTCTTCACCGGGATCGCGGGCTGGCCGCTGCAAGCGTTCGCGTTCACGCGCGCACCGCTGACCGTCGTGCAGCCGATGCTCGGCGTCGGCCTCGTCATCCCGCTGCTCTTCGGCGCACGCGTGCTCGGCGACCGCGTGCGGCAGCGCGACGTGCTCAACGTGGCCGCGGTCGTCGCCGGCGTGTCGATGCTCGTCGCGGTCGCACCGCCGAAACACATCGAGACGACGATCGACGCACGCCTCGTGATCGCGCTCGGCCTCGTCGCAGCGCTGCTGCTCGCGTCGCTGCTGCTGACGATCACGTGGCCCGGCAAGCGCGGGTCGCTGCTGATCGCCTCCGCCGGGATCGGCTTCGCGCTGTCGAGCATGACGACGAAGCTGCTCGCCGACGCGACGACACGCCACCACTGGGTACTCGCCGCAACCTGGCTGGCCGCCACGATCGTCGCCTCGGCGGCCGCACTGCTCGGCGAGATGAACGCGCTGCAGATCCGCTCCGCCGGCGCGGTCGCATCGCTCGTCTTCGCCGTCGAGACCGTCGTGCCGGTCGCGCTGTCGCCGCTGCTCTTCGGCGAGACGGGTAACGCAAGCCCCGGCGCGCTCACGTTGCGCGCATGCGGCATCGCGCTCGCGATCGCCGCGTCGGTTGCGCTGACGCGCGCGCCGGGGGTCGAGCATGCGCTCGCCGAAAGCTGAGCGCCGCGTTACGCCGCCTTGTCCTCCTGCGGCGGGCTGATCAACTGCGCCACCCAGTCGCCGCTGATCTGACGCGTCGCCACGTTGAGGCGATTCCACACGTTGATCGACGCGATCACGAGGACAAGCCCGGCGAGCTGCGTCTCGTCGTAGTGACGGGCCGCCGCGTCCCAGACGTCGTCCGGGACCGGGTCGGAGCGGTCGGCGATGCGCGTCAACGCCTCCGTCAGGTCGAGCGCCGCGCGCTCCGCGTCGCTGAAGTACGACACGTCCCGCCACGCAGCGACCGTGTTGATCCGCGCGCGCGACTCGCCGGCGTTCTCGAGCTCGCGCGAGTGCATGTCGACGCAGACGCCGCAGCCGTTGATCTGGCTCGCGCGCAGCTCGACCAACTGCAACGTCGTCTCGGGAAGGCCGCCCCGCTTAACCGCCTTGGCCAGCCCCTGGAGCCCCTGCATCGCTCCGGGCAACGTCACCGCCGGGCTCTTGATCCGTGCCTCCACGTCCGATCCCTCCTCGTCCGTTTCCCTTTATCGGGACGACGAACGAGCAGCGGCGATTTCGACATGATGCGGCCGGGCCGCAAGGGCCCGGCCGCGCCGTCAGTCGCCTGACCGACCTACGCCTTCGCCTTGGCGGAGACGCACGCGCCGAACGTCGCGTACGTGCTCTTGAAGGTCGAAGCGCCTTCCGAGTTCAGAAGCGCGAGGCATGCCTTCGCGGCGTGAACCGTCGACTGCTGCTGCTTCGCCTCGCTGTTCTTCGCCGTACTCGACACGCACTTGCCGAACGCGTTGGAGAGATTGGCGTTCGTGCCCCAGTGCGCAGCAAAGCCGGAAAGGCTCTGCTCGGTGAGACACAGCTGAGCCGAAGAGGTCTCCGCGTTCACCTGCGCGCGGGCCGCCTTCGACACACACTTGCCGAACGCGTTCTTGGCGTTGCCGTTGACGCCGTAGAGCTTGTCGAACGCGCTAACACCCATCTGCGTCCGCTGGGCCGAACACGTCTTCGCAGGGTTGGACTGGCCGTTCGCGATCGCCTGCGAGGAGGCTTGCGCCTTTTGCGAGACACAGCGGCCGAACGCGTCCTTGCCGCTCTTGCCGGTGCCGTAGAACTGCGCGAACGTCTTGCCGTTGTGCGAAGCGGCGAAGTTCGCATCGTTCTGCTCGGCGGTACAGAGCGACTGCGCGCTCGTGGTGTTGGATTTGTCGAGCGGGGTGACCGCCGAGACGCAGGCCCCAAAGGTCGGGTACGCCTGTGCGAAGGCGGTTGCGCCCATCGTCGCCTTCAGCGCCGTACACGTACGGCTCGCGTTGGACGACTGCGGTGCAGTTGCCATGGCCGCCACCGGTGCCAGCAGCGCGGCGGCCGCAATGATGATCAGCACTTTTCTCATGTGAACATCGTTCCCGGAATCGCAAGGAACAGCGTCAACTCGCGTAAGCCGTAGGTAAAGCAGCTAATGGGTTTTGTGATGCCCGTGCTGCTTCGGCGGCGGAGGAGCGGGCGTTGTTGTCGTCGTCGGTGTCGGCGGTGGGGGAGACGTGGTCGTCGTCGTTGTCGCTGCTTTTGTCGTCGTCTGCGGTGCGGCCGCGGCGAAGAGGTTCGGCGCGTAGCGCGCGGTGCCGGTGAGCGTGGGCGTCGCGAAGTTCAGGACGGGCGCACGCCACAGCGCGGCGCTCATGAAGTCGTGCCAGATCGCCGCAGGAATCGTGCCGCCGTACACCGGCGAATAGCCCTCGACATAGTTCATCGGCACCTCGCGGTGCGGGTACCCGACCCACACACACGTGACGAGCTGCGGCACGTAGCCACAGAACCACGCGTCGACGAAGCCTTCCGCGGTGCCGGTCTTGCCGGCGATCGGGCGGCCGATCGCCGCGCCGGTTCCGGTGCCTTTCTGCGTCACAGCCTCGAGCGCGTACGTCACCTGGTCGGCGATCGCCGACGACACTGCGCGTGCCGGCGTCGGTTGATGGAAGGTGAGCTCCTTGCCGGTGGCGGTATGCACCCAGGCGATCGAGCGTGGCTCGTGCCGTACGCCGTGGGCGGCGAGTGTCGCGTACGCGTCGGTCATCTCGAGCGGGTTCACCGCCTGCGTGCCGAGCGTGATTGAGCACACCGGCTTCAACGACGATTCGATGCCCATGCGGTGCGCCATGCGCACGACCGACGTCGGGCTTATCTCGGTGACGAGCTGCGCGAAGATCGTGTTCACCGAGTTCGCAGTCGCGTCGACGAGGTTCATCGTTCCCTCGGACTCGTCGGCGTTGTTGTGCACGTCCCACTCCTGCGAGCCCGTCATGCAGCGCGGGTCGTCGATGAGCAGCGACGACGGGCCGCTGTAGTACGAGTTGAGCGAGATGCCGTGCTCGAGCACCGCGGCGAGCGTGAACGGCTTAAACGCGCTGCCCGCCTGCCGGCCGGCCTGCGTCGCCAGGTTGAACTGCAGCCGCTGCCCGCTCGGCACGTAGACGGCCATCGCGCGCACGTCGCCGTTGCGCGGGTCGATCGCGACCAGCGCGCTCGACGGGTCGGTCTTCGCGTGCAGGTGCGTACGGATCGCCTTCATCGCAGCGCGCTGCAACCGCAGGTCGATCGTCGTCTGCACGCGCAGCCCGCCGCCCTCGACGATGCGCTGCCCGTACTGCGACACGAGCTGCTGGTCGACGTAGCTGAAGAAGTACGGCTCGCGGATGCGCTTGTAGATCTGCCCCGGATGGAGGCCGAGCGGCTGCTTCACCGCCCAGTCGTACGCGGCCGGCCCGAGGTCGCCGGCGACGAGCATCGCGTGCAGCACTTCGTTGCGCCGGAACAGCGCGGCGCGCGGATTCTCGAACGGATCGTCCACCGACGGCGCCTGCGGCAGCCCGGCGATCAGTGCCGCCTGCACGACGTTCACGTCGGATGCCCGCCGCGAGAAGTACGTCTCGGCGGCAGCATCGACGCCGTACGCCTGGTTGCCGTAGTACACGACGTTCAGGTAGTTGTCGAGGATCTGCCGCTTCGACAGCCTGTCGGCGAGCCGCAACGAGAGGCACGCCTCCTTGATCTTGCGGCCGATCGTCTCCGAGGGACGCCCGATATAGAGGTTGCGGACAAGCTGCTGCGTCAGTGTCGACGCGCCCTCCACCGTCCCCCAGTGCGTGAGGTCGGCCCAGCCGGCGCGCAGGATGCCGGTGTAGTCGAGCGCGCCGTGCCGCCAGAAACGGCGGTCTTCGATCGCCACCGTCGCCTTCTGCAGCCACGGGGAGATCTGCTCGAGCTCGAGGCTGTCGCGGTTCTGCTTCGCCGGGATCGTGCCGAGCATCACGCCATGCGACGAGGTGACGAACGAGTTGGTCGCGAGGTACGGCTGGCGCACGTCGCTGAGCGAGCACTGCGCGCGCAGCACGCTCGGGCCGAAGACGACTGTGAGGACGACGATCGAGGTGAGAACGGCGGCGGAAATCAGCGCGGTGATGCCGAGCCAGCGCAGCACATGGCCGCCCCGGTGCGAAGCAAGTCTCCGGCGCCGCCGCGTCATCACGACGGCCATCCCCGTTTCGTCGTGCTTGAATCGTCGCCGTGGCCCGCGCTCTCATCCTCGGCGGCACCGGCGCGATCGGCAGAGCCACGGCGTGGCGACTGCTTACTGGCGGCTGGCAGGTCGACGTCACCGGCCGCGACCCGTCGCATCTGCCCGGCCCGCTCGTCGCAGCAGGTGTCAGCTTTCTCTCCGAGCCGACGGGGGGAGCGGATCTCGTCGTCGACTGCATCTGCTTCACCGCTGCCGATGCGCGGCGGCTTGTGGAGTTGGCGCGGGACGCGGGCTCCACGGTGATGATCTCGTCGAAGGCGGTGTACGTGGACGATGCGGGGAACCACACGAACTCGCCGTCGAAGCCGGCCTTCGGCGGGCCGATCAAGGAGTCGCAGCCGACGATGGCGCCCTCGTTCGAGAACCACACGACCGCCGAGGGGTATGGCGGCAACAAGGTTGCGGCCGAGCAGGTACTGGTGGAGAGCGGGCTGCCGGTGACGATCCTGCGCCCGTCGAAGATCCACGGCCCCGGCTCGCGGCAGCCGCGCGAGTGGGTGTTCGTGAAGCGCATCCTCGACCGGCGGCCGGCTGTATTTCTTGCGCGGCGCGGGGAGAGCGTCGACCACCCGACCGCTGCGGCCAACATCGCGGCGCTCGTCGAGCTCGCCGCCTACAACCCGGGCGCGCGCGTCCTCAACGCGGCCGATCCCGATGCACCGAGCGCGCTCGAGATTGCGCGCACCGTCGCCCAGCGCATGGGGCACGAGTGGGACGAGGTGCTGCTCGACGACGAAGGTCCTCTGGGACAGCACCCCTGGTTGACGGCGAACCTGATCGTGCTCGACACAACCGCGGCGCAGGAGCTCGGCTACGTGCCGGCCGGCTCGTACGCCGACACCGTTGCCGACGAGATCGACTGGCTCGTCGAAGCGGCAAGCGGCGGTGGCGACGCGTCACTGCTGCCGCGCGCAGGCGACGAGTACTTCGGCCGCTTCTTCAACTACGCGGCGGAAGATCTCTATCTCAAGCTGCACGCGTAAGACGCGGTGCCAGGCACTTACTGGTGCCTGGCACCGTTATGAGTGGAGCACGCTCAGCACGCTGACGCCGACCGCGATCGCGGCGATGCCGACGACTTGCACGCGCGCAAGTCGCTCGTGCAAGAAGAGATAGCCGACCACGACGGAGAGGCCTGCGAACTGCGACGCGAGCACCGCGGCGACCGCGAGCCCGTGACGGGCGCCGAACGCATACGCGGCGAAGCCGACCACCTCGAGGATGCCGCAGGCGACTGCGTACGGCAGCGCCTCGCGCGTCATCCGCCAGCGTCGCGTGACGGCGAGCGGCAGCGCAATCACCACGACACCGACGACGCGCGGCGGCAGCGCTGCCCAGGCGACGCCGAGATCTTGGCCGACCTTGCCCGTTGCGTAGATGCTCGCGCCGAACGAGACCGCGGAGCCGCACGCCAGCAGCGCCGCGCGCAGATCGTGATGGCGCGACTCGCCTCCCTCGGCACGCGCGGCGAGCACGACACCTGCGGCGACGACGGCGAGCGTCGCACCGGTTCCCGCTGAAAGCGACTCACCCGCCAGCACCGCGATCACCGCCGCGATCGCGCCTTCCGTCGACGTGATCGGCGCAACCATCCCGACCTTGCCGATGCGCAACGCCGAGTAGTTGCACAGGAGCCCGATCACATTGCCGAGTCCCGAGATGGCAAGCCACGCGGCCGACGTTCCGCCGATGTGCGGAGTGCCCGACGCAAATGCAGCGGGAACCGAGATAACGAAGCCCACCGTCATCACCGTGGCGAGCAGCGACCGCGGGTCGATCAGCCGCGAACCCCGCGCAGCGACAAGC
>Ga0157369_10002244_pt1 | contig 23243 bp, 19 predicted proteins | sample C25metaG_FD_113461 | JGI IMG/M metagenome (GOLD analysis project Ga0157369, IMG submission 113461) | Corn rhizosphere microbial communities from Kellogg Biological Station, Michigan, USA - C2-5 metaG | ecosystem: Host-associated > Plants > Roots > Rhizosphere > Soil | place: USA: Michigan... | reverse complement strand
GAACAGCGGCACGAGCGCGAAGGCGCCGTATACGGCGGTGTACGTCGGCATGCGGCGCACGTAATAACCGAAGCCCCGCTTGGCGAGCTCGAATGCGACGGCCGCGATCAACCCGCCAACGGCGGCGTCGCGCCACGCCACCGAACAGTTCGGCAGATAGACATAAACCAGGGCGAATGCGAGCACCGTCCAGGGCAACGCGGCGCCCGTCAGCGCCCATTCGATGAGCGGCGGCACATGTCCTGTCGCCAGCACGCTCGATTGCGTAAAAACATACGAGGAAATGGAAAGACTCACGCCGATCAGCAGCGGGCCAAGTGTGATGATCGCCCAATAAACCAGCACCCGCTGCGCGAACGGGCGCGGCTTCGGTACTCGCCAAATCATGTTCAGCGCCGATTCGACGGTCATCATCGTCATGACGGAAGTGACGAAGAGGATGATCATGCCGGCCGTCGTCAGCCCCTTCGCCTTCGAGGCGAACTGGTTCAGATACTTGAAGATCTGACTGTTGATCTGATCGGGCATCAGATGCTGCGCCAGGAACATCTGCAGCGACACCTGGAACTGCGCAAAGATCGGGAACGCCGTAAACAGCGCGAACGCCACCGTCGCAAGCGGAACGATCGCGAGCATGGTCGTAAACGTCAAACTGCCCGCCACTTGGGCGATACGGTCCTCGCCGATGCGCTTCGCGGCGAAGCGCGCCAGGCGTTTGAGCGTGTGCAGTTCGGAACTGAGCGTCCGCAAGAATCGTTCTCCTTTTTTGTTCGACGGCGGCGCGCCGCGGCGCGAGAAGCATACACGCCCCTATAATAAGCCGCTCACCACCGCCCCTTATGAAAGACATCCTCGTACTCTATTACAGCCGGCACGGCGCGACTCGCGATTTGGCATTGGCCGTCGCACAGGGCGTCGACAGCATACCCGGCATGCAAGCGCGCGTACGGACAGTGCCTGCCGTATCGGCCGTCAGCGAAGCCACGGCGCCGGCGATTCCGCTCGACGGGCCGCCCTACGCGGAGCTATGCGATCTCGAAGAATGCGCCGGCCTCGCGCTCGGCTCGCCCACGCGGTTCGGCAATATGGCCGCATCGCTGAAGTACTTTCTCGACGGCACGACGCCGCAATGGATGAGCGGCGCGCTGGCCGGCAAGCCCGCGTGCGTGTTCACATCGACGAGCAGCCTCCACGGCGGTCAAGAATCCACGCTGCTGTCGATGATGCTGCCGCTGCTGCATCACGGCATGCTGATGCTCGGCATCCCCTACACCGAAAGCGCACTGACGACGACGAAGACAGGGGGCACGCCCTACGGCGCGTCGCACGTCTCGGGCCTCGGCGGTGGCGAATCGGCGCTCTCTGCCGATGAAAAATCCCTCGCGCTCGCGCTCGGCGCCCGACTCGCCCGAACGGCCTCGCTACTGGCGGGACGCCCATGACAGAGCACATCGCGCCCGAGGCGACGACGGCTGATTCGCTCAATGCCACCCCGCGCGATCGATGCGCACTGGCGGCGGCGATCGCCCTCCTGGCCCTGATCGTGCTGGCGATAGCGTGGGAGCGTTGGCTCGCGCCGCTACGCCCGGGCGGGTCGGCGCTCGTGCTCAAAGCGCTGCCGCTAGTGTGTGCGTTGCCGGGAGTCTGGCGACGTAAGCTCTACACGCTGCAGTGGGCCTCGATGCTGGTCCTGCTTTACTTGGCCGAAGGGATCGTGCGCGGCATGACCGACGGCGGCCTGTCGGCGCGACTGGGCTGGACCGAAGTGGCGCTCGCGACCCTCTTTATCGGCTGCGCGCTGGCTTACGTCGCTCCTTTCAAGCGGGCCGCGCGGGCGAAACGCCGTCGCGCCGCCCCATCGCCGGAAGCTTCATCATGACCGACACAACTTCGATCGCCCGCGATGCCTTCATTGCCGCCTGCCGCGATGCGATCGGCGCCGCGAATGTCTTGACCGAGCCCCACGACACCGCGCCGTTTCTCACCGATTGGCGGCATCGCTATACAGGCGTAGCCTGCGCCGTGCTGCGGCCGGGGACGGCGCAAGAGGTCGCCGTGATCGTCAAGCTCGCCAATGCCCATCGGGTCCCCTTGGTTCCTCAAGGCGGCAACACGGGCCTAGCGGGCGGCGCCACGCCCGATGTCACGGGCGCACAGGCCGTCGTCAGCCTGGCTCGCTTGAATCGCATCCGGGCGCTGGATTCCCACAACAACACGATCACCGCCGAAGCAGGCGTCGTTCTGGCGCAGTTGCAGAGCCACGCACGCGAGGCCGGCCGCTTGTTTCCGCTCAGTCTCGCCGCCGAAGGGAGTTGCACGATCGGCGGCAACCTCTCGACCAACGCCGGCGGCACTGCCGTGTTGCGCTACGGCAATACGCGCGAGCTCTGTCTGGGGCTCGAAGTCGTCACGCCGCAAGGCGACATTTGGGATGGGCTACGCGGGCTACGCAAGGACAACACCGGCTACGACTTGCGCGATCTCTATATCGGCGCGGAAGGCACGCTAGGCATCATCACGGCAGCCGTCATGAAGCTGCACCCGCTGCCCGCCGCGCGCGTCACGGCGCTCGCGGCCCTGGCCTCGCCGCACGCCGCGCTCGAGTTTCTCGCGCTGGCTCACCGTTGCGCGGGCCCGCTCCTGACCGGCTTCGAGTTGATGTCGGATTTTTGTTTGCGTTTGACCGGCAAACATTTCCCGCAGATGCGCTACCCGTTCGAAGCGTCGCATGCGCAAATCGTCCTCGTCGAGCTCTCCGATAACGAGAGCGAGGCGCATGCGCGCACCTTGTTCGAACAGATGATGGAGCAGGCGCTCGAATCGGGCCTTGTCGAAGACGCCGTCGTCGCCGAAAACCTCGCTCAATCGCGCGCGTTCTGGGATTTGCGCGAGCATATTCCGCTCGCCCAGGCCGAAGAAGGCTTGAACATCAAGCACGATATCGCGGTGCCGATTTCGCGCGTCGCCGCCTTCATCGAAGAAACCGATGCGGCGATCGCCGCCGACGTACCAGGCGCCCGCATGGTCACGTTCGGTCACCTTGGCGACGGCAATTTGCACTACAACGTTCAAGCGCCGGAAGGCGTCGATGCGCGCGCGTTTCTCGCCCAATACCAAGCGCCACTCAATCGCATCGTCTATGACAGCGTGGCGCGCCATGGCGGCACGTTCAGCGCCGAACACGGCCTCGGGCAGCTCAAGGTCGACGAAGTGTCGCATTACAAATCGCCGATCGAAATCGCGCTCATGCAAACGATCAAGGCGGCGCTCGATCCGCTCGGCCTGATGAACCCCGGCAAAGTGTTACGCTAGGACCGCACAGGCGCAGCGCCCGAGCGAGGCATGCGGCGCGCGACGCTTGAAGCGCATCGGTACTATCGGTCCCATCGACCAAAGAGGCGTTCCGTGAAAATTCGCGTGTTGTCAGATCTGCATCTCGAGTGCGACGAGCCCGAGGTCATCCCCCACGCCGACGCCGATCTCGTCATTCTCGCCGGCGACATTCACAACCACGCCGAAGGCATTCGCTGGGCGGCCGAAACCTTCGGCGGCTCGACGCCTGTCGTCTACGTCCCAGGCAATCACGAATACTACGACGGCGAATTCGGCGCATTGGAGGTGGCCATGCGTGACGCGGCGGCCGGCGTCGATCATGTTCACTATCTCAACAACGCCGCGCTGATCGATCCAGACGGCCATTGGCGCGTGCTCGGCACGACGCTATGGACCGATTTCGAACTGTTTGGCGCAGAACCTGAAGCGCTGGCCGCCTCGATCGCCGCAGCCGAAAAAGTCATGCTCGATTTCCGCGGCCCGATCCAGGTGACGTGGCCGTCGAGCGCGACCGGGGCAGCGGGACAAGGTTCTCGCCTGTTTGCACCGGCCGATACGCTCGCGCTGCATCGCCATGCTCGAGAATGGCTGGGGCGAGAACTCGCCAAGCCGTTCGACGGCAAGACTATCGTCGTCACCCATCACGCACCGCTTCGCGAAAGCCTCGCCGAGCGCTTCGCGAACGATCTCGCCTCGGCGGGCTTTATCAGCCACCTGCCCGAACTCGTCGCGCCGCCCGTCGCGCTGTGGGTTCACGGGCATACCCATACGCCGTTCGATTACGTGGCGAAAGGAACGCGCGTGGTCTGCAACCCGCGCGGCTATGTCGATCGACGCCGCAACCGCTTCGAGAATCCACTGTTCGTCTGGGACAAAATCGTCGAACTGTGAAGGTGCGGGCCCCGCGCCCCACCCAGGCAGCGATCCCCACGCCTGCACGCGCAGCCAGCAGCGCTACGTGCGGCTACGAGAGTTCGCGCTCTTGCACCGCACGCAGCGGAATGCGCACTTCGATCATCGTGCCGCAGCCGGGCGAAGACGTGATGTTGAGCTCGCCTTCGACGAGATAGGCGCGCTCCCGTAGCCCCGCGAGACCGAACGAGCCCGGCTTGCGCGGCCGGGCCGTATCGAAGCCGACGCCGTCGTCGCCTACCGTCAAGACGACGCGGTCGTACTCTCGCATCACGCTGACGTATACGTTCGAGGCCCGCGCATGACGGGCGACATTCGTCAGCGACTCTTGCAAGATGCGGAAAGTCGCGGTTGCATACGGCTCATCGAGTTCAAGATCGGCAGGCTCCACAGTCAGTTCGCATGCAATGCCGCTGCGCTGAATGAATCCTTGCACGAGCCACTGCATCGCGGCGACCAGCCCGAGATCGTCGAGTACGAGTGGCCGCAAATCCGACGCGATACGCCGCGTCGAAGCCACCGCATCGTCAAGCAGCGTTCGCATCGAGGCCAGCTCGCGAGTGCTCGCGGCGCTATCGGGCGAATCGATCAGCAAGTCGTGCAATCGATCGGTTTCGATTCTTAGCGTAGCGAGGGTCTGCGCAAGCTCATCGTGCAGTTCGCGTGAAATCCGGCGCATCTCCTGTTCGCGCGCCGAACTGCCGATCGAGGCCACTTCGCGCAACTCGTGCTGAGACAGCACCAGCGCCGCCTCGGCGCGCTTGCGTTCGACGATCTCACGCAGCAGATCGCGATTGGATTCGGCGAGCGCGGCCGTGCGCGCCGCGACGCGCTCCTCGAGCAGCGCCTTGGCCTCGTTCAGCTGCGCCGTTCGGTGCTGGACGAGCCGATGTTCCGCACGCTCCCGATCGAGGGCTTGCACTACACGCGCGTAGAGTTTGATGTTGTCGAATGTCAGCGCGACGAGAACGAAGCTCGACGCGATCAAGCCGTAGATGCGCCCGGCGTAAAAGCCCAGGTCGAAGCGCGCATGGTTGAGAACGGCCGATAACGCGATGTCGAAAATCCAAGCGCAAACGACGACGATCATCCACAAATCGAGCACCGTGCGTCCGCGTCGCAAGAGCAACGAGGCGAGCGCTGCAAAATTGATGAACCAGACGATGGAAACAACCCATATGAGCGCCCCGCTCTCGTGCGAGCCCCGCATGATGACCGGCAGCCACGGGTGACCGATCGTCGCGATTGCCGTCATGACGCACGCCAGCAGCACGGCCGCCACCACGCAAAGCAACGCCGGCCGCCACGGCGCGGACGGTCGCACGCCCTCGCTGGGCGGCCGTGAGCGCGCATAGGCGATGACCGCAAGCGGAAATCCGCCATGCCACATCATATAGAGCCAGGCGGTGGTCTGCGGGCCGGCCCCGAGCAGCCCCGTCGGGGCAAACAATCCCGGAAACGACAGCGTATGCGCGATCGCCATGCAGGCGCTCAGCAGATAACCGCCCGCGAGCATCAACAGCGAGCGCGAAAAGAGGATGCTGAATTGGCCGATGAACAAGGCGGCAGTGAGCAGATCGCACACGGCGAGCGCCGATTGATAGATCGGCACGAACGCCCACACGGGCGCGAGCTGGGTTTTGGCGAACAGCGCCAAGCAGGCGAATAGGACAATCGAGGCGAGCACGGCGCAAAAAGCGAGCGCTCGCTCTCGCCGGTCGGGCCGCAGCGTCGAAATGAATACTCGTGCCTCGTCGGTCGATTCGGCCAAATTGCCCCCGTTTCGATGGCCTACCCGTTCTGTTTTTGCGATGACGTTTCATTATCGGACGCCATCACGCGCGAGGAAAGCGGGAAACTACGGGATTGTAGGCGCGCGAGTGCTCGGGTGCCGGGGCGACCCTGGCGCAGGAGCCATCGGTAGGCAACGTTACCGGAAAAGTGGGCGACGGCGCCGCCCGTGTAAGGAAAAGCGCGGCCGCACGGAAGCTTGACCCAAACTGCAACAGGAAAGACACCGCGGCGCCGTCGACAGTGAACATTGGGGTCGCACGATGTTTCGTCAATCATTTGTAAGGTCGTTGAACACTTCCTTTTGGAAAGGCGAATTTCTGTGCATTCGCAAGAAACGAGCGAGCGCATGCCGTTCCAACCATAGCCGACGCCCTGTTATTGTGAGTAGCCAGAAAGATTCACCATTGCACCCGTCGGTCAGCCCTTCTCGGGCGGATTTGTCTAGACAACCAGAGACTATCATATGCCGCGTTCCATCCATCTCCCCTTCTCGAATAGGTCGGTGCATTTCCACGCGAACCCAACTTCCGGCGGACCTTGGCAACGCGCTAAGGATCGACATCCCAGCAGCGCGTTTTTTGGGCGGGTGGAGATTCGGCAAAACCCAAGGCCTACGGTTTTGTTTCAGATCAATCGCAAAATCGAGCCACAGAGCAGAGTGGGCGGTCGCCCACTGGCCTATTTTCAAAACGGAGAATTGATTGATCCGACTATTGCACCGCCCACTCCCGTCCCAAGTCGCGTGCAGCCGCTTTCATTTCTCGCAACCATACGTCAAGGAATGGTCGCCGCACAGGACGAGGCAAGGTTTGATCACGGACAAGTCATTGTGCCCCCGCGCTCGCCTAAAGATCAGCAACTCAAGGCAGAGTGGGAGCGAAGACTCGATGAGCTGATCACAACAGCGCCGGAGGGGAGCAGGAAGCAAGAGCGGCTTGGAAACTTGAAGCGCGAAGCCGACGCTTCTCCTAATTTCCGTCTGTTTCTTCATAGAATCACCACCATCCCGACGAGTTGTCCTGCTGACGCCAAAGCAATGACATCCGAGCTGTTGAAGGGTGAGCCGGTTCCGATGCAGCCCACTGCGGCAAGGGCAGCAGCCAGGGCGATTTTCGACTCACGTGCCCCACAGACACCGAAGGAATTAAAAGAACAGTGGATATCTCTATTAACTGAATTAGACAAAAAGGTGGTTGGGACCGCCGAAAAATCTCCAGGCCAGCCACGCCCTCGCGTACAAGAAAAACACACGGCGATCGTGGAGCTAATCGACTCTGCAAAGAGGGTGGGCGATGTCGATCGCAAAACAGTCATTGCTGAAATCGCGAGAGGCAAGCAAGTACTGACAAAATTGAAACTCATCAAATCATCGAAGACCCTGCCTCCCGGCCAGGAGTTTCACAAGCGATGATTTTTCATCGAAACCTCCTACCTCATCCCAGGTCGAACGCGCAATAGCAGAATACCAGGGTGAAACGAAGGCTTTGCCTGCCAGCGTCGTGACGAGCGATTGGACCGGCTCAACCAGCAAGATGCCAACAAGTCAAATCAAGGACAATTGGATTGATCTGTTAAAAAAACGCACATTGAACTACAAGATTAACTGAAAGAAGAGAAGCTAAAAAAGCGGCCGACGTAGGCCTCAAGCGTTCAACGTAGGAATACTTCGAGGCTGCCTGCGCGATCCCTAGACCGGGCTGTCGTAGCAGCCGTGCGCAAAAACATCGCGGTTCGCACAAGACACTGCTTTCACTTGGAAGTGCGCCAGCCCAAAGCGATCGTCGCATGAAAACAAACGGCGCCGCCCTCGCCCACCGCTCGCACGGGTGGACGACGGCGACGCCGTTGTTTGTATATAGTGGTCGGAGCGATAGGATTCGAACCTACGACCCTCTGATCCCAAATCAGATGCGCTACCAGGCTGCGCTACGCTCCGAGCAATCCGTGATTCTAGCCCCGGTCGTAGCGCCAGGTCAATCGCCGCGCGATGATGCGGTCACCCGCATTCGGCTAGTGAGGCTCGAATTCGCACGTCAACCGTTTTGCATCCGATGACCGATGGCGCACATACGTGCGCCCAAGCTATAGGAGGCGACGTGATGGATTTGATTCTCTGGCGTCACGCGGAAGCCGAGGACACGGCCCCGAGCGACGCCGCGCGCCAGCTGACCACACGCGGACGCAAGCAGGCGCAGGCCGTCGCCAAATGGCTCAGGCCGCGCCTGAGCCACGACGCCGTGATTCTTGCGAGCCCCGCCGCACGCACCGTCCAAACCGTCGAAGCGCTGACGGATCAGTACCGCTCGGTCGATCTCATCGGCCCGGGCGCCACCTCCCAAGCCCTGCTCGATGCGGCGAAATGGCCCGAGGGCATCGCCTCGATGGTTGTGATCGTCGGCCATCAGCCGACGCTCGGCCTCGTCGCCTCCCAACTCGTCGCCGGTCAAAGCAGCGAATGGACGATCAAGAAGGGCTGCCTCTGGTGGCTCGCCAGTCGCGATCGTCACGCGTTGGGCCAGGCCATCGTGCGAGCCGTCGTTTCGCCGGATCTCGCGTAGCGTCCTTCCCGCAATCCGGCTCAAAGAATGAAACCCGCGTGTCCGTCGCGCGACATGTCATCGCTTCGACACGCATTTGCCATGCAAACGTCATCGCCCGTTACTACATTGGCGAAAACCCCGCATTCCTTTCATCGTCATTAGGAACCAGGACCCTCTATGCGAGATCTGCCGATGCCCACCCTGCCCTTCGCTTCGATCCCGCTCGATTCGCGCCGCCGTCTGCCGCGCGCGAAAGAAACCGTCACGCAGGAACATCGTCTGCAAGTGGCCTGGGCGCGCACCGACGAGGAGCTCCGCGAGGCGCAGCGCCTGCGCTATCGCGTGTTCGCCGAGGAGATGGGCGCCAGCGTGTCCGGCCCGGCCGGCCTCGACGTCGATGCATTCGACGCCTATTGCGATCATTTGCTCGTGCGCGACCTCGATACGCTGCAGGTGGTCGGCACCTACCGAGTGCTGCCGCCGCATCAAGCCGCCCGCATCGGCCGCTTGTACGCCGAAGGCGAATTCGATCTGTCGCGCCTTGCGCACCTGCGCGCCAAGATGGTGGAAGTGGGCCGTTCTTGCGTCCATGCCGACTATCGCAGCGGCTCGGTCATCATGTCGCTCTGGGGCGGCCTCGGCACCTACATGATGCAAAACGGCTACGAGACGATGCTCGGCTGCACGAGCGTGCCGATGCCCGACGGCGGACACTTCGCCGCCAATCTCTATGAGTCGCTGCGCGAGAGTTCGCTGACGAGCCCCGAGTACCGCGCATTCGCGCATACGCCGCTGCCGGTCGAGGAGCTGCGCACGGGCGTGCGCGTGGCGCCGCCGCCGCTCGTGAAGGGCTATCTGCGGTTGGGCGCCAAGATTTGCGGCGCACCGGCTTGGGATCCCGACTTCAACTGCGCCGATTTTCTGACGCTGTTCCATCTCGCCGATATCAACGCGCGTTACGCCAGGCACTTTCTCGCCTAAGGTAGCCACGAGCCCCATCGACGAAAACGAAACGGCCCGCGCTCTGCAACAAGCGTGGGCCGTTTCGTTGGCGACGAGCGCTTATTCGTCCGTGTAAATCACGCGATAGCGAATGCCGACCTTCTCCCACTCGGCCGCTTCCTGCGTCAGGCTGTAATCGGTCAGCGGATTGCCCGCGACCCAATCGTTGGGCAAGCGCACTTCATAGCCGCCGTTCGACTTGGCCACGCGAATGCCGGGCAGGCCCGCGTCGGCCCGCCGACGGCACAACAGCGCCGCGAGTCGCAAGCAGAACAGCAACGGCCATTCGACTTCGCGCGTTTGCGCGAGCTTGCCGAGCTTGCCCGCATGCCCGAGCACCAGCCCCGCTAGCCGCGCCTGATCGGTGCGAGAAAAACCCGGCATATCGGCGTTGCTTGCGATATACGCCGAATGCTTGTGATAGGCGCTATGCGAAATCGACAAGCCGATCTCATGCAACGCCGCGGCCCAGCCGAGAAACACGCGCCCTTCCTCCAAGCGCTCGCGATCGGCCTCGCCGAGTTGATCGAAGAAGCCGACCGCCAACTCGCCGATACGCTCGGCCTGCGCACGGTCGACGCCATATCGGCGCATAAAGCCTTCCACCGTCACGGCCCGCATGTCCTCATGCTGCGTGCGGCCGAGCAAGTCGTACAGGACGCCGAGACGCAACGCGCCGTCGGTGGTGTCGACATAGTCGATCCCAAGCTCTTCGAACACGGCCAACATGATCGACAAGCCGCCGGCCAGCACCGGCACGCGATCGGGCTTCAGCGCGACGAGCTTGAGCCGATTGACGTTTTCGGCCTTGATGAGCGCACGCTTGAGCCGCTCGAGGCCGCCGCGCGAGATTCCATGCGTGATGCCGGGATCGTTGAAGCCGTTGGCTTCGACGAGTTCGGCCAACGCGCGGGCCGTGCCCGACGAGCCGATCGCCTGGTCCCATCCCGCCTGCTTGTACTCGCGCGAGATGATCTGAATTTCACGCTTGGCCGCGAGCTCGGCTTGGCGCATCGTGTATTCGTCGACGTTGCCGGCCGGAAAGAAGGCACGGCTGTGGCTCACGCATCCGATATACAAGCTCTCCATGACCAGCGGCGTGTAATGCTGGCCAATGATGAATTCAGTCGACCCGCCGCCGATATCGACGACCAGGCGCTTGCCCGAGATGGCCGGCACGGAATGGGCCGCCCCCGCGTAGATGAGCCGCGCCTCTTCCCGTCCGGCAATGACTTCGATCGGAAAGCCGAGCGCGCTTTGCGCTTCGCCCAGAAACTCGGGCGCGTTCTTCGCCACCCGCAACGTGTTGGTCGCCACCGCTCGGACGTGATCGGGATGGAAATCGCGCAGCCGCTCGCCGAATCGTTTCAGCGCATCCCACCCACGCACTTGCGATGCGCGATCGAGCATTTTGTCGCCCGACAGCCCCGCGGCGAGCCGAACCGGCTCGCGCAGCGCATCGACTTGATAGATCTGCGCGCCGGCGGGCGTTTCCTCCACTCGGCCGACGATGAGCCGAAAGCTGTTCGAGCCGAGATCGACCGATGCAAGAAGGTGCGGGGTAGTGGGCATTAGGAAAACGAGCTCCCGTGCGCGCAGGCGATCGGCCCGGTAAGGAGGTCCCGGGGCGGCGCCGCGCTGTTCGAAAAACGCCATTTTAAGCACATAGTATTTCGCCGCGGTGCATTGCATCAACGTGGCATCGCCTATGCAGCGTCCCAGCATAGGTGCTCGACGCCTTTACAACAAGCATTGGCCCCGGCTCTCGTCGCCGGTCCCTTTTGCCCCGAATGTCCGTAGAATGCCTAAAAAGTGACAGTATGACTTTTCATCGCAATGACACCGAACCATGAGAATGTCCGAGCGTCCGTTTTTTTCTTCATCCGACCCTTCTCATTTGCTGCCGATGTCCCTGCGCTATCCCCTGCTGAACCGTGAACTGGGCATCCTAGGCTTTAACGAGCGTGTGCTCTCTCAAGCCGCCGATCCCGCGATGCCGTTGCTCGAGCGCTTGCGCTTCATCTGCATTACGAGCAGCAATCTCGACGAGTTCTACGAAGTCCGCATGGCCGGACTGCAGGAACAGATGCGCGACAACCCGGGCACGCTCTCGCCCGACGGTATGTCGCTGCAGCATGTGTACGATCTCGTCGTCGAACGCGCGCATAAGCTCGTGCATCGGCAATACACGATGCTGCACGAAACCGTGCTGCCCGCGCTCGAGCAGGAAGGCATCTACTTTCACGGCGACGAGGCGTGGAGCGATGAGCAGACCGAATGGGCGCGCCGCTATTTCGTCGATGAACTCTTGCCCGTGCTGACGCCGATCGGGCTCGATCCGGCCCATCCGTTTCCGCGCGTGCTCAATAAGAGCTTGAATTTCGTCGTCGAACTCGAAGGCAAAGACGCCTTCGGCCGTCAAGCGGTCATGGGCATCGTGCAGGCGCCGCGCGCATTGCCGCGCCTGATCCGCATGCCGCAGGAGCTCTCGGGTTTCGCTTACGGCTTCGTCTTGCTGAGTTCGTTCATGCAGCGCTTCGTGCATGAGCTGTTTCCGACGCTCACGATCCGCAGCTGCAACCAATTTCGTATTACGCGCAACAGCGAACTGTTCGTCGATGAAGACGAAATCACGAACCTGCGCGTGGCGCTGCAGGGCGAACTGCCCGCACGCCACCTCGGCAATGCCGTGCGGCTGGAGGTATCGGCCGACACGCCGCCGCATATCGTGCGACGCCTGCTCGACGAAAGCGGCTTGAGCGAGAAAGATTGCTACCGGGTCGACGGCTCGGTCAACCTTGTGCGGCTCATGCAGTTGCCGGAGCTCGTCGATCGGCCGGATCTGAAGTTCGTGCCGCACGTGCCGGCGACACCGGCCAGCCTCGCCAGCGCCTCGAACCTATTCGACACGCTTGATCAAGGCGACGTCCTCCTCCATCATCCTTACGAGAGCTTTCAGCCCGTCCTCGAACTCCTGCTGCAGGCCGCGCAAGATCCGAACGTCGTCGCGATCAAGCAAACCATCTATCGCACCGGCACCGATTCGCCGTTAATGGATGCGCTCATGCAGGCGGCGCGCAACGGCAAGGAGGTGACCGTCGTCGTCGAACTGCTCGCGCGTTTCGACGAAGAAACCAACATCAACTGGGCGTCGCAACTCGAAGCGGTCGGCGCGCACGTCGTGTATGGCGTCGTCGGCCATAAGTGCCACGCGAAAATGATGCTGATCGTGCGCCGCACGACGAACAACGGCAAGTCGACGCTCAGACGTTACGCGCACTTGGGCACGGGCAACTACCACCCGCGCACGGCGCGCTTGTACACCGACTTCGGCCTGATGACGGCCGATCAGGCGCTGTGCGAGGATGTCCATCATGTGTTCCAACAACTGACGGGCATCGGCGGCGAGTTGAAGCTGCATCAGCTCTGGCAATCGCCTTTCACGCTGCACCCGAAGCTCGTCGATGCGATCCGCGCGGAAGCCGATAACGCGCGCGCGGGCAAGAAGGCGCGCATCGTCGCGAAGATGAATGCACTGCTCGAGCCGACCGTCATCGCCGAGCTTTATGAAGCGTCGCAAGCCGGCGTGAAGATCGATTTGATCGTGCGCGGCGTGTGTTCCCTGCAGCCGGGCGTCGAGGGGCTGTCGGAAAACATTTCGGTGCGCTCGGTCGTCGGACGCTTCCTCGAACATCACCGCATCTTCTATTTCTTTGCCGACGGGCAAGAGCGCGTCTACTTGTCGAGCGCCGATTGGATGGACCGCAATTTCTTCCGCCGCGTCGAAGTGGCGTTCCCGATCAACGATCGGCGCCTGAAACGGCGTGTCATCGCCGAAGGCCTATCGGCGCTGCTCGGCGACAATCAATCGGCCTGGGTCATGCAAAGCGACGGTCACTACCGGCGCAGCCGGCCCGGTAAGACATCGCGCAATGCGCAGGCCGGGTTGCTGCTGAAGTTTGGGTGCTGAGTGTGATGCGACCACTCGCCGCGCGTAAGCCGCCGGACGTTGAGCAGCCCCGCGTTTGTGGTGGCGCACGCCATCGCGCCATACGGCTATCCAGCGTTCATGCGCGGACGAAAGGATGACCTAGGAACGGCTAAGATGCATCGTTCGATGGCATCGGCGGAAGCTTCCTCATGATTTGCTCGAATCGCCGGATATTATCCAGATCAAGAAGATAGGGATCGCCAGTGTACGCATAGTAACTATCGTATGAATTGCTGAGATCGATAGGCCAAAATCTGTTCGTCTCCTTGTCATACATGACGTTACCCGAGTGCAGGTCCCCATGTATGATTTTCAGGTCGTTTAAATCGCAAATCATTTGCGCAAAGAGTAGCCTGCTGTTGTCCGGCAGATCGCCGGGCAACAACTGACTCAGCGGCCTGCCGGGCACCCTCAGCATGCGCATAAAGACCCTACCGTTTTTCTCAAAAACTTCGGAGCTGTGTTCGCCATAAAATCGGTTAAAAAGCTCCGACTCTTGCTCGGCCTCTTCGCGAGTCCAAGCTCCGCTCTTGACGACGAATCCGTTGTTATCAGGGTCCTCACGAACCTCGCCAGCCAAACCGGATCCCACCAGCGCGCCTTGGGACGCCTCATCAGGTATGCTCGACACCGGCAATGTTAGCCCGAGTCGTGATTTTCCACCCGGGAACCGGCTTCGGCCTCGATTACCGCCGACCGGACCGGCGATGGTCGCGTCGTGGGCGTAATGCTGCAATCCTGGCGCCAAGCTTTTCAGAGTCGTCGCTTGCGGCTCGGTCGTCGCTTGTGCCTCGTTCGTCACGTTCGTCTGATCACCGATGGACGGGGAATCAGGACGCGGAGTTTTCCTCTCCAACTGATTGGCAAACATGGCCGGTTCCTCAGGGTGTGGCGCGCGGTTACCGAATGACGTTCGCGCGCATGCGCCGCGATTGCACTTTTCAGTATAAGACGAATGATGCTTTGCATAGCCATCCGGCACGGCTCAGTGCAGTCTGGCAGTACAGCCAAGCCGGACAAAACCGACTATTTGAGTCGCACATATGAACGCGCCCAGCCGGTCGAGTAGTCGCACTTCAGTGCGAGCAAACGATCATCGCTCGATGTCGAACGCGGTGTGAGTTGCGGATTTAAGGTCCCGCGTCTTATGCATGGACGGACTGCCGTCGCGCGGTACGCTGCGCCGGAAAGCGCACGCTGAACGTGCTGCCCCTACCTTCCTCGCTCTTCACTTCGAGCGTCGCGTCGTGCCGTTGCAGCACGTGTTTGACGATGGCCAAGCCCAAACCGGTCCCGCCCGTATCGCGCGAGCGGCTGCGATCGACGCGATAGAAACGCTCGGTCAAGCGCGGGATATCGGCCGCCGGGATCCCGAATCCCGTGTCGGTGACCGCAAATACCGCTTCCTTGCCGTGCTGCGTCCAAGCAACGTCGATCGAACCGCCTTCCGGCGTATAGCGGATGGCGTTCGTCACGAGATTGCCGAGTGCGCTCACGATTTCCGTTTCCATGCCGCTGACGGTCAAGCCGTCGTCGGCCGAGAAGGAAATGCGATGGCGCCCACCGGAGAGCGTCGTGGCGTCCTCGCGCAGGTGAGCAAGGACCGCGCGCATGTCGATCGCCTGATCGCTCGGCGGCTTCGCGTCGCCCTCGAGTTTGGCCAACACCAACAAGTCGTCGACGATATTGCGCATGCGCGACGCCTGTTGATCCATGAGCTCCAAGTAACGCTCTCGGTCGGGCTGCGGCAACGGAATCTCGCGCATCGTCTCAAGAAAGCCCGACAGCACCGTGAGCGGCGTCTTCAATTCGTGCGAGACGTTCGCGACGAAGTCGCGCCGCATGGCATCGGTACGTTCAAGCTCGGTGATGTCCGCCGAGAGCACGAGCTTGCGGTTTTCCCCATAGGGGAACGCCTGCACCGACAGCACGTTCTGCCGCTTGTCTCCCATGCCGCGCATGACGAGCATCTCATCGTAGTGATGCGAGTTCAGATAGCGCACGAAATCGGGATGGCGCACGAGATGCGTGATGTGCTGGCGCAAATCGCGCTTGGCGTCGAGCCCGAAATGCTGCTCGGCGATCGCATTGCACCACTCGATCTGATCGTGATCGTCGAGCATCGCGACGCCGTTCGGCGAAGCTTGAATCGCTTGAATAAAGCGGGAATGCTGCTGCTCGACTTGGCGCACCTGCGCGTGCCAGCGCTTGGCGAGTTTATGCAGCCGGTAATAGATTTCGCCCCACACGCCGGGCGCGCTTGGCACCTCGCCATAGACGGGCGCATCGAGCAAGCGCCAGAGGCGTTCCGTGTGATAGGTCGAGAAGAGAATTTGCGCGAGCAGCGCGACGACGGCGACGATCAACGCCGTGCGCACGCTCAACACGGCTGCAATCGCCGCGCATACGAGCGCGAGCAAGAGCAGCGAGACGATCGAACGCGCCCAAATAGTATTCATGGCCTGACGGGTGGATCGGGTGAAAGGCACGCCGCGGTTTCCCCGCGCGGCGAGCCCTGCCGGCGCGTTAAGCGCTCTTGGCCAGACGATAGCCGCTGCCGCGTACCGTTTCGATCATAGCATCGCAGCCCGCCGGCTTGAGCGCGGCGCGCAAACGCTTGATATGGACATCGACCGTGCGCTCTTCCACAAACACGTGATCGCCCCACACTTGATCGAGCAATTGCGTGCGGCTATGCACGCGCTCCGGGTGCGTCATGAAGAAGTGCAGCAGCCTGAATTCGGTCGGGCCGAGATCGAGCTTGATCTCGCTGCCGGACCCATGCGCCGCCACGCGATGCGTGGCCGGATCGAGCTTAAGCCCGTTGATGGCGACGACATCCTCGGTCAATTGCGGCGCCCGGCGGCGCAGCACGGCCTTGATGCGCGCCATGAGCTCCTTCGGCGAAAACGGCTTCGTGACGTAATCGTCCGCGCCGATCTCGAGACCATGGACTTTGTCCTGCTCGTCGCCGCGCGCCGTCAGCATGATGATCGGAATGTGCTTCGTGCGTTCGTTGTTGCGCAGATCGCGTGCGAATGCGATGCCCGACTTGCCCGGCAGCATCCAATCGAGCAACACGAGATCGGGCAGCACGTCGCTGATCAAGGCCTGGGCCTGCTCCGCGTTGTAGGCGCGGATGGGGCAATGGCCCGCATGCTGCAGATTGACGGAAATCAGCTCGGAAATGGCGGGCTCATCTTCAATGATGAGAATGCTGCTCGGCATCGTCACCTACCTCATTCTTGATACGTTTGACGCGTTTAACTAAGGGCTTCACGTTCGAGGGCGTCGCGCGATTTATGGCGCACGTCGGTCCCCTTCACGATGTAGATGATGAACTCGGCGATATTTTTCGCATGATCGCCGATCCGCTCGATCGCCTTGGCGATGAAGAGGAATTCGAGCCCCGCCGAAATCGTGCGCGGGTCCTCCATCATGTACGTGACGAGCTTGCGCACGAATGCGCGGAATTCCTCGTCGATCGCCTTGTCGTCGCGCACGATCTGCGCGGCCGCCACCGTATCGAGCCGAGCGAACGCGTCGAGCGCGCGGCGCAAGATCGACACGGCCATCTCGCCCGACACCTTGATTTCCGCGATGTTCACCGTGCGCGAGGCGCCGTCTTCCATCAAACGTTTGACGCGTTTGGCGATTTTCTCGGCTTCATCGCCGGCGCGTTCGAGGTTCGTGATCGTCTTCGAGATCGCGAGCAACAGGCGCAGATCGCGCGCGGCCGGCTGGCGGCGGGCAATCACGTTGCTGCACTCTTCGTCGATGAGGACTTCCATCGTGTTGACGGTTTCCTCCGCCGTGATCACCTGATCGGCGATCTCGGCATCGAACTCGTTCAAAGCCTGCATCGCGCGCGTGATCTGCGCTTCGACGAGGCCGCCCATTTCCAATACCTTCGACGAGACGAGGTTGAGATCCGCGTCGAATTGACTCGACAGATGCTTGTCCGACATCGCTGTCTCCTTGTTCATCAGCCGAAGCGGCCGGTGATGTAATCCTCGGTTTCCTTGCGGACCGGCTTGATGAAGATCTTTTCCGTATCGCCGAACTCGATCAGTTCGCCCAGATACATGTAGCCCGTGTAATCCGAGCAACGCGCCGCCTGCTGCATATTGTGCGTGACGATAACGACCGTGTAATCGCTCTTTAGCTCGGCGATGAGCTCTTCCACGCGCCCCGTGGAGATCGGATCGAGCGCCGAGCACGGTTCGTCGAGCAGCAGCACTTCAGGGCGGATCGCAATGCCGCGGGCGATACACAAGCGCTGTTGCTGGCCGCCCGAGAGGCCGTAGCCGCTCTGGCCGAGCTTGTCCTTGACTTCGGACCACAGCGCCGCCTTCGTCAGCGCCCATTCGACGCGATCGTCCATTTCCGAGCGCGACAGCGATTCGAACATCTTCACGCCGAACGCGATGTTGTCGTAGATCGACATCGGGAACGGCGTCGGCTTTTGAAAGACCATGCCCACGCGCGCGCGCAGCAGCGAAATATCGCGCTTGGTCGTCAACAGGTTCTCGCCGTCCATCATGATTGCGCCTTCGGCGCGCTGCTCGGGATAGAGCGCGAACATCTTGTTGAACGTGCGCAGCAGCGTCGACTTGCCGCAGCCCGACGGGCCGATGAACGCCGTCACCTTCCCCTCGGGAATCGACAGGTTGATGTTCTTGAGCGCGTGATACTTGCCGTAGAAGAAGTTCAGATCCTTCACTTCGATCTTCGGCTTGACAGGCGCGAGCGACTGCCCGCCACTCGTCGGCTCGATACCGGCGGGCGCGGCGGGACGCTCGATTTGGGAAAGGTGACTCTCAGCCATATTCATAGGACGCTCCGTCGCTTATTTCTTGTCGAACATCGCACGGGCGAGGATGTTCAATCCGAGCACGCCGAGCGTAATCAGGAAGACACCGGCCCACGCGAGCGATTGCCATTGCGGGAACGGGCTCATTGCAAACTTGTAGATCGTCACGGGCAGATTCGCGAGCGGCTGGTTCATATCGAGCGAGAAAAACTGATTCGACAAGGCCGTGAACAACAGCGGGGCCGTCTCCCCTGCGATCCGCGCGATGGCGAGCAGCACGCCCGTCACCACACCGGCCATCGACGCCTTCAGCGTGATCGACAGCACCATTTTCCACTTCGGCACGCCCAACGCAAATGCGGCTTCGCGCAGGGCGTTGGGCACGAGCTTGAGCATGTTCTCGGTGGTGCGGATCACGATCGGAATCTGCAGCAGCGCGAGCGAAACGATGCCGGCCCAGCCCGAGAAGTGGCCCATCTTGGCCACGACCACCGCATAGACGAACAAACCCACGACGATCGACGGCGCCGACAACAGGATGTCGTTGATGAACCGCGTCGTCGAGGCGAGCCAACCCTTACCGCCGTACTCGGCCAAATAAACGCCTGCCAGCACCCCGATCGGCGTACCGACGGCCGTGGCGGCCCCGACGAGCATCAAGGTACCGACGATCGCATTGGCCAACCCGCCGCCATCGGTATTGGGCGGCGGCGTCGATTGCGTGAAGAGCGCCAGCGAGAGGCCGCCGACCCCAAGGCTCAACGTCGTATAAAGAATCCACACGAGCCAGAGCAGGCCGAACGCCATGGCGGCCAACGAGAGCGAAAGCGCAATCGCGTTGACGGTGCGGCGGCGGCGCTGCAGGCGATCGCGCGTGGCGGCCAGGATCTCGGGGCTGGCCGAGCCGGGAATGTGCGTCGAGCCGCCGGTCATTTCGCCCCCTCCGCCTTTTCAAGGCGCAACAGCATGAATTTCGAGATCGCCAGCACGATGAAGGTGATGACAAAAAGAATCAAACCAAGCTCCATCAACGCCGCGGTATGCAAGCCCGGGCCCGCTTCGGCGAATTCGTTGGCCAGCGCCGACGTGATGCTGTTGCCCGGCGAAAACAGCGAGACGTTGTCGAGCAAATTGGTGTTGCCGATCACGAACGTAACGGCCATGGTCTCGCCGAGCGCACGGCCGAGGCCCAGCATGACGCCACCGATCACACCGCTCTTCGTGAACGGCAGCACGATCTTCCACATGACTTCCCAAGTCGTGCAGCCGATGCCGTATGCCGATTCTTTGAGTAGCACGGGCGTGACTTCGAACACGTCGCGCATCACCGAGGCGATGTACGGGATGATCATGATGGCCAGGATTACCCCGGCGCAAAGAATGCCGATACCGATCGGCGGCCCCCTGAACAGCGCGCCGATGAACGGAATCGGCCCCAGCGCCGCGCCGATCGGTTGTTCGAAGTAGGTGGCGAAGATCGGCGAAAACACGAGCAGGCCCCACATGCCGTAGACGATCGACGGGATGGCGGCGAGCAATTCGATGGCGATGCCGAGCGGCCGGCGCAGCCAAACCGGCGAGAGCTCGGTCAAAAACAGCGCAATGCCGAAGCTGACGGGCACCGCAATGATCAATGCAATGATCGAGGTAGCGATCGTGCCGTACACAGGCACCAGCGCACCGTACATATCGCTGGGAGGATCCCAATCTGAGGTCCAAAGAAACCGCAAGCCGAACTTTTCGATCGTCGGCATCGAGGCGACGATCAGCGACACGATGATGCCGCCCAGCAGCAACAGCGTGACGATCGCGGCCAGGCGCGCGAGATTGCCGAAGATCCAATCGCCCAGAGGGCTCGGCGCGCGCTGCGCGTGTTCGGCTGGGGCGATCGACATGAGGCGAGTGTCGGACATGTGAACCTGTGTGCGATTGGCGCGCCCGGGATGGTCGCGGCCGATGACGCTGCTCGGCAAAGCGCTTCGCCTTGCCGAGCCTTTGCTTCCTACTGCTTATTGCTTACTGCTTAGTACTTAGTGCTCACTGCTGATTGCCGAAAACCGAGCATTACTCAGCGACAGACTTGCCCGACGCGTCCTTCACGTTCGCCTTCCACTGCTTTTCGATTTCAGCCGTCACCGAGCTCGGCAGCGGGATGTAATCGAGCGAGCTGACGGCATCGCTGCCGTTCTTGAAGCCCCAGCCGAAGAACTTCAGCGCTTCCGCACCTTCTGCCGGCTTGTCTTGCGTCTTATGCACCAGCACGAACGTCGCGCCGACGATCGGCCATGCGTTCTTGCCCGGCTCGTTCGTCAGGATCTGATAGAACGACTTGTTCCACTCGGCGCTGGCGGCAGCGGCTTTGAACGTATCGGTATCCGGCGTCACGACCGTGCCCGCTTCGTTCTTCAGCTTCGTGTAGACCATGTGGTTTTGCTTCACATAGGCCCATTCGACATAGCCGATCGCGCCCGGCAGACGCTGGATGAACGCGGCGACGCCGTCGTTACCCTTGCCGCCCGTACCGGTCGGCCAGCTGACCGTCGTGCCTTCGCCAACCTTCGATTTCCACTCCGGGCTGACCTTCGACAGGTAGTTCGTCCAAATGAACGACGTGCCCGAGCCATCGGCGCGGCGCACCACGGCGATCGCCGTATCCGGCAGCTTCACGCCCGGGTTCAGCTTGGCGATGGCCGGATCGTTCCACTTCGTGATCTTGTTCAGGTAGATATCGGCCAGCACTTCGCCCGACAGCGTCAGCTCACCGGCCTTGATCCCCGGAAGATTGATGGCCGGCACGACGCCGCCCACGACCGTCGGGAATTGGAACAAGCCTTGTTTGGTCAGCTCGTCATCCTTGAGCGGCATATCCGAACCGGCGAAATCGACCGTCTTCGCTTCGATCTGCTTGATCCCGCCCGAGGAACCGATGCCTTGGTAGTTGACCTTGCCGCCGCCCGATTTGGCATACGCGTCGGCCCACTTCGTGTAGAGCGGCGCCGCGAAGGTGCTGCCCGCGCCGGTGATGTCGGCGGCTTGTGCGGAAACGGCGAAAAGCACGCCGGCGAGGCCAGCGAGCGCGGTCTGCATCAATTTCATGGAATTAACCCCTAGTGGTGTGGTCGTGAAAGCGCGACACCGCGAAGATTAGGTCGAAACTGTGACAGTAATATGACGCTCGATGAACCCAGCGTGACAGCCGACTTACAAAACGAAAGCTTGTCGATGCAATTCGCGCAAGTTATGAGGAATTAGGGGAAGATGAGGGCGGGAGCACCCCCCGGCGCCGGTCAGAAGCATAGGAGAAAAACGCCGCCGGAGTACGATTCGTTCGATCCGAGCGGCGCTTTTTTAGGCTGCGCTAAGCGGTCGCTTGCTCGACGACCTGCGCAATCTGTTGCGCATGACGGACAGCCGCCTCGCGCTCGCTCGCTTCCACCATCACCCGCAGAACGGGTTCGGTGCCCGACGCGCGGATCAGCACACGGCCGCTGCCGTCGAGCGAGCGTTCGGCGTCGGCCACGGCGCGCTTGATGGCATCGCTCTGCTTCCAATCGGCGCCCGGACGCATCCGCACGTTGATCAACTGCTGCGGGAACAGCGTGACACCTTCCAGCAGCTCGGCCAGCGTGCGGCCGCTGCGTTTGATGGCCGCCAGGACCAGCAACGCCGAGATGATGCCGTCTCCCGTCGAGTGGCGATCGAGCGACAAGATATGGCCCGAGCCTTCGGCGCCCAACTGCCAGCCATGCTCGCGCAGTTGTTCGAGGACATAGCGATCGCCCACCGCGGCGCGCACGAACTGCACGCCTTCACGGGCCAGCGCCACTTCGACCGCCATGTTCGTCATGAGCGTGCCGACGGCGCCGGGTACGTGGCCATCGGTGGCCATCCGATCTTTCACGAGTACGTATAGCAATTCGTCCCCGTTGTAGAGCCGGCCTGATGCGTCGACGACTTGCAGCCGATCGGCGTCGCCGTCGAGCGCAATGCCCAGATCGGCCCGATTCGCGCGGACCGCTCGAATCAGCGCATCGGGCGCCGTCGCCCCCACGCCGTCGTTGATGTTGAAACCGTTGGGCGCAACGCCGATCGGCACGACATCGGCGCCTAGTTCGTGGAACACGTGCGGTGCGATGTCGTACGCCGCCCCGTGCGCGCAATCGACGACGAGCTTGAGCCCATGCAGATCGAACGTCGCCGGGAACGTGCTTTTGCAAAACTCGATGTAGCGGCCGGCTGCGTCGTCGAGCCGTCGGGCCTTGCCCAATTGCTCCGAACTCGCGCAGACGAGCGGCGCATCGAGTTGCTCCTCGATCCGCAACTCCACTTCATCGGGCAGCTTATTGCCGTCGGCGCTGAAGAACTTGATGCCGTTGTCGTAGTACGGATTGTGCGAGGCGCTGATGACGACGCCCGCCGCGAGCCGCAGCGCGCGCGTCAGATAGGCCACGCCTGGTGTGGGCATCGGCCCGGCCAGCATCACGTCCACACCGGCCGCCGAGAAGCCCGATTCGAGCGCCGCTTCGAGCATGTAACCCGACACGCGCGTGTCTTTGCCGATCAGCACCGTCGGACGCGAGCCCGCCTTCGTCCATCGGTCGGCCTGCGCCAGCACCTTGCCGGCCGCATAGCCAAGCCGCAACACGAAATCGGGGGTGATCGGCGCCTCGCCTACCTTGCCCCGAACGCCGTCTGTGCCGAAATAACGCCGTGCCATCGTTTTATCCTTTTACTCTCGAATGATTGATTGAATTGTTGTTCGTCGCAGGGGGCGAACCGTGCGCTTAGGCCCCGTGTGCGCGCTGCGCCTCGCGCACGGCGGCCCAGACCTTGAGCGCGTCGACGGTCTGCGCCACGT
>Ga0157369_10002241_pt1 | contig 23253 bp, 20 predicted proteins | sample C25metaG_FD_113461 | JGI IMG/M metagenome (GOLD analysis project Ga0157369, IMG submission 113461) | Corn rhizosphere microbial communities from Kellogg Biological Station, Michigan, USA - C2-5 metaG | ecosystem: Host-associated > Plants > Roots > Rhizosphere > Soil | place: USA: Michigan... | reverse complement strand
TTCCGTCACCACGCACGCAATCGACTGCCCATCGACGTGCTCGTCGTCGACGAAGCGTCGATGCTCGACCTTGCGCTCGCGACGCGGCTCTTCGAGGCGGTGCCCGACACTGCGCGCGTCATCCTGCTCGGCGACAAGGACCAGCTCGCGGCGGTCGAAGCCGGCGCGGTCTTCTCGGAGATATGCGGAGATCCGACATTGAGCGTGAAGATGCGCGAGCGACTCGCCGACGTGACGGGCATACCTGCCGGTCGCATCGTGCCGTCTTCGCCTGCAGAAGCGACGCCGCTGCGCGACACCGTCGTCTGGTTCAGCGAGAACTTCCGCTTCACCGCCGATTCGGGTATCGCCCGGCTCGCGCGGGAAATCAATGCGGGCAATGCGCAGGGCGCGCTTACGCTGCTGCGCTCGAAGACGGACGCGTCGGTGGCATGGCTCGGCGACGAAGGACGTTCGCCGGCATCGGAAGCGATCGCGTGCGCGCAGGACGGCTATGCGGGCTATCTCGCAGCGCTCGAGGCGAATCGAAGCGAGCCGCGTTCGATCTTCGAGGCGTTTGCGCGCTTCCGCGTGCTTTGCGCCGAGCGCCACGGTCCGCGCGGCGTGACCGGAATGAACGACGCATTGAGCCGGTGGTTTCGCGAATCGCTCGACCATCCACGGGATCCGGGGCTGCGCTCGCCATGGTATCCGGGGCGGCCGATCATGGTGCTTCGTAACGACTACGTGCTGCGCCTCTACAACGGCGATATCGGTATCGTGCTGCCGGAGGGTGACGAGCGCCTCATGGTGTTCTTTCCCGATGCGGACGGTGCCTTTCGCGCGATCGCACCTGCCCGTCTGCCCGAACACGAAACCGCCTTCGCGACAACGGTGCACAAGTCACAGGGATCCGAGTTCGACCAGGTGCTGCTGATGCTGCCCACGGGTACGTCGCGAGTGGTGACGCACGAGCTGATGTATACGGGCGTCACCCGAGCGCGAACGCGCGTGACGATTGCGGCGGACGCCGAGGCGCTGACGCATGGGATCGACAGGCGAGTGCGGAGGGATTCGGGGTTGATCGCACGGCTCGGAGGTCGCGTCAACCGCTGATCAACGAAACGCAAGCAGAGCCGATCTCACGATCGACACCCGGCTTACCTTGGTTAGCGCTCAACGCGACGAGTGCCCGGATTCGACCGCTAGCAGTCGTCCATTCACCCTCAAAGCGGTCCTTCCACTAAAGGAGGCGGGCGACTCAGTTGCAAACCGCGCCGGCTGGTGCGGCAAACAGGAACCGCGTGATTGACTTGTTCTGAGAGACGGCGCGTAATCCAGCAGCACCCGTAGTCGTGTACGGTACGCTCGCGTGATTGTCCTCGCTGAAAAGTTAGCGTCACAGTGCCAACGGGCTGCATGGAGGATCGGATCACTACCTCGCGCTTGCGGGTGGCGTCGCGCTTTGCAGCAGACGCAGCACGTCCGTCTGTCGCGACGTACCGGTCTTGGAGAAGATATTCTGCAGGTGGGTTCGCACCGTCGGCTCGCTGATGCCGAGCATGTCGGCCGCTTCCTTGCCGCGCAAGCCTTGGGCCAATAAAAGCAGCACGCGTAGTTCGCCGCCCGTGAGTCGATAGAGCTTGGCAAAGGCCTCGCCCGGCATCATTGGCACGCGGGCAGGCTCCTGCACGAAGACGGCGACCGACGCCGCGAACGGCGCCATGATGCTTTGCCGGCTTCCTCGATCGAGCCGCAATAATGTCGCGACATAACCGTCGCCTTGCGGGTCCGGAATTGACAGCGAATGCCCGCCCGACTCGCCGTCAAGTGTCTCGCTGGCTGTCTCGTCGGTGGCTCGTGCGAGCGCTTGACGTGCCTGGAGATCGCTTGCCAAAAGCCGATTGTTCACGATGCGAAGCGCATTGCCAGTCTTGATCTGCTGCGCTGCAGCGGCATTCATGTATACGACGCGACCATCGCGCGCGACCAGATAAACACCGGCGACGAGGGCATCGAGCGTCGCTTCGAGCATCTGCGAATTCAGCGTTCTGATGTCGAGCGCGTCGGAAATAGCCAGGGTGCGGCAGATATGCGGCGACAACAGCTTGAAGATACAGATCTCGCGCTGTGCATAGCTTGGCGCCGGTCGAGTCCGGGTTCCGTGCACGGAGGCTACCCGACCACTGGTCCTCAGCGCGTTGATGCCAATGTAGTCGAGGACCCCATAGGGTTTCATTACATCACGATAGAAACGGCTCTCGAACCACTTGTCGTCTTCCGGACATATGGTGGCAAGGGTAAGGACATCGCCGACTTCGTGCATGATGCTGGCAGTTGCAAAAGGGCTCTGCTGATAGTGCTTTTGAACAAGCTGCGAAAATTCCTTCGTGTAACCGATCTCAAACAGGTGAACGTCTTCGACATTCCTTAGGTCGTGGACGCACATGCCGCCCGCCCCGCTCTCGCACAGGTCGCCAATTCGTCGAATGGCATCGCGCCAGCTCTGTGGATCGAGCGCGCAATCGTAGATTGCTCCGATCGTATCGGACAGCGCTTGGGCGGAGACTCCATTGAGCCCGTTCATAAACCCCCCATTCATCTGAACGGCTCACGCCGTCTTTTTGTTCATCCTAGCGGGGCCGCGACCCACGCGCAACGGCGGTCTCATTGGTTCCGATGATGCGCCATCCCGCGGCCTCCCTACACTGGTCAAGCGGGGACTAGACCCTCGCTCAACCTTTTGGGGGGTTGCTATGAACGCTTCATACCGCTCACCGCTTGGCGCACATGTCCGAGACCGTCCGCGCTTGACCATGCTCGCGTCGCGTATCCGACCGAGCCGATGCTGGCTGGCAAGCCTTCTGTTCGTTTCCGCCCTCTCGGTTGCCGCACCGTTCGCTTACGTTGCGGGCGGAAGGGACGTCTCGGTCATCGATACGGCGAGCAACACCATCATTGCGACCGTGCCGCAGGCCGGCTGGGGTCCGATCGCGGCGAATCCCGCTGGGGCCCTGACTTATGTCGCGAGCAGCTCCGGCAGCCTATTTATCATCGATACGGCGAACAACGCGGTCATTGGGAAGGTGCCGCTCGAGAACCCTGCTATTCCGTACGGCATCGCTATCCACCCGGACGGCACGCGCGCATATGTCTCGTTCTACCAATGGGACATCGGAGACAACAGCGTGTCCGTCATAGACCTGACCACGAAGACGGTCGCTGCCACCGTTCCGTTGGGATTCAGCCCCGGAGGAATCGAGGTGAACCGTGCAGGGACGCGGCTCTATGTCGCGGACTACGATGGCAATGCGATTGTAGTCATCGATGCCGTCACATACAGTGTTCTGGCCAGAATCGCGAGCCCTGCCGGCGCAGATAAAGTCGCGATGAACGCCGCGGGCACGCGCCTTTACGTCACCGGCAACAATGGCCTTTCGATCATCGATACGGCGACCAATGCCGTCGTCGCGACCGCCGGCGTTGGCGGGAGCGCGAGCGCAGTCGCCGTCAACCATGCCGGTACACGCTTCTACGTTTCAACCTACCTGGGCGGGACGTACCCCAACAACGATCTGTACAGCCTCGTCATCGTCGATGCGGCAACACTCGACGTCATCGCAAACGTGCCTGTCGGTAGCCTCCCCACTGCCGTCGCCATAGACCCGACCGACACACGCGTCTATGTCACGAACTACTATTCCAATAATCTTTCCGTCGTCGACACTGCAACGAACACGGTCGTCGCGACCATCCCGGTTTCAGCGCCGCTCGGCGTCGTGGTCATCGCAGGCCCGGCCGCGTTCGACCTCAATCGGCGCGGTCTTACCGGTTCGTGGTACCAGCCGGCGACCAACGGCCAGGGGGTGGAGCTCGAAGTCTACGAAGATATGGTCGCTTCCGGGGCCGGCTACCTGCAGGGAGCTTGGTTCACTTACGACTACAAAGCTGCCGGTGGCGCGGCAAGCCAACGCTGGTACACCTTTGGGGGCAGCGTGCGGACCGGGCAATCGAGCGCGACCGTCCCGCTCTACCAGAACGTAGGCGGCAGCTTCAACGCCTTGCCGGCGAGTTCCGCGGTGCAAGTGGGGAGCGCCGTGCTTACCGCCGCCGACTGCACCCACATCACGATGGCTTACACGTTCACCGACGGCAGTGCGCGCTCGGGCACGATTACGTTGGGACGCGTCACGCCGGCGACGTGCTCGAGTGGCAGTACGAGCGCGAGCAATGCCGACTTTGGCTACTCGGGCAACTGGTTCGACTCGACGACCTCGGGCCAGGGCCTCGTCCTGGACGTCAACTACGGAGACTCCGGACCGTTCATATCCTCTGCTTGGTACACCTATGCGCCGGACGGGGAAGCGCTGGGCGAGGCGGGACAGCGCTGGTACACCGGTCTCGGCTTCTACGCGCCGGGCGCAGGCACGATGCCCATGGACTTGTACGAAACGACAGGCGGGTTGTTCGACAAGGCTGCGCCGGTACCGAGCAAGGTCTCGGTCGGGACGTCCACCCTGACCTTCACGAGCTGCAGCGCGGCGACGCTGTCGTTCAACTTCACCCGGGGAAGCAGTGCCGGAGCATCAGGGACGATCAATCTGTCGCGGGTAGGTCCGACGCCGGCCGGTTGCCGTCCCTGACCGACTGATCGAGTTCCGGACTGGGTCGATGACAAGCGCTTAGTCGCCTGTGTTTGAAACAAGCCATTATTCCTTGAGTGGGATCGCGGGTGGTAAGCCACACGGGATCAATGGTCGTCGCCACTTGAGCCAGGCTGCAATCCGCGTCAGGGGACGTCAACGCGACCCGACTCGCCGTCGCGTTTCAGGCTGGCTGTCTCGTCGGTGGCTCGCGCGAGCGCTTGACGCGCCTGGATGTCCGCTATCGAGCACGACGGCCTACGTCGGGGTTGTGGGCGATCCCAGTCCCGCTGTACTTGGCATGGGTAGTTCCAATGTGGGTGTCCACAAGCTTGGATCGCGCTGGAGTATCGTACTGCGCGCAGATCATTGCCTTGTCGCCATAGCCAGCCCACATGTTCAAGGCCATATTTTTCGACTTCGATGGTGTGCTCACACTGGACCGGACAGGTTCGCTAACGACAACTCGCCACATCAGCAAGGTGACGGGTGTCGATCCTGAGCGAGTTGAAGCGGCGTTCGCATACTTCAACGATGACCTGACGCGCGGCAGGTGCACCCACGCCGTGATCTGGGCGGATATCTGTCGGGCTCTTCGCGCCGATGTCGACATCTCAGTGCTTGAGGAAGCGTTTGCCAGCACTCCCTTGAACGATGAGATGTTTGCATTGGCAAGGCGCCTTGGACCCGACTACGTCGTGGGAGTGATCACGGACAACAAGCAGGATAGGATGGACTGCATCGAAAGGCTGCACCGGCTCTCCTCATGTTTCGATCCCATCGTGGTATCTGCGGCGGTGGGTTCGACCAAAGCCAATCGCGGCATCTTCGAGCACACGCTTTCTTTAGCCGGCGTCGAGCCGACCGAATGCATCTTCATTGACAACTCCGTACGGAACCTCGTGGTACCCCGCGAGATGGGAATGGTCGGCATCCACTTCGATGATGTCGAGAACGATGTCGCGGAACTGATCGGCACATTGACAGAACGCGGCGTCGTCCTCGACGATACGACTTGAACGACGGCTTCGCGCCTACGTGCCCGAAGCCCGCTTCTGAACGGGAAGCGCCCTGTCACGCGGCGCTGCCGGCCAGTCCGGCATCAGACTTCATTCTGTTCTGCGATCTCGAGAGCGTCGTCAACCTCGATTCCAAGGGACCGCACCGTGCTTTCGAGCTTGGTGCGGCCAAGCAGCAGCTGCACGGCTCGCAGGTTCATATCCGCCAGTCATCGGCGCGGCACGTGTCTTGCCAGTACGGGCCTCGCGCACATACTTCTCGCCGCGCACAGTCCTCCCGGATCGGGTATCTGGTCACCAACCACCGATCGAACCGTCGAGAAGCAAGCGGGTTTGGCTCGCTTCGTCAAAATCCCTGCCGCCGACGGGAAAGGACACGAGCTGAATCTTTGGGTCGTCGGTGACGGCAACGGTTTTCAGGTTCTCCGCTTCACCGACGACTTCCTGAAGACGAAGCGCGGCAAGGCGATTCACGCCGAGGCTGCGGAGTAAGCGGCGTAAGTCAGCCCTCAGGCAGCTAGCAAGCCAGGCAGCGCAACGTGAGATCTTGGTAAGGCGAAGCTGCCGTCTCCTCGAAATGTGCTGGCTCTTCGATCGCGGTCGAAGAGCCATTTTTTTGTCTTCAGGCGCTTGCGCGGAGAACCCAGGTGCGTCATCCGCGTTGCTTTACTACTTGTAGAAGAAGTAGTCGGCTGTATAGTCGACGAACGCCTGATTACCGGCGTCGTCCAGCGAGCTGCAGCCCGTCGACGGTTGAAGACCTCCCTGGGTGCTGAACCGCTGGACCTGTTTGGTCTGCGTCAGCTTGTCGCCTCCGGTTGGGCCGGCCTCGAAGCCAACCACATCGAGCAGAAGCCAGGCAATCGCACTCTTGTCCACGGTCGCCGCTCCGCCCGGGTGCAGCTGGGCCCAGATGGTGCTCGTGTCCTTGTCCTGCCACGTTGCGCGAATCGCGCCATCGGCCACCACCGTTGCACTCGTGTTGGGATCCTTTGGGTTCGGGTTGGGGCTGAAGTAGTGGGTAATGATCTGCTTGCCATCGTCGTCGAACAGCGTGGCTTCCGGCGTGAAGAGCACGTACTTGACGCCGGCGCCATCTCTCGAGCAGACGTAGTTTTGCGTGCCGACGGCGTGACCCACGAGGAACGGCGTCAAACCTTCGGCCGCCTCGAGACCAGGTGCTGGAGCCGGCGGCACTACGATGCGGACGGGCGCGGCGTGGGCCGATTGCGACAGCGCAACCGCCAAAGCTACGGCGATCGCGGTGACGTGGGCGATCCGACGCGCGTTCTGACTATCTGCGGCATTGCATATGTTCATGCTGTATGTCCTTTCGCGCCGTGGGCGCGGCTAGTGGGCTGACATTCAATCTCCTTGATGCCGAGACTGCGAGTGCAGGGTAGCGGGCCTCTGCGTTGGCAGGACTTCAGCGTAGGGCCGTTATTGTTTCATTGGTATCGCGCGCCTCGGGGAACTCATCTGCTTGTTTCGACACCGACGTTCGATGAACGCGGTGAAGAACCCGTATCTCACCGAGACCGTGGAGTGGGCCCTCGGAATGACAAAAACAGATTTCCACCGATTGCGATTGCCCTGAATGTCGGTGGCGAGCGCAACTTGCACAGGTGGGCGTCCGGACGGACGGAGCTGTTCTATCCGCGGCAGTGGCGCTCCACGAGCCTCGAACAGTTCATGTAGATACTCGATTCCTACATCCGCTGGTACAACGAAAAGCGGATCAAGATCTCCCTTGGCTCGCTCAGCCCCCTCGAATACCGTGAGAGCCTCGGAATTGCAGCGTAACCAGTCCACAACGTTTCCGCCGCACCACCAACTGCGCAGTTTCCGCCCGGCGTTGACATCGAAGCGACCTGAAGCGGACTTGGCGTTCTGTACGCGTATAGTCGATCACGGCACTTGACGCCGACAAGCTTCATGCGACCTGAAACTAAGTATGCCCGCAACGGCGATGTGAACATCGCCTACCAAGTGACGGGCCGCGGCCCGATCGATGTCGTCTGGGCACCCGGAACCACCACGCACCTGAACGATTCCTGGGATTGGCCTCGTGAAGCAGAGTTTATCGACAAGGTCAGCAAATTCTGCCGTCTAATCCGTTTCGACAAGCGCGGAACCGGGCTATCCGACAGACCTACGAACGCGGCGACGCTCGAAGAGCGTACGCACGACATCAGGGCAGTGATGGACTCGGCACGTAGCGCGCGATATGGCCGCATACATTCGCGAGGCGCGTTTCATTGAGTTCTCTGGCGAATATCACTTGCCATGGGAGAACGATTCGGATCGGATTCGCGCCGAAATTGCAGCGTTCGTAACTGGCACGCATGGGATGCTGGCGACGAATCGTTTCCTTACGACCGTCCAATTCCTCGACATTGTCGGTTCGACAGAACGTGCCGCGCAGCTGGGAGATACCGCCTGGTTAGGCTTGCTGAAAATGCTATGACGCCTCGCGCCAGGAGTTCGTGAGATTTCGCGGACGCGAGGTAAATTCGGCAGGCGATGGTTTACTAGCAACCTTCGACGGTCCAGCACGTGCGATTCGTTGCGCCTTGCCGATCGGCGAAAAGATCGCGCCTCAGGGCATTGAGGTCCGTGCGGGCGTACATACGGGCGAGTCTGAATTGATCGACAAGAACGTGGGCGGCATCGCTGTGCATGTTGGCTCTAGGGTCATGGCGCATGCCGGTGCCAATGAGGTGCTTGTGTCCAGCACTGTAAAGGACCTGGTCGCCGGTTCAGGACTAAGGTTTGAATCGCGAGGTGTTCATGTACTGAAGGGAGTGCCGGGGAAATGGCGCCTCTATGCCGTCAAGCGCGCAGCTCCCTGATCTCTGCGCTTATGCTGTGAGGCAGGACATAGTATGTCCATTCCTGGCCGGTCAGCGACCTTCGACTCCCCGAATTCAACGGCCGGCCAACATTGCCTTGAGAATCTGGAGCTCCAACGCCACGGAGGTCGCGGCGTCTGCAACAAAGACATGCCCGTCCTCAATCGTGAACTGCAGCCGCATGGACCGGTTGGCGAGTTGCGCTAGTGCCCGGCTCGCTTCGACCGGCACTGCGGTCACCGCAAGACGATCCTGGCGTTCCAGTTTTTCGCGTGCGTTCTGCCACCACAGATCGACGGCACGTCCGCCATACGCGAGCACGTAGACCTCACGTGCACGCCCGCAGGCCTTGCGCACTTCGCGTTCGTCCGGGAGCCCTACGTCGATCCACTGGTCGATAGCCCCTGTCAGGTCGCGTCGCCACACGTCCGGTTCATCCTCGGTGCTCAAGCCACGGCCGAAGGTCAGGGCGTCATCCGCGTGCAGCGCGAACGCGAGCAACCGGACCATCATGCGCTCGTCGGTTTCAGAAGGATGTCGCGCGATCATAACGACATGGTCGCGGTAGTAGCCGCGGCCGATGTCAGAAATGGAAAGGTCGGCTTTGAATATTGTCGACTTGAGTGCCATAACCGACAGTATGGAACGCTAATATTGCATGGAACCGCGGACCACGAACTCCCGTGGAGCAGTCGGCTGAGCATAAAAAGCTGCTCGCGCCCTACGTCAAGACAATCACGGCGGGTATCCGGAGCGGATCGGTCACGTGCCAGTCTGCTACCCGAATCGCAAATGGCGGCATCGTGCTATCGCGTTCATTCGGGAAAAGCAGTAGCAGTGTTGGCTAACCGTGGGTGCTCACCTTTGGACCTGCTCGTAAACGGTGCACGCCCGGACACCCGGTACGCCGACGAGGTGAATGCGCACGTTGTCTACGCTGAACGTCCGCTTCTGGCCTTCAGCGACTGTCGCAAAGCGCGCTCAGGCAATCAGAATCTGCATAGCGAACAAAGCAGGCATTGGGCGCGACGGCGTCAACTGGCCAGGTCGCGGGAGCTAAGGCAATTGCCGATCCATTCGTTGTTGCGCGTCACTCATCACGCCGCCGGCGGTGGCTGCCTTTCCACCTTCGGCAATGCCTCGTCCATGGCGGCCCATGGGGGCGCAGATGACGTCCAGATCGTCGCCGCCGGCGTAGCGAGATCCGGATCGTCGAAAGTGCCAACGCGCACGAAGATCAGATGCGACCGTGCCTGGGCTTCGCTGAAGAGCGGGGTCCCACACGACGGACAGAATCGTCGGTGCATCCGGTTCCCACTGTCGGCGACGCTTTGATAGTCGCTCGTCTTTCCGGTCACCGTGAAAGACTCGCTGCGGAAACAAGCATTGACCGTTCCGCTGCCGGCACCGAGATACTGACAGTCCCTGCACCAGCACACACGTGTCACGATCGGTGGCTGAGCGCTTTCCCAGTGAATTGCTCCGCAAAGGCATCGTCCTGTGATCAGCATGGCGCACTCCAGGCAACGAGGACAATTTCGATCGCCAATCCTACGTCAGCTAGTACAACGCAGCAAAGCCTTGCTCGCGTTCGACCGGATGCGAGTCGGCGCCCCGCCCCACGGCCCTTTCAATTTGCCAGGCTGCACCGTTGCGTTGCCACACCACCCACCGCTTTCGAGGAATTTGCTCGATGACGGCTTCCGGCCGTTCGGCGACTGTCGCAAAGCGACCCCAGGCAGTCTGACACGGCGCTCCGAAGCGGTCATAGAACCACAGGGAAGCGGCCGTATGCCTTCGAAGTTCAGCGCCTGCTGCATGGAGAGGTGGCTCCGGGAAATGAGAGACAAACCAATCTGCGCGAAAACTTGGAACGGACTGGCAGCGCGTGTATGATCCCCGGTCTTTCCGACGACGAAACCACCCATGTCCAAGTCCGTCAAGCTGTTCTACTTCGACTTTCACGGCGGGCGCGGGGAGACCGCACGCCTCGCACTGTCAATCGGCGATGTGCCGTTCGGCGACGAGCGTGTGAAGGGCGCCGAGTGGCCAACGCTCAAACCGTCGACGCCCTTCGGCGAGTTGCCGGTCCTGGAGGTAGACGGTCAGCGCATCTCGCAGTCGAACGCCATCAACCGCTACGTCGGGCAACTGACGGGCCTCTACCCCGATGACCCGTGGCAGGCCGCGCAATGCGACGAGGTCTGCTGTGCGGTCGAAGCACTCAACGACGCGCTCGGTCCGTCGTTCTCTCTCAAGGGCGACGAGCAGAGGCGCGAACGCGAGCGACTCCTCGCGGGTTCGATTCCGCGCTGCCTCAAGGGCCTGGACAGCTTACTCGCCCAGCGCGGCGGCGAGTGGTTCGCCTCGAGTAGGCTCACGATCGCTGACCTGAAGGTCATCGAGATCACCGGCATGCTGTCCAGCGGCCGGCTCGATCACATCCCCGCCGATATCGTCGAGCGCACCGCGCCGGCACTCGCGGCGCACCGGTCACGCGTCCTTGCCCATCCAGGCGTGCGTGCGTATTACGCGCGCTTCGGCCTCTGACGAACCGCGCGCGGGCGACTCGGTCCGTCTTCAGTTGCTCGACCGCCCGTCGCGGCTTGCGGAGGACGAACTCTTCGAGAATGGCGATCAATCCGTGCGTCCCCGCTGGCCCTCAGTTGGAAGTTTGTCGGAGATCTGTAGACGGTTTAGGGTCTGACGCGTGCCCTTCCGCTGCTGGTCGATGGCAGGTGCCGAGTCTGCGCCGCTGAACGTCAGGTGCGGATCGCGAAGCCACCGATTGCAACTCGACGATCAGAAATGCGCTGGAGACCTGCGAAACAGCGACAGGCAGCCAACTGGCGCAATCACCCGAACCGGCCAGTGAGAGACGCTTTCCGTTGAGCTTGCTGGTGACGCAGAAAGCTTCAATCGTTGTTTGAAGGTCTCAGCTCAACCAACTCCTGCAGCGCTCGCTTCAGGACCGAGTACGTCTGCGCGCCCAGGCGGCGGCTGTAGCCGAGTTCGATGTCCGCGAATAACTCAAAGCTCTGTTGCATCAGCGACCGCCCTCGCGGTGTGAACTGGACGAGTATCGCTCGGCCGTCCGACGGCACTTGCGATGACGATAGATAGCCGAGCGTGACGAGCTCACTCACGAGCTTGCTGGCCGCCTGCTTGCTGACATTACTTCGCTCAGCCAAATCGACGATGCTGGTGCCATTCAGGTCGATGTGCGCGAGACAGAATACCTGGCTATTCTTCAAATCCTTGAACCCAGCATCGCGCAAGGCGATCGCCACGTCTTGATTGATTACGCGTGACGCCCGCAGTAGTAGCTGGCGGAGGTTGCTTCGTCGCGTGCGGACGAGCTGATCGGCGTCGAAGGAATTCGATGTTGTGCGACGACTTCGGCGTTCAGACACCGTTGAAGGGCCCCATGGCTCCAAGTCGGACCGTTAGAATCTGAACGTCGGTTACGGCCACATGGGGCCCCTGCCGTGTACCTGCGGGTGTGCGCCAGAACGTGCCGGCGGGACACCGCGTGCCCCCGGTTTCAATCGTTCCCGAAAGGACATAGACAAACTCGTCCGCAGGATGAGTATGCGGCGGGATTACTGTGCCGGCCGTGAGGCGTGCGACATGAACCGATCCGTTGGGAACCGGCTCCGCCAATGGAAGCAATTCAACGCCGGGCAAAAATTCGATCTTTGACCATTGCGCCCGCGATGAATCGATGAATGTCTGGGTCCCGGCCACGGCACCTCCGTGAAGTGAATATAGTCAACTATGTTGACTATACCACGGCCCAAGTGCACCATGCGACCAGCTGCGTAAGGGGAGCCATCGTGACGTGATGTAGGTCCGCTTCTGGCCGTTCAGCGACTCTCGCGAAAGCGACCCACAGCCGTCATCGGTTCTTCCGAAAGCGAAGATCCACTTGAACATCGCAAACGCGATCTCGCGGCTCGGTTGCGGCTAGAGCGCGGAGCAGCGCAGATCCACTCGGCGCCCAGTGGGCCGGCGAGACGCGCGGGTACACTTTGCCCGTCGCGCGACCCGGCATCAGGCGAGTCGGGTCCATCTTTGTGCTGTCGTGTCTGATTACCCTGAGCGCAACTCAATCCGCTTTTGCCAAATTGCAAATCGAGCTCGTCGAAATCGAAAATCCACGGCAACCCGGAGCGCCGCTGGTGCGTGGGGGCGGCCAGTTGAGCGAAATCATGCAGGTCGCCGCCGAGAATTGGGAGCGCATCTTCAAACACGGAAGTGGCAATTGGAAGGTCACCATCGAGTACGGCTGGAGCAACCTTGCCGGGTTGTTTTTTGGGAAGGAATACTACGTCAGTGAACGTGGTAACAACCCTTCACGGATTGGACAGTCCTACATCCTGTTCAACCTCACCCCAATACTCGACGCGTCACGCGTCGGGTACTTCGCCGATCCGAGCCCATGGGACAACTCCGAGTACCTCGCATACACCGCGGACACGATCAACACGGGCTATGGGTGGCTCAACGGATCGAGCATATCCCGGGCGGAGAGTGACACTTCATTGGTGCAGCGGATGCGCTGGTCGTGGCACAAATCAGCTTGTTCGATCGACCGGATCTGTCGGAGCCGCCTCTCGATTCCAACGGCGACGGCCGGACGATTCCCACGCGTTCAGTGTCATCCAGCTCCACCTGCCCTTCCGCCAGCGCGGCGTCTATAGAGGGCGAGTGGTAAGCGCGAAATCTAGCCGCAGAGTTCAAAATCGCCGACGTCCAACTTTGGAGCTCACCGGCGCAAAGCCGTGTCTTGCCGCGAGTAGTCAGGCACCATTCATGTCCCGCGCCCTGCGGTACACAACCATTGCGACCTGCAATCGTCGCTCGCGCAGATTGCGTTCCATGGAGGTGGCCGTTTGCAACCTCATCCTGGTGACCTCAACCGAACGGCCGTGCGTGCCTTCCTCCTGCACCAAGGCTTGCTGCATGGCCTTCATGTTCACCAGATGATATTGCTGCCCCTCCGCGCTCGTGTCCCTGAATGCAGCTGGCCACAGCCCCATTCGTGCAAGCCGCGCTGAGCACTCGCCGAAAGTCTCCAACGACGACATCGCAGGATCAGTCGCCCACGCCAACGGAAAAAATGGCGGCCCGCCCTCTCCTGCGAATATTTCGTGAAGCGCCAATACCCCACCATCGTTGAGAACGCGGACGCACTCTTCGAACAGTCGTTCCTTTTCGGCGACTTGCATCGCGACGTGCTGCATGACGACAACGTCGAATGCGCCATCCGGAAACGGCAGTGCCAGCGCGCTACCCTGCTTGAACTGCACCCGGCCCTGCAGTCCGACCAATGCCGTCAACGCCACTGCCGTCTGACACACCGACTGGCTCAGTTCCAAACCCCAAAGCCTTGCGCCATGCTTGTACGCCATGCGCCGCGCGGGACCGCCAACACCTGCACCCACATCCAGGACGTGCTGCCCGGTTTGCAGCGCCGCCATCTCCGCCAGCGCGTCCGTTGCAGCAAGCCCTCCCATATGAAGCATGTCCAGCCCGTGGAGGTCGTCGGCAGTCGCTTGCTCGATGGCGATTCCTCTGGACCGCAGTGCCTGCCTGGCGCCATCCACCGTGAGAGACAAACGCGCCCAGTGGGCGGCGACCAGTTCGCCTTGTGGAGTCGAGCCGTCTACAGGTACTGGTTTTTCTCGGTCATCGTTTGTCATGCGAAGTGTCCTCCCGCAGCGCACGCCGCCTCTTTGCGCGGCCAACGTAATTTGTCAGGGCCGTTTCGCCGGATCCGGCCATCGACGAGTTGTCGTAAGTCGGGGTAGCGACCAGCATCCTAAGGTTGCCAAGCTGTCGAGTGCGCGGCCTGGAAGCAGCGGTACGGCTCTGAGGTTTCGCGTTCGCTGGAAGTCCAGTGCCGGCTTGGTACGCCAAATCGAGTGCGTTCCGTAGCCCAACGATCGAGACCAATTTGTCGACCCAGCCGCCCACAATACGTCCGTGCCGCAAAATGCCTCTCGCTGAGGGCGTGATCACGGGCGCACGCGAATGATCGTCTTCCCCGGGCGTCGCTCGGTGGGGTTGAAGGCGGCGATGGCATCGTCGAGGGTCGAGACGGTGCCGATGTTCGTCCGCAGTCGTCCGTCCCGTACCCGCTGGGCGATCTCGCTCAGTTGCGCACGATCGGACTCGACAACGAAGTCGACTGCCCGACCGTCGGCCGGCCGTGCCCCACTCGGGCCGACGATGGACACCAGCGTTCCTGCCGCTCGAACCAGGCGCGCGGACCGCTTCCCGATGTCGCCGCCGATGAGATCGAACACCAGATCGACGCCGCCGACGTCTTCCAAGGGATCGTTCTCAAGATCGACGAACTCCTGCGCGCCGAAGTCGAGCGCCTTCTGACGATCGGCGGCACGTCCGGTGCCGATGACGTAGGCGCCCGCCAAGCGTGCTAGTTGCGTCACCATCGACCCGACTGCGCCTGCCGCGCCATGCGCGATGACGCTCTGCCCTGTCCGAAGGCGGCCGTGCTCGAACAGCCCCTGCCACGCGGTTAGCCCCGAGATCGGCAGGCTCGCGCCCACCGTGAAGTCGACATCGCCCGCCAGCGGCGCGAGGTTGCGCGCCTCGACGGCGGCGTACTCGGCCAGGGTGCCGTCGCGATACCAATCCGTGAGGCCGAACACCCTCTGTCCGAGCGAAAGCCCCGTCGTGCCATAGCCGAGGGCGGTGACCACTCCGGCCAGTTCATGCCCGGGGATCGTCGGTGTTCGGTGACGGTCGAGGCGATCGGTCCAGGTCGAGGGCCAAGCCAACTCGTTCCCGACGAAGCCCGACGCATGAACCCGAACGACGACGTCGTTTATCGCTGCCTGCGGCTCGGGCCGCTCCACCAGCTTCATCCCGGCCGTTCCCGCGGTCCGGTCCATCACCACTATCGCCTTCATCGTTCCACCTCCTTTGAGTGGTATTTCGTCATCTTCCACCCATCAAGCAATTCAGGGGCGGGCGTCGATATGGCTTGATGCTAGAGGCGCTGCGCGCCCTCCATCGCGCCAAGGGCGCGGTCGAGTGCCCCAGAGGCAGATGTCCCGCCTTCCGCGCGATGTGCATGATCATGCAGTCGGAAAACTGAGGCGCTGTGCGTCGGCGATATCGTGCAAGCGCTGCCGCGACGACGTCGGAGTCGTGAAGCGTGAGATCGGCATGCTTCAGCAGCATTTGGACCGCTGTGGCGATTTTGTCCTTGCTCAGCTCGTACACCGTTGTCAGCACCCACATCGCTTCCACCAACACGAGGTGCGGGACCCATGCACCGGCAGCGACGAACTCCTCGGCCGCCGCCGTCCGCCTCTCGTCATCGCGGGTGATGAGCCGGACGAGTACGTCGGTGTCAATCGCGCGCATGCTTGCGCCGCACGTGACGCTTCATTCCGTCGTTCAACTCGGACAGCGAGGCAGCTTTGGGCGGCTTTGGAAAGAACGCCCGGTGGACATGCAGCGGCCCCGCGCGGCGAATTGGTCGTAAACCGACGCCGGCGCTTCAACAATCGAAACAAAACGGGCGGTGGCGAGAAGCATGTCCCATACATGGGTCGGATAGACTGACCGTGATGAGACTGACCGAATGCAGCACGGGGGCAACGCCAGCGAACACGCCTACCACCACGCTTTCGGCGAACAGTGCGCGATAAATGGAGCGCGACATGATCGGTGTATTCGTGACGTTTCGCTATGCAGACGATTTCGATGCGCAAGCTGTGCGGAAGGTGGCCGAAACGTCACGCGCAACGTTCGAGCGAATGCCTGGATTGCGTTCCAAGGCTTTCACGATCAATTCCCAAAAGCGCGAGGCCACGAACTTTTACGTTTGGGACTCGGAGGAAGCAGCCAAGGCCTTTTTCACCGATGCGCTTCTGGAGCGCATCACAGGTATCTATGGCGTACGTCCCAGCATCGAGTTCGCGCGAGTGGCGGCGCTCGTGGAGAACGCGCGGGCATGACGAAGCAGCTGCCGCCGTCCGCGGCATGGAAGACGGCACGGCCGTCCTCGTCGACAAACGGGGAATACGGCAGACGCGCAAAAGCGAGGCGCGGAAACGCCTCGCCTATTTGCAGAACGTCGCCACGATCGTTCCGGTGCCGCGATGTCCCGGCGAGGGCGAATAGCCCGCGTCGGTCTTGACTACGACGATGCGCTGCCACGCACCGCCGATGCTGCCCGGCTGCTGATTGCCCACCGAGTTGCCGACGATGACGCCCATGTAGCTCGGCACGCCGGCCGTCGGCGGTGCGCTGTTGCCAGTTTGTGTGATGAACGCCGAGCCGCAGACGTTCGCCGGGCTCGTGTTGGGCAGCGTCGTTACAGCGGCCGCGAAGCCCTTGAACGCATCCGGCGCAACGCCGCCGGAAAGCGAATTCCGAAGCGACCACTCGTCGCTCCACCAGGTCACGTGACTGTTCGGCGCCGCGGCGGCGGTGGTGTCGCCGACCACGAAGGCACCGCGGCTCGGAAATGCGAACACGATCACGTCGGCGCCATCGGTCGATGGCCTGTAGTAAGCGTCGCCGGCGAAGGAGGCGGTCAGCGCCTTGGGGCCGAGCGTCTGGCCGGACACGTTGGCGATCGAGCAGGTGGCAACGCCCGACGCGTCGATGATGCTGCTGCAGGACTGTGCGCCAAGCGTGAATGTGACCGTCTGTCCCGGCGGCGCGGGTACTGCCGAGCCGGCGTCGCCATCGTCGTCGTTCGCGCCGTCCTCGACCAGCGTGGCCGATAGCGTGGTGCTTCCGGATCCCGCCAGGATCACCGTCGGGCCCGTGAAGGTGATGGTGGTTTCTTCCCGAGTGATCGTGAAGCTCCGCGAGCTCGACGCGGGCGTATAGAACGAGTCGCCGGCAAACGAAGCGGTGACGGTCGAAGGACCAGGCGTCTGCGACACCTTGATGCTGCATGACGCCGACCCCGTGCCGTCGGTTGTCGCGAAGCAGACGTCGCTTGCGGCGGCGCCGATCTGGAACCTGATGATCTTTCCCGTCGCAGGCGCGTTGCCGTCGCCGGAGAAGACGAGCGTCGCCGACATGGCTGCAGAGTCGTGGTAGTCGGCCGTGGTCGCGCCCTTGAAGGAAAGCGTCGCCGCCAGGGGCAGCACCAGGATGTGCCGGGACTCTTCGTAGGTGATGTCGTGGTGGGGCTCGCTGATCCCCGAGTCGGGGATGGTGACCACGTCCTTGGCATCGCTGCCCTGGCCAACCCCCCCGGTGCGGAACTTGAGGCGCGACCAGTCCGGCGCGCTCCCTTTGAGCGTTCCCTTGGCCGTATCGCCATTGGCATCGAAGCCCGTGCCGGCCGTGTTCGTGCCGCCATCGCAGTCCAGGTCGAGCGGCTTCAAGTCCTTCTTGACGTAGGTCCGGGTGATGGTCAGCTTGCCGCCGGCATCCTTGCTTCCGCACGAGTTCGTGCTGCCGTACACGGACGGGTTGGCCCCGAGGTCGACGCCGCCGGCCTCGGTGAGCCTGGTTTCGTCCACGTCGGGCGTGGTGTCGCGCGAGTAGTCGAACACCTGGACGCCGTTGCGGAAGATGCCCGTGGTCTGATACGCATAGCTCATCACCGACGGATAGTTCGGCTTGCGGTTGACGCTGTCGTCGTCGCCTTCGCCCCCGCTGTGATCGAGGCCGAGCGTGTGACCGAACTCGTGCATGAACGAACCGGTCTGCTCGTTCTGGCTGCCGATCCCGCCCGTCCATCCGCCGAGCGTGACCATGAATCCCAACTTGTCGCTCGTCGTCAGGCCCGACGTGTTGTCGTCGACCGGCGGCGTCGGCCGCGTGTCCTGCGCGATCACCGCCGCGGCAATCGCATAGTGAAAGCTCGGCAGCCTGCCCGTGGGCACGAAGTTGCTCTTCAGCAGCGAATAGAAATTCGCGAGCTGGTAGCCGTCATCGCGATTGCCCGTCAACAGGTAGTTGCTCCACGCGACCTTCTGCGCCTTGGACAGCGTCCCCCACGGCGCGCCGCCCGGTGTGAGCGTGCTGGTCGGGCCGGCGTCGATGATCAGCGTGATCCCCGGTCGCGTCGCCCCGCGATAAACGACGGGGTCCTTGTCGAACGCGTCGATCGCGGCGTCGATGGCGGTTTGCCGGAGCTGCTGGTTGTGGCCCGCGTCTTCCATCCAGTCCAGCTGGACGAGAATGTTGGGCCGGTCCAGCGCGACGCCCATCTTCGGCAGATCGACGAACTGCGGCGGGTTCCCGCTTCCCGGGTCGATCGTGACACCGTTCTTCTTCCATGCGAGCGGGATTCCATCACACGGCGAGTCGCAACCGAATTTCGCGGTGCGGTCCTCGATCACCCCGGACTTCTCGAACGCGTAGCCCTCCGGCGCCGTTTCTTCGAACGTGTCCGATCCGAGCGCGGGGTTGTCGTAGTGCAGGCTAAGCTGCGTACCGTTCTCGAGCCAATACGAGACGTGGAACTCCGTTCCCGTCCCGATTCCGCACGACTCGGATGCCATGTCGACGGTCTGGTCGATCTCGATCTTCAACGGCGGCTCGACGCTCCAGCAGCCGCCGTCCAGCTTGCCATTGGCCCGTGTCAGGACCGAATCCGAGTTGTTCGTGAAGTGCACGCGGATGTCGCGAAACGCCGCATTTGCGGGCGTCGGAGCGATCAACGCGAGCGTGGTCGCGCAGAGCAGCGCGACCTTTGCCAGGAACGATGGGTTCAGCCGGGAATCAGCGAACGACGCAAACCCCCGACCCCGCGGTGCAGAAGCGCCTCGATCCATGCCGACCTCCCCTATCGACGGCGCGAGCATGCCACCGAAACGCGGCGACCGCAAATGGGCAGGGCGATGCCGGAACGGTGGTCGTCATGCACGCCCACATGTGGGCGCGAAATGTCGCTGCACAGCGTCCCGAGGCGGCTGGGATCGGCCCACCTCGCCGACGATCACCAGGGCCCCGTATTCCTCGCGGCGGTTCCATCGTTACACGTAGGCGACGAAGAGACTGTGGTCGTCGGAATGCCGCGGCCATGCCCGTTTTCATCCGGCGACGGGTCCGACAGATCCGGTCGGTTGAACGAACTGAGCTGCGCGAGCAGAAGCGCGTCGGCCGCACTGATGAACCGTCGCTCGCCGGGATTCGCATTCACGACCATCAGCGACCAATCTCCGGCAAGGTGCGGCCCCTGGGTTACGAACAGCGAGATACCGGCGAAGGGCCGTGGCGGCCTTACTTCGACGGGTCCCGAACCGGACCACTGGCTGCGAAGGCCGCTGTAATCCTCGTCCAGTCCCAAAGCATGTCCGATCTCGTGCATCGCGACCTGCAGCAGATCGATCCGGTCGATGGCGTCGCCGATTGGCGCGTTATAGATTCTTCCGGTATTGAACCATCCGTCGCCCACATTGACGGAATGCGCCGTGTAGTCCATGTACTCGAGGTTGTCCCGCGGCGTCGGATCGGCGAAGAAGCCCTTGATGCCGGCCGACAGCTTGAGGTTCGTGTTGAAGCGGATGCACGAGTGCGTCATACGCGATGGGTTTCCGCCCTCGTCGATCATGAGCTCCTGCGCGAAAAAGTTGGGATCGCTCAGCGCGGCCCAGCCAAACTCGACGGTGAGCTTCCAATTGCCGTTTCCGCTCTTGAACACGCGTTCCCAATTCTCCGCGGCCACCTGCATGATCTCGCGCAGCTCCCCGCCCCCCGCCACGTAGGAAGGCGGTGGCGCGTCGATGTAGACGAGGTCGATCTTCAGGCCGGCGAATGCGGGGCCCGCCGCACCGAGCGCCGTTACGCAAGCCAGTGCAATCGCGGCAGCCATTCGTTGAATTCTCACGTCTCCTCCCTTATTCATTATCGAACGCGAATCGCCCGAGTCATATCGACCGCCACTCGGGCGCATCGTGACAGATCAACGCAGCAGGGTGAACTTGCCTGCGAGCGTGCACGACGTCATGGGCGGCTGATCGATCGTTACGTTCGCGGCCAGGCGTCCGCTCACGGCCAGCGGACTGCTCGCGACCTCGCTCATCGCGAAGGTCCCGTTCATCCCGTTGCTGCAGCTCACCGTGCCGTCCACATGTCCGAGCACACCCTGCTGGGTCCAGGTGCCCGTCCAGGTACAGGTGTCCTGCCCGTCTTCCGTTTCCTGATACTGGAACCGGGTCCCCGATTGGCTGATCGTCCCTTGGCTGGTGGATGTCGTCGCACCGACGTTATCCGGGGGACAATTGAAAAGGAGGCTGCGCACGCCGAAGTAGTTGCCTGACAGGTCGTCGTTGACCAGCGTTTGCCGAACCACGGCCTTCGACACGCTCACGCCATCGATCGTGTACGTCAGCGTGCCGGACACGGCGTCACCCGGGCTGAACGACACGGTACCGGCTTTTCGATGCGTGACGCTCGACTCGTCGAACCGGCCGCCATAATACGGACCGGTGGTCATCGTCATATCGCCCGTGAAGATGGGCTCGCCTGAAGTGCTTTGGCCGGTCTTCGATAGCAGTCCCGTAACCCACATTGGATTCGAATCGACGCCGTGGATCAGGAACGTGATGAAGAGCGTCGATCCTTGTTGCGCGATGTTGACACCCCATCCCGATTCACTCGGGTCCCACCACAAATCGTTGTAGTTGATGGTGGCCGTCGTGGCCGGGGCGGCGGATGCGAAGAACATCGCAAACAGGCCGACGATCGGGCTGGCGTGTGTCGCTTTCATGTACGCTCCACGGCGCGTCCGTCATCTCGGCGAAGCGCCTGTCTGCCAACCGCACGAGGGCACGCATGGTTTCCGCGAGCGCGAAGTCTAGCAAGGAAGCGCACGTTCTCAAACCGGCCACGACGGGGACCACGATGACCATTACCATTACCGGCTTCGAACGCTCACTCGATCGCGGCAGTGGCTGGCCGATTCGTTCAGCTCATGGATCGTTGCGATCCGCCGGCACGTCGTTGAACCGTTGACGCAGCCGCAGGGTCCACGCCCGGCCACCTGGCCAGATGGATTGTCTACTTCAGTTGCTTGACGCGGGCCGCCTCCGCTATGCTGGCTACGCGCACGCGGAGGATGTATGCACGCATGGACTGTCGACGCAGACGACATCCGGGTAGCGGACGACTTCAACGACTCCCTGCTTCATCGCACCCCCGAAATCGATGGATTTCTTCGTTCCGACCGCGAAGACAAGTTCGTCATCATCGGCACGAAAGGATTCGGCAAGACCCTCCTGCTCAAAGCCAAGCGCATTCTTTACCAGCGCGAGGGACGGGCCGTCTGCCTCCCCATCGGCGCTCTCCTGGACAAGCCCATCGGCGACAAGATCTTCGGTCGGGAGCAACTGGCCTTCTTCGTCGTGTCACCGCTGCCATGGTCGAAGATCTGGCTCACCGCAATCTCGCTTGCCACACTGAAGCACCTGGGGGCGGTCGCCAACCTGCGGGTGGGGCCGGCCCTGAGCAGCCTGATCGACGACGAGCAACTCCAGAGCGTCATCGACCATTTCGTCCGCCTGCTCGATTTCACACCACGGGAACTGCAGCGGTGTGGCGCGGACACCGATGGTCACCTCGTGCCGCGCCTGCGCGCGGTCAGTGCCCCGGTGGCACTGTTCGTCGACGGCGTCGACGAATACTTCAACAAGCACGTCGAAGGACTCACGAGCCATCCAAGCATCACCGGCGAGCTCTCGCCGAATGTGTGGCACTTTGCGCAACTCGGCCTCGTCGAGGTCGCCTACCAGATTCGACGGATCAATCATCACGTCAAGGTTTTCGCCGCCGTGCGGAAGGAAGCTTATGCGCGCCTTGCGAAGACCACGGTGATGGCGCAGCAGTATCGCGGCAGCGCGATCGACATCGCTTATTCGTCCTCGAGCCTGCGCGAGATCTTCGTCAACAACGTCCGTCTCATGAAACGGGACATGATGGCGGATCCCGAGCGACTGCGCGCCGATGCGCTCGAGGCGTTCGCGGGTCGGACCGCGGTCACCGACATCTACACCCGCGAGCGGGAGGACGTCTTCGACTACATCTGCCGGCACACGCTGCTGCGACCACGCGACTTAATGTCCATCGGCGAGCGGCTGTCGACACTGCGGCCCGAAGAACGACGCGACGAGATTCGCTTCAAGGAAGCGATCCACCAGGCCGCCACTGAAATCGCTCACGAGTACCTCGCGGAGATCGCCCCGTTCATCGGCGACCTGGAAGTCGAGCGCTTCTTTCGTATCCTTCCCGGCAACGTCCTCACGCACGAAGAGGTCGAGCGAATCTTCCTGCAACACAGCATCGCCACGGGTGGCGAGGAGAAGCACATCTTCTGCGCGCTTTACCGGGCGGGTCTGCTGGGCTACGTGCGTCACGACCGAGTCCGCGGTGAGCGGGCCCAGCGCTTCCTGCGCCCCGGCGAAGCAACCCTGGAGCCGGTCGGGACGCTCCCTTCTGCAGCGTATTACCTCGTTCACCCGGTGTTGACCGACGTCATTGGAAAGGTGAATTCAGCATTCGTGGAGCGGATCGACCGCATCAACATCGTCGGCTACGGACGCCCATGGCGTGAAGCGCCGGGTCTCGCGGGCACCGCAATAGAATCGCACCGCCTTTGCGTGCTCAAGGGCGATGTGCATGGATTTGGCGGCTTGATGCATGCAAGGGCGGAAGTTCCGGTGCGACAGGCGCTCGAATACGCGGTCAAGCAGTGGGCGCGCAAAGCCGTCGTCGCGGAGACGGGCGCCGGCGATTCCGTGCTGATCGTTCACGAAG
>Ga0157369_10002240_pt1 | contig 23264 bp, 17 predicted proteins | sample C25metaG_FD_113461 | JGI IMG/M metagenome (GOLD analysis project Ga0157369, IMG submission 113461) | Corn rhizosphere microbial communities from Kellogg Biological Station, Michigan, USA - C2-5 metaG | ecosystem: Host-associated > Plants > Roots > Rhizosphere > Soil | place: USA: Michigan... | reverse complement strand
CCGATCTTGACGGAGGCGCGCCAGCGGGACGACGCGGTGACGAGCGCTGCCACGGCGACCCAGAACATGACCGGGATGAGCGCTCCGGCCTGCACCGACAGGCCGGTGATCCGAAGGATCTGCGCGAGGATCCAGTAGTGCGTCGGCGGATGCACGACCATCTCGCCCGGGTACGCATAGATCGGGTACGTCGTATGGCCGGTCTTCAGCGCCGTGTAGGCCGCATTGAAGAGGCCCATCGCGTCGAGGTCCGGCTCGTACTCGTGGAACCACAACGTGAACCAGGCCCCGAGCACGACGGCGACGGCCACCACCCACGGCAGCGCCGGTGCCGTGAGCCGAAGCCGATTGCGGATCATCGCCGGGCGAACCCGGTGACGTGGTAGCGAAAGGCGATCTCGAGAACGGCGACGGCCGCTTTGGCGAGATCCGTCAGCCGAAGCTTGGACAGTCCCTCGCCGCGACCCACGTACAGCGTGCTGATCTCGCGCACCTGCAGGCCGGCCCGGAGCCAGATCGCGAGGACCTCGGAGAGGTAGATGGGGCTCGTGTACCGGATCCGGGTTTGGGTGATCAGCTCGGCCGCGCGACGCGTGTAGAAGCGGTAGCCGTTGCTGTAGTCGCGAACGCTTCTGCTCAGGAAGATGTGCACGGCCCAGCTGCAGACGAGGCTCACGAGCTCGCGGCCGACCGGCCGGTTGATCACCTGGCTCCCGTCGACGAACTTCGAGGCGATGACCACGTCGACGCCCGGCTCGTCGAGCGTCCTGATCGCAGCCGGCAGCTCCTCGGGGCGATGTGAGAGGTCCCCGTCGATCTCGACGAACACGTCGCAATCGGTGTTCGCCAGCCCCCATTCGAGTGCTGCGTACAACGCTCCGCCGCGTTGCGAGCCGTGCTGCGTCTTCGTTCGCTCGATCACGGCGAGCGTCTCCGGCGTCTGCGCACGCCGCTGCGCGAGGTAGTCGCGTGTTCCATCGCGGCTGCCGTCGTCGACGACACAGACGATGTAGGGCGTCTCTCCGAGTGACGCGTCGATGCGATCGAGCAGCAACTCGATGTTCTCGATCTCGTTCAACACCGGCAAGGCGATGAAGACGCGGCGCGTCTGGCTCACGCCGGCTCCAACAGCGCGCACAGGAGGATCTCCTCGCGCACGGCGCGGTCCGGCAGCTGCAGGACGTCGAGCGCGACGCGAAGGGCGGCGCTGCCTGCGACCGCGTCATGCGCGAGCGGCCGAGCAAAGAGGGCGAGCGGCTTCAGCGCTGCCGCCGCAGCAAGGCGCGTCAGGCCGTCGCGTGTGAAGTACTGCACGTGCTCCGGTGGGAACAGCCGGTCGAGTGCACGCGACGCGTTCGCGCGAGGCACCTTCGCGAGACCGCGCCCGAGGGCGTACACGAGCGAGCGCCAGTTCGGAGTCTCGAGGTAGACGGCGCCGTCGGGCGCGAGGCGCTTCACGGCCTCCCGCAGAAGCGACCCCGGATCCGCGACATGCTCGAGCACGTCGATTGCCGTGATCAACGCGAAATCGGCGAACTCGGCGGGAGCTGCGGCGAGGTCGCCGTGGAACATCTCGATCCCGGCGGCGCGCGCCGCGGCGAGCGACCGATCGGCGACCTCGACGCCGAACGGGACGACGCCGGCGACTCGCGCCGCGGCCGCGGGGAACTCGCCGGTGTCGCAGCCGACGTCGAGCAGACGCCGGCCTGCGAGGTCGAGCGACGGCTTTGTCCGTCCCACGACCGACGCGACTCGGCGGAACCGGCGCTCCGCGGCGTCGACGCGGCCGCGCCGCGCCTCGAAATACCGCTTCTCGTGGTACGCCTCGGAGTCGTGGAGCGCCGCGACGTCGGCCGGCGTCGGGCGCGGCACCGCCGTGCGGGTGCCGCACGTCCCGCAGCGGGCGAGCGAGACGGCGCCGAAGCGCCTCGGAGGCCCGAGGAGGCCGTCGCAGGCCACGCAGCGGACGGCCGTCCGTTCCGGCACGGCTCGTGGCTGTTCCAGAGCCGCCGCCACTAGGTGCGCTGCGGGACCGCGGCCGCCGTGCTCTGCCCGAGCGCGACGTAGGTCGCGACGCCTTCGAGCTGCTCCGCGGTGAGGATGCGCCAGCAGTCGATGACGATGCGCGGCTCGCCGTCCCGCTCGAAGGTGCTCGGCGCGATGCCGGCGAAGTCCTGCCACGCGGTGGCGATCACCACGACGTCGGCCGAGCGGATCGCGTCCTCGGCACTCTCGGTGAAGACGGCGCTGCTCCCGTCGAGGGCGCGGCGCGCGCTCGGCATCGCCGCGGGGTCGAAGGCGACGACGTCGGTTCCACGGTCGAGCAGGGCGCGCACGAGGTGGAGCCCGGGAGACTCCTCGATCACGTCGGTGTTCGGCTTGTACGAGAGCCCGAGCACGGCGGCCGTTCCGCCCTGGGGCAGCCGCTCGACGACCATCTCGGCGAGCCGGTCGATGCCGTCGCGGTTTGCCCGATCCGTCGCCTCGGCGACGAACGCCGGTGCGCCGAGCGACCGCGCGAGCGACGCCAGCGCAAGGTTGTCGCGCGGGAAGCACGGGCCGCCGTAGCTGATGGCGCCGCGCAGGTACTTCGCTCCGATCCGGCTGTCGAGGCCGAGTGCCGAGGTGACGGCGTCGACGCTCGCCTCCGGCAGGCGCTCGCAGATGCGCGCGAGCATGTTCGCGAAGGCGATCTTCGTCGTCACGAACGTGTTCACCGAGATCTTTGCCAGCTCCGCGTTTGCGAAGTTGAGCCGCGCGACCGGCGGGTCGTTGAGGACGACGCGCCGGTAGATGTCCGCGAGCATCGAGCCGGCGCGCGGATCCGACTCCCCGATCAACAGGAAGTCTGGATTGAGGAAGTCGCGGATGACGCTCCCGAGCGCGATGAACTCGGGGCTGTAGCACAGCCCGAAGTCGACGCCGGCGCGCTTCCCGCTCGCCTCTTCGATCGTGTCGCGGACGGGACCGCCGGTCGAGCCCGGCATGACCGTGCTCGTGAGCACGACGAGGTGGTAGCGGTCGCTCTGGCGGAGCACCGCGCCGATCTGCTCCATCACCGGCAGCACGTACTGCAGGGAGAACCCGCCGTCCTCCTGGCTCGGCGTCGGGACGATGATGAAGATCGCGTCACTCTCGCGGACCGCGTGGGTGATGTCGGTGGTCGCGGTCAGGCACGACCGGCCCTCCGCGATCATCTCGGCGAGCTGCGGCTCGAACACCGGCGGCCGACCCTCGTTGATCGCGTCGACGTACGCCTGGTTGAGGTCGACGCCGATGGTCGTGAAGCCCCGGGCGGCGAAGCACGCCGCCATGGGCGAGCCGAGCTTGCCCAGGCCGATGACGGAGATTCTCAAGACGTGCCCTCCTCGGGTTCGTAGATCGCCGTCGCGCAAAGATGCCAGCCGAGCACGCGCTCGAGCCTGCGGAACAGCGGTTGCGGGATCCAGCGGAAGTACCAGCGCTTCACATAGCGGTACTCGAGGTACTCCGGGATGCTCCAGGGAAAGATGTGGTCGACGAACATGTCGGTGACGCGGAAGCCGTTTCTCGCGAGCATCGCCGTCAGCTCCGCGCGCGTATAGGCGTAGGTCACGGGTGAACCGAACTGCGCTTCGGAGCGCTCCGCGATCAACCGTTGAGTGCGCCGGAAGTCGCCCTTGCCGAACTTGAGGACCATCCAGAGCACCTTCCAGGAGCGGCGGTTGTAGACCATGACCTTCAGCACCGAGCCTCTCCGCATGAAGTGCGTCGCCTGCTCGAGCATCCGCTCCGGCCGCGGGGAATGGTGGATCACCCCGAACGAGTAGACGAGGTCGAACGTGTCGGCCGGCAGGAACCTCGTCAGCTCCTCGCCGTTGCCGTGGAAGAACGAGACACGGTCTTCGACCTCGAACACCTTCGCGCGCTGCTCCGCCACCTTGAGCGACTCGTCCGAGAGCTCTGCGACGGTGACCTCGGCCCCGTGGCGCGCGAAGTTGATCGTGTCGGTGCCGATCCCGCAGCCGATCTCCAGGACCTTCTTTCCGCGCCAGCGCTCGAAGTCGGCGAAACCGGGGATGTGCGGCTCGACGAAGTACTTGCGCGCCTCGACCTCGTCGAAGTACTCGCGGCTGCCGAGCGGTTGCGGCGAGTGGCGGATGTTGCACGGTTGCCGGTTCCAGTACTCCCGAACCGCCTCGACCGAGACCTTGGCGAAGTCCGTCTCGACCATCTAGACCATCTCCTCGACCCGCGCGAGCGGGTCGGTCTCCGGGAACGTCTCGCCGACGAAGCCCCAGTCCGGGCGGTTGAACTCGATCGGCCTGCCGGTGCGGTACATCTCGCGGATGTAGCCCATCAGCTGCTCGTCGCTCGTCTTCGGGATCGCGCGTTCCTCGAGGATCGTGTAGAGCGCCTCCGACCCTTCGACCTCCGGGCGGAAACCGCCGCCGTGCTCGATGTGGTAGGTCGGGAACGGAAGGTACTGCTCGTGCAAGCCGAGGTAGTGCCCGGAATAGAGCAGTAGCCCGTCGATGTGCATCGAGTACATCTCGAACTCGGCGTAGCCGCCGGTGCGCTCCCAGTCGTCGCGCGCGAGCAGCGTGAAGTCGCCGGACGCGTTCGTGTGGAGGCGGATGCGCGCCTGCTCGATCTCCCACATTTCGTGGAGGCTCCGGATCTTCCGGCGGACGAGCGCGGCGCAGGCGCCCGCCAAGCCGCCGACCGGACCGGAGGCGGGGGCAGGGCCGCCGCCCTCTGCCTGCGCACCGTCGTCGGCGGCCGCGCCGTCGCTGGTTGCCGCCTCGCTCGCTGCGAGCGCAGCGACCGGGCGGCGGAGGCGGCGACGCACCCGGTCGGGGACCTTGCGCGGATCGTTGAATCCGGCGATCAGCCAGTAGAAGAACGCGTAGATCCGCCAGCAGATGAAGCGCACGATCCGTGTGGTCGTCCAGACCCCGCGCACGACGCCGGTTCTCCGTGCGCGCGCAGCGAGGTCCGAGTTCCAGACGCGGCCGACGGGCCCGTCCGGCCGTGCCGAAGGCGTCGCGAGGCGCTGCAGCCCGAGCATGCGCCCGAGCCGGGATGCCGCGACCCGCCGGCCGCGCCGCGTGTTGCGCAGCCACGCTGAGGGCGTGTGCATCGGGTAGATGCCGAAGTACCGGCCGGTTCGGAGCTCGAGCGTGCCCTCGCGCCGGTTGATGCGGATCGCCGATTCGCGACAGAACCGCAGCTGGGCGGCCATGTCCCAGTCCGGGTCGATCTCGGCGGGAACGTCGTAGCGATCGACGCGGTACATCCGCCCGTGCCTGAGCTTGCGCGCGGCGATGAACTCCATCAGCTCGTCGGAGAGGAGGATGTCGATGTTCGTCGCTGCGACGAACTCGCCGCGCGCACGGCGGATGGCGACGTTCTTCGCGATCATCTGGAAGAGCGGCAGCCGGTCGGAGTGCTCGAGACGCCGATGCGCCTCGTGCGGGACTTCGATGATGCGCACGTCGCACCAGCCCTCGGTCGCCGGCCAGGTAAGCGCCTGCGCCATGCGTGGACGGTCGGCAGGCGGGTTCCACTCGACGAGGATCAGCTCCGCAGGGACCTTGTGCCGGTCGCACTGCGCAAGCAGCCCGTTCACGAACAGCTGGGTGCGGTACAGCGGGTTTCCGCCGTGGTCGTCGTTGCGCGTCGACGCGACGACGCTCAGGTACGGCTGCTCGGTCACGCCGTCACCTCGGCCGCAGCCTGCTGGGGGACGCTGACCGTCCAGGTGTGGCGGACGAGCGTCGGCGCGATGTGGTGCTCGCTCGGGAGGACCCCGGTGCCGAAGTAGTCGCTCGGCAGGATCACGAAGCGCGACTGCTCGGTCAGGTGGTCGAGCACCTCGCCGCCGGGCTCGTCGAGCCAGACGGAGAGGTAGTAGGAGCCCGGCTTGAGCGGCAGCTCGTCGAGCGTGCAGACGACGCTCGCCGTCGTGCCGAGGTCGTCGCGCAGGAGCGGCTGCGAGGGGTCGAAGTCCGTGGAGAGGAGGACGTGCATGCCGCCGAGGACGCTGTGGACCCCGATCTGCAGGCGGAGCCGGCGGCCGCGGATCGGCTCGTCGCCGCGAAGCTCGACACGGATCGACACCGGCTCTTCGGCGTGGACGGCGGTCCCCCCGGAAGCGCTGCGCACGTCGATCGAGCTGACCCGCACCGCGCCCGTGCCCTGGCGGTCGACCGCGGCCTCGGTCGTCGCGCTGCCGAGCGACCGGCTCGAGAGGTAGCGCGTCACCGCCTCGTCGATGTCCCCGTAGAACGCGACGCGGCCCTCGTTCAGCAGCAGGCCGTGCGTGCAGAGCCGCGCAACAGAGGCGACGTCGTGACTGACGAAGACGACGGTGCGCCCGCTCTTCGTCATCTCGTCGATCCGCGCGAGGCACTTCTCCTGGAACGCGCGATCGCCGACGGCGAGCACTTCGTCGAGCAGCAGGATCTCGGGATCGAGGTGCGCCGCGACTGCGAAGGCGAGCCGCACGTACATGCCGCTCGAGTAGCGCTTGACCGGCATGTCGATGAAGTCGCGGACCCCGGAGAAGTCGACGATCTCGTCGAACTTCCGCTCCGTCTCGCTCCGGCTCATGCCGAGCACCGCGCCGTTCAGGAAGACGTTGTCACGGCCCGAGAGCTCCGGATGGAAGCCGGTGCCGACCTCGAGGAGGCTGCTGACGCGACCGAAGATCTCGGCCCGGCCCGTGGTCGGCGCAGTGATGCCGGCGAGCACGGAGAGGAGGGTCGACTTGCCGGCGCCGTTCGGGCCGATCACTCCGAGCACCTCGCCGCGCTCGACGGAGACGTCGACGTCGCGGAGCGCCCAGATCTCCTGCCGCTCGGCATCGCGCCGCCGCGCGATCCGGTCGCTCAGGCTGCGCGGCTGTCCGTGCGTCCAGATGCGATAGGCCTTGCCGAGGCCCTGCGCCGTGATCACGGGTGCGGCCATCAGACGTCGTCCGCCAGGGTGCGCTCGAGCCGGGCGAAGTGGAGCGTCCCCCAGACGAGGACGACAGCCGTCACCACGAGCGAGGCGATGAGGAGGCCGTGCGGCGGCGGCGTCGCGAGCACCGCCCACCGGAACGCGAGGATCAGCCCGACGAGCGGGTTGATCGCCTGGACGACGGTCTCCCACGAGTGTCCTCCGGGCGTCTGCAGGAGGTACGCGATCGGGCTGAGGAAGAACCACAGCTGCACGATGAACGGGAGCGCCTGGCCGACGTCGCGGTAGCGGACGTTCGTCGCGGAGAGCAGCAGGGAGATGCCGAGCGTGAGCGCGAACGCGGCGGCCAAGAGCAGGGGGACGAACGCGAAGCGCCACGTCGGGTAGCGGCCGTAGGCGGCGGCGATCACGAGGAAGAGCACGAGTGCGATCAGGAAGTCGACGAGGACGGCGACGACGGCGGCGAACGGGATCAGGATGCGCGGGCTCGACGTCTTCGTGACGAGCGGGATGTTGTGGATCAGGCTGTCCGAGCCGAGCATCACCCCGCGCGAGACGAAGATCCACAGCGTCAGGCCCGCCAGCGCGAAGAGCGGGTACGGCACGCCCGGGATCGCGACGCGCGCGAGGTGGCCGAAGGCGAACGTGTAGACGAGCAACATCGCGAGCGGCTGGAAGATCATCCAGGCCGCGCCGAGCGCGGTCTGCGCGTAGCGCACCTTGATGTCCCGCCAGACGAGGAAGTAGAAGAGCTCGCGATGGCGCCAGAGCGTCCGGGGGCGAAGCGACACGGTGCGCGTCGCCGGCGCGATCACCGTCGGCTCGGCTGCCGGCTCGGCACGGAAGAGGGTCGGCGCGGGGGCGTTCAATCTCGTCGTGGACATGCTGATGATCCGGGAGGACGCGGCATGGTCGTAGATCGGGCCTGCTTATTGCCGCCCGGACAGTCTAGGAAGCCTTTGTCAGGGATCCGTTAGCCGACCGGCCCGACGCTAGCATCGCCCCGTGTCGCGCCTCGACCGGCCCGTCCGTGTGCTGCGCGTCATCGCGCGGCTGAACGTCGGCGGCCCCGCCCTCCACGTCTCGTACCTCAGTCGCGAGCTCGACCGGATCGGCTACGAGACGACCCTCGTCGCGGGGCGGATCGGCGGCCGTGAGGGCTCGATGGAGTACGTGGCCGAGGAGCTCGGGGTCGAGCCGCGCTACGTCCGCGAGCTCCAGCGCGAGATCTCGCCCTTCGCGGACGCCGTGGCGGCGCGGCACGTGCTCCGGATGATCAGGGAGGTCCGGCCAGACGTCCTCCACACCCACACCGCCAAGGCGGGGGCGGTCGGCCGCCTGGCGGCGTTGCTGGCGGGCGACGCCCGGCCGAAGGCCGTCGTCCACACCTTCCACGGCCACGTCCTCCGCGGCTACTTCAACGCGCCGAAGACCGAGGGGTTCAGGCAGCTGGAGCGGGCTCTGGCACGCACCACGGACGCGCTCGTCGCCGTCAGCCCCGAGGTTCGCGACGACCTCGTCGAGCTCGGCGTCGCCCCGGCCGAGAAGATCGCCGTCATCCGCCTCGGGCTCGATTTCGAGTCGAGGCTCGCCGCGCCGCCGGATGCTCGCATGCGCCTGCGCGCCGAGCTCGGGATCGGCCCCGACCGGTTCGTCGTCTCCTGGCTCGGCCGGATGACCGAGATCAAGCGGGCCGACGAGCTGTTGCGGGCCTTCGCGGTCCTGCGCCTGCAGCGGGAGGACGCTCAGCTGCTCGTCGTCGGCGACGGGCCGCTCCGGGGCGAGCTGGAGGCGCTCGCGGCCGAGCTGGGCGTCGCCGACCGCACGTGCTTCACCGGCTTTCGCAGCGACGTCGGGACGATCTACGCGGCGTCCGATGCCGTCGCGCTGACGTCGGCGAACGAGGGCACGCCGGTGAGCGTGATCGAGGCGCAGGCGGCGGGCGTCCCGGTCGTCTCCACGGATGTCGGCGGCGTGCGCGACGTCGTGCTGGACGGAGAGTCCGGATACGTCGTCGAGAACGGCGACACCGGCGCGATCGCCGAGCGGCTCGAGCGCCTCGCTGCCGACGCCGCTCTCCGCCGGCGGTTCGGAGAGGTCGGCCGCGCCCGCTCGACGGCGCGCTACGGGGTGCCGAGGCTCGTCGCCGACATCGACACGTTGTACCGCGAGCTGCTCCTGCAGGCGGAGCCGCGGACGCGCCGGACGATCACCGCACGTCCCCGCCCGCTTCCGCGCGCACTCCCGGCGCTGCGGGGCCCGCGCGTCGGCCGGCCGTTGCGTGTCGTCATCGTCTCGCAGTACTTTCCGCCGGAGGTCGGCGCGACGCAGACGCGGATGCAGTCGTTCGCGGAGTACCTCGCCGAGCGCGGGCACCGCGTGACGGTGATCGCGGAGTTCCCGAATCATCCGCAGGGCGTGCTGCCGCCCGAGTATCGCGGCCGGTTGATCGAGGACGACCGGTCGAACGCCTACCGCGTGTTGCGCGTGTGGGTGAAGACGAGCTCGGAGAAGACGCAGATGACGCGTCTCTCGTTCTACCTGTCGTTCATGTCGCTCGCGACGGCGGCCGCGCCGCTCGCGGGGCCGGCGGACGTCGTGCTCGCGACGACGCCGCCGCTCTTCACGGCCGTTGCAGGCCTCGCGATCGCCCGGATGAACGGCGCGCCGTTCGTCCTCGACGTGCGTGACCTCTGGCCGGCCGCGGCGACGAGCCTGATGCAGATCTCGCCGGGTTGGGAGACGCGCGTCGCGGAGGAGATCGAACGCCGTCTCTATCGCGCGGCCTCCGTGGTGACGGCTGTCACTCGACCGTTCTGCGACCACATCGACGCGCTGCGGGACCGCGGGCCGCGGGCGGTGCTCCTCCCGAACGGCACGATCCCGCAGTTCTTCGAGGCGGCGGGCCCGCGGTCGGACGGAGGCGACGGCCGCTTCCTCGTCACCTTTGCCGGCATCCTCGGCATTGCTCAGGCGTTGCCGTCCGTGCTCGACGCCGCCGCGCTCGTCGACGGCGCTGCAGACTTCATGTTCGTCGGCGACGGCCCCCTGCGGACGAGCCTGATGGACGACGCGAAGGCGCGCGGGCTCTCGAACGTCGAGTTCCGTCCACAGGTGCCGCTCGACGCCGTCACGCCGCTGCTCGCTGCGAGCGACGCGCTGCTCGTGCCGCTCTCGTCGCATCCGACCTTCCGGCAGTTCGTCCCGTCGAAGCTGATCGACTTCATGGCGGTCGGCCGGCCGGTCGTCCTGTCGGCCGCGGGCGAGGCGGCGCGGATCCTCGAGCACGCCGGCGCCGGCATCGCGGTCGCCCCGGAGTCGCCCGAGGACCTCGCGGGGGCCGTGCGCTGGCTCGCGGCGCATCCCGGAGAGGCGGCCGAGATGGGGGCACGCGGCCGCGCGTATGCGCTGCGGCGTCTGCGCTCTACGCAGGCCGAGCGGCTCGAGCAGATTCTGTTCGACGCCGCCGGTGTGCCAGTGAACCAACGCTGACGCCGAGCAGCGCGACCAAGAACACGTACGCGTTCGAGCTGTAGCTCGGGAGCTCGTACGCGAACGTGTTCAGCAGCAGGACGTACACGGGAACGAGCGCGACGAGCGCGAGCGAGACCGTCCGTCGACGGAGTGCGACCAGGAAGACCGCGACGGCGGCGAGGAAGCCGAGGAACGACGCGAGGCGTCCCTCCTGCGCGGCGAGCTCGACCAGGGCGAACCGGATGCGCTCTCCGACGCTCAGTCCCGACGAGCCGAACAGCGTCGTCAGGCGCGAGCGCTCGACCGTCGAGCCGTCGGCGCTGAAGCCGTAGCGCAGCCAGCAGCGCGAGCCGCAGCTGTGCTGCTGGATGAACTCGCCGTCGTAGAACCCGTCGACGAACGTGTGCTCTGCGTTGTGCGCGTCCTTGTGCAACCACGCGGCCGGGTGCTGCCGGACGAGGTGCACGAAGCGCGAGCGCAGGAACACGTCGCTCGCGTACGTGAGCGACGACACCTTGCGGCCGAAATGCGCATCCAGCTCGCGGTGCATCCGCGGATCGCCGTCGTACGGCGTGATGCCCCACGGGTTCCCGGGCAGCTGGCCGAGGCTGATGTAGAGCACGTGGCCGCTGTTCGTCGAGGTCGCGAGCACATGCCCGGTCGCGCGCGCCGAATAGACCATCCACGGGACGAGCGCGACGACGATCACCGCGAGCCAGAGCGCGACGCGGCGCCACCGCCGAGTGAGCGCGAGCAGGACGACGGCGAACACGACCGGGAGCCCGATGTAGTCGGAGCGGAAGTTCAGCGCGAGCCCGAAGAGGAGCCCGGACAAGGCGAACGCACGGTACGACTGCGCGACGATCAGCACCGCCACCGCGCAGAGCAGCAGGCTCGCGGCTTCGCTGTACGGCCAGCGCAGCGCATTCGCCGCGTACCACGGGACCGAGATCAGCAGCAGCGCCTTGACGATTCGCGCGGGGATCCCGGCGAGGATCGACGTCCGCTCGAGCGCCCAGAGGAAGAGCACCGTCGCGCCCACTGCGAACGCGATCTGGAACAGGAGCAGCGCGTACGCATTCGTGGTGACCGCCAGCAGCCAGCCGTATCCCCACATCGGAAACGTCGCGCTCGCGCAATGGTTCGCCGACGGGTCGAGCCCCGCGACGATCGCCGATCGGAAGCAGCGGTAGTCGGGGAGCACGCCCTGCATACCGAGCGCATCGCGGTTCAGGTACGCGATGACGGCGCCGATCGCCAGCGCGGCGACCCACCACCAACGGTCGAAGAAGGTCGCGACGCGCCCCATCCCGAGTACGGTAACCGTGTGGCGCGCCGGTGGGTCATCCTCGTCGCCGGAGGCGCCCTTGCGGTTCGGCTGATCGCGATCGCGCACTTCTACGGCGACTCGACCGACCTGCACATCTACCGCTACTTCGCCGAGTTCGCGCGTCACGGAGTCAACCCGTATCACGCACCTGCGTCGGCGGCCGCCGGAGGCGGCCGAGCCGACGAGCCGGTGCTCGAGTTCCTGCTCTACGCCGGCCTGCTCGACCTGTGGAACTCCGGCACGGCGATCCGGATTCTCTTCGCGCTGCTCGACACGTGCGTCGTGCTCGCGCTCGGGTTGCTGCTGCCGCGCACGGCAGCCTGGCGTACGAACGCGATGCTCTTCTACGCGTTCAATCCGCTCGTGCTCCTCGCGTGGACGCGGCTACCCGAGGACAAGAGCATCTCCTTCGTTCTCGTCGTGGTGACGGTCGCCTTCTTCGAGCGCGGCCGGCTCGCACTGGGCTGGACGGCGGCGACCGTGCTCGCAGCGGTCAAATGGGTGGGCGCATTCTTCGCGCTGCCGCTCCTCGTGCACACCTGGCGGGCCCGTAGCGGACGCTTCGCCGTCGCCGCCGGAGCGCTCGCGGTCGTCACCTTCGCGCTCGCGAACCTGCCGTTCTTCCCGGGGAGCTTCCTCGCGTACGAAAGGCGCTCGCACCGGCTCTCCTTCTCACCGATCTTCGACAGCATCACGGTGCCGTTCGCGCATGCCGGGCTGTACAGCCCGCTCGTGCCGCGCGTCTGGCTGGTGTTCGCGACGATCGCGCTCGCGCTGCTGACCTGGCGCGGTCTCATCGACGTCGGCGAGGCGATCTGCCTCGGGACGTGGGCCGGTTTCGTGCTCCTGCCCGACGAGCCGCCCGACCGCATCCTGCTCGCCGCGCTGCCGCTCCTGCTCGTCGTCCGCTCGACGCGCGGGCGGTGGGTGCTCTGGTGGCTCGCGTCGCTCGTCCCCGCCGTGTGGCTCTACGTCGACACCATGTCCGCGCCGGGAGGCCTGCGCCGGCTCACGGGTGCGCCGGAGACGACCCGCCACGTGCTCGGCGCGAACGTCTTCATGCTCCTGCTCGTCCTCGTCTACCTCTGGGACCGGACGCGAGGCCGCGGGCGGGAGCCGATCGCCGCTCAGAGCGCGTCGAGGATCGCCCCGACGTGGTCGTCCCACGTGTAGCGCTCCAAGACGCGCCGCCGCGCCTGCGCACCCAGCGCCCGGCGCCGCTCCGGATCCTCGGCGAGCGAGGCGATCGCGTCGCCGAGCTCGTCGGCGTCGCCCGGGCGCACGAGCACGCCCACGCCGCGGAGGACGTCTCCGACCTGGTCGAGATCGGAGGCGACGATCGCCTTCCCGGCCGCCATGTACTCGAACAGCTTCGTCGGCGACCCGAAGAATGGGCTCGCGTCGGCGTTCGGCACGTGCGGCGAGACGAGGACGTCCGAAGCGGCGAGGTGGGCCGCCGCTTCGCCCTGGGGTACGAGCCCCGTTAGAACGGCGACGTCCTCGACGCCGGCGAGCGCCGCGCGCACCTGCGGCATCGTCAATCCGTCACCGACGAGCAGGAAGCGCGTGCCGGTCTCGCGTGCCCACGCTCCTCTCCGCGCGACCGCGCGCGCGAGCACCTCCGCGCCGTGCCACTGGCCGAAGGTGCCGAGAAAGGTGACGACGGTCGCGTCGGGTGGAATGCCGTAACGCCCGCGCAACCCCCGTCGCTCGTCGTCGGAGAAGCGCTCCGGATCGAACCGCGAGGGGTCGACGCCGTTCGGATGCCACACGACGCGCTCCTCGTCGACGCCGCGGGCGACGAGCTCTGCGGCGAGCGTCTGCGAGACGGTGACCACGACGTGCGCGTGGCGAAGGCTCGCCTCCTCGGCGGCCAGCGCGAGCTTCTCGTACCGCAGCGGCCGCCCCCAGTTGCGGGCCACCCACACCTCCGATCCGTTGTACTCGAGCACCAGTGGGACGCCGAGCCGCCGCGCCAGGACCACCCCCGCGTAGCTGCCGACCGAATGCCGCTGGTAGACGAACGACGGCCGCTCTCGGAGCGTGAGCTGCCCGGGCACGCTCCGGCCGAAGCGGTAGAGGTTCGCCTCGACCGGCAGCCCGTACGTGCGCGGCGGCGAGAGCCGTTGCACCGCCGCGCGCGGCTCGATGCCGACGGGCTCGGACGCCGTCGCGAGATCGACGTCGTAGCCGCGCGCAAGCAGCGCGTTGACGACGCCGGCGACGTGCGCGATCGAGCCGCCCGCCTTGACGCCGAACCAGAGGTTCGCATTCAGAAACAGCACCTCGCGGCCGACGACCTCCGTGATCTCGCGCGGCGCCGCGATCAGCTCGTCCAGCTCTCGACGGGCGCGCCGGAGCGCCGCCTGCCCGTCGACGCTCGCCGCCGACAACGCGAGCACGTGTGCGGCGCTGCGCCTGCGCGAGACCCGTTCGCGTGCGCCGCCCGGGCGCGCGATCTCGATCACCCGCGCGCGCGTCATCGTCGCGAGCCCTTCGAGGATCGGCAACAGCGGCTCGCTCGCAGGGTCCTCGAGCGCGAGCAGGCAGTGGCCCGAGAGCGACCCCAGTCGGCGGATGAGGGCCGCCGCACCGAGACGCCGCAGCTCCGGCAGCACGAGGAGCTCCACGTCGTCGCCGAGCTCCGAGCGAAACGTCCCGGAGATCGGATACGCCGCGAGCGCGAAGACGCTCATCCGAGCTCGATCGTGACGGAGAGCGGCTCGACGGGGCCGGTCCGGCGGAAGACGACCTTCTGCGCGGGCAGCTTGACCCCGTACGAGGGCGACACCCATGCGGGCTCGACGCTGCACTCCCACGGCCCGTGCCACCGCAACACGAAGTCGCCGATCGTGACGGCTCCGCCGGTGGACGCGCCGACGGCGAGCCCGGGCGCGACGTGATACGGAATCTCGATCGTGTGCGGCGCGTGCGCCTCGAAGACGTCGTGCACGTGCAGCGCGTGGCGCTCGGGATCGAGCTCGATCGTCCGCACGGGCCGGACTGGGTCGGGCAAACGTAGGTAGCCGGTGTGGGAGCCGCGGAAGCGGAGCGGCTCGACGAGGAGCGGCTCCGGGATCGCATCGTTCTCGAGCTCCCAGAGCGAAACCGGAATGCGGTTCTGCTCGATGCCGTCCACACGCGGTGTGTTGTGTGCCGCCGTCGCCCGAAATGCGTTCCGTTGCTCGGGGTGCGAGGAGTAGACGTACGCGCCGGAGTCGGTGATCAACCGAATACCTGCGAGGACCGCCTCGAAGGAGAGGCAGTCGTTGTGTCCGTGACCCCCGCGGCCGGCCAAGCCGACAGGGCCGCAGTCGATCACGACGTGATCCTCGCCGGCCGCGAGGACATAGACGCCGCCCTCGGGAAACGCGCGCCGGACGGGCTGCACGCCGACCAGATCGGTGAAACCGCGATGGTCGCGCGGCGCGCGCCCGTCGAGCGGCAGGGCGCGGGCGTCGTCCGAGTCCCCCCAGAGCGGCGTGAGACCGTCCGGGCCCGTGATCGCCAGCGTGAAGCGCGCCATCGCGCCGATCCGTTCGTCGTACCAGGGCGGCACGTCGAGGCCGAGTTGCCGGCGGTAGAGGGCCGGCAGGAGAAAGAGCTCCCCGACCAGCCGGTGATACGCCGCCGACGCTTCGAAATCGACGCCGTCCCCGTGAACTTGACGCGGCAGCTCGTCGAGCAGGAGCCGCCAGCCCAGATCCGACCAGCGCCGCCGCTCGAAGAGCAACCCGGCGAAGACGAGCCCGGCCGCGTCGGCAGTGAAGTGATTGCCGTTGACGTCCGACCGTTCCAGATGCCGGCGCGTGTAGTCGCCGTGCAACCAGAGCGCGCGGAGGAACCGGCTCCGGAATCCCTCGTCGCGCCACGCGTCGCTGCGGCCCAGGGCGCCGAGCAGCCACGACCAGCACACGATCCGCAGCGCGACTTCCATCGTCACCGACCAGTTGACCGTCGCCGCGTACGGGTTGGCGGCGATCCATTCGTCGAGGACGTCGCGGACGCAGACCGCGTACCGCTCGTCGCCCGTCAGCTCGTACGCCTGAGCCGCCGGCAGAAGCCATTGGACGCGCGAGATCTCCCACGGCAGCTTCACGTCGGCCGGTGGGCGAACGTATGCGAGTCGCGGGGCGTAGCCGCGCTCCCACCTCGTTCCGGTGCGCGGGTCGGACAGCCAGTCGATCGGGGCTCCGAGGTCGAGCGGTCCCGAGCCGAGCAGCTCGACGCGCCGGGCCAGCGCCGCGTCCGCGCGCTCGAGCACGTCCCCGGGCGGAACGACCTCGAACCGCGGCGCGCGCTCCACGACGGCGTCCCAGTCGAAGCGGCCGCGGAAGGTTCGTGCGCGGAGCGGTGCGCGGACGCGCTCCAACTCGGTTGCCGCCTCGTCGACCAGCCGCCGGGCGATGACACGGGGTGGCTTCTGGAGCGCGCGGCGCGCGCGCTCGAGCGTCACGACCGGATCTGCTCCTCGACGCCGAAGGCGATTCGCATGGCCAGGAGCTGCTGCTCGAGCGAGATGGGCCACTCACCGCCCTCGCGGATCGCGTGCGCGAGCGATTCGAGCTCCTCCCGGTGGCCCTTTTGCTGGGTCGCTCCCCGCCAGCCGGAGCCGCGGCCGGCAACCGTCAGCGACTTGTAGTCGTCGAGCGACAGCACCGTCCCGTCCGCGTAGATCTCCATGCGCTCCTTCGGGTGGTCGCGGTTGCCGAGCGCCGTGTACGTCAACGAGCAGATCGAGCCGTCGGCGTAGCCGATCGTCGCGACGAAGTTGTCGTTCACCGCGAGGCGCTCCCCGTCCGCCCGGATCGCGCGGGCGACGATCGACTCCACCTCCGCGCCGTCGACGAGCGCGTCGAACACGTCGTAGACGTGGCAGGCCTCGCCGATGTTCCGTCCCCCGCCTTCTCGGCCGTGGACCCAGTGGTCGAGCGGCACGTACCCGGCATTCATCCGGTAGTCGGCGACGAGCGGGGTCGTGCGCCCGGCCAGCACCTCCCGGGCGCGCGCGATCGCGGGTGAGAAGCGGCGGTTGAAGCCGGTCATCAGGAGCGGCGCGTCTCGGTCGGCATAGAACGCCTCGATCTGCTCGAGCTCTTCCTCGCAGAGGGCGAGCGGCTTCTCGACGAAGACGTGCTTGCCCGCACGGAGCGCACGCAGCGCCTGCTCCGCGTGCAGGTCGTGGCGCGTGGACACGAGGACGAGGTCGATGTCCTCGTCGGCGAGGACCTCGTCGAGATCGGTTGTCGCGTACGCGGCTTCGGCGCGGTCGGCGATGCCTTTCGCGCTTGCACCGGTGCGGCTGACGACGGCGCGGACCTGGAACCGGTCGCGCAGCTTGAGCAGATTCGGCAGGTGCGTCCCTTGCGCGAAGGAGCCGGCGCCGACGAGGGCCACCTGAACGACGCCCTCGCGCGCCGGCAGGGTCCGAAGACGGACCGTCCGCTGTGCCGCATCGGCACGGTCCGGATACTCGAGCAATGCCAACAGCGGCTTTTCGTCGTACGCCCGCTGCGCCTCGTCGACGACGTAGGTGCGGCGCTCGAGCCCGTCGAGGCGGATCGCTCCCGCACCGAGAAGCCGGAGGTATTCGGCCATGTTGCGGTTCTCGGTCCAGCGCACGTATCCGACCGGGTAATCCCGGCCCTCCAGCTCGTACACGTCGTCGTATCGGCCCGGGCCGTACGAGGTGGACATGACGACGTCGAGCTCCTTCTCGTACAGGTCGGATCGACGGAGCTCGAGGCCGACGTCGCCGACGATGACCACCCGGCCCCGCTTACGGCAAGCCTGTGCCGCGTCGTGCATCGGCTCGCTCGAAGAAGTCGCCGCCGTCACGATGACCGCGTCGGCGCCGAAGCCGTCCGTGAGCGCGCGCACGCGCTCGGCGAAGTCGCCGCTCGCGTCCTCGCCGCCGTGTGCGACGGCCTGTGCGACGCGCGCCGGGTCGAGGTCCGTCACGAGCGCGCGGCAGCCGTTCGCGCGCAGGAGCTGAACGGTCAGCTGGCCGAGGATGCCGAGGCCGATCACGCCGACCGCCTCGCCGAGGGTCGGTGCGGCGCGCCGCACGCCCTGCAATGCGATCGAACCGAGCGTCACGGTCGCCGCGTCGTCGAGCTCGACGCCGTCCGGAACGCGGACGGCCAGGTTGACCGGGACGTCGATCAGCTCGGCGTGGTTCGCAAGCCCGCCGCCCGCGCAGGCGACGCGGTCGCCGACGGCGAAGCCCTCGACCTCCGGGCCGACGGCGACGACGATCCCGGCCGCCGAGTAGCCGGTCGGAAGCCCGGCCGACAACAGCCCGCGCACGCGCTTGTACGTGCGCGCGAACCCTTCGTTCCGCGCGATCTCGAGCACGCGGCGCGCGTGCTCCGGCTGCTTGAGCGCGCGCCGGTACAGCGGCAAGCCGGACATGGCGACGCTGGCGCCCTCGGTGCCTGCGCTCACGCACGACCACGCCACGCGGACGAGCACGCTCCCGGGCCCTGCCGTCGGCGCCGGAACGTCTGCGACGACGACGCCGCCGCCGCGAATCAACACCTGCTTCACGCCACGTACTCCTTCCACCAGAGCGCGAAGTTGAGGAGATACCACACCTCGGGCCCGCGCTTCTCGTCGAGGTACCTCATCACCTGGGCGCGGTCGAGGAAATCGGTGTCCCGCGTGAACGCGTCGAGCTCGCGCCGCGCCTCGTCGCCGAGCCGGTCGAAGAACCATTCGTAGACCGGGACGCCGAAGCCCTGCTTCGGCCGGTCGATGAGCTCATCCGGGATGACGCCGCGGACTGCCTTCTTGAGGATGTGCTTGAGCGTTCCGCCGTTCGTCTTCGACTTCTCCGGAATCGACATCGCGAGCTCGACGAACTCGTGATCGAGGAACGGCACGCGGCCTTCGAGGGAGACCCCCATCGACATCTTGTCGACACGCATCAACAACAGTTCGGGCAGGCGGAGATTGAGGTCGACGTAGCTCATCCAGTGCAGGTGCGACCGCTCCCACGCACCGGCGTCGAAGCGGCGGCGGATCGGCTCGATCGCGTCCCACGAGGTGAGCCCGCTCAACTGCCGGCGGAGGCGCGACGACAACAACGTCTGCTTTTGCGCCTCGGTGAACGACTCGGCGCCGCTCCAGAAGACAGGGACGCCCGCGGCGCCGCGCCGCAGGTATTCGACCTCGCGCCGCTCGCCCTTGCCGAGTGCGCCGGCGAGCGCGACACCGGCGTGCTTGAGCGCGCGCGGCACGGGCAGGTCGTCGTAGCGCTGCAGATTGAGGAGGATCTTCCACGAGGGGTATCCCCAGAAGAGCTCGTCCGAGCCCTCTCCGACCTGCGCGACGACCACGCCGTTGTCACGCGCCAGCTTCGAGACGAAATAGACCGGGATGCACACCGGATCGGCGATCGGCTCGTCCTGCAGGCGAACCATCTCCGGGACGAAGTCGAGCGCGTCGTCGATCGTCAGGCGGCGCTCGTGATGGTCGGCGCCGACCAGCTCCGCCATCTGCCGCGCGTAGCCGAACTCGTTCTTGTACGACTCGTACTCGCCTTCGTAGCCGATCGAGAACGTCTTGATCGGCGCGCCCTCGCCCTCGGAGAAGAGCGCTGCGTTCGTCGAGGAGTCGATGCCGCCCGAGAGGAACACGCCGACCGGCACGTCGGCGAGCTTCCGCAGCCGCACCGACGTTCGGAGCTCGTCGAGCACGCGTGCTGCGATCTCGTCGTCGGACACCGACGTGAGCGGGTCGACTCCCTCCCAAACGTCCCAGTACCGCTGCTCGCGGACGTTGCCGCTCGCGTCGACCCGCAGCCACGTACCGCCGGCCAGCTTGCGGATGCCGCGGAAGAGCGTCTGCGGCGCCGGCGTGGTCAGGAACGAGAGGTAGTGGTACAGCGACTCCTCGTCGACCGCGCGCTCCTGCTGGGGATCGACGAGCAGCGCCTTGATCTCCGACGCGAAATTGAGATGTCCGTGGTGGAGCGTCCAGTACAGCGGCTTGATGCCGATGCGGTCGCGCGCCAGCCAGAGTGCGCGCTCGCGCGCGTCCCACACGCCGATCGCAAACATTCCTCGCAGCCGCTGCAGGACGTCGATGCCCCATTCCTCGAAGCCGTGGACGATCACCTCGGTGTCGGAGTGGTCGGTGCGGAACTCGTGGCCGAGCGCCTGGAGCTCTTTGCGGAGCTCGCGGTGGTTGTAGATCTCGCCGTTGAAGACGACTCGGATCGCACCGTCCTCGTTCGGCATCGGCTGCATCGCCGTCTCGGAGAGGTCGATGATCGCGAGCCGTCTGAAGGCGAGGCCGACCCGCGCATCGTCCGAGATCCAGCTTGCCGCGCCGTCGGGCCCGCGGTGCGCGAGTGTGTCGCGCATGCGCGCGAGCAGCGTCGGATCGACGCGATACCCGTCGTCGACGGCGAGGGTCCCGTTAATTCCGCACAAACGCGCCCTCGAGCTCACCGGCGAGGACAGCCGCCGAACGTTCGCCCGCGTCGCCGTCCCAGAGCGGGATCTCGTGCGGCTCGCGAGGCGCACGGAGCAACGACGGGATCTCGCGGATGCGGTCGGGCCGCAGGCCGAGCAGCGTGTTCGTCCCGAGCTCGACGGTGATCGGCCGCTCGGTCGTGTCACGCAACGTGAAGCACGGGATCCCGAGTGCTGACGTCTCCTCCTGCACGCCGCCCGAGTCGGTCAGCGCGAAGCGCGCCTCGGCCTCGAGGCCGAGAAAGTCCAGATAGCCGAGCGGCGCGGTGAGGACGAGCGCGGAAGCATCGATCCCGAGTGCCTCGAGGCGCGCTCGCGTGCGAGGGTGCACGGGGAACACGATCGGCATCTCGCGTGCGAGCTCCGACAGCGCGTCGACAGCCTCGCCCAGCCGGTGCGCATCGTCGACGAGCGCCGGACGGTGCAATGTGACGAGCCCGTAGTGCCGCGGTTCGACGCCGAGCCGCTCCCACGGAGCCAGGCGGCGCGCGGTCTGGACGTGCGCCTGCAGCGAGTCGATCATCGTGTTCCCGACCAGATGCACGCGGTCGCCGACGATCCCTTCCGCTTCGAGATTCGTGACCGCGCTCGCCGAGTGCGCGAGCAGCACGCGGCTCAGGTGGTCCGTGACGACGCGGTTGTGCTCCTCGGGCATCGAGGGGTCGTAACTGCGCAGCCCGGCTTCCAGATGCGCGACCGGAATCTCGAGCTTGACCGCGGCGAGCGCGCCGGCGAGGGTCGAATTGACGTCTCCGGGGACGACGACGAGCGCCGGCTGCTCCTCCACGAGCACGCCCTCGATGCCGACGAGCGCCCGCGCGGTCTGCTCGGCATGCGTCCCCGAGCCGACGCCGAGGAAGACGTCGGGCTTCGGCAGCTCGAGCTCGTGTAGGAAGACGTCCGACATCTCGGGGTCGTAGTGCTGCCCCGTGTGGACGAGGAGAACGTCGATGCCACGGCTCTCGAGCGCGCGCAGGACCGGTGCGGCCTTCATGAAGTTCGGGCGCGCGCCCACGACGAAGCAGACCTGGCCCGGCATTCGGGCAAGGATAGGCTGACCGGGCGTATGACGGTGTTAGCGATTGTGTTCTGGACCGCGCTCGGGCTGATCGTCTGGACACACGTCGCGTATCCGGTCGCGGCCCGGCTCCTGGCGGCCGTCAGGACGCGCACGGTTCGCCGCGACGACGATCACCTGCCGTCCGTCGCGGTCATCGTCACCGCACACAACGAGCAGGACGTGATCGAGCGCAGGATCGAGAATCTGCGAGCGCTCGACTATCCGCCGGAGAAGCTCCAGCTCGTCGTGACGTCCGACGCGTCGACGGACGCGACGGAGACGGTCGCCGAGGCGGCGGGCGCTCGCGTGGTCCGCAACCCGCGCGGCGGCAAGGTCGCTGCCCAGAACAACGCCGTGCGTCAGGTGGATGCGGAGATCGTCGCGTTCTCCGATGCGAACTGCACGTGGTCGCCCGACGCGCTCCGCAAGCTCGTGCGCAACTTCGCCGATCAGGAGGTCGCCTACGTGTGCGGCCGGCTGAACATCACGAACGAGGACGGGTTGAACAAGGAAGGCGTCTATTGGCGCTACGAGCTCGCGCTGCGCGCGGACGAGTCACGCCTCGACTCCGTGACGGGCGGCAACGGCTCGATCTACGCGGTGCGCCGCAGCGACTACGTCGAGGTGGATCCGCGCTTCGGGCACGACCTCTCGCTTCCCTATCTCATGGTGCAACGAAAGCGCCGCGCCGTCTACGACGCGGACGCGAACGCCTACGAGAAGGCGACTCCGACCACCGAGGACGAGTACCGGCGCAAGGTGCGGATGTTCGAGCACTGCTGGGCGATCGTCGTCGAGGGCAGGATGCTGCGCGGACTGCGGCCGCTCTATGCGATCGAAGTGGTGTCGCATCGCCATCTGCGCTACGCGAGCGGGCCGCTGCACGTGCTGCTGCTCGTGCTGAACGTCCTTCTCGTCTCGCACGGGACTCTGTATGCAGTGCTGCTCGGCCTCCAGCTCGGCGTCATGCTCGCCGCGCTCGTCGGCGTGGGGCTTCCGCGTTACTACGTGCTCGTCACCTGGGCGACGGTCGTCGCACTCTGGAACTACGCCCGGCGCGGCGTGCCCGCGACGTGGGAAGTCGCGGAGGGCACGCGATGAGCGCGGACGCGACGGAGCTCACGATCCTGATGCCGGTGTACAACGAGCTGCAGACCGTGGAGCGCGCAATCGCCGGTGTGCTCGACGCGAAAATCGCCGATTCGCTCGAGCTCCTCGTCGTCGACGACGGCTCGACGGACGGGACGCGCGAGCTGCTGCAGGCGGGGACGTGGCCGGAGGAGGTGCGCATCGTCTACCACGACCGCAACCGCGGCAAGGGGGCGGCGCTCCGCACCGCGCTCGAGTCGGCGCACGGACGGTTCAGTGCCGTGATGGACGTGGATCTCGAATACGACCCGTCCGACCTGTCGCTCCTGCTCGAGCCGCTGCGCGCCGGTCGCGCGCCCGTCGTCTACGGCACGCGCGCCTTCAAGTCGCACTCCGCGTACAGCTTCTGGTACGTCGTCGGCAACCGCGCCGTGACGCTCGCCGCGAACGTCATCTACAACAGCTGGATCTCGGACATGATGACCGGCCACAAGGCGATGTCGACCGAGCTGTTCCGCTCGCTCGACCTGCGCGAGCGGGGCTTCGCGATCGAGGCGGAGATCACGGCCCGCCTGCTCAAGAAGGGCATCCGCATCTACGAGGTGCCGATCGAGTACGTCGCGCGCGGGCGCGAGGAGGGGAAGAAGCTCACCGCGTTCGACGGGCTGCGCGTCGTGCGGACCCTCCTGCGCTGCCGGCTCCTCTGAGCCGGTACCGTCGGCGCCGTGAAGGTCCTCGTCACCGGCGGCGCCGGCTTCATCGGCTCACACGTCGTCGACCGCCTCCTCGCCGACGGCCTCGAGGTCCGGATCCTCGACTCGCTCGACCCGCAGGTGCACGAGGGGCGCCCCGCCTATCTGAATGCCGATGCCGAGCTCGTCGAGGG
>Ga0157369_10002237_pt1 | contig 23285 bp, 26 predicted proteins | sample C25metaG_FD_113461 | JGI IMG/M metagenome (GOLD analysis project Ga0157369, IMG submission 113461) | Corn rhizosphere microbial communities from Kellogg Biological Station, Michigan, USA - C2-5 metaG | ecosystem: Host-associated > Plants > Roots > Rhizosphere > Soil | place: USA: Michigan... | reverse complement strand
CGACTTCGTGCTGTCCAACCTCGTCAACGCCGACTACCTGCGCATCGTCGTGCTCACCCAATACAAGTCGCACTCGCTCGACCGGCACATCTCGCTGACGTGGCGGATGTCCTCGCTGCTCGGCAACTACGTGACGCCGGTGCCGGCGCAGCAGCGCCTCGGCCCGCGCTGGTACCAAGGGTCGGCCGACGCGATCTACCAGTCGCTGAACCTCGTCTACGACGAGCAGCCGGAGCACGTCGTCGTCTTCGGCGCGGATCACGTCTACCGGATGGATCCGCGGCAGATGGTGCGCCAGCACATCGAGTCCGGCGCGGGTGTCACCGTCGCCGGTATCCGGGTGCCGCGGTCGCAGGCGTCCGCGTTCGGCGTCATCCAGACGAGTGACGGCCGGCGCATCGATGCATTCCTCGAGAAGCCGGCCGACCCGCCCGGCCTGCCCGACGATCCCGACTGCACGTACGCCTCGATGGGCAACTACGTCTTCTCGACCGACGTGCTGCTCGACGCCGTACGCAAGGACGCGTACGACGAAGGCTCCGTGCACGACATGGGTGGCAACGTCATCCCGATGCTGGTGGCGCAGGGCGCCGCGGAGGTCTACGACTTCGCCGACAACCACGTGCCCGGGGTGACCGAACGGGACGCGGGTTACTGGCGCGACGTCGGCAGCATCGACAGCTACTACGACGCGCACATGGATCTCGTGTCGGTGTCGCCGGTGTTCAACCTCTACAACCGGCAGTGGCCGATCCTCACGCACACGCCACCGCTGCCGCCGGCGAAGTTCGTACACGACGAGCCGGGGCGCACCGGCCACGCGATCGAGTCGCTCGTGTCGCCGGGCTGCATCGTGTCCGGCGGCGAGGTCCGCGAGTCGGTGCTGTCACCGGGTACCAAGGTGCACAGCCGCGCGGTGGTCGAGGGCGCGGTGCTGCTGCACGGTGTCGACGTCGGCCGCGGCGCGCACGTGCGCCGCGCGATCGTGGACAAGGGTGTCGTGATCCCGCCCGGCGTACGCATCGGCGTCGACCACGAGGAGGACCGCGCGCGCGGGTTCCACGTCAGTGACGGCGGCGTCGTCGTGATCGGCAAGGGCCAGCCCGTCCGCGAGTAACCGTCGCCTCCGCCGCTGCCAAGATCATCGCCGTCAGGGCGACATAGATGTCGCTGTGACGGCGCGACTATTGGCGGGACGGGCTCAGGCGCGGACGACCGCGGCGAGCAAGCCGTCGCCGGCGCCGAGCAGCACCGGCACCAGCCGCTCGTCGTCACGCACGGCCTTCAGCAACTCGCGTACGGCGACCGTCTCGGGGTCGCGCGCGGAGGAGTCCGGCACCCGGTCGTGCCACAGCGCGTTGTCGAACACCACCAGCCCGCCGGGGCGCAGCAGCCGCAGCGCCGCGGCGAGGTAGTCGGGGTACTCGCCCTTCGCGGCGTCGCCGAACACGAGGTCGTACGCGCCGTCGGTCAGCCGGGGCAGCACGTCGAGCGCGCGGCCGGTGATGAGCCGGGCGCGGTTCGGCGGGATGCTCGCCTCGGCGAACGCCTCCTTCGCCGCGCGCTGGTGTTCGGCTTCGATGTCGATCGTGGTGAGCACGCCGTCGGGCGCCATGCCGCGCAGCAGCCAGAGCCCGGACACCCCGGCACCGGTGCCGATCTCGACGACCGCCCGGGCCGAGACAGAGGCGGCGAGGAAGCGCAGCGCCGCGCCGCCGCCGGGACCGATCGGCACCGCGCCGAGCTCGGCACCGCGCCGCCGGGCCGCGAGCAGCACGTCGTCCTCCGGCAGCCACGCCTCGAGAAACGTCTGTCGCCGTACGGCGATCGTGCCCTCGTCGCTCGCGCTGATGCCGGCCTCCTCTGTCGTGGACTTCGCGAACAGCCTACGGCCCCGGCCGTTCCCAGCCGGGCAGGTGACAATGGTCGGGTGACCTCGCCCACCGACCAGTCCGCACCGGCGCTGACCTGGCCGGTGGTGGCCCTGACGGCGGGGATCGCGGCGGTCTTCGCGGGCACGATCGGCGGCCTCGTCGTACACGCCGCCGACGACAGCGGCTCGGCACCGAAGACGGTGACATTGGGTACGCCGGCCAGCACCGCGCCGGTCGCGGCCCACTCGCCCGGATCGGTCGCCGCGGTCGCGGCGAAGATCCTGCCGAGCGTCGTGTCGCTGGAGGTGCGCACCGGCAGCGGGGGCGACACCGGCACCGGCATCGTCATCAGCAAGGACGGCTACATCCTCACCAACAACCACGTCGTCGCCGCAGCGGTTTCCGGCGGCGGCAAGCTGACCGTCGTGTTCCCGGACAAGACCTCGGTGAAGGGCACGATCGTCGGGCATCCCGATCCGGTCAACGACCTCGCCGTCGTCCGCGTGACGAACGTCAAAGGCCTGCGGCCCGCAACGCTCGGATCCTCCGCGTCGCTCAGTGTCGGCGACCCGGTGATCGCGGTCGGTTCGCCGCTCGGGCTCGCCGGCACCGTCACCACCGGAATCGTCAGCGCGCTCGACCGGCCGGTCGCAGCGAGCGACACTGGCAGCGGCAACACCGACAACATCATCGATGCCATCCAGACCGACGCGGCGATCAACCCGGGCAACTCCGGCGGGCCGCTGGTCGACATGTCCGGCGCGGTCGTCGGGGTCAATTCGGCGATCGCGACGCTGTCCGGCGACGCGTCGACCGGCGGGCAGGGCGGCAGCATCGGCCTCGGGTTCGCGATCCCGATCGACCAGGCGAAGCGGATTGCGAGCGAGATCCTGAAGCAGGGCTACGCGACGCACGCGATCATCGGCGTCCACCTCGACACCGCGTACACCGGCGACGGCGCGAAGATCGGCGACCCGAACGGCGCGGCGGTGACGCCCGGCGGCCCGGCGGCCCGCGCCGGCCTGCGCGCCGGAGACATCGTCGTCGGCGCGAACGGCGAGCGGATCACGTCGCCGGAAGAGCTCATCGTCGCGATCCGCAAGCACGCGCCGGGCGACCGGCTGACGCTGATCTACTTGCGTGGCGGCGACCGGCACACCGCGACGGTCGTGCTGGGCTCCGCGCGGAGCGAGTGATGTTCAGCCACGTCGGCTGGTCGGAACTACTCGTGCTCGCCGTCGTCGGTCTGGTCATCTTCGGCCCGGACCGGCTGCCGAAAGCGGCCGCCGACGCCGTCCGCGCCGTACGTCAGCTGCGTACCCTCGCGCGCGGCGCCGCGGCCGACCTCAAGGCCGAGCTGGGGCCGGAGATCGCCGACCTCGATCTCGCGTCGCTGCACCCGCGCCGCATCGTCGCGTCGGTCCTCGATGACGACGAACCCGCCGCTGCGACGGCGCCGGTGAGCCGGGCGCACGTGATGGCGCCGGCCCTCGGGCCCGGCGAACAACCTCCGTACGACGCCGACGCGACCTGAGCGACGGGTCAGGCGCCGCAGCCTGGGTCGCTGACCCCCTCGCGGCAGTAGGTGTAGCCGGCGTAGTAGTCGGGGCCGGAGAGTACGCCGAGGGCGCCGTCCGGCTGGAGCGCGTAGCGCCAGACCTCGCCGGGCTTGACGTAGGTCTTCCCGCCCGGCCGCGGCGTTCCGTCGCCATACGTTGTGGTGACCGTGAGCACGGTCGCGAGCAATGTCTTGCCGTCGGCGGCGACGTTCAGCCGCAGCGTCGCCTGCTCCATGTTCATGCCGTGGTCGGAGGGGTTGTTGAAGTCCTCGTCGTACGTGCGGCCGGACCAGACTCCCGTGCCGTCCGCGTGCACCGTCAGCGATTCGCCGTGGCGTCCCCAGTCGTGCACGAACGGCAGCAGCGGGTTGCGCTTCATCTTCGGGTAGGCGTTGAACAACCACGCCGCGCGGTCGAGGCGCCGGTCAGAGATCGCCTCGCCGATCTGCGCGCCGAGCTTCGCCGCCGCGATGACCATCAGCACTTCCTGGAAGCGCGCGGCGGCTCGCGCGATGGTTTCAGGAGCGGCACTCGGTGCGGCCTTCAACGCAACGTCTACGAAGACGACGCGGGCCGCGTCGGCGTGCTCGACGGCGCAGGTGAGAGCGCCGAGGATCCGGTCGGCGCTCAGCCGGGATGTCACGTCGTGCCCGCACTGCGCGACGTCGATCAGCGCGAACGCTGCGAGCGCGCCGCGGCCGTAGCCGCCGTCCTCCGCGACGTTCTTCCCCACCTCGTAGATGAGGCCGCCGACGACGTACGACAACTCGACGCTCGCGCTGACCAGCGGCGGTTTCGCCGCCCGCACCACCGCTTCGGAGAACCCGAAGTCGACCTCCGAACCCGGGGGCAGGAATACGACGCCGTCCAGCAGCCCGGCGACCTGGTCCGGCAGTGTCATCAACCGGGACGCGCCGGCCTTGAGCACGTCCGACAGACCGCTCCCGTCGCGCAGGCTCGTCCACGACCACTCCGGTGCCGCGGCGGTCCGCAACGCGATGCCGTACGCGCGGTTGTTGACCGCCTTCACGACGAGTTGGTCGTGATGTGCCGGGTCCCACCCCGCGCACCAGAGCACCGGTGCGTTGCGGTCCTGCAGGGACACCGTGGTGTCCAGCCACGACGGCGTGCCTGCGCACTGCGGCGGGTCGGCGCGTTCGGTGAGGACTTTGCCCATCCAGTAGTAGACGGTGTCCCAGAGGCTGAAGTGCGCAATGTGCGCGGAGAGCGTTCGCCGGTCGGGCGAAAGGTTCGTGGGCACGGCCTTCCAGAGATGCAGCTTCTCGTCGTAGAACGCGAACGCGGCGATGACATCGGTTGGCAACGCGGTCGGGAGGGAGCGGCTCAGCTGCGCACCCGACGCCGGCAACGCACCGCCGCTGAAGGCCAGTTGGACGGCGTCGCGATCGCGCGTGAACGGCTGCGCCGGGCTCGGAGCCGCGACCGGAGTCGGGTCACCCGCTGCCTGCGCGGCCGCGGCCGCGTGCACGGTCGCACTGCCGGCCCCGGAGACCGTAACCGTCCACCCGCCGTGTCGCGCGGCGGCCGAACCCGAGGAGTCGGCGGATCGGTTGACGCCGCCGGTGCAGGCCGCGCTGGTGAGTGCGAGCGCAACCGCGATCGCCGACATGCGGACGCGGCGGCGTCCGCGTCGTACGGCGTCCGCGGGCATGGGCGACACCGTAACCGCGCAGCGCGACACGCGCGTCGATTTTGGCTGTATTGGTGAAAAAGCAGTCCGCCCCGGTGCGACCGTCGCGCGAGACGGCGGCCGGTCAGCTCACCGGTGTCAGCGTCAGCGGGCGGCCGACGAGCGAGCGGCCGCGGTCGACGAGACCGGCCGCGATGTCGCGCAGCGCGACCGCCGCGGGCGACGACGGATCGGCGAGCACGATCGGTACGCCGGCGTCGCCGCCTTCGCGCAGCCGCGGGTCGATCGGCACCGACCCGAGCAGCGGGACCGGCGCGCCGACGAGATTCGTCAGCGAGTCCGCGACCGCCTGGCCGCCGCCGGAGCCGAACACCTCGACCAGCTCGCCGCAGTGCGGGCACGGAAGCCCGGCCATGTTCTCGATGACACCGGCGATGCGAAGCCGCGTCTGCAGCGCGACCGCACCGGCGCGTTCGGCGACCTCCCGCGCGGCGAGCTGCGGCGTCGTCACGACCACCACCTCGGCGCCCGGCAGCAACGCGGCGGTGCTGATGGCCATGTCACCGGTACCCGGCGGCAAATCCAAGAGCAGCACGTCAAGATCGCCGAAGTACGCGTCGCCGAGGATCTGCTCCAGCCACTTGTGCAGCATCGGCCCGCGCAGTGCGATCGCGCGGTTGTCCGGCACGAACATCCCGGCGGACACCAGCTTCACGCCGTGGCCCTCCGGCGGCATGATCATGCCCTCGACCATGGTCGGCCGGTCGGAGACACCGAGCATGCGCGGCAGCGAGTAGCCGTAGACGTCCGCGTCGACCACGCCGACCGACAGGCCCTGCGCGGCCATCGCGACGGCGAGGTTGGCCGTCGTGGAGGACTTGCCGACGCCGCCCTTGCCGCTCGCGATCGCGTAGATGCGCGTGAGCGATCCGGGCTGCGCGAACGGGATCTCCCGACCGGCGCGATTGCCCTGCAACTGCCCGCGCAACGCCGCGCGCTGCTCGTCGCTCATGACGCCGAGCTGCACCGAGACGCCGGTCACGCCGGCCACCGCGCTTACCGCGGCAGTGACGTCGCGGGTGATGCGGTCGCGCAGCGGGCAGCCCTGCGTCGTCAGCAGTACGTCGACGGTGACCCGGCCGTCGGCGGCGATGTCGATGCCGGCGACCATGCCGAGATCGGTGATCGGCCGGTGGATCTCGGGGTCGTTGACGGTCGCGAGGGCGGCATGGATGGCGTCGTACGTAGGGGTGCTCATGGCACCGTCCAGACTACGTGGGCGCGATTTCGGCGAGACTCCTCAGCCGCCGACGCGGGCACTGCGCTGGACGAGCGCGAGCGCGCGCTCCTCCAGTGTCGCCGGCTCGACCGGCTTGGTGAGGTAGTCGTCGGCGCCGGCGTTGCGCGCCTCGGTCTCGAGATCGGGGTTCGTCGACCCGGTCAGCATCAGCACCGGCAGCGCCGCCGTGTGCGCCTCGCTGCGCAGCAGCCGGATCAACTCGACACCGCTGAGGTCCGGCAATGTCTGGTCGACGATGATGCCGTCGAAGGTGCTGCCGGTCGCGAGCTCGAGCGCCTCGCTCGCCGTCTCGACGGTGACCACTTCGAGCGTCCCCGACAGCGACGTGCTGATGTACGCGCGGACCGATGCGTCGTCCTCGACCACGAGCAATCGCGGCAGCGCGTGCGACGAGTCCGCACCCGGTACGACGGCGATCGGGCCGCCGCGCGCCGGCGTACGGCACCACGGGCACATGCGCCACGCCGCTTCGAGCGGCCGGTCGCACTCCTCGCAGTGACCGCGGTCGACGTTCGTCGTGCACCACGGGCAGACGACCATGTCGCCGCTCAGCGCGCCGCCACAGGCGGTGCAGCGGTGCGGGTTGCTGCCGCTGTCGACCTGCGTGACGCGCAGCACTTCTTCGTACGTCGTGATCCCCGCGTGTGCTTTCGCGACCGCGGACGAGCGCAGCGTCTGCATGCCCGCGGCGCGAGACGCGGCCGCGACCGCGCCCTCGTTCGGCGTCGACATCAGCACGGCGCGCATCGCGGCGGTGACCGGGAGCACCTCGAACACACCGAGGCGGCCGCGGTAGCCGGTGCCGCCGCAGTCGGCGCAGCCGGTGCCGCGCTGCGGCGATGCGGAGTCGAGGTCGCTCGCCTCGATGCCGAGCAGCTTCAGCACCCGCGGCGGCGGGACGTACGGCGCTGCGCAGACCTCGCACACCCGCCGTACCAGCCGCTGCGCGATAACCAACGAGAGCGACGACGCGACGAGGAACGGCTCGACACCCATGTCGATGAGCCGCGTGATCGCGGCCGGTGCGGAGTTGGTGTGCAGCGTCGTGAGCACGAGGTGGCCGGTGAGCGACGCCTCCAGCGCGAGGTCGGCGGTCTCCTTGTCCCGTACCTCGCCGACCAGTACGACGTCCGGGTCCTGCCGCAGCACCGAGCGCAGGCCGCGCGCGAACGTCAGGCCGGCACGATCGTGGATCTGCACCTGCGTGATGCCCTGCACCTGCATCTCGACCGGGTCTTCGAGGGTCACGATGTTGCGGTCCGGCGTCTTGATCTGGTGAATCGCCGAGTACAGCGTCGAGGTCTTGCCCGAGCCGGTCGGGCCGGTGATGAGGATCAGTCCCTGCGGCGCGACCAGCGTGCCGAGCAGCGACTCGAGCTGCATCTCGTCCATGCCGACCTTGGTGATCGGCGGCACGTTGTCGGCCCGCGACAGCAGCCGGATGACGACCTTCTCGCCGTGGATGTTGGGCAGGGTGCTGACGCGCGCGTCGAGCAGCGAGCCGTCGACCTGCAGCCGGGTCCGGCCGTCCTGCGGGACCCGCCGTTCGGCGATGTCGAGGTTGCTCATGACCTTGATCCGGCTGACCAGCCCGGCCGCCGCTTGCCGCGGCACGGTCATGACGTCGCGGAGCAGGCCGTCGACGCGGTAGCGGATCCGTACGGCGGCCGCCTGCGGCTCGACGTGGATGTCGCTCGCCCGCGCCCGTACGGCGTCGGCGAGGATCGTGTTGACCAGCCGGACCGTCGGCGCGTCCTCGAAGCCCGAGTCCGCGGCAGCGTCGTCGTCGAACGAGTCCTCGAGGTCTTCGAGGATCATCGCGACGTCGGCGGAGTCCTCGGACAGCGACCACGTCCGGGCGAGCAGGTCGCGAAGCTGGCTCTCGGCGACGACCACGATCTTGATGTCCGCGACCCCGGCGTACACCTTCACGTCGTCGATCGCGACGACGTTCGTCGGGTCAGCGCAGGCGATGGTGACCTGGCCGCTGTCGGAGCGGCGAATAGGCATCACGAGGTGGCGCTCGGCGAGGCTGCGGGGGAGCAGCCGGCTGACCTCGGCGTCGAGCGTGACGGTCGCGAGGTCGACCACTTCGAGGGAGAGGGCGGCGGCGAGCGCGCTCGCGACCTGACGTTCGGTGGCGAGGCCGAGTTCGACCACGAGCGTGCCGAGGCGGACCCGGCGGCGCTCGCGCTGGGCGGCCCGCTGTGCTTCGAGGGCCTCGTCGAGCTGCTCGGCCGTGATCGCGCCGTGCTCGACCAGCACCTCGCCGAGACGTCGACGGGTGGACTGCGGCGCGCTGAATCCGCTCACGTTCCTGTTCTCGGCCAGAAATGACCCAGATCTGATAGTCAATCCGGGCCGGTTCCCCGGCTGGTCTTACCCGGAGCCCGAAGGCTCCTCGTCCGCCGTGCGCGGCGCGAGCTCCTCCAGCAGCCGCTGCAGCTCGCCGCGGATGTAGTCGCGGGTGGCGACCTCGCCGAGCGCGATGCGGATCGCGGCGACCTCGCGCGCGAGGTATTCGGTGTCCGCGACGGCGCGCTCGGACAGCGCGCGATCCTGCTCGTACTGCACCCGGTCGCGGTCGGACTGCCGGTTCTGCGCGAGCAGGATGAGCGGCGCGGCGTACGACGCCTGCAGCGACAGCAGCAGCGTCAAAAGAGTGAAATTGAGCCGTTTCGGGTCGAACTGCCAGCCCGGCGGCGCGAACACGTTCCACAGCAGCCACGCCGCGATGAACAGCGTCATGTAGCCGATGAACCGCCAGGTGCCGAGGAAGCGCGCGACCCGCTCGGACATGCGGCCGAACGCCTCGGAGTCCATCCGCGGCAGGCTGACGCCGGCGCGGACGTCGCGCGGCTGGTCGATGCGCGCGCGGCGGCCGGCGTCACGAGCCACTGTGGGCCTCGCTCGACGGGCGCTCGCGCCAGTTGGCCGGCAACAGGTGGTCGAGGACGTCATCGACCGTGACGGCGCCGAGCAGGTGGTCGGCGTCGTCGACGATCGGTACGGCGACGAGGTTGTACGTCGCGAGGTACGACGTCAGCTCGTGCAGCAGCACGTCCGGCCCGAGCGGCGCGATGTCGCTGTCCACGACGCCGGACACCAGCGAGCTCGGCGGCTCGCGCAGCAGCCGCTGGATGTGCGCGAGGCCGAGGTACTTTCCGGTCGGCGTCTCGGTCGGCGGCCGGCAGACGAACACCTGCGCGGCGAGCGCCGGCGTGATTTCCGGATCGCGGACGCGGGCCAGCGCCTCGGCGACGGTCGCGTCCGGCGGCAGGATCACCGGCTCGCTCGTCATCATGCCGCCGGCGGTGCCCTCCGCGTAGATGAGCAGGCGCCGTACCGGGTCGGCTTCGTCCGGCTCCATCAACGCGAGCAGCCGCTCCTGCTCGTCGGCCGGAAGCTCGGCCAGCAGGTCCGCGGCATCGTCCGGCGCCATCGCCTCGAGGACGTCGGCGGCGCGTTCTCCCTCCAAATGCGCCAAAATCTCGACCTGGTCGTCCTCCGGCAGCTCTTCCAGCACGTCCGCGAGCCGCTCGTCGTCCAGCGCCGCCGCGACCTCCGCGCGCCGCTTTTCCGACAGCTCGTGCATGACGTGCGCGAGGTCGGCCGGGCGGAGCTGGTCGAACGCGGCGAGCAGGTTGGCCGCGCCCTGCTCGTCCTCCTCGTGCGCGAAGCCGGTGACCGCGTCCCAGTCGACGGTGTGCAGTTGCCCGCGCCGCCGGAACCCGCCACCGGCGGCACGTACGGCGACCCTGGTGACGAACCAGTCGCGGGTGCGGCTCTGCTCCATCGCGACATCGGCGACGACGACCTCCGCGCCGTCCTCGACGGTGCGCACGCGCCGGTCGAGCAGCTCGGTGATGACCAGCGTCTCGCCGGCCCGGCGCTCGAACCGGCGCAGGTTGATCCGGCCGCGGACGAACACCGCCTCCGCGTCGATGCTGGTGACCTGGCCGATCGGGACGAACACGCGTCGCCGCGGCTGCACTTCGACGACGACACCGAGCACGCGCGGGGGCTGCGCGACGCCGCGCAGCATGACGACGACGTCGCGGACCCGGCCGACCTGCTCGCCATTGGGATCGAGCACCGTCATGCCGGCGAGCCGCGCAAGGAAGACCCGTGTGGTCGTGCCCGTCGCCATGCCCGGAGGTTACCGCCGCAGTCCACACAAACCGGGGAGCCAGGCGCCGTCTATGGTCCGCATTCATGAGCATCCTTGAGTTGTTCGACCTCTCCGGCAAGGTCGCCGTCGTCACCGGCGCCTCGTCCGGGTTGGGCGTCACATTCGCCGAAGCACTCGCCGAGGCGGGTGCGGACGTCGCCGTCGGCGCGCGCCGGATCGACCGGCTGGCCGAGACCCGCAGCCTGGTCGAGGCGGCCGGCCGGCGGGCGCTTGCGGTCGCGACAGACGTCGCCGATCCCGAGTCGTGCCAGGAGCTGGTCGACGCGGCAATGCTCGAGTTCGGCCGGGTCGACATCCTCGTCAACAACGCCGGCATCGGCACCGCCGTACCCGCGACGCGCGAGACGCCGGAGCAGTTCCGCACCGTCCTCGACGTCAACCTGCACGGCGCGTACTGGATGGCGCAGGCGTGCGGCCGGGTGATGCAGCCGGGCTCGGCCATCGTCAACATCTCGTCGGTGCTCGGCCTCACGACCGCCGGCCTGCCGCAGGCGGCGTACGCGGCGTCGAAGGCCGGACTGATCGGCCTGACCCGCGACCTCGCGCAGCAGTGGACCGGCCGCAAGGGCATCCGCGTCAACGCGCTGGCGCCGGGGTTCTTCGCCTCCGAGATGACCGAGCAGTACCCGCCGGACTACCTCGACCTGATGATGGTGCGCGTGCTCGCCGGGCGGATGGGCGAGCCGCGCGAGCTCGCCGCGACGTTGGTGTGGCTCGTCTCCGACGCGGCGGGTTACGTCACCGGCCAGACGATCGCGGTCGACGGCGGCGTGACGGTCACCTAGCGCGTTACCTAGCGCGTCACCTGACGCCGCGCCGGCTGGGCCGGCCGCGCAGGTGCCACGGCCGCGGCACCCGGCTGCGCGCCGGTGACGGCAGCGGCGGCACGGCGTGCGCACGCGTCGTCGGCTGGTCCGGCGTCTCGGTGACGTCGCCGGTCGGCGTGAGCCGGTAGAGCGTGCACTCGCGCGCCCACCGCTGCGCCGCCGCCTCGCCGTCGGGGAGGTTCAGCCGCTTGCCGAGCAGGTTCGGGACGACGGCCGTCCACGCCTCGCTGTCGGGGACGACGACCTCGACCGCGGCGACCCACGTGACGAGGCGCGAGCCTTTCTCCTTGCTCGGGACGGTGACGTACGCGCGGTCCGCGAGCACCGGCGCCTCCTGCTCGATCCCGCCGGTGAGGACGTACGCCGACCCGTCCTGCCAGAGGTGCCAAACCGGTTGCGAATGCTGGTGTTCTCCGGTGGGGCGGACCCAGATGAGGCCCGAGCGCTTCGTCGCCTCGTCCACGAGCGCGGCGATCGCCTCGGCGTCCATAGTCGTGACTCTAGAGCGCCGCCGAACTCCGCGACTGACAGCATGAAGCGCGTGGCGACGACGGCTCCCGCGGTGCTCGACCTGCCGCCGCCGACCGACTTGGCGCTGATCACGGTCGGGCTCGTGGCCGTGTCGACGTCCGGCCCGCTCATTGCCGCGGCCGCCGCACCGGCGGTCGCGGTCGCGTTCTGGCGCAACGGATTCGCGACCGCCGTACTCGCGCCGCTCGTGCTGCTGCGACACCGTGCCGAGGTCCGGTCGCTGACCCGGCGCGAGTGGCGGCTCGCGATCGTCGCCGGCGCGCTGCTCGCCGCGCACTTCGCCGCGTGGACGGTCAGCCTCCGCCTGACGAGTGTTGCGAGCGCGACCGCGCTCGTGTCCACCCAGCCGATCTGGGCTGCTCTCCTCGCCCGTCGCTCCGGCGGGGACCTTCCGGCGCGGGCATGGTTGGGCATGGCCGTCGCGGTCGTCGGCGTCACCGTGCTCTCGGGGGCGGACCTGTCGACGTCGGCGCGAGCGCTCGGTGGCGACGCGCTCGCGGTCGCCGGCGGCGCGGCCGCTGCGGGCTACATGGTCGCCGGCAGCGAGGTACGCCGGCACGTCAGCACCGTGAGCTACACCGCCATCTGTTACGCGACGACGGCCGCGCTGTTGCTCGGCGCGTGCGTGGTCGGGCGGCAGTCGCTCACCGGCTACTCGACGGGTACGTGGTGGCGCATCGTCGCGCTGACCGTGGGCGCGCAGTTCCTCGGGCATTCGCTGTTCAACCGGGTGCTGCGTACGACGAGCCCCACCGTCCTCGCGCTGTCGTTGTTGCTGGAAGTTCCGGGTGCGGCGTTGCTCGCCGCGGTCTTCCTCGGCCAGACGCCGTCGTCGCTCGCGATACCCGGCCTCGTCGTACTGCTCGCCGGGATCGGCGTCGTCGTCACGGCACGCAGCCGTGCGGTAGAGCCGTCGCTGCCCGCCGAGTAAGTGCGGACTGAGTAGCGTCCACGTCGTGCCGCGCGCTCGCCGTACCGTCCTGTCGGTGCCGGGATCCAACCCGCGCATGGTCGAGAAGTCACGTGCGCTCGATGCCGACGAAGTGTTCCTCGACCTCGAAGACGCGGTCGCGCCGTCGGCGAAGGACGATGCACGCGCCGCGGTCGCGGCGGCATTGCGCGACGGCGGATGGAAAGCCGCGACGGTCGGCATCCGGGTCAACGACTGGTCGACGCAGTGGACCTACCGCGACGTGGTGGACGTCGTCACGGCCGCGGGCACCGGCCTCGACTGCATCGTGCTGCCGAAGGTCGAGTCACCGGATCACGTCACGGCACTCGACCTGTTGCTGAGCCAGCTCGAACGCGCACACGACCTCGATCACGGGCGCATCGGCATCGAGGCGCAGATCGAGTCGGCGCGCGGCCTGGCTCAGGTCGATGCGATCGCCGCGGCGTCGAAACGGTTGCAAACACTGGTGTTCGGGCCGGCCGACTTCATGGCGAGCATCAACATGCGCGGTCTCGTCGTCGGCGAGAATCCGCCCGGCTACGACACCGGAGACGCGTTCCACTACGCGCACATGGCGATCCTGGTCGCCGCGCGAACGCACGACCTGCAGGCGATCGACGGCCCCTACTTGCAGATCCGCGACATCGACGGTTTCCGCCGGCAGGCGCGCCGTACCGCCGCTCTCGGCTACGACGGGAAGTGGGTGCTGCACCCGGATCAGGTCGCCGCGGGCAACGAGATCTTCGCGCCGTCGCAGGACGACTTCGACCACGCCGCGGACATCCTCGCGGCGTACGACGCGTCGACATCGGATGCGGGCGGCCGTCGCGGCGCGGTGATGCTCGGCGACGAGATGATCGATGAGGCGTCGCGCAAGATGGCGCTCGTCGTCGTTGCGAAGGGCCGCGCCGCCGGGATGACCCGCAGCTAGCGCACGCCCATCCGGCGCAGCTCGTCGAGCAGGTTGTCGGTGAGCGGCAGCAACGCGGCGTCGTCGAGGCTGCACCAGCGCACGTCGTTCGCGTCGTCGCCCGCACGCAACTCGCCCCCTGTCACGACGGCGGCGAAGTCGTGCACGACGTAGTCGCCGATCGGCACGGTCGCGAGCAGCTCGCCGACCGCGACGACGAGGCCGGTCTCCTCCTCGACTTCGCGGGCGGCCGCGGCGGCCGGCGTCTCACCGGGCTCGACCCGACCGCCGGGCAACGACCAGCGGCCGAAGCCCGGTTCGCGCCCACGCTGGATCAGCAGCAACCGGCCCGCGTCATCGCGGATCACCGCACCGGCGCAGACCACGGGCTGTTTCTCCTGGGCGCCTGGCGGGGACATCAACCGAAGGGTACGAGGGAGGCGGGCGAGTCATGCTGGTCCTGGTCATCGTGTTGGGCGCGATCGTTCTGCTCGCCCTGCTCATCGGCTTCGGCGGCTTCGGCGGGTACGGCGGCGGTTACGGGCCGAATGCGCCGGTCTACCGCCGCGTCATCTACCGCCGGCCGGCCCGGCGCGTCATCACCGAGCATCACGTGGTCGAGGACCTCGATCCGATGGACCGCCCTACTTACCGACCCTGACCGCGACACCAGTCCGGTATGACCCCTTCGGGTCTTGACGTTTTCGCGCCCGGACAGGACCGTGACGTTGTGCGACCCGAGCCGACCTGCCCACGGTGCAGTGGTGAGCTGCGCGCGCCGGGGCTGTGGAGCAGCTCCTGGCAGTGCGCCGCCCACGGCGTCGTCGCGCCGTACACCGTCGTTCACCGCCCCGGCACCGACGGGCTGGACCACGTGCTCGACCGCGCGAAGGTGCCGGTCTGGCTGCCCCATCCGCTGACGACCGGCTGGGTGGTGAGCGGGTTCGCTTACGCCGGCGACGACCGCGAAGGCGCGCGCGCCGTCGTCAGCTGCCTCACCGGCCCGAGCCCGCTCGGCGGCGCCAGCGAGCTGGTGATCGTCTCCGAGGAGCCCGGCATCGGCCTCGGCGCGCGCCACGCCGGATTGCCCGGCCCGGATCCCGGCGACGGCTTCGGCAACGGCCCGCCCGACGCGAAGGTCGAGGTGGCCGGGCACCCGACCGCGCTGTGGTCGCTGCCCACCGAGGGCGACTGCGCGGCGTTCGTCGGCGAGGCCAAGGGGCTGTGGCTGTGGGCGCTGGTCTGGCCCGCGAGCGCCGGCGTACTCCTCTATGACTCGCTCGCGCTGCACGACCTGCGCGACGGGTACGTCGAGGCCGAGTTGGCGTTCGGCGCGCTGTCGCCGCGGCTGGACGGGACTGGCACGCCCCCTCAGTAGCCTTGACCCAGTGGCGTTCGACACCAAGCTGTTCACCGAGGTGTTCGTCACCCTCGTCGTCATCATGGATCCGGTCGGCACCATCCCGCTTTTCCTTGCGCTGACCAGCGGCCGGAGCGTCCGCGCGCGCCGCCGGCTCGCCTGGCAGGCCGTGCTCGTCGCGATCGGCGTGATCGCGGCGTTCGCGTTGTTCGGCCAGCAGATCCTGCGCTACCTCAACATCAGCGTCGCCGCGCTGCAAGGCGCCGGCGGCCTGCTGCTCGTGCTCGTCGCGCTCGAGCTGCTGACCGGCAAGCAGGAGCGCCCGGAGGACGTACCGGACGTCAACGTCGCGCTGGTCCCGCTCGGCACGCCGCTGCTCGCCGGTCCGGGCGCGATCGTCGCGACCATCGTGTTCGTCCGCAACGCGCACGGCTTCGGCGACGCGTGGGCGATCGTCGCCGGCATCGTCGCCGTCCACGTCGTGCTCTACCTCGCGCTGCGGTTCGCCAACGTGATCCTGCGGGTCATCCGCGAGGGCGGCGTGATGCTCGTGACCCGCATCTCCGGGCTGCTGCTGTCGGCGATCGCTGTTCAGCTCGTCGCGACTTCCGCACTGGCGTTCGCGCGCACTGCCTGATCCACAGCTTGCGCGCGCCTGCCGGGAATCTTCGGTACGGCGGTCGAGAATCGGTGTCATGACCGCGACGGCACTGCAGCTCGACCTGGCCGGGATGCCGGCGCGGCTGTTCGCCTGCACGCCGTCGCGCCTCGCGACCTGGCTCGACTGCCCGCGCCGCTACAAGTTCGTCTACGTCGACCGCCCGCAGCCGGCGAAGGGCCCGCCGTGGGCGCACAACAGCGTCGGCGCGAGCGTGCACGCGGCGCTCGCGGCGTGGTGGTCGCTGCCGGTGGAGCGGCGGACGCCGGTCGCCGCCGGCGGGCTGGTGCGCTCGAAGTGGATCGGCCTCGGCTTCCGCGACGACGAGCAGGCCGCGCAGTGGCGCGAGCGCGCAGTCGAGATGGTGAGCGGCTACGTCGAGCGCCTCGACCCCTACGACGAGCCCGTCGGCGTCGAGCGGACGGTCGCGATGCGCACCGACGCGCTCGCGTTCTCCGGCCGGATCGACCGGCTGGACCGGCGCGGCGACGAGCTCGTGGTGGTCGACTACAAGACCGGCCGGCACGTGCTCACGACCGACGACGCGCGCGGCTCGCTGGCGCTCGCCCTCTACGCGGCGGCGGCGGCGCGGACGCTGCGCCGGCGCTGCCTCGCCGTCGAGCTGCACCACTTGCCGACTGGGCGGGTGGTGCGCTGGGAGCACACCGAGGAGTCGCTCGACCGGCAGTTGCGCCGGGCGCACGACATCGCCGCCGAGGCGGCCGCGGCGCCGGAGCGGATCGCCGCGGGGGAGGACGCCGACGCCGTCTACCCGCCGCGGCCGGGGCCGATGTGCGGGTGGTGCGACTTCGCCGCGCACTGCCCGCAGGGCCAGGCCGCCGTCGCCACGCCGCTGGCGCCGTGGTCCGGGCTGGCCGAGGACATCGCCCCGCTGGACGACGAGGACTGACCCGCGACCGCGCCGGTCAGCCGGTCGACGCCGCCAGCCGGGCGCGGGCGGCGCGCAGGTGCGGGCCCTCGCGGTAGCGGTCCGGCGCCCGGCTGCCGGCCAGGCGCAGCGCGCGCACGGCGGCGGTCGCGGACGCGTCGGTCGTCGGCAGGCCGGGCCACCGGTAGAGCCGGCGGGCCCAGCGGGGGAGCAGCGCCGCGCCGAGCCCGGCGACCCCGGCCCACGCCGGCCGGGCCGGCGTCGTGAGCACGACCCAGCGCGGCATCGGCGGCCGCAGCACGTACCCCGCGACCCGGCGGGCCCGCTGGTCGACCGCAAGCTCGGGGCGCATCCGCTCGAAGTACGCAGACATCTCGGCCGCCGAGGCGGGCACCAGCGCGGGGTCCAGGCCGACGACCGCGGCGGCCCGGGTCTGTTCGTCGTAGTAGGCGTCGACCTCCGCCGCCGACAGGCCGCCGCCGGCGCGCTGGAACGTCGTGAGGAACGACTCGACCTCGCAGCAGTGCACCCAGCGCAGCAGCTCCGGGTCGGAGGCGCGGTAGGAGACGCCGGTCGCGTCGTCGCTGCCGCGGACGGTCGCGTGCAGCCCGCGCACCCGCCGGCCGATCTGCTCGACCTCCTCGGTCGACCCGAACGTCACCACGCCGACGTAGTCCGCCGTACGCAGGAGCCGACCCCACGGATCGGCGCGGAAGTCGGAATGCTGAAGCACGCCGGCCATCGCGGCCGGGTGCACCGCCTGCAGCAGCAGTGCCCGCAGCCCGGCGATCCACATCGTCGGATCGGCGTGCACCCGCCAGGTCACGCTGTCGGGCCCGAACAGGCCGGCGTCGCCAGGCACCGCCCCAGCGTCGCACAGGCCACGGGGCTTGCCGGGGCGGGTAGCATCGGGTGCGCCGGACGCCCCGTACACGAGCCGAACGGATCCCCTGATCGCGTGAGCCAGTGCCGCGTCATTGCCGTCGCCAACCAGAAGGGCGGCGTCGCCAAGACCACGACCGTCGCCTCCGTCGCGGCCGCCCTCGCCGAGCTCGACCGGCGGGTCCTCGTGGTCGACCTCGACCCGCAGGCGTGCCTCACGTTCTCGCTCGGCCTCGACCCGGAGACGGTCGAGATCTCGGTGCACGACGTGCTGCTCGGCCGGGTCTCTGCCGGCATGGCGATCGTGCGGACCGCGGACGGCGTCGACCTGCTGCCGGCGACTATCGAGCTCGCCGGCTGCGAGGCCATGCTGCTGACCCGCACCGGCCGCGAGTTCACGCTCCGCGCCGCGCTGGACGAGCTGCGTCCGGACTACGACGTCGTACTGCTCGACTGCGCCCCGTCGCTCGGCGTGCTCACGATCAACGCGCTGACCGCCGCGGACGACGTCCTCGTGCCGCTGCAGTGCGAGACGCTCTCGCACCGCGGCGTGGGCCAGCTCCTCGACACCGTGCACGACGTGCAGCGGCTGACCAACCGCGACCTGACGGTGCTCGGCGTGCTGCCGACCCTGTTCGACGCGCGGACGGCGCACGCCCGCGCGGTGCTCGCCGACGTGACCAGCCGCTACGGCCTCCCGGTGCTCGACCCGCCGATCGCGAAGTCGGTCCGGTTCGCCGAGGCGCCGGCGGCCGGGCGTTCGATCCTGCGTACGGCGGGGCGCACCCCGGGCGCGCAGGCCTACCGCGCGCTCGCCCGCACGCTGGCCGGGTTGCCCGTCGAGGGCGTGCTCGTCGCGGAGCCGGAGCCGGACCTCGTGATCGACCTCACCGACGGGGCGCTGACCCGATGAGCACCCAGGGTTTCGACCGGCTGCGGCCGCGGCAGCCCGGCGCCGAGCCGGTGCCGGTCGCGTCGCCGATCCAGGCCGACGCCGAGGGCAAGCGCGCGCTGTTCTCCTCGATCGAGAACGAGCGGCCGGCGGGCGCCGGCATCGCGATCGAGTGCTCGCGCTGTGGCGAGACGACCCGGCTCACGCCGGCCGCGGCGCTGCGGGCCGCGTTCCCGGCATTCCACCTGTCGGTGGTCGTCGGCCGCGGTGACAAGGAATCGACGCTCGGGTTGGTCCGGCGTAGGTACGGGTCGTGGCTGCGCTGCCCGGCGTGCGGGCGCGGCGCGTGGACCCGCGTGACGATCCGCGTCTGAGCGCTGCGCCGTACGGCTACAGCCGCCGCGGCTCAGGCGCCGGGGACGACCGCGTTCGCGTACATCGAGGGCACGACGAAGTCGGCCACGCCGTCGAGGGTGCCGCAGTCGACGCAGCGCACGGCGAGCGCCGCCCAGGTCACCGAGCTGGCCTCCTCGTGCAGGCCGAACACGACCTCGGCGATCGACTGGCGGCAGTTGGAGCAGCTCCACGCCGGCGGGTACGTCCAGCGCTCGGCCGAGTCGAGGATCGGGTGCACCCCGCCGCAGCTCAGGCAGCGCAGCCGGGCGACGCCTTCGGTCGCGTCGGCCTCGACGTAGAACCAGGTTCCCGGGTCGTCGCCGTGGCTCGCTGAACGGCAGGCGGCCGGCATCGCGTCGTCGATCGAGGGGCAGCCTTCGAGCCCGCGCAACCAGGCGACGACGTCGGCGACATCGTCGGCGTACGGGCGGCCGGTCAGGGAGCGCAGGGTCACGTCGACTAGATCGGCCCCGCCGACCCGGCTCTTGATCTCAATTGCGCGATAGCGGACTTCTATGGGTGCTATTTGGCAATTGAGGGTCCGCCGGTCCCGTCGACCGGCTGGCCGCCGCGGGTACGGCGACGCGGCCGCCGCTTGCGCGGCTCCGCCTTCTTCTCGGCCTTCTCCCCGTCGGTCGCGGTACCGGCAGGCGGCGCCGTACGGGTGCGCGGCTTGCCGCCGCCTCCGCCACCGCTGCCACCGCGGCTGCCACGGCCCCCGCGGCCATCGCCGTCGCGGGAGCCGGCCGGCTTGCGCTTGCCGCCGGTCTCGCCGAGGTCCTCGATCTCCTCGGCCGCGAGCCCGGCCCGGCGCTGCTGCGCCTTCGGCAGCCGGCCGGTGGCCTCGCGCGGGATCTCGAGCTCGGTGTAGAGGTGCTCGGAGGTCGAGTAAGTCTCTTCCGGCTCCTCGAACGGCAGGTCGAGGGCCTTGTTGATCATGCCCCAGCGGTAGCCGTCTTCCCAGTCGACGAAGGTGATCGCCGTACCGGTCTCGCCGGCGCGGCCGGTGCGGCCGATCCGGTGCAGGTAGGCGTCCTCGTTCTCCGGGCACTCGTAGTTGACGACGTGCGTGACGCCGCTGACGTCGATGCCGCGCGCGGCGACGTCGGTCGCGACGAGTACGTCGATCTTGCCGTTGCGGAACGCGCGCAGCGCCTGCTCGCGCGCACCCTGGCCGAGGTCGCCGTGCACGGCGGCGGCGGCGAACCCGCGGTCTTCGAGGTCGGCCGCGATCCGGTCGGCGGCGCGCTTGTAGCGGCTGAACACCATCACGAGGCCGCGCCCGTCGGCCTGCAGCACGCGCGCGAGCACCTCCGGCTTGTCCATCTGGTGCGTCCGGAACACGAACTGCGACGTCGTCGGGACGGTTGCGCTCTCGTCCGGCGACTCGGCACGGACGTGCGTCGGGTGCTGCAGGTAGCGCCGCGACAGCGCGATGACGGGGCCGGGCATCGTCGCGGAGAAGAGCATCGTCTGCCGCTTCGCCGGGACCAGCGCGACGATCCGCTCGACGTCGGGCAGGAAGCCGAGGTCGAGCATCTTGTCGGCCTCGTCGAGGACGAGCACCTTGACCTGCGACAGGTCGAGCGCGCGCTGGCCGGCGAGGTCGAGCAGCCGGCCGGGCGTGCCGACGACGAGGTCGACGCCGCGCCTGAGCGCTTCGAGCTGTGGCTCGTACGCGCGCCCGCCGTAGACGGTCAGCATCCGCAGCTCGCGGTTCGCGCCGGCCATGGCGACGTCCTCGGCGACCTGCACCGCGAGCTCGCGGGTCGGTACGACGACGAGGGCCTGCGGCCGGCCGTCGCCCGGCGCGTCGATCTTCTGCAGCGTCGGGACGGTGAAGCCCATCGTCTTGCCGGTGCCCGTGCGGGCCTGGCCGATGAGGTCGTGATCCTTGAGCGCGAGCGGGATGGCGAGCGCCTGGATCGGGAACGGGTTGACGATCTGGCGGGCGGCCAGGGCCGCGACGATGTCGTCGGCCACGCCGAGGTCGGCGAAGGTTTTCACGTGCAGGTCTCCGTAGCGTCGTGCAGAGACCCTGCGATTCGTAACTGCTGATCCGCGCCCGGTAGCCGGGGGTTCAGCGTCGTCGGTCTCCGCGTCAGTACAAGTGGTGTCGAAAGGTGCGGTCGCCCCAGCGTAGCCTGCGGCGTGGCCGAATGGACCGACCCGATGACCGACGAGGAGCAGCGGCAGGCGGTTGTCGACCTGCTCGGTGTCCTCGCGTACGGCGAGTTGACCGCGTTCGAGCGCATGGCCGCGGACGCCCGGCTGGCTCCGACACTCGACGACAAGGCGGCGCTCGCGGCCATGGCGGTCGCCGAGTTCGGCCACTTCCGCAAGCTGCGCGACCGGCTCACGGCGATGGGCGTCGACCCAGGTACGGCGATGGCGCCGTTCGTCGGGCCGCTCGACGCGTTCCACGACTCGACCGCGCCGACGGGCTGGCTGGAGAGCCTGGTCAAGGCCTACGTCGGCGACGGCTTCGCCGCCGACTTCTACCGGGAGATCGCGGAGTACGTCGACGGTGACACCCGCGCGCTCGTGCTCGACGTGATGGCCGACACCGGCCACGCGCGGTTCGCCGTCGACCACGTGCGGCTGGCGATCGAGGAGGACGGCGCGATCGCCGGCCGGCTCGCGCTGTGGGCCCGCCGGCTCGTGGGCGAGGCGCTCGTGCAGGCGCAGCGGGTGGCGGTCGACCGCGACGCGCTGGCCCGGCTGCTCGTCGGCGGCAGCGTCGACCTCGCCGCGGTCGGTCAGCTACTTGCCCGGCTCACCCAACGCCACACCGAACGCATGGCAGCGCTGGGGCTCACGGCGTAGTCGCGCGGTCCTCTTCGTTGACTGCGACGTTTCGTGTCAATGAAGGGGCCTGGATCGACACACAACGTCGCAGTCGACGTGAGTGAGAGCCGCTACAAGGTGCCGAAGCCGACGCGGCGACCTTCGGACTCCGCGATCTCGACGTACGCGAGCTTGTCCGCCGCGACCACGAGCCGGTTGCCCTTCTCGTCGGTCAGGGTGAACGTCGCCGCGCCGCCCTTCAGCGCGCTCTCGATCAGCGCCTGGATCTCCGCCGCGGTCTGCGTCGCGTCGATGGCCAGCTCACGCGGGGCGCCCTTGACGCCGATCCGGACCTCCATGCGCACGACACTAGTCCGGGGCGGTGCTCAGACGCGCGGGTACCCGCTGATGCCGCGCCACGCGAGCGCCGCGAGCAGTGACACCGCGCGGTCCTTCGGCACCCGCCCCTCGGACGCGAGCCACCAGCGCGCGCTCACCTCGGCCAGCCCGGCGAGCCCGCACGACAGCAGCTCGGCCTCCGAGCGGTCGAGGCCGGTGTCGCGGGCGATGGTGTCGGCGAGCGCCTCGACGCTGATCTGCAGCGACCGCTCGACCCGCTCGCGCACGGCCGGCTCGTTGCGCAGGTCGGACTCGAACACCAGCCGGAACGCGCCGCCCGGATCGTCGACGAAGTCGAAGTAGGCCTGGATGCAGCCTTGCACGCGGGCCTTGTTGTCCTCGGTCGCGTTGAGGGCGCTGCGCACCTGCTCGCCGAGCAACTCGACGTGCTGGTCGAGCAACGCGAGGTAGAGGTCGAGCTTGCCCGGGAAGTGCTGGTAGAGCACCGGCTTGCTGACCCCGGCGCGCTCGGCGATGTCGTCCATCGCCGCCGCGTGGTAGCCGTTGGCGACGAACACGGCCTGCGCGGCTTCCAGCAGCATCTTGCGCCGCGCGGATCGCGGCAGCCGCTGGGTCCGGCTGTCGCTCAGGTCAGTCACCCGTCGCAGGCTAGCGGTACTCGTCGTCGCCCAGCGGCACTTCGAGCGACGACTCCGCGATGTCGCCTTCGTCGGCGTCCCACTTCGGCTCGGCCGAGGTGAGGTCCTGCGGTTCGGCAACGGTCTGCTGGTGCTGCTCGGCCGCGTCTTCCTCGGGCGTCTCGAGCGGCGTTTCGAGGTCGGACATCAGCGGTCCTCTCGGCAGGTACGGCGGGCCAGGTCGGCGTACGCCGGTTCGAGCGCTTCCGCGTACGTCGGGAAAGCGTGCACCACGTCGGCGAGGACGTCGAGGCCGACCTTCGCCTTCACCGCGAGCGCGAGCTCGGCGCCCCAGTCGTCGGCGGCCGGACCGACGGCCGCGGCGCCGACGAGGGTGCGGGTCGCGGGGTCGGCGTACAGCTCCACCCGTCCGCCGGTGCCGCCGGGGCCGCCGCGCCGGTCGACCAACGCGCGGGCGGTCTCGCCGAGGTCGGCGCTCGCGGTGAGCAGCCCGTCGCCGTCGGTGCGGCCGACCGCGAACACGGCCGGGTCGGTGTAGAGCGCACGCGGGATGGCGGCGTAGTCGGCGCGGCGGTCGTCGCCGCAGATGTTCGCGACGACGATCTTCGCCTGGTAGTTCGCGGTGTG
>Ga0157369_10002236_pt1 | contig 23294 bp, 26 predicted proteins | sample C25metaG_FD_113461 | JGI IMG/M metagenome (GOLD analysis project Ga0157369, IMG submission 113461) | Corn rhizosphere microbial communities from Kellogg Biological Station, Michigan, USA - C2-5 metaG | ecosystem: Host-associated > Plants > Roots > Rhizosphere > Soil | place: USA: Michigan... | reverse complement strand
GGCCGTGGCGCCGTTGATCGCGATCTCGCCGTCGCTCATGTCCGTCGAGGATAGCAGTTGCTCTCGTTCACGACGACAGACTCGCGCAGAATTCGAGCAGCATCCGCTCCCCTTCCGGCCACGGACCGTGCCCCGAAGCGCCGTTGATGTGGCCCGCGTCGCCGATGAACACGAGACGGCTGCCCCACGCGTCCGCGAACTGGCGCGCGCGTTCGACGCTCACGAATTGATCGTTCGTACTGGCGACGACGATGCTCGGAAACGGCAGTCGCGAAAGCGGCATGTACGAGAAGCTGCGTCCCTCGGCCGGATAGTCGGGATGCTCGACGTCGCTCGGCGCGACGAGAAACGCACCGAGCACACCTTGGCCCCCGCAATCCTCCGCCCATTGCCCCACGAGCGAGCATCCGAGGCTGTGCGCGGCGAGGACGGGAGGCGTGTCGCAGTCGGTAACCGCCATCTCCAGATTGGCGACCCACTCGGAGCGGTCCGGCCGATCGAAATCGCGCTGCATCACGCGCTGAAACGACGGATGCCGCGCCTCCCAATACGTCTGCCAATGCTCCGGCCCGGAGTTCCAAAGGCCGGGAATGGTGAGGACGGGAACGCTCATGCGGCGCGCAGGTTACAGGAAAAGCTTTTTCACCACAGAGACAGAGGTCACCGAGGTTTTCTCTCTGTGTACTCTGTACTACTACCCCATAGATTCTGCGCGCGCCGCGAAGATTTTCTTTGACGGCTCTCGCGCGTTCGTTCTATCGAGAGTCCTTCTCCCCCGGCGTCTTTTTGCCGGGGGAGAAGGTGCCGAAGGCGGATGAGGGGGCGGAGCTTGCGCGATCTGAGGTTTCAGGCGCCGCCCCTCACCCGCACTCCGCTTCGCTGCGTGTCTCCCTCTCCCCGGAAGAAACTCGGGGAGAGGGACGCTCGACCGGAAAAGATGCTTTTGGGTTGCGAATACGCCGCGCTATGCCTCTGTGGTTCAAATCTCAGATCGTGCCGGCTACGCGCGCTTAATCAGCCGGACGATGAACAGCAGGACCACCGCGCCGATGAAGGCGACGATCAGGCTGCCCACCAAGCCGCCGCCGGCGGAGATGCCGAGGACGCCGAAGAGCCATCCGCCGAGGAGGGCGCCGACGATGCCGACGATGATGTCGCCGAGGATGCCGAAGCCGCGTCCCTTCATCAACAAACCGGCAAGCCAGCCAGCGATCGCGCCGATGATCAGGAACCAAATCAGATTATTCATGTGAGTACCCTCTTTCTGCCAAGCAGCCTCAGCACAATCGCTGCCACGTCCGAATAAATGACGGAATCAAGGATATACTGCCGAGCACGATGAGCACAGATGAGCTTGGAAACGTTGGTCTGATCGATGACGATCGGAAGTACACCGGGTCACGGTTCGCCGAGGTCCGCGATGCGATTTTCGCCAATCCCTACCAGAAGATCTGGGGCGCGCCGGGAGCGCCGCCATTCGAGCGGTTCGCGGTTACATTCGGACGAGCCATGCGCGGACTGCTCAGTTTCCGTAAGCCGTGGGCTCTCCTCGCCGCCGCCCGCCGAACTCTGGCCTCGGACGCCGACCTCCGTTGGGGCGCCGACGGCAAGGGCTATCAACGGCTCCTCCACACCAACGCCATCTGCCTCACCGGCGTCTGGGACATCACCGCGGATACGCCATACACGGGCTACTTCGCGAAAGGAAGTCGCGGCCTGGTCGTCGCCCGATACTCCACCTGCTGCACGGAAACGCGGCGCGGAAACATGCGCTCGCTCTCGATGGTCGGGCGCGTCTATCCGACGATGAATCCGGAGCATGCCGAACGGTTGCAGACCGCCAGCTTCATCACGCAGCAGGACATCGGTGGCGAAGACACCAAAACGATCAATGAGGCGGTGCTCCGCAACGCTCCGAACACCACCGTCTTCAACCGCGGCCTCGGCTTCACGACATTGCTGGCCTCGGGGGCCGCGTTCAATCGCGCCGAAACGAAACCGACCATCCGGCAGGTGTATCAGATCGCGGAGCTCGGTCTGCCGGCCAGCCAGCCGACGCGCTCGCCGGAGTTCCTGCAATTCTCCGTCGTGCCCGAACAGCCGGTCATCCCCGGCGACGCCCTCGATTTTCGCGACGAGATCATGGCCCAGATCTACGACAAGGGCGATCCGCAGCCGAAGCGCACGCTCACCTTCCGCATCGAGACGACTGATGAAGGAGTCACGAAGGGCAACCCGTTCAAGGAGTACCGCGAGTTCAAAAACTGGCGCCAGATCGGGACGCTGACCTTCAACGCCGCGGTGGCGTCCTACAACGGCGACCATGTCTTCCACATCCATCACCCGGCGTGGCGCGACGATCGGAACGATCCGCGCACGGCGCACAAGGTGAAGTGAACGCTACAACTCTTTGTAGAAGACGACCGTGTCGCACATCGAGCCATCGGGATTCATCGCGTATCGCGGAATGACTCCCACCTCGGTCCAGCCTGCGCGGCGATAGAGAGTCTCGGCGGCATCGCCGCGCTTCGTGTCCAGCACCAGCAGCGTGAAGCCCGCGGATCGGGCGCAGCGTTCGATCTCTTTCATGAGTAGTCCACCGAGACCCTGGCGTCGTGCGCGGCGATGGACGAGAAGTTTGGCGACGTCGGCGCGATGCGGCTGATTCGGCATCGGCGCGGGACGCAGTTGGACGGTGCCTGTAATTCCCTCGCCATCACGCGTCACGAGGAGAATCGTGCGTTCGCGAATGTTCTGCCGCCACCACTCCTTCGCCTCGTCCAGCGTCGTCGAGTCGAGAAAGCCGACCGAGGCGCCGGCGGCGGTGGCGTCGAGCAGAAGGAGAGCGAGATCGCGGATGTCGTCATCGCTGACGGGCAAGGCCAGTTGCTCGATCGCGTGCGTCATTTGCGGAGGAGCGTCTCCCAACTCCACATCCTGCTCGTGACCTTCTTCGGCAACGGAAATCCGAGCTGGTGAGCGAGCATGCAGATCTGTCCGCGATGGTGGGCCTCGTGGGTGAGCATGTAGGACAGCATGGCCAACCCGGCCGGCCAGGGCGGCGCCCATCCATCGCGGCGAAAGGTCTCGATGCGGCCGTCAGCCGCGTCCGCGAGCATCTCCGCGCAACGCGCGGCGCTCTCGGCCAATGCCTCGCGAGCCTCGTCCGGCGTGCAGCGCGTGCGATTGAGCAATCGCGGAACCTTCAAGTGCGGCGCGGATAATCGGATCCACTTCGCGCGGACGTTGTGCATGTGCGTGAAGATCGCCGCGATCGCGCGCACCTTTCCCGGAGGCTTGGCCGTCCACGCGGCAGGATCGAGATGTTCGATCAGAAGCTGGTTCATCCGATCGTTCGCGGCAAAGATGCGGGCAGCGTCGTTCACCACGGCGGTTTGCGATTATGCTCTTCCGCATGCCCTTTCTTTCCGAGGCGTTGCGGTTTGCAGAGAACCCGGCCACGAGCGAAGAACAGCTCCGCCGCGCCTGCGATCTCCTCTCGCTCGACTCCTCGGGGACGCCGGACGAAGTTCGCGGCCGTCTGCTCGCGCACCTGAATACTCTCGATTCGGAAGCGCCGGTGGTCTGCCTGAATCCGAAGGTTCAAGCCGTCAAGCTGTGACTCATTCCGACTTCGGACGCGTATCCATGCGCGGCAACGCTTTCAACATGCTGACGCGATTGCCTTCCGTATCGAAGAACGAAACGTAACGGCCGACGCCGGGGATGTCCATCGGCTCGCCCAGCACTTTGCCGCCGGCCTTCGCCACTGCCTTCATCGACTCGTCGATGTCGTCGACCGGGATCACCACGGACGGATACTGCGCCGGCCAGTCAGGTTTTTTCGGATAAAAACCGCCGTTGATGGCGCCCGGTTTTTTCGGACCGTCGTCACCCGACTCCGTTGTGGCCACGGTCACGTAGTCGCCCATTTCCGGCCCGAGCATGTGCGTCTGCCAGCCGAAGACGTCGGTATAAAACTTCGCCATCCGTTCGCGGTCCTCAGCCGGCATTTCAAAGTGCACCACAGGACTCATCTTCATACGATTACCTCCAGCAGTGTCGCTGCAGGAACGAATCCACCTGACCTACTGCTTCACCGCCTTGATCAGCGCTTCCATGTGATTGAGGTACTTCTCCAGCGCGCGGCGGCCCGATGCGGTCAATGAGTACTCCGTCCTCGGCACGCGGCCGGCGAAGGATTTCTTGCAGGCGAGGTAGCCGGCGTCCTCGAGCTTGCGCGCGTGGACGCTCACGTTGCCGTCGGTCGTCTTGAGGACCGCTTTCAGCTCGTTGAAGGTCAGCGTCGGATTGACGGCCAGCGCGCTGATCATGGCCAGGCGGGTTTTCTCGTGGATCACGCGGTCGAAGTCGGGGATCTGCGTTTCGACGACTTCGTGCTTCTTCGCTGCTGCTGATTTAGCCACCGTAACTCCTTGCGATGATGAATCCGAAGAGGATGTGCAGTCCGCCGAAGGCGATGCCGAGGAGGATGTTGGAGGCGCCGAGGGGGACAAGCGCGGCGAAGCATCCGAAGAGCATGAAGGCGACGCCCATGACCGGAATCACTCGGATCGAAAACGCTCCGCTGCTGACGAATGCCGCGCCGTAGAGCAGCAGCCACACCGCGGGGATCGCCGCGTAGGCTTCCACGCGGACGAGGGCGACGGTCACCACTGCGCCTGCCACGAGCGGCGCGAAGTAGCTGATGAAGAATCGTTTCGCTGCGCCGGACATGAACGGCGCCTCGGAGCGCCGCGCTTTGGCGGCCATCGTGCCGAAGCCGATCGCCGCGGCGACAATCGCCTCGGCCAGCCACGTCGCCAGCCACAACCGCAACGACTTGCCGAGGAACTGCTGCGCGATGAACGTGGCGACGATCGCCGTCGCGCCGACGCCAACGCCGCCCCACCCCGGAATCGACGTAAACGATCCCGCCCGTTCCATCGCATCCCGAATGAAGCGAATGTTATCCAGCGCATGCTCGCGCATCGGCAGAGGAGCTTCGGACATTCCCGACATGGTACCGCAAAGTGCTTTGTGCAACGCTCAAACGCCGTTGCATTGCCGCGGAGCGGCATCAGAAGGTAGCGAGGGGTGAGAGCGAAGCGACCACCCCTCGTCACTCGCGACGGAAGGATGTTGTGCCGCGTCAGCGGCACTCGACTTCTCGAACGAATGTAAATCAGCGCGAGTTCTCTTGTGCCGCTGACGCGGCACGAATTTCAGACATCAACTTTTCGAGGGGTGCTCGCCAAAAGCGCTCGCACCCCTCGCTATCCTCGATCGCCGCTACCGCGGCAGGAAAACCCCTCGTTCTCCGAGGTGTTCTTGTCACCCTCTCCACCTAATGTAGAAAGCTTGCAATTCGCTGCGCACCGAGGGAGCCTCGGCGTTCATGGAAGGTGACGTCATGAATGCAAAGCTCATCGAAGTTCTGGCACGGCATTGGGGATTTGCGTCGTTCCGGCCGCTGCAGGCCGAGGCCATGGAAGCGGCGCTCGGCGGCCGCGACACGCTCGTGGTCATGCCCACCGGCGGAGGCAAATCGCTCTGCTACCAGGCGCCGGCCATCGTCAATGGATCGCTGACCGTGGTCGTGTCGCCGTTGATCTCGCTGATGAAAGACCAGGTCGACGGCCTTGTCGCATGCGGCGTCGCGGCAGCGCAGCTCAACAGCTCGCAGTCGGGTGCGGAACAACGGCACGTCGAGCGCGCACTGAGTGAACGCAAATTAAGGTTGCTCTTCGTCTCGCCGGAACGGCTGGCGATGACGAACTTCCGCCAGCTTCTCGGACGCGCCGGCGTGGCCGCGTTCGCGATCGACGAAGCGCATTGCATCAGCCAATGGGGGCACGACTTCCGCCCTGAATATCGCCAGCTTCGCGACCTTCGCCGGATTTTTCCTGGCGCATCGCTGCACGCGTTCACCGCCACCGCCACCGAGCGCGTGCGGCGCGACATCGCCGAACAGCTCGGGCTTCGCAATCACGTCGAACTGGTCGGCAGCTTCGACCGCCCCAACCTCACCTATCGCATCATTCCGCGCCGCGACGAGGTCGCGCAGGTCGAGGAAGTTCTCCGCCGCCATCGTCGCGAAGCCGGCATCATCTACTGCATCCGCCGGCGCGACGTCGACACGCTGGCGTCGATTCTCGAGCGCCGCGGCCACCGCGTGGCCGCGTATCACGCCGGACTCTCGCCCGATCAGCGCTCGTCCGCGCAGGAGAAGTTTTCGAAAGAAGAGTGCGACATCATCGTGGCCACGGTCGCCTTCGGGATGGGCATCGACCGCTCCAACGTCCGCTTCGTCCTGCACACCGGGATGCCGAAGTCGGTCGAGCACTACCAGCAGGAGACTGGGCGCGCCGGCCGCGACGGCCTCGAAGCGGAGTGCGCGATGCTCTACGCGCCGAAGGATGCCGCGGCGTGGAACGCGATCCTGGCCGGCACCGCCGACACGACGGCGATCGAGAACGTCGACCGCATGCAGCAGTACGCGACGTCGCTGACCTGCCGGCACAAAGCTTTGGTCGAGTACTTCGGCCAGACCTACGACAACGCGAACTGCGGCGCGTGCGACGTCTGCCTCGATGCACACGACGCGGTGCCGGACTCGCTGGTCATCGCGCAGAAGATCGTCTCGTGCGTCGTCCGCGCCGGCGAGTCGTTCGGCGCCTCGCACATCGTGGCCATTCTGCGCGGATCGAGCAACGAGAAGGTTCACGAGCATCGCCACGACAGACTCTCCACCTACGGCATCCTCGGCAACTATTCGAAGGAGGAGCTGAGCGACTGGGTCGCGCAACTGATCGCACAAGGTTTCCTGAAACGCGAGGGATCGCAGTTTCCGGTGCTGAAGCTGACGCCGACGTCGCGCGCGATGCTTCGCGGCGCGCTCGAAGTCCAACTCGTGCGCGCGGCCGCGCGCGAAGGCGACGACCTCGGCGGACGCGATCTCTCCTGGACCGGCGTCAATCACGCGCTCTTCGAAGAGCTGCGCGAGTGGCGCAAACGCGAAGCCGACTCCCGCGCCGTCCGGCCCTTCACCATCCTCGGCGACGGAGCGCTGCGCATGCTCGCCGCCGTTCGACCGTCGTCGCTGGAGAAAATGAAGCACATCTCCGGCATCGGCGAAACGCGTCACGCGAGTTTCGGCGCGGCGCTGCTCGACGTGATCGTCAACTATTGCGCGAAGTCGGGAATCGCTCTCGATTGTCCGCCGCCGCCTCCCGCGCCGCGGCGCGAGCCGTCTCCGACGCCGAGCCGCACGCAGGCTTACGACGCCTTCCGACGCGGCGCGTCGATCGAAGAAGTCATGGCCCTCACCGCCCGCGCCCGCAACACGATCTCCGGCTACCTGGCCGATTTCATCGTCACCGAACGTCCCGCCTCCATCGATGCCTGGCTCACCCGCGAGCAATACGACACGATCGTCCCCGCCGTCGAGCGCCTCGGCACGGAACGTCTCAAGCCGATCTACGAAGAGTTCGAAGGCCGCATCAGCTACGACGACATCCGGCTTGTGGTCGCGCATCGGGTCGCGCGGGTGTCGTCGCCACCCGGTTTCATGCGGAGCCGCGGAGACGCGGAGGAAAACCGCCTTTCTCCGCGACCCCGCGTCTCCGCGTGAAAAGTCTTATTCTTCGCGCACCATGAACGACAAAGCCTTTCGCGAACACATCCTCAACCTTCTCAACAGCGGCGACGCGCATCAGGACTTTGATTCCGAGGTCGAGAACATGCCGGCGGAGATTCGGGGGAAGCGTCCTGCGGGCGGCGACCATTCGCCTTGGGAGCTGCTCGAGCACATGCGCATCGCGCAGTCGGACATCCTCCGCTACTCGCGCGGCGACGCCAATTACGTCGAGGTCGAGTTCCCGAAAGGCTATTGGCCGGCGTCGCCGGAGCCTCCAAGCGACTCCGCGTGGGACGAAAGCGTGGCGAAGTTCCGCGCCGACCGCGATGCGTTCGCGTCGATCGTGAACGACGAGTCGGTCGATCTCTTCGGGAAGCCCGCACGCGGAAAAGCGACCTGGCTCGCCCAGATTCTCCTCGCCGCCGACCACAACACCTATCACCTCGGGCAGCTCGTCCTGGTTCGCAAAATCCTGACGTCGCAGTAGGCCACGATCGCTGCCGGCGCCGTCACCATCTCTCCTTAACTCGACACGGCATCAGAACCGCATCTCCTGAGCAATAGAAGCATCGGTAACGCCGTTACCGACGACGTCAAGCCCTTCCCACCAACCCGCAGAGGTAGTTTTTCCGACATCCGACTGCCCGCGCCTTGCGATCGCGTCCGGTTGAAGCAACCAGGAGGCGATCATGAACGGAACGGTTTTCGAGCCACCACTCCACGAGACGAAAATACGCACGTCGGTACCGTTGGTCGCCGACATCCAGAACTTCGCGCAGGACGTGTTCGACACCGTGCGCGAGCCGTTGCTCGTCCTCGATGCAGGGCTGCGCGTCCGCTCGGCGAACAGCGCCTTCTACCAGACCTTCCACGTCTCGGCCGCCGAGACGGAGAACCAGCTCATCTACGAGCTCGGCAACGGCCAGTGGGACATCGCGGCGCTGCGCACGCTGCTCGAAGACATCGTGCCCGAGAGCACGGTCTTCAATGACTACGAGCTCGAGCACGACTTTCCGCACATCGGACGGCGCGTCATGCTGCTCAACGCCCGCAAGCTGCACGACGAGCTCGTGCTCTTGGCGATGGAAGACGTCACCGAGAAGCGTCGCGCGCAGCATCTGCTCGAACAGATCGAGGCCTATGCGCAGGACGTCGTCGACACCGTCCGCGAGCCGCTGTTGATTCTCGACAGCAGTCTGCGCGTGCATTCGGCGAACGGCGCGTTCTACCAGACCTTCCACGTCTCGTCCGAAGAGACGGAGAATCAGCTCATCTACGAGCTCGGCAACGGCCAGTGGGACATCCCCGATCTGCGCACGCTGCTCGAGGACATCGTCCCCACCAGCTCCGTCTTCAACGACTTCGAGCTCGAGCATGACTTTCCGGTCATCGGACGGCGCGTCATGCTGCTCAACGCGCGGAAATTGCGCGAAGGCAGCCACGCGGAGCTGCTCGTGCTGGCGATGGAAGATGTCACCGAACGACGCCGCGCCGAGGGCGAAGTAGCGACGGCGAAGGAAGCAGCGGAGAGAGCCAACCGGACCAAGAGCCTCTTCCTCGCCAACATGAGTCACGAGCTGCGCACACCGCTCAACGCCATCCTCGGCTTTTCCGAAATGCTGCAGGAAGAAGCGGTCGAGCGCGATCTGCAGGACTTCAGCGCCGACCTGCAGAAGATCTCCACGGCCGGAAAGAATCTCCTCGGACTCATCAACGACATCCTCGACCTCTCGAAGATCGAGGCGGGCAAGATGGAGCTTCATCTCGAAGCGTTTTCGATCTCGACGCTGATCGCCGAGGTCGTGACGACGATCGAGATGCAGGTTGCGAAGAACGGCAACAAACTCCAGATCGTCTGCGCGCCCGACGTCGGCATCATGCGCGCCGATCTGAGCAAGGTGCGTCAGGCACTCTTCAATCTCGTTTCGAACGCGGCCAAATTCACGCACGAAGGCAGCATCAAGATCGAAGCGGAGCGCCAGCTCATGGACGGCAGCGACTGGATCGTCTTCCGCGTTTCGGACACCGGCATCGGCCTCAGCTCCGAGCAGATCGTGCGGCTCTTTCAATCGTTCACGCAGGCCGATGCGTCGACGACCCGCAAGTTCGGAGGCACGGGCCTCGGCCTGGCGCTAACTCGGCGTTTCTGCCAGATGATGAGCGGCGACGTCACCGTGCACAGCGTTCCCGGCGAAGGGAGCACCTTCACGATCAAGCTTCCGGCTACCGTGACTGAATTGGCCTCGGTCGAGCCGGAGTCGTTGATCGAGGATCGACGCCAGTCACCGGCAGTTCCGGACCTCATCGCGATCGATGGCGAAAGCGTTCCGGCAACGCGAACCTGCGTGCTGGTCATCGACGACGATCCGCTGCAGCGCGATCTGATGCAGCGCTACCTGCGCAAGGAAGGCTTCACAGTCTGCGCGGCCAGCGGCGGCGCACAGGGATTGCGCCTGGCCAGGCAACTGCTGCCCGCGGCCATCACGCTCGACGTGATGATGCCGGACGTAGACGGCTGGAGCGTTCTGTCGGCGTTGAAAGCGGATGCGCTGCTGAGCGAGATCCCCGTGATCATGCTGACGATGGTCGACGACCCGGAGCGCGGCTTCACCCTCGGCGCTTCCGAATACGTGACCAAGCCGGTCAACCGCCGCCGCCTTTCGCACATCCTGAAAAAGCACACCTGTCTTGCTCCGCCATGCCCGGTGCTGGTCATCGACGACGAAGAAACCAGCCGCTCGCTGCTGCGGAACATGCTCGAAAAAGAAGGATGGGCAGTCTCCGAGGCCGCCAATGGAATCGAGGCGCTGGAGAGCATGACGCGTGAACGCCCGCGGCTCATCTGTCTCGACCTGATGATGCCGGAGATGGATGGCTTCGCGTTTGCGGCGGAAGTGCGCAGGCATCCGGAATGGCGATCGATCCCGATCGTGGTCGTGACGTCGCGCGACCTCACCACCGAGGATCGGCGCCGCCTCAACGGCAACGTCGAAGAGATTCTGCGGAAGGACGGCTACTCGCGCGAGACGCTGCTCGAGCAGGTGCGCGATCTTCTCGCCGACAGCAAGGCCCCGCGCGTTCACCGGCAGCCGGGACTGCCGGCATGAGCACGATCCTGATCGTGGAAGACAACGAGATGAATCGCGACATGTTGTCGCGCCGTCTCGTCACCAGAGGCTTCGCGGTACTGATCGCCATCGACGGCGAAGAAGGAATCGCAGTCGCGCGCGCGAACATGCCCGACATGATCCTGATGGACATGAGCCTTCCCGTCGTCGACGGTTGGGAAGCGACGCGCCGTCTGAAGTCCGACGATCTCCTGAAGCACATTCCGGTCATCGCCTTGACCGCACACGCGATGGCCAACGATCGCGACAAAGCACTCGAAGCCGGATGCGACGACTACGACACGAAACCGATCGAGCTGCCGCGGCTTCTGGCGAAGATGGACGCTCTCTTCGGCGTTCCGGAGCCGAGACCGTGAGCGTGGCAGCGCGTCAGGAATCCAAACCGCAGACAGCGAGGACGAGCGTCTCGCCGCAGTTGCTCCACGATCTGCGCAGTCCGCTCAATCACATCATCGGCTACTCGGAAATGCTCACCGAGGAAGTGGATGCGCAGCGGCGTGAAGGGTTCGCGACGGATATCGAGAAAATCCGCGCCGCCGGTCATCGCATGCTCACCATCATCGAGGAGAACTTCACCACCGCGCGCGAAGCGGCTCCCGTGGTGCACGAGTCGGAATCGCCGATGCCGCCGGACGCAGCCGTTCAGAGCGCGGCCGACACACCCGGACACCTCCTCGTCGTCGACGATGACGCGGCCAACCGCGAAGTGCTTTGCCGGCGCCTTGAGCGGCAGGGGCACAATGTGCAAACGGTGGCCAGCGGCGTCGAGGCGATGCGCATTCTCGGGGAAGCCGCCTTCGACCTCGTGCTGCTCGACATCATGATGCCGGAGATGGACGGCTACGAAGTTCTCGGGCACATCAAGGCCGACAGCCGGCTGCAGCACATCCCGGTGATCATGATCTCCGCGTTGAACGAACTGCAGTCCGCGGTGCGCTGCATCGAAGCGGGTGCCGAGGATTACCTCACCAAGCCGTTCAACCCGACGCTGCTCCGGGCCCGCATCGGCGCGTGCCTGGAAAAGAAGCGCGGGCGCGATCGCGAAAGCGCTCTCTTCGCACAACTGCAGAGCAATTACGAACGGCTGCAGGAGCTCGAACGGCAGCGCGACGACATGCGCAACATGATCGTCCACGATCTCCGCACGCCGCTGACCGCGCTGATCGTCGGCATCGAGATGCTGGAAACGGACGGTACGCTCAGCGGAACGCAGCAGGAAATCATCGCCATTGCCACGGGCGGCGGCCGAACGCTCCTCGGCATGATCAACGATCTGCTCGACGTCGAGAAACTGGAGTCGGGTTCCGCGCAACTGCAATACGACGCCGTCGACGCGGCCTCGCTCGTCGCCGGCGCCGTCACGCAGGTCGCGTTCCTCGCGGAGGAAAGCCGGACCACGCTCGCGACCGAGGTTCCCGCGGATCTGCTCCCCTTCCCAGGCGACGAAAAGAAACTGAGCCGCACGCTCGTCAATCTGATCGGCAATGCGATCAAGTTCACCGGCGCCGGCACCGTGACAGTGAGTGCGAATCAGGAACCCGGCGCCATCCGCTTTGCCGTCCGCGATACCGGCGAAGGGATTCCGGCGGAGTCGTTCGGCCGTATCTTCGAAAAATTCGGGCAACTCGATTCGCGCCGCGTCGGCACCGGTCTCGGTCTCGCCTTCTGCAAGCTCGCCGTCGAAGCGCATGGTGGACGGATGATGGTCGAGAGCACGATCGGAGCCGGCAGCACGTTCTCATTCACGATTCCGTCAGGCGCGCGTTGAGCCCGAAACGCATCCTCGTCACCGAGGACGATCCGTCGATTCGCTGCCTCCTGGCCACGATTCTGCGGCGCGCGAGCTACGACGTCGATACTGCCGCGAACGGACGCGATGCGGTCGAGAAAGCGCAACAGACGTTTTACGACGTGATCGTGCTCGATCTCATGATGCCGGTGATGAGCGGAGCCGAAGTCCTGGCCAGCCTCACCAGCCGGACGCCGAACCCGCGTTTCGTGGTGATCCTCTCCGCCGCGCCGCTCGAAGACCTGGCCATGGCAAACGGCGCCAACGTCTTCGCCACGCTGCAGAAACCCTCCGGCATCCACGACGTCCTTTCCGCGGTCGATGCGTGTATCGCCGCAGAGTGAACGGTGATGAATGCCGTCATTCGTTAAGTAATCGTCTATGATGCCGGCTCAGCCGCTGTCGCAACAGCGTCTTAGAGCCAATCAATGCGGCCGACAGAAGACAGCAGCACGACAGCGAAGAATGCCGCGCATGTCGCGGGCTCACCGATGGGAGAAGCGCGCGAGTGGCTCGATAAAGCGATCGGCCGCATCGATGAGCTCTCCATCGCGGATCAGGAACGGCTTCTCTACCTCGAGGAGCGCTCGGTCGATAGCAAGGAACTGGCCGAGGACGTCTTTCACAGCGCGAACAATGCCTTGTTCGTCATGAACGTCGAACTGCAACTCCTGACGCTGCATCTGGTGAGCGAATGCGCGCATCCGGAAGTCAAGCGGTGGCTCGCGATCCTCAAGACGAAGATCGACGAAATGAAAGTCATCAACCGGCGTCTCTTTGCCGTGGAAGCCGACGGACCGCTCTACGTCATCCATTCCTTCATCAGTTTCCGGTCGGTCGTTCAGCGGACGCTCGACGTCTACGAGGACGTGGCGCGCAAGAAACACATTGCCATCTCGTGGTCCGTGCCCGAATTCGCCGCCGTGACCATCTGGACCGATGCGGTCGCGATCGGAACCGTGCTCGACAACCTCGTTTCGAACGCCATCAAGTTCTCGCCGCCAGGCAAGGCGATCAAGATCATCATCAGCCGCGAAGGAAAAGACATCGTCTGCGTGATCTGCGATGAAGGTCCGGGCCTGAGCAAAGCCGATGCGGCGAGAGTGTTCCAGCGAGGCGTTCGGCTTGGCCCGAAACCGACCGCGGGTGAGTCGTCGAGCGGCTACGGCCTCGCCATCGCCAGCGAAATCGTCAAAAAGCTCGGCGGCCGAATCTGGTGCGAGAGCACCGAAGGGCACGGCACCACGTTCGGATTTTCGCTGCCCGCAGATCGCGATGTGCCGCCGAATCCGCCAGGCAGACGACGCCGCGCCACCGATCGTTGAAGCGGCACGTGGAAGCGATCGCTTCCGATGAGTCGGTCGATTTCGTCGCGAAGATCCCGCACGGAAGCGACGTTGCTCAGATTCTCCTCGCCGCAATCCACCGTAGCGCCGCCGGCCCGGCGGCTGGACCACCAGCGGCTCGCTAGCGCGTAACGTCCGCGCTACGCTTTCATCTTCACCGACAGCGTCATCTCGAATTGCGCGACCGGCTCGTCGCCGAGCTTTTTCGGAACGCGCGCGGTGACGTGCACCGTCGTCTCTTCGCGTTCGCGCGATGCGATCGCGCGCCGCACGAGCGCCTGAATCGCTTCCCCATCCTCACACTCAAAATGCACGTCATCCTCGGGGCGTTTCAGGAACTCCGCGCGCACGGCTTTGAAGACGAATGAGAGTTTCACCTTCATCGCCGACATGAGATGGAAGCAGATCAGCCCACCGGCCACGTCGGCGCCGATGCAGAGCGCGCCGAAGTACATCGACTTGAGGTGATTCTTCGTCCGCCAGTTCAGCGGGATGCGCACCTCGCAACGCCGTTCGTTCACTTCGAGCACGGTCGGCTTGGTGAAGTAGAGGAGAAAAACGTGGCGAAGCGCCCAGAGGCGAACGCCGATGGTGGCCTTGTTCATCGCCGCGCCTTCTCAGCATCGATTTTGCGGCGCGCATACGGCGCCGTGGCGCGATCCCAGATCGCGTCCGGAATCAATCGCGCGAAGCGCATCAGCAGCGACATCGGCCGCGGAAACTCGACGACCCGTTTGCCGCGCTCCAAGCCGTCCGCGATTACACGCGCCGCATCGTCCACCTTCATCAGGAACGGCATCTTGAACCGGTTCTTCTCCGTCATCGCGGTGATGACGAATCCCGGATTGACGGTGGTGACGCCGACGCCGTACTGCCGCAGCTCAACCCGGCTGGCCTCTAGAAATGCGTGCATGGCCGCCTTCGTCGCCGAGTAAACCGACGAAGTGGGAAGCCCGCGCAAACCGGCAATCGAAGCGATCCCCGCAAACCTCCCCGCCCGCCGCTCGATCATCGATGGAATCACCGCATCGAACAGATTGAACATGCCGATGACGTTCACGCGCATCATCAACTCCGCATCGGCGAGCGGGAACTTCGATGCGTGCGACGGCACGCCGACTCCGGCATTCGCCACGGCGAGATCGAACGGACCGCCGAGCGACATTTCCCCCTGCTTCACAGCGATCTTCACCGCCATCGCATCGGTGACATCGCAAGGCAACGCAACCGATTTCGTCGGCAACTCTTTCACCAGCGCGTCAAGCAAATCCGCACGTCGCGCCAGCAGCGCGAGATCCCACCCGCGCCGCGCCAACTCGCGCGCCAGCGCCTCCCCGATCCCGCTCGACGCGCCGGTGATGATTGCTCGCATGAGGCGAGTGTATCGCGCCGATTCGCACGGTGTCGGTAAACTACTACACATGCAACCTGGAACGCGCACCGCATGGCTGACAGCTGGCGCTCTCGCCCTTATCTATGGCGTACTTTTGTTGACGCTGCTCTCCTGGGGCGTCATCCCCGTGTCAGAAGTGCTTCGCGATATCGCGGTAGCTGTAGGATGGTTATTGGCCGTCACGCTCGCTTCCACCCAGCTCGCCGCATCAAAAGCTGAAAACGATAGGACTAAGAGATCCGACCGCCGTGTGTCCGTCGAGATAGAGGCATTCAAGCAGATTTCCGCTGCCACAACTGAACTGACCAAGGGTCTGAGCGGAGTCATCTCTCCCTTCGCGATTGCTGCGGCCACCCTGACGGCGTCTCCGGTGACGCCGAATGATCGATCCCTGCAACGGCTGCGCGATCAGTCTCAGCATGCGCGTGTTGAACTTCACAGAGTGTGGGCTCAGTTTGTCTTTACTATTGAAAGCTATCAGATCGTACTGCTTCCATTCGAGCACCTGCGCAAGTTCGTAGGATTTCGCGTCTACGATGCAGCGGATAGGATCGGCCACTTCGCATCTGCAATTCCATCAGAAGCCACAGAAGATACGGCAGCTAGAAGCCTCATTGCTGCCGAAGCGCAAACGTTATGGCATCAACTCTGGGACATCATGACCTATGTCGGCGACTACCGCGTCGAAGTTATGAATGCTCTGGTAGGGAGCCTGTTCGACCGAACTGTCCCGCGTCGCCAGCCTGTGCACAGTTCGATACGAACGCTTACCGAACTCGCAACTAAAGAGGCTGTCGCCTTGGAGGAAGAAAGGCGCATCCGAGAGGCAATTCTCGCGGTTCACGAGCCGACGAACCCATCTGAGCCGGCCGGCTAGCCGCCGACGTTGAACGAGTCGCGCTCACTCAATAACAATATACTCTCTCCATATCAAACCCACGCTATGATTTAAGAAAATCAGTGAAGGCTCTCAGCCGACCTGAATCCAGCTATCCCGTTGAGACCTTCGTTCCACTGGGCCAGCCTAGGAGTAACGATGCCAAACCTTGCTCGACAGTCCTACAAAGTATCCGTCTTTGTCGCGACCGTAGTTATCGCTGCACAGAATCTTGCTATTCAGTATTCGGAGGTCGTCAAGCGATATTTTTCACCCAGTTGGCTAGGTTTGATGGTTACGGCCGGCATTACCAGTATATTGTTTCGATTGATCGTCTATTTTTACGAAAAGACGGCTTGGCGCTGGTTCAATCGCGATATCGTTCTTGCAGGCAAGTGGAAGCACAAACTAACGCCGGCCGATTCAAATCCTAACCCCGATCGCGACGGCGAGTTTGTCATCACACAAACCGCATTCGAAACGAAGATTGTTTCCGGCAAGAACTACAACCAAGAGACAGGTCGGATATCCAGTTGGCGGAGTCTTGCCGTTTTCGATGACGAGGTTCCGGACCGAAGCCTCTGGGTTATATATGAAATCGAGAGAGGAGAGGCGATGCGCGTAGGAGGAGAAAGCGAGATCGATAGAGGTTTAATCAGAGTACATCTGGACGTAGAAGAGCGCACTGGACGCATGACGCGGATGTTTGGTAGCTATTGGGATGCTGGAACGTCGCAACACAAAGGCTCGTTCGCGGCCGAACTTTCTGGGCCCGAGCTTACTAAGGCCTAGTTTCGCTCAAAACAAAACTGACGCGTTTCGCGCGCGTACTTCTCGAGTCGAACGCGTAGTACGGGTGATCGCCGAGCTGTTCGCGGATGAACGTTTTCATTTCCGCGATCGCCGAGGGAGAGGCCGCGGGGTGCTTTGCCGAAGCACTTCGAGACGATCTATTCGGCCTCGAACTCCCAGATTCCGCGGAGCGTGCTGCCGGACAGAATGGCGTTGTGGTGGAGCATTTCGGCGCCCCTGGCTGGGATGGCGCGGCCGCTGGTGTCCATGACTTCGGCGGTGTCGTCGTGCGAGCCCTTCAGCTGCCTCACTTCAACTCTGGCAGCTTGACCCGCTCCTCGAAAACGCGCGCGAAGAGATCGCCGACTTTGGCGAGGCGATTGGGCATCGTGCGCAGGTTGAATTTCTTTGGATCCAGTTTTTTCGTTACCTCCTCCCATTTCAGCGGGGCGGAAACGGGGGCGCCGTCGATGGCGCGGAGGGAGTACGGCGCGACGACCGTCTTGCCGTAGGCGTTCTGCATGCAGTCGAGGTAGAGGCGTCCGCGGCGTTTCGTCAGCGATCGCTCCATCGTGAACTCGGGGACTTTCGCCGCAATCGCGGCGCTGATGGAGCAGGCGAACTCGTTGGCTTCCTCGTGCGTGTAGCCGGCGGCCAGCGGAATGAAGACGTGGATGCCGCGCTTGCCGGAGGTCTTCGGGATCGACGGCAGGCGCAGGTTTTCGAGCAGGCCGCGGACGATGATGGCGGCGTCGATGGCCTGCTCGATCCCCTTCCCTTTGGCGGGATCGAGATCGAAGACCAGCCAGTCGGGCTCGTCGAGCGCGGCGCCGCGCGAGGCCCACATGTGGATGGTGAGCACCGACATCTGCGCCAGCCAGCGCAGCGTCTCCGGCCTGTCGACGACAAGATGCTTCACGCTCTTGTGCGCGGTGGTGCGCGTCGGCGTTTCGATCGTGGTCAGCCACGGCTGCGCGCCGCGGCCGACGTCCTGGTGAAACCACGACGGCTTGTCGATCCCTTCGTTCCAATGCTCGAGCGCGAGCGGCCGGTCGCGCAGCGCGCGGATCATCGGCTCGGCAACGGCGGCGTAGTAGTCAGCCACGTCCTGCTTGGTGATGCCGTCGCGCGGGTAGAGGACGCGGTCGGGATTGGTGAGGGTGACTTGGGTGTGGGGTGTGGGGTGTGGGGTGTGGGAGCGGGACGGCGCGGATTTTTTCGAGGGCGATTTCTTCGACGGCGCAGTGGCTTTTGACGGTTTCGTTTTCATCTCCGACTCCCGACCCCCGACTCCCGACGCCCGTTCCCGCACCACTTCCGACACCTTCTTGTCTTCCCGAATCCCCAGAAATGCGGGATGCCGCAAGCGGTTGTCCGCGGTCCATTCCGTGAACGCAACCTGCACGACGAAACGCGGCTTGACCCAGGTGGCCACTCGTTCGCGCGGCGCGTCCTTGACCAGCGACTTCGGCACGACGTCCTTCGACAGCTCGTCTTTCCACCACACGCGCTGCTTCGCGGAGAAGCCGGTGCCGACTTTGCCGGCGTAGTGGAGCGCGCCGTCGTCGCCCATGACCGCGAGGTGCAGCGAGCCGACTTCTTTGTTCGAGGCGGTGGATGGATTCCAGCCGACGACGATCAGTTCCTGCTCATTGATCGCCTTGATCTTCAGCCACTCCTTCGACCGGCGTGGCTCGTAGGCCGACGACCGCCGCTTGGCGATGATCCCTTCCCATCCCGCTTTCTTCGCCCTCTCCAGCGCCTCGGCACCGCTCGTGGTGATTTTCTCGGACACCTTGATCGCCGCCGGCGTCCGCTTCAGCGTTTTTTCGAGGATCGCGCGGCGCTCCGCGTACGTTTTCGCGCGCAGGTCCTTGCCGTCCAGCCAGAGGATGTCGAAGACGATCAGGATCTCGCGCCGGTCGCCCTGCTGCAGAAGCTGGAATCGCGGAGCACCCTGCTCGTCGAGCACGACGATCTCGCCGTCGATGACCATCTCCGGCCCCTTCAACTTCGACAGCGCCGCGGCGACGGCCGGAAAGCGCGGCTCCAGATCGAGCTCGTTCCGGCTCCACATGGCGATGCTGCCATCGACGACGGCGCAGACGGCGCGGAAGCCGTCGTACTTCAGCTCATACGCCCAATCGCCGCCGGCCGGCGGAGCGTCGGTCAGCGTGGCCAGCATGGGCGGGAAGACTTTGCGCAGGAGTGTTTCGGGTTTTATCGCCATGATCACGAGCCGAGCGGTTGATGGGAAAGCGAATGTTGAATGGTCAATGTTGAATGTTCAATGTTGAATGAAGAGGCCGAGCGACACGCCGGACCTTACGATCGCCTGATTCATTCAACATTCGACATTCAACATTGAACATTCAACATTCGTCTTCTAAGCATTTGCGTCCGCCGTGCCTAGTAATGCACGCGATGCTCGTACACAAACGCCTCCCGCCGCCCGTGACGAACCACCGGCGTGAACACCGCCCGGCGCAGCGACTCGGCGTTTCTTGTCTCCAGTGACGACAAGCCGGTCGTGTTCTGCAGCGTGCGGACGTTCGTGACCACGCCGTCGGTGTTCACGTCCGCTTCGAGGACGATGTCGCCGTGCGCGCCGGGTTGCGACACCGGCTGCGGATCGCGCGTGAAATGCGGCTTGACGTTGTCCGCTTCCGCTTTCGTCGCGTCGGCGGCATCCTCCAGTTCATTCGCATGCACCCAGCCGCTTCCGCTGGCGATGCGCACCTCGGCCCACGCGCCCTGGCGCGACAGGATGGAGACCGACTCACCGTGCTGATACGTCGTCACGACCGGCGCGTCGTCCGCCGCTTTCGTGTGAATCTTCAGTGCGGAATTGCGGACGTACTGCACCTCGATCGGCATGCGTGTGTCGGTCGTCTCCGTGCTCGGCGGCTCGCTGTTGCACGCGGCGAAGACGAGTGCCGCGATCACGATCAGACGCTTCATCCGAACACGTCCCGGCGCGTGAAGAGTGTGTAGGAAATCGCCGTCGCCGCCACGGCCCACGTGCCGAGGAGCGCGATGCAGAAGAGCATAGACATGCCGTCGTAGGGCGGCGGCTCGCCGGTGTAGTAATCGGCCAGCGGCAGCGCGCTGACGAAGAGGTACTTGCCGGCGGTCCAGTCGGGGCTGATGCGCGTGAGGATCGTGCCGCCGATGAGCGAGGCCAGCATCGTCCCGATCGCGGCCGCGCTCGACTTGAAGAGCACCGACAGCAGCAGCGCGATGCAGGCGACGGTGAGCAGCGCGAACCACTCCAGTCCGTACGCAATCAGCGTGTCTTTCCACAGCGGCAGCTGGCGCACGGCGTCAATCTGCAGCGCGCCTTTGGCGACGGAGAATCCGGTGAACGTCGGCGCCGTCCAGCCGCCGCGCGGCAGGAACGGCGCGGAAACGGTGTACGCGAGCAACGCGCCGGTGGCGAGGGTGAGCGTCGCGAATCCCCATAGCGTGACGAGTTTCGCGGTCAGCACTTTCCATCGCCGCACGGGACGCGTCAGCAGCAGCTTGTCCGTCCCCTCGGCGTTCTCCGCCGACACGATGTCACTGCCGAGGATTCCGACCAGGAGCGGCAGCAGGAGAAAGCCCGCCACGTTCGCGAACGTGCGCACGAAAATCGGCGCGGTCGGCTTGTTCGGCTCGATGTCGTGATCGAGATAGAACTGCAGGCGATTGATCTCCGCGCGCAGCGACCGCGCCCACGTCTCATTGATCCGTCCGCGCCGCAGCGTGTTCTGATACGACGCCACCTGCTGCTGAATCTCCGCTCGCCAGTTGCGATTGCGATTCTCGCGCAGCCGCCGGTACTGCGAATACGTAACGAGGGCGATGATCGCAAACAGAATCGCCGCGACCACTGCGAAGCGTTTGCGGCGCAGGATTTTGAGCGTCTCGTTCTGAACGAGCGGAATCAGCATCGGCGTGTCAGTCTACCGTCTCGCCACCGGTCGCTTCGAGAAACATCTCCTCGAGCGATTGCGTGCGGCGCTGGGCGTGGAAGACGTTGATGCCGGACTGCACCATCGCCGCGATGAGCGGCGGGGCGTCGGGCTCTTCGATGGCCAGCCAGATGCGGTCGGTGTCGGTGCGAAATGGGAGGTTGCGCTCCGCGGCGATGGCGGCGGCGCGGGCGACGTCGTCGACGCGCAGTTCCATCTCGCGGCGGCTGGAGATCAGATCGCGCACCGTTCCTTCGCGGAGGATGCGTCCCTTGTGAATGATCGCCACGCGGTCGCAGGTCAGCTCGATTTCGGCGAGGAGATGCGACGAGATGAAGATGCTCATCTGGCGTTCGCTGGCCAGCTTTCGCAGCAGCTCGCGGATCTCGCGGATGCCGGCGGGGTCGAGCCCATTCGCCGGTTCGTCGAGGATGAGCAGCTTCGGATCGCCGAGTAGCGCCTGGGCGATGCCGAGGCGCTGGCGCATGCCGAGGGAGTACGTTCCGACGCGCTGGTCGAGGCGGTGCGCGAGCGACACGAGCTCCGCGACGCGCTCGATCTCACTCTTCTGCACGCGAAGCATGCGCGCGAAGTGTTCGAGATTCTCGCGGCCGGTCATGAAGCGATAGAGGTCGGGATTCTCGACGATGCAGCCGACGCAGCGCATGGCATCCTCGAACTGATGCCGCTGATCGAATCCGCAGATGGTCACGTGGCCGGAAGTCGGCTTGATGAGACCGACGAGCATGCGGATCGTGGTGGTTTTGCCCGCTCCGTTCGGCCCGAGGAACCCGAAGATTTCGCCGCGCTGCAGCTCGAAGGAGACGTTATCGACGATCGTTTTGTCGCCGATGATTTTCGTGAGCGTGGTCGCGGTGAGGGTTGAGGTCATGGTGTCATCCTGAGGCTGCCGGAGGCACGGAGCCGCAGGCGGAGATGCCGGAGGACGCCGAAGGATCTCAAGTTACGCGAGCTTTGCTGGAACGGCGTGAGCAATGTACGCGGCTTCGGCCAAGGCAGCGCATCTTGAGATCCTTCACCGTCCTCCGCTGCTGCGGCTTCGCCTCCGCAGCTCCGGCGGCTCAGGATGACAGCGGGACACCTGTTATCGTTTCTGCACATGCGCCGTTTCCTGCTCTGGTACCTGCCGCTCACCGCCGCGATCATCGCCGCGATCCTGTTCGGTGCCGGATTCTACTCATTCCTGCGCGGCGACATCGGGTCGTCCGTTTCGATCGGAGCGCCGTCGCATGTCGCCGCCTCCGCCCCTCGCACACAAGTCGCCCCGATCATTCTCGGCGACTCCCTCGGGCGCGGCACCGGTGATGAGTCCGGCCTCGGCATCGGCGGACGGCTGGTCGACGAGCTGCGAAAACGCAATGTGCCTTCGAAGAACATCGTCAACATCGCCGTCAACGGCGCGCGGACGCGCGATCTGATCCAGCAGCTCGACAGCCATAACGTGCAGACGCTCATCGCGCAGTCGAACGTCGTCATCGTGTCGATCGGCGGAAACGACCTGTGGGGCGACAACAACTGGCGCAACGCGCCGCCGCGCGATCCCGAGGGCGTGATGAAGGACGTGCTCGATCACGTGGAGGAGAGCGTGAAGATCATCCGCCGCGCGAATCCGACCGCGCGGATTTTCGTGATCGGCCTCTACAACCCGTTCATCACCACGCCGTTCGGAAAGATGCTCACGCCGTTCGTAAACCGCTGGAACGTGCTCATGGTCGAGCGCTTCAGCAACGATCCGAACGTCGTGATCGTGCAGACGTCCGACATTTTCGCGTACCGCGACCGGCTGTCGTTCGACCGCTTCCATCCGAACGATGAGGGTTACACGCTGATCGCGCGACGGATCGCAGACGCGATTTGATGTGGCACAGACACTCTTGTCTGTGCTGGAGAATCTCGCGACGTCTGAACAGCTCAAAAAGGTTCAGACTCCTCAACTTGCAAAAGCACAGACAAGAGTGTCTGTGCCACACGGCTGCGCCGTACTTTTGAACCTACCGCCTCCGTCCGCCGAACAGGCGCAGCAGGAAGAGGAAGAGGTTGATGAAATCGAGGTAGAGCATCAACGCGCCGATGACGGCGTAGCTCTCCTGCTCCGGTCCGCTCGCGGTGGCCATCACCTTCAGCTTCTGGTTATCCCAGGCGGTCAGGCCGAGGAAGATGAAGACGCCGAGGACGGAGATCACGAACGACATGCCGTCCGACTTCAGGAAGACATTGACCAGCATGCAGATGATGATGCCGAAGAGGCCCATCATGAAGAACGAGCCCCACGAGGTCAGGTCGCGCTTCGTCACCATGCCGTAGACCGACATCGCCCCGAACATGCCGGCCGCGGTCAAAAAGGCCATCAGGATCG
>Ga0157369_10002235_pt1 | contig 23295 bp, 23 predicted proteins | sample C25metaG_FD_113461 | JGI IMG/M metagenome (GOLD analysis project Ga0157369, IMG submission 113461) | Corn rhizosphere microbial communities from Kellogg Biological Station, Michigan, USA - C2-5 metaG | ecosystem: Host-associated > Plants > Roots > Rhizosphere > Soil | place: USA: Michigan... | reverse complement strand
GCTGCCACTTTTTTAGCAAGCTTGAAGTCGATGAATGGTCCTTTTTTGAGTGAACGACTCATATTTACTTCCTCCTCTTAGCTTCGTGGCGAGATTTAACAATCATCTTACTGACGTCTTTACGTCGGCGGGTGCGGTAACCAAGTGTCAATTGACCCCATGGAGTCATTGGTGGTTTACCAGGTCCGTGACGTCCACCGTCACCACCACCGTGTGGGTGATCTACGGCGTTCATTACGACACCACGTACGCTTGGGCGAATACCCTTGCGACGGTTACGACCAGCAGAACCGATCTTAACGTTTTGGTGCTGGATGTTACCAACAACACCGATGGCAGCAGTTGCTTCCAAACGGAAACGACGAACTTCGCCTGATGGCAAGCGCACAAGTGCGTGATCGCCTTCTTTAGCCATCAACTGTGCTTTCGTACCTGCAGAACGTACCATTTGGGCACCCTTGCCGGCGTGAATTTCAATTGCGTAGATTTGTGAACCTACAGGGATCTTAGCCAATGTCATACGGTTTGATGCTTCGATTGGAGCATCTTCACCGCTGGTGATGACTTTACCCTTGGTCATTTGTGTATCAGCCAGAACGTAGTGGTACAGACCATTTTGGTCTTTGATACGAGCAATACGAGCTGAACGGTTTGGATCGTATTCGATTTCCTCTACCGTTGCAACCGTACCTGGTGCAAGCTTGTGGTTCATCAGACGGTGATGTCGTTTAACACCACCACCACGGTGACGAACAGTAATGCGACCAGTGTTGTTACGACCAGCGTTTTGTTTCTTACTCTTCAACAAGCTTTTTAGCGGCTTGCGAGTAGTAATTTCGCTGTAGTCTTCACTTGTCATACCACGACGAGCTGGAGTAGTTGGGTTGTAAGCTTTAATCGGCATTACTTCTTCTCCTCTGTTGTAGCAGGCTGGTCAAATACTTGGATGCTATCACCCTTAGCAAGTGTCACGTAAGCCTTCTTAGAGTCTTTACGATTAGTCTTGCCAGGTTGCATGCGCTTGCCGCGGCTAAAGCGAATCGCTTTACCACTTTGTACCAGCGTTTTGATGCGCTCTACTTTTACTTCAAATTGGCTTTCCACTGCAGCAACAATTTCTTGTTTATTTGCGGTTAGTGGAACATTAAATACGTATACATTGTTTTGAGATTGCGCGTAGGCTTTCTCGGTTGCACGTGGGATAACGCTAATAAGTGTCATATTACGCCTCCTCCTTTGCGAGCCAGTTCTTGATTGTCTCAACTGATTTAGTTGAAAGAACAATCTTGTCGGCGTTTAGGATGTGGTAGACGCTGAGGTAGGTACTACGAACCAAAAGGGCATTCTGGATATTATTCGTAGCACGTAGGATCTCTGGAGTCTTCTCGTCAACAACAAGTAGAACACGACGTTCAAGTTTGTTGTCAGCCAAGAATTTGACGACTTCACTAGTCTTACCGGTTGTTTTGATGTCTTTTACGACGATCTTGCCAGCTTGGCTTGCAAGAGTAAGTGCTTGGCGAAGAGCCACGCGCTTACTAGTCGTAGAAAGTCGCTTGGTGTAGTTTTCATTGCCACGAGGACCGAAAACAATACCACCACCGCGCCAGATTGGGTTACGGCTTGAACCGAAACGTGCACGGCCGGTGCCTTTTTGCTTCCAAGGCTTCTTACCACCACCGCGGACTTCACCACGCTGTTTGGTAGTTGCACTTGCAAGACGCGAGTTAGCTAGGTAGCTATCGTAAGCAAGTTTTAGTAGTTCGTGGTTAGGAACCGCGACTGCGAAAACGCTTTCTGGTAGAGCAGTTGTAGCTGCTGTTTTAGTAGTCTCAGCCATTATGCCTTTCCTCCGATCACGATAAGACCCTTCTTAGGACCAGGGACTGCACCCTTTAGGCCGATAAGATTGTTCGCAGCGTCTACGTAGGCAACCTCAAGGTTCTTAACAGTAACGCGGTCGTGACCCATGCGGCCAGCCATGCGCTTACCCTTAAAGACTTTTTGAGGATACATAGATCCGATTGAACCAGGCTTACGAACGTTACCGTTACCACCGTGAGTCTTCTTGCTAGTATTAAAGTTGTGTCGTTTTACCGTACCGGCAAAACCTTTACCTTTACTTGTACCGGTTGCATCGACGATGTCACCCAAGTTAAAAGTTGTTACGTCGATCGTGTTCCCTACCAAGAGGCCTTCTGGTAGTTCTGCAACACGAAATTCCCGAATGTGTTTCGGGGTCACTTTGGCTGATGCGGTGTGACCAGCCACGGCCTTGCTCAAGTTCTTACCCTCACCATATGCCACCTGGACTGCGTTGTATCCGTCGGTGTCGACAGACTTGACTTGAGTCACAGTCACTGGGCCAGCTTGAATTAGCGTTACAGGAACTGCTTTGCCATCCTCACTGATGATTTGGGTCATACCAATTTTGGTACCGAGAAGTGCTTTCATTGCCCTTTTGCTCCCACTTAAAATTCTTGGTGGGAGGTGGTTTCTACAGATGTAGACCTACCAATTCACCAAGAACGAGTTGTTATTACGTAATAAGTTACCATCTAAATGTATCACAACAGAGGCGGAGTGTCAAGACACTTCCCTGCAATTCGTATAATCACACCCCTATTGACGTTTTTTGCCATTTACGGTGTAGTATTTCATTCACCACACGTCCCGAAGCCAGGCTAATACGCCACCGTACTATTGTAAATATTTGTTATTTATGATGTAATCAAAAAGCTGTCAACACCCGTTGATACACCCAGCAATCACAAGGAGGGACCATGGCATTTGATGCCGTCATCTACCATGCAGCACGATCTGACACCGAGAAGAAAACACTCGAGCCGGATACAATCGTACTTGTCATGAACTTTGACAATCTTCGATTAAAGAAAATCAAACACCTGGCCGAGTTTGCAGCTAGCGGCCCGAGTGCAACTATCGCCTGGACGACAATACGCAACAATCTCAAGACCGCCATCCCGCAAGCCACCGGCAAGCACTGCCTTAGTGTAGGGACACCGCGTGCCAAGCCGTATGATGTCCGGATCTATATCACTAAGGGTAGCGTTAAATCGGTCACTGCACGCCTCATCAAGGCAATGGATGCATACAAGCTGACGGTTAAGAAAGTCAGCGCCAGCTGAGCCACACTTTGCTCGCCGGCGACAACCCTTGAGGTAGTCGCCGGCTAGAGCTCTAAAGTGCGGCTCTTTTAATTGGTCACCCTCATGTCCATTCATGGATAAGGGAAGAGTTGCAAATAATGATATAACATGTCATTATCATATTAACGCCGTCTCATACCCGAGGCGTGCGCGCCAAGGATAATCGAGACATTACTCTTACCTTGAAAGGCAACTCCAGTGCCCCATTCCCGCATTTACGGTCGTCACGGCGAAACCTACATCTACCCCGTGCGGTTCCATGAACTGTCACACGCACGCATACAGGAACTCCTGTATGACGACAGTCAGGTCGACGTCACACCAAGTACCTGGTTAACGCAGACAGCTGGCTTTATTGCCAGACTAAAGGAGACTTGCGGCGATTCCGGCAATACAGCCATCAGCATTGAGCCGACAATGGATCCGGAGTATGCACTAAAAGTTACCGTACAGTATACTGACGCTTGCAGCATACAGAATAAAATTGACTCCTACCTGCTAAATTTGCCTGCAGATTTACGCATCGACTAGTCAGCGCACGACACTCGTACGGAAGAACCCCATCTCCAGCGTCAAGAAAACGCCCCGGAGGTGGGGCGTTTTTTATTAAATGAACGTGCCAGCACGGGCGAAGTAAGAAATCAACGTGACGATAATCAGGATCGCATACCAAATCTTACGATCTTCCTGATGTTTCTCGAATCGATTGACGAGCAATAGACCGATCAGCATACCAACCGGGATACCTGCAAGAGGTAAGCCTAGCCAGCTAATTGGCTGTTTAAACTGTAGCCATAGTGTACCAAGCAACACAAATGTCACAAGCTTAAGCAGATATGTGCCGTCAGATTCGAACACTCGCTCATAGCTAAGACGGCTCTTAGTGGCCACGCGTGTTTTAGTAGTTTTTGTCCCATTTTTTTGTTTTTGTTGCGTCATTGCTTAGTAGTATACCAAACCAATAAGCATAAGTACATCCAGCTATTGCATCGGGGTGGAAAGTACGCAATAATACTGGTAATGTTTAAATCGTAAGGAAATCAATGGCAACAACAAAGAAAAAGCCCGCAACAAAAACTACTGCAGCAAAAGCCACCCCAAAGGCAAAGCTAGTAGCTACAAAAACAGCACCGCGCAAGACAACGGCAAAAAAGGCAGCCACAAACAAGACTCAAGCTGTCGCAGCCAATCCTTTCCGGCCAACGAAAGAGCAAACCCCTTTCCTTAGCTTTACCTTTACAACTCAGTCGCTTTACTGGCTCATCTTAAGTGCTCTTGTACTTGCACTTGGCGCGTGGGTAATGTACTTAAATGTTAAGATTCAAGACATTTATGATCAAGTAGAAATCAACACTCAGCTGAGCGAAAGCTACGTTAAGCCGATGGCCGAGAAAGCCAAAGCCGCCACACAAGCAGCACAATAAGAACCACACTTGGATAAAAAAATACCCTCGTCATAGCGACGAGGGTATTTTTTAGTCACGAATGACTACATGCGGATTTCAGCATCTACACCTGCTGGCAGGCTAAGGTTCTGAAGGCTATCAATTGTCTTTGGAGTTGCATTAGTAATGTCAATGAGACGTTTGTGAACGCGCATTTCAAATGCTTCACCGCCAGTCTTATAGACGTGTGGTGACTTAACAACAGTAAAAGTACTGCGACGTGTTGGTAGTGGTACAGGGCCAGCAATACTTGCACCAGTACGGATAGCCGTGTCGATGATTTGCTTTGCTGACTGGTCAATGACCTTATGGTCATATGCTTTTAGGCGAATACGAATTCGTAGCGCCGGTGTTTCAGTTGCCATATTGGAAACTCCTTCTTATGTACTATATCGTAACCTCTGACGGGGTATTTATACCGTCCGAGTTCTCAATATAAATAGTTAATACATTGATTACATTAGCATAAATACCCCTATCATTCAAGTCGCCCTACCCGCTACTCCTCGTAATAAAGTGCAATGCATTAGTCTATGTGATTTAATATACGTACGATTTGCCATAATCCAGGCGATTCGCACCACACATTTGGACAGAGGAGTAGCATGGGGACGATCTCCAATAGCAACTATCCACCACATCCGCCATGGATGACCAGCGAACAAGTACTTGCCATCGAAGATCCATTGCTTCGAAACATCGTCGCACACCTGCTTGACCAACTTGAAGACGGGCCACTTGCCATCTATACATTCGAACGCTCGCTTTTCACTGAGTCGGAACTCACAGCGATTGAGCTAATAGAGCAAGTACGCCGACTTCTGCAAATTGTTGCAAGAATAGGATCGCGGATAGTCACCCTCACCTCATTGGAGGATGACACGATGAAAGTCACTTTCCATCGGCAGTAGCGTGGTGCGGACAGTTGCGCATCGCCGCACCCCTGTCCACACCCACAGAAACGTCAATGTCTACCATTGACTGGTCTGAAGGTGTAAATTTCACTATAGCCCATAATTGACGCTACCCATAACCAGATGCTATAAAGGTGACATGACCGTTAATTAACCATTGGTTTGCCCTCCCAAGAAAGTCTTGGGAGTGAATTATTGTAAGGACATACGATGTTTCCCTCGACGGAAGATAAAAGAATGCGATCAGAGGCGCTCGTCACAACCGACGCACCTGCCCTGCTCGACGACCCGACGCCCACGCTGCAAACAGCATGCGCGTACTTGGTGGCGCGTCTTCGCTATGATTTTGTCTCCGGAAGGGACACTATCGCAGCATTTATCGACATCACCGCACCGTGGAATGATTCAAGCTATCCGCCACACCGAGCACAAGGTGGCTCAGGCATGTATTGCTCATCCCTGGAAACCGCTGTCTTTTTGACACTTAGTGAATTCCTCCCTCTAGCTGATCCAGATCCTATGATTCGATTCTTTTTTAAGAAGATCGTGATCAGAGACCTCTATCGGGGAGTCTTTCGCATTTGCATACACGCTGATGTCGTTAACTCTGCCGTCCTTACTGCCGCCTAACTTCCCGACAACACCTGTTGAAGCACTCCACCTGTGCCTCCAGGCATTGGCGGGGTGCTTCATTTTGAAGCCTAGATATTTATCCATTACATCCCGCACTACATGAAAAAGAATTTACTATCCCCTTTTTATTACTAAAAAGAAAAACCCCGATTTCTCGGGGTTTTTCAGTAACTAGAGACCTAATTACTTAGTGATGTTTGTAACAACACCAGCACCAACAGTACGTCCACCTTCACGAATAGCGAAGTTTAGACCCTGTTCCATGGCAATTGGAGCAAGCAATTTAACCTTGAAAGTCAAAGTGTCGCCAGGCATAACCATTTCTTTGTCAGCAGGAAGTTCAACTTCACCTGTTACGTCCGTAGTACGGAAATAGAACTGTGGCTTGTAACCCTTGCTAAATGGTGTGTGGCGTCCGCCTTCTTCTTTCTTCAAGATGTAAACTTCAGCGTCAAACTCTGTATGTGGAGTAATTGAACCTGGTTTAGCAAGAACCTGACCGCGTTCGATTTGTTCGCGCTCAATACCACGAAGAAGGATACCAGCGTTGTCGCCAGCTTGACCTTGGTTAAGGTTTTTCTTAAATGCTTCGATACCAGTAACAACTGAGTTCTGTGATGCTTTAACACCAACGATTTCAACTGGATCGTTGATCTTAACAATACCTTGTTCGATACGACCAGTAGCAACTGTACCACGACCCTTGATTGAGAAAACGTCCTCAATAGGCATTAGGAATGGCTTGTCTAGGTCACGAGTTGGTTCTGGGACGTATTCGTCAACAGCCTTGATAAGGTCAAGGATAGCTTGTTCAGCTTCTGCATCACCTTCAAGAGCCTTAGTAGCAGAACCCTTGATGATTGGAGCGTTGTCGCCATCGAAACCATTCTTGTCAAGAAGTTCGCGGATATCCATTTCAACTAGTTCAACTAGTTCAGGATCTGCAAGGTCCATCTTGTTCAAGAAGACAACGATCTTAGGCACACCAACCTGCTTTGCAAGAAGTACGTGCTCACGAGTTTGTGGCAATGGACCATCGTTTGCAGCAACTACGAGGATAGCACCATCGATTTGTGCAGCACCAGTGATCATGTTCTTTACGTAGTCGGCGTGACCTGGCATGTCGACGTGAGCGTAGTGACGAGTTTCTGACTCGTATTCCTGGTGAGATGAAGCGATCGTGATACCACGTGCGCGCTCTTCAGGTGCGTTGTCGATCTGAGCGTAGTCGACTTTCTTGTTTACATCACTTGGGAAGTGCTTCGCAAGTGTTGCAGTAATAGCTGCGGTCAATGTTGTTTTACCGTGGTCAACGTGACCCATAGTACCAACGTTGACGTGAGGCTTGGTTCGATCGAAATCTGCCATTTAGTTCTCCTAATTAATTATTTTTCGCGCGCAGCCAGTAATGAATCCGCGACGTATGAGGTCGATTATACAGTGTTTTTCAGCAGACGTAAAGAGTTATCGGGGGGAGACATCCAACAAGGCTATGCAGTATATAGACTATTGCTCGCCAGGGTGTTGCTGCGAAGCGATAAGATAATCAAAGAACTTCCCCTGCACCAAGCGCTCGCTAGCTGTAATGAGCTGCAACTGGACAGCAACACTCATCTTCATATGAGCAAAGGCCGACTCCAGTTCTGGCGCCAAAGCATATCCTATCCCCGCTAAGTCCGGTTGAGTGAGCGGTGTAATAAGCGCATCCCTTAGCACACGCCATGGGCACTGCGTACTATACTCACACCTAAGAGTGGCGCCGCTACCTCGACAGCTGACATCATGAACCTCAGATACGCGTTCGATGATTGCCGCGCCAACGTGGTAATACCAAGCCTCCGCCTCTTGAAGCGTCGTAGATTGGACAAGATCACCCGCCATGTAACGAAGTGGAAATAAGAGTAACATTTCTTTCGCCTGGCGGTGTAACTCGTCACTATTAAACATATCGTCACTCGGTAGAAGGTCGGCCATACCCTCTCGCAGACGTACAACCGCTTCTCCATCATCGAGATCATAATAGTCTTGCAGTAAATCATCAACGGCAAATAATATATCGTATGCGGCATCTGTACGCTCTACGCTGTCCAGCACCTTGAGGTAACTTCGCAGGGCACGATCGCGCCGCCCTGACAGGGCGGCATAACTGTCATGATTCCGATACGGCACTTCGTTAGTGTTAAATTCCGCCACGAACAACTCCTCGTTTTGGCGTACTATAGCACTAGAATATTATATTGTCTATGTCCTGACGCATGTGCGCAACGACCGGGGCGACATAGACTTCACATTGCTCCCCATCCTTATTTAGTGCCGTCTCGCAGACAACCGGTAAAGACACCTCAGTTTCCTTTGCCGCCTTGAGCTTACCAATAGCGAGTTGCATTGTCCGCCCAGGGTTAAACTGAATAGGGGTATATTGCTGACATAAAAACACCGCCACTTGGGCGGTGTTTTATTCGATTGCGACGAGCGATTATTTACTTGCGCGCTTCTCGATGATCTCCTGTGCAACATTTGGTGGAACTTCTTCGTAGTTCGCAAGTTCCATTGTGCTAGCTGCACGACCCTGGCTCATTGAGCGAATGTCGCCAGTGTAACCAAACATGCTTGCAAGCGGTACAAATGCCTTGATGAGCTTAGCACCACCCATGAGGTCTTCCATAGCTTCAATGCGACCACGGCGAGAGTTTAAATCGCCAATGATATCACCCATGAAGTCTTCTGGGGTTGTTACTTCAACCTTCATAACTGGCTCTAGTAGGATTGGCTTCGCCTGCTTTACACCTTCGCGTGTTGCAAGACTACCAGCCAACTTAAAGGCGAGTTCGCTCGAGTCGACATCGTGGTAGCTACCATCATAAAGTGTAGCCTTAACGTCGACAACTGGGTAGCCGGCTATAACACCGCTATCTAGCGTCTCGCGCACACCAGCTTCAACTGGCTTGCGGTATTCTTGTGGAACCACACCACCCTTAATTTCGTCAAAGAACTCGAAGCCCTTACCAGGTTCGTTCGGTTCGAAGCGAATCCAAACATCACCATATTGACCACGGCCACCGGATTGCTTAGCATGCTTACCTTGCACTTCTGCGGTACCCTTGATTGACTCACGGAAGGCAACTTGCGGCTCACCGATGTTTGCCTCAACGTTGAATTCACGCTTCATGCGGTCGATAAGAATATCCAGGTGAAGCTCACCCATTCCTGACATAATTGTCTGACCAGTTTCTTCGTCAGTGTGAACGCGGAATGTAGGATCTTCTTCAGCAAGACGTTGCAATGCGATGCCCATTTTTTCCTGGTCAGCCTTAGTCTTTGGCTCAACGGCAATTGATACTGGAGGATCTGGGAATGTGATTGACTCAAGTGCGATAGGGTGCGCAGGGTCAGTCAAAGTGTGACCAGTAAAGGTACCCTTTAGACCGACGACAGCTGCGATGTCACCTGCACTAACAGAGTCGATTTCTTCACGCTTGTCAGCGTGCATACGAACGATACGGCCAACGCGTTCCTTTTCACCAGTCGTGGTGTTAAGCACGTAGCTACCAGCCGTAAGCTTACCTGAGTACACACGTACAAAGATCAACTTACCAACAAATGGGTCAGTTGCAAGCTTAAATGCAAGTGCCGCCATTGGTTCTTTTTCGTCTGGCTTACGTGACACTTCATCACCAGTCTTTGGGTTTGTACCCCAGATGGCGTCAACGTCTAGTGGACTAGGAAGATAGTCAGTCATAATGTCGAGAAGTTTCTCAACAATAACACCACGACCATCACCACCACTTACAAGATAGAAGTCGCCCGCAAGAACACGCTTACGAAGACCGCGCTTAAGTTCTTCAGTTGAAATTGCATCGACGCCACCTTCGAAGAACTTGTCCATTAGTTCATCTTCAGCTTCAACTGCAGCTTCAACAAGCAACGCACGAGCGTTAGTAGCTTTTTCTAGCATGTCAGCAGGAATTTCGCCTTCAACCAGTGCCTTGTCAGTATAGTCACTATAGGTGTAGGCCTTCATTTCGACTAGGTCAACAAGACCATTGATATCTTTTTCAAATCCAATTGGCAGGTGAACAGGAAGAGCGTTCTTTGATAGACGAGTGTGAATACTTTGAAGTGATTTATAGAAATCACCACCGGTCTGGTTAATCTTATTGATAAAGCAGATACGAGGCACACCGTATTTGTTTGCCTGGCGCCAGACAGTTTCAGACTGAGCTTCAACGCCCATCTTACCGTCAAAGATAGTAACCGCACCGTCAAGAACACGAAGTGAGCGTTCTACTTCTGCGGTAAAGTCAATGTGACCTGGGGTATCAATGATGTTAATCTTATGACCCTTCCAGAAACAAGTGACAGCAGCTGAGGTAATCGTGATACCACGTTCTTTTTCCTGAGCCATCCAGTCAGTGGTCGCACCGTCACCTTCGCCACGAACTTCACCAATTTTGTGGTTAATACCAGTTCGGTACAGAATACCTTCAGTTGTTGTGGTTTTACCGGCATCAATGTGCGCGATAATACCGATATTACGAAAGTCCTTTAGGGGGACGTTTTTTACTGCCATAAAGTATTGTCTCTTCCTCGTTAATTAATTACTGCCTGCTATTTTTAGACATAAAAAAAGCGCTATAGACCTATTTTAGCAGAAAACAGCCAACCTGACTAGAGGAGTCGGCGTATATCTTCACCCCGTCACCTTCTCCGACCAACCTCACGATTAGGCGTATGTGATAATACCAACCGGCGAAAGACTTAGTACTTTAATTGGTGAATGTCTTTGAGTGGCATATACTTTGCATCTTTAAGCTTGCCGTCGCGATTAACCATAACTAGCGATAATCCAACGGGTTTATTCGTCTCTACAGGTATACCTGGAATTACGTCAGCGACGAGCCCATTTATTGTAGTGTATGACTCGACGCCCTTAGGAGTTTTATCGCTCACTTCATAAGCTTTTCCGCCAACGATAATACCCGACTCACGGTCGAGCACTTTACTAATTGCAGTACTTAAAGCGTCAGCAACCCCAGGCTTACTAATTGACATACCGTATTTTCCTAATGCACGTAGATAATGGGTACTTTTTAACTCTACATAGTCAGCCGACTCACCGGCCATCATCTCATCATCAATCCGCCGAAGCATCACAATGAGACCATCTTGCACTTTGCCATCTAAATTAGCAATCGACTCGTTACGTCCACGTCGTCGTACGAGCGCATCAACCTCGATCTGCGCAGCCTCGTTACAGTCCACTGTCATACTTGCCTGCGTATGCGACGTTAAAATAGGCAAACCGTCCCTATCGGTCATCTGACTTGTCACAACCCCTACAGGGTCGTTGCCATGTAATCGCACTCCTACCCGCCAACAGTCAGCTTCAACATCTTCCCAAGCACACGATACAATACGCTGCGCCTGAAACAGCTGCTCTTCAAAGACCGCTAGTGGCCGCATCGAGTGCCGCGCATCAAGCCCTACGGTAAAAGAAAGATCATCACTCTTATCACCCTGTGTAACTGAAAAATTTGCTTTTCGCACTGACGGACCGCTAACGCGGAGCATAGTGTAACTGAGGGGAACACCCTTTCGCTGCATATCTGCAAGGCGCTTATCTAAATCCAGAGCAACCTCTTTAGCAAGCTCCTCACTAGCAATCCGCTGCGCAGAGACTTCTGCCCCCATTAACATGTATGCTTCGAGAGCTTGCTGCAATTGCTCTTCACGCTCATAGAAATTATTTTGCTCGCCCGTCCCACCGTCACTGCCGCTCATATGCTCTGTCATAAAATGTCCTTTGCTGTATTTATCAGGATTATGCGACATTAATCGAATGTTTGCAAATGTTTTCCGAAAATAAAACCGCACTTGCGTATAAAGCAAGTGCGGTAGATGCCAAGACGTACGAATTTACTGGGCCGTAACGCCGGGCTCTCGCTGCGAACAGATAACGACTAAGATAACCGTAATACCAACAATCACATGCGGCAGCCATACGTTCAGTGCGTTATTAGCAAAGCCGAAGAGGAATGGTGATAGTAATAGTAGGCTTGATGCGAGCACATCAATGACGAGGTGGTAGCGCATGTTAATTACCTTGAAAACGCCCCATTCGTAGTTTGTCAGCAAGCTATAGAGGAACAGGCCGACACCCAGTATCATTGGGATCGCAACGGCTGCACCGCCAACTGACTGGAAGCCGAAAATCATTGGGGCTAGTATAAGGGCAATCGCCACGATATAGTCGAGTGCGCCATGAACTTTGGTTGGTATAAATTGTAATGACATAATTGTTCTCCTTTATTACGTTGTCGATATAGTAAACTAAATTATTTTGCAACAATGTAAGATTTCCTACATCACCCGCTATACTAATGACATGGACATCGTGGAATACGTAAGAAAGTGTCCGGTGCGACACTTTACAAAGGGTGAAATTCTACTTAGTGAAGGTGACGTATCAGATACATTGCTCGCCATTCGTAGCGGGTACGTTAAAGTAACCTCTCTTGACGATGAGGGTAATGAGCGCATGCTCTGGATTGCTGGACGCTATGATATCGTCCCGACTGAACGCCTCTTTTCTCGTCACAGCCCTTTGCGGTTCTTTTATACAGCGCTGTCAGATTGTGATGTGTATGAGATTAATAAGGCCGATTTTCTTACAAAAGCCAAGGCGGATATTACACTCATGACTGAAGTGGCGACAAGTATGAGTAACCACTACGACGATCTCTTGGCACGGGTTAATACTGTTGGACAAACAAGCATCCATGAAAAGCTCATCGCCACCCTTCACTACGTCGCCACTCGCTTTAGCGCCGAGCAGTCTGTTGACTTATACCAATTAGGCCTACATCTCACTCACAAGGACCTTGCAGAAATGATCGGCTCCACTCGTGAAACCACGTCAGTAGAACTGCAAAAGCTACGTCAAGCTGGCTCGATCGAATATGACCGCGCACGCTTTATTATTCACACCGATAAATGTTCGCTGTAAGCTACATTACAGACTAGGCTGTCGGTGAATGCTACTGTTTTTGAAGGAGGATTTATCTATGCAACCATCAATTACACTTAACAATGGCGTTAGTATGCCGCAATTTGGCCTAGGCGTATGGCAGGCTCAAGACGGAGAGGAGGTCGAAACAGCCGTAACAACCGCCATTGATGCAGGCTACCGCCTTATAGATACCGCAGCTGTGTATGGTAATGAACGAGGGGTTGGACGTGCCATTGCTCGCTCGAAGGTTCCTCGTGAAGAACTATTCATTACCACAAAGGTATGGAATGCCGATCAAGGCTATGATCAAACTCTGGCTGCGTTCGATAAAAGTATGCAACGACTTGGGCTTAATTACCTTGACCTCTACCTCATTCACTGGCCAGTTCCAGCGAAAGATACGTATCTCGATTCTTGGCGAGCTTTAGAGAAGCTATACGCTGAAGGTAAGGTCAGAGCAATCGGGGTCAGTAATTTTTTACCAGAGCACCTTGAGCGCGTCCTGAATGAGGCGACCATTGTTCCGGCAGTTAATCAAATTGAACTTCACCCTCGATTTGCCCAAAAAAATCTCCGCGAGTTTTGCAAGTCACGCCATATAGCCGTGGAATCATATAGTCCCCTAGGTGGGAGTGGTGGCGACCTTCTCTCGGAGCCACTACTCCAACAGATTGGCGACAAATATGGTAAATCTGCCGCGCAAGTTATATTACGCTGGCACATCCAACACGGCTTAATCGTTATTCCAAAATCAGTCACGCCCGCGCGTATTCAACAGAACATCGACATATTTGGCTTCGCCTTAAGTGACGGTGATATGATGTCAATTGACGCATTAAATACAAACAGTCGTGTTGGGTCCGATCCAAAGACCGCTAATTTCACCTGAAGGACAGACCTTATGCAACTTGCTCATAGGCTCGGCCTCGTTCACTGGTAGTGATACTGGCAAACAAAAAACTCCGCGATAAGCGGAGTTTTTTGTTACTTGCAGTAATTAGCTGCGAGCAAAGTGGGCGAAAGCACGGTTGGCTTCGGCCATCTTGTGAGTGTCTTCTTTCTTCTTGAAAGCAGCACCGGCTTCGTTATGAGCATCGATGATCTCAAGCGCAAGACGCTGAGAGTATGGAATACCCTTACGAGCACGAGCAGATTGCACTAACCAGCTAAATGCATAGTGCAAACGGCGGTGACCTTCAACTGGAAAAGGAATCTGGTAGTTCGCCCCACCAACACGTCGAGATTTAACTTCGAAGTTTGGCGAAACGTTCTTTAGTGCCTTTTCAAAGACTGCGAGTGGATCTTCGCTATCAAGCTTCTTTGCAGCTTGCTCTAACGCGTCGTAGACGGCACGTTCGGCAATAGACTTCTTGCCATCGAGGATAGACTTGTTAATAAGACGCTGTACAAGAACAGACTGGTACTTGCGATCAGGTGACAATACACGCTGAAGGCTTTTAGTTACTTTACGAGGCATGACTACTTGTCCTCCTTCTTAGCACCGTACTTAGAACGGCCTTGTTGACGTTTTGCAACACCTTGAAGGTCAAGTGCACCACGAACGATGTGGTAGCGCACACCTGGAAGGTCTGGCACACGGCCACCGCGTACGAGAACAACAGCGTGCTCTTGTAGGTTGTGACCTTCACCGCCAATGTATGCCCATACTTCTTGCTGGTTCGTAAGACGAACACGAGCAACTTTACGAAGAGCTGAGTTTGGCTTTTTAGGTGTTTTAGTTGTGACCTTAATACATACACCACGCTTAAGTGGAGCATTCTGGTCGTAGTAGCGGGTTTTAAGCGCGTTGTGGATACGGCCAAGCGCTGGTGACTTTGACTTCTTGTTCGCAGTCGCGCGAGGCTTACGTACCAATTGGTTAATCGTTGGCATGAAAACTCCTGTTATTCAATTATTGTCGAGATAAGATGTATCTCTTGTATAGTCCGGCTTCAGCATCGCCTCGCTATGTCATACTAATTGGCATTTACCTGGTGTGTACACATTCTTCCACCAAATAATCCAACTAGAGGAAACTCACTGATAATCATACCAGATACGGGTCAGTATATCAAGGTAATATATCTGTTAAAAAGGAACTAATAACTACACACTCCTTCCCCGCCCTCTCGGGCTGCTGGCCATATAAACCATTCAGTCCGATACAAAACATCCTAGTATCCGGAATGCCAGAGCACAGTTGCAATTATATATTTTAATATAAAAAGGCCCGTTGATCGGGCTCAAGTTGAACCAACGTTCAACGGGCCTTTTCAACGGGACATACACCCCTCATAGGGTGAGTAGTTACGGACGCCCGCTCAAGTCATGGAGAGTGCTGGCGTCCAGCAGCTCCTTAACAAGCTTTGGGTTATCCTTGTGCTCATGCATTGCTGCACGAAGCGCCGTGCCGGGCGCTTTTGAGTTCAGCGCCTGTGTCACGATCTCGTTCTGGCCACGAAACATCGTCTTGGCCTTTACAACAAACCGCTTCATACCTGTAAAGATACTTGCCATGATTGCTTTCCTTTGCTACTTGATGTCGTACTGCCGAATGACCGTGCGAATGCGAAGTTGAAGAGAGATTTTAGCTTCTCTTTCCAGCTTCTCCGCTTCGGTTTCGTCAGTCTTCTTGGGGATGACTTCTTCATCCATACGCACCATGACGGCTGATGCCTGTCTCAGACTCGTTGAGTCCTGAATGTCTTTGACATTCCGAAACATAACCTTCAGCATACAAAGAAGCGCAGGGGCGTTCTCTCTCGGCGTCGTCCTTTCGGATCTTCTTTCGAGCGGCATTACTCCCACCTGTAAATCCTCTCTTGGTACGTCGATCAATGATCGAAATGTCTGCGTGGCGATCACCACTCAGATTGAGCATGATAATAGCATAAAATAACAAAAAAAGCAATACCCCCGCTCTTTCGAACAGGGGTATTACTATGTTGGACATTGAACTAACTAGGCAGCAAGTTCAAGATCTTCAGCGATTTCGCTGACGAGGTCTTCGTCGACATCATCACTTGGGACACCAGTTCCAACAGGAATCTTGCGACCAATGATAACGTTTTCCTTTAGACCATGGAGACGGTCGGCACGACCACTAACGGCTGCATTGATGAGAACGCGTGTCGTATCTTGGAACGAGGCAGCTGATAGCCAGCTATCGCTCCAGATTGACACCTTCGTAATACCAAGGAGTAGCTGTGTGTAACCAACAAGCTCTTTACCTTCAGCGGCGAGTTCAGCGTTTGCTTCAACGACTGACGCCTTTGAAACGATATCGCCCGTAACGAATGCGCTGTCGCCAGATTCTTCAATCTGAACGCGGCTAAACATCTGTCGCACGATGATCTCAAGGTGCTTGTCAGCAACGTCTTGACCCTGTGCGGCGTAGATGCGAAGCACTTCGTTAATAATGTAACGCTGCGTTGCTTCTGTACCCTTAAGACGCATCAAATCATGGAGATTCAATGAACCAATCGTTAGACGATCACCAGCTTCGACTTGATCACCAGCACGGACAACAAGTTGTGTCGCACCAGAGATTTCGTAACGAACAGGTGCGCCAGCGTTAGCAGCAAGAACAAGTGTGTCTTCTGCAACTTCAACCACACCGTCAAATGGTGCCACAAGCGGCTTGCTTTCACTTTCAGCCGTTGCAAGAACATCACCAACTTTCACGTTGCTACCAGCCTTAACAGTTACCGTACGGCCGTTAAGCGCGATACGTTCAACATGTCCGGCAGCAGGTGTAACCTGAACAATATACTTCTTACCATCTTCCCAGACGTCAACCGTACCAGTGACTTCCGTCATAGTCGCTTGACCCTTTGGTGAACGAGCTTCAAATAGCTCTTCAACACGAGGCAAACCTTGGGTAATGTCACCACCGGCAACACCACCTGCGTGGAAGGTCTTAAGGGTTAGCTGCGTACCAGGCTCACCGACTGATTGTGCGGCGATAACACCGACAGGTTGCGCCTTGTCGACAAGTGCGCCAGTTGCCATGTCGATACCATAACTCTTCTGTGGGATACCACGAAGGTTCTTAGTTGAAAGGACTGACTGAATCTTAACACTTGTAATCTTCTCATCCGCTTCAATGCCGTCAGCGATTTCACGAGTAATCAGCTCGTCCTTAGCGATGTGACCAGGAACTTCTTCGGCAGTAAAGCGACCAGTAAGGCGGTTGCCAAAGGCAATCATCGTTAGTTCAGATTCGCTACGGTTGATTGCAAATCCGTCGTCATCGCCAGCTTCATCAGCCACAGTAAAGACGTCCTGTGACACATCAACCAGACGACGAGTCAGGTAGCCTGAGTCAGCAGTCTTAAGCGCGGTATCGATAAGACCCTTACGTGCACCACGTGTTGCCACGAACTGCTCAAGGGAGCTAAGACCATCTTTGTAGTTTGAGCGAATTGGAAGCTCAATTTCCTGGTTGCTTGCATCCACCATGATACCGACCATTGCGCTCGCAAGCTTAACGTTCGAGATATCACCACGAGCACCTGAGTTGACCATGACACTAATGCTGGTGTCCATGTTCTTTAACTGATCTTGCAAGAAGTCAGTTACCTTACGGTCAACACCACGCCATGCAGCCACTGTTAACGTATAACGCTCTTCGTCAGTAACAAGACCTTGGTCGTACTGTTCAGAGATCAATGTAGTCTTTGCGTCACCTTCAGCAACAAAGGCAGGGATTTCACTAAATTGGATGTAGTCGTCTTTACCAGTTGATACCGCGGCGATTGTTGCGAAGCGGAATGCGAGACCCTTCATCTTGTCAGCAGTCTTTGCAGTCTCTTCAGCGCCGTATTGAGTAAAGATCTTTGCAAGAACTTTCTTTAGTTGCTTCTTGTTCTGGACAGCGTTATCGTAAGGATATTCTGCAGGCAAAATTTCGTTAAAGAAGACACGACCAAGTGTTGTTTCGCGGATTTTACCTTTAGCGAACACACGAATTGGGCTTTGGAGTTGCAACTTATGGTTGTCGTAAGCCATTTCAGCTTCGTACACAGAACTATAAGCCTTTACCTCGTCGGTTTGTGCGCTCGGCTTGACGTAAGTTAGGTAGTAGTTACCAAGCACGACATCCTGACCGATGTTAAGTACTGGCGCACCGTCAGCTGGCTTCAAAAGGTTGTTCGTTGCACTCATCAATTCGCGAGCTTCACGCTGCGCATCATCAGATAGTGGCAAGTGGACAGCCATCTGGTCACCGTCGTAGTCGGCGTTAAATCCGTTAGCTACGAGTGGGTGCAACTGAATTGCCTTACCTTCAACCAGTTTAGGCTGGAAGGCCTGGATTGATAGACGGTGAAGAGACGGTGCACGGTTCAAAAGAACGTACTTACCTTCAATGACCGCATCAAGCGCATCCCACACAAGTGTGTCACCTGCTTCGATAAGACGAGTTGCAGAACGGATATTGTGAGCGTGCTCACCACGGATTAACCAGCTAATGACAAATGGCTTAAAGAGTTCAAGCGCCATTTGTTTTGGAAGACCACATTGGTGAATCTTAAGCTTAGGACCAACGACAATGACAGAACGGCCTGAGTAGTCAACGCGTTTACCAAGAAGGTTCTGACGGAAACGACCCTGCTTACCCTTGAGCATATCACTGATTGATTTAAGACGACGGCGACCACCAGTTGCATTTACTGCACGACCACCACGAGCTGCACTGTTGTCGATCAATGCGTCAACCGCTTCTTGAAGCATGCGCATTTCGTTTCGGCAGATGACTTCAGGAGCGTTAAGGTCCATAAGCTTCTTAAGGCGGTTGTTACGGTTAATAACACGGCGGTAAAGGTCATTAAGGTCTGACGTCGCAAAACGGCCACCAGTAAGTTGCACCATTGGACGTAGGTCCGGTGGAATCACTGGAAGAACAGTTAGCGTCAAACTGTTTGGCTTAATACCGGCAGCGTGCATCGCTTCAAGTACCTTAAGGCGCTTAAGGAGTTTCTTCTCACGTTGTCCCTTGGCATTTTCAACTTCTTCAGTTAGTTCAGCAATTAGCTGTGGCAGATCGATTTGATCTAACAATGCTTTCATTGCTGTACCGCCCATACCAACCTTAACTAGCTCTTCGTATTCTTCTGGAAGATTACGGTAGTCAGTTTCGTTGATAAGTGCGTTTTGGACAAGGCTTTCAAGCTGAGATTTCTTTAGGGTGTAGCCTTCGTTTAGCTCTTCAACTTCGCGTGATTGCTGTTCAGCTAGGGCTTTTACGTCAGCACCTTCTTCTTCGGCAGCTTTTTCAGCACGAATCTTAATTGCCATACGTGCAGCTTCAGTTTCTGCTTCAAGATCAGCAAGGTACTGGTCGCGCTTTTCAGCATCAACTTCAAGTACAACGTAAGTAGCAAAGTACGCAATGCGTTCAAGGTTACGAACCGTAATACCAAGGAGAAGTGACATGGCACTTGGCGTACCACGCATAAACCAGATGTGCGCTACAGGAGCTGCAAGGCTAATGTGCGCCATACGCTCGCGACGAACGATAGACTTAGTGACTAGCTCACCATTCTTGTCGATCGCAGCTTCGCGTGAACGTACACCCTTTAGCTTGTTGTCGTGTGGGTTAATATCTTTTACTGGTCCGAAGATTCGTTCACAGAAAAGACCGTCACGCTCAGGCTTCTGGGTACGGTAGTTAATAGTTTCAGGCTTGGTGACTTCCCCGTGACTCCATTTTAGGATGTCTTCAGGGCTAGCAACTGCCAGACGGACTGCATCAAAGTCAGCAATGCCGTTATTAGCGAGAATACGACTCATCTTACGCCTCCTCCTTAATTTCTTCTATTTCGTCAATATCTTGAATACTTACACCATCTTCGATGTCACCAAGTTCGTCAGCTTCATCAAGGATTGTTTCAAGTTCTTCGTCATCAAATACGATCTCCGCAGGAACAGTCTTATCAGCTGGACCGCTTGTTGCGATGATAGCTTCAGCATCGATAGCGACGTCTTCACTCTCATCAAGCAGGTCAACACGAAGACCAAGACCCTGAAGTTCTTTTACAAGGACGTTGAATGATTCTGGTAGTTTTGGACCAACAATCGCTTCGTTCTTGATAATAGACTCGTAGGCTTTCGCACGTCCGTAAACGTCGTCAGACTTAATGGTGAGCATTTCCTGAAGAGTTGTGGCAGCGCCATATGCTTCAAGTGCCCAGACTTCCATCTCTCCAAATCGCTGACCACCGTTTTGCGCTTTACCACCAAGTGGCTGCTGGGTGACCATTGTGTATGGACCTGTTGAACGTGCGTGAATCTTATCGCTTACCATGTGGTGAAGCTTAATGATGTGCATAACACCAACAGTTGTACGCTCTTCGAAGGCGTCACCAGTACGACCGTCGAATAATTGCGACTTACCATCACGAGCATAACCAGCTTTTTCAAGCTCATCGCTAATAACCTCGTTTGGCACACCGTTAAATGGAGGAGTTGCAACCTTGTACCCAAGAGCACGAGCTGCCATACCAAGGTGTGTTTCAAATAGCTGTCCAATGTTCATACGTGAAGGGACACCGAGTGGGTTTAAGACCACGTCAACTGGCGTACCATCTTCCATGAATGGCATATCTTCCACAGGGAGGATGCGTGCAACAACACCCTTGTTACCGTGACGACCAGCAAGCTTGTCACCAACACTAATCTTACGTAGCTGTGCAACGAAGATCTGGATTTGCATAAGTACACCGGCTTTAAGTTCATGACCGTTTTCACGGCTGAAGATCTTTACGCCAACGACTTTACCGCCACCAGCATTGTTCATGCGCTGTGAAGTGTCACGAACATCCTTAGCTTTTTCACCGAAGATCGCACGAAGAAGGCGCTCTTCGCTTGAAAGTTCCTGCTCACCCTTTGGTGTAATCTTACCGACAAGAACGTCGCCAGATTTAACCTCAGAACCGACTTGAACGATACCGTTTTCATCGAGGTGACGAAGTGAGTCTTCTGAAACGTTTGGAATGTCACGTGTGACAATTTCTGGACCAAGCTTCGTTTCGCGAACTTCTACGGTGTAGTCTTTAATGTTGATGCTAGTAAGGGCATCTTCTTTAACGATACGATCTGAAAGTACGATCGCGTCGTCCATGTTATAGCCACCCCATGGCATGAAGGCTACCGTAAGGTCGCGACCAAGTGCTAATTCACCATCAGCAATTGAAGCACCTTCAATAAGAATGTCGCCTTCACTGACCTTTTGACCACGTAGGACACGAACTTTTTGGTTAATTGAACGGTCGTCGTTAGATTTTGCAAAGTGAACAACTTCGTAAATCTTTACGCCATCTTTGTACTTAACGTGAACTTCATCACCATCCGCACGAACCACTTCACCGTCAGCCTCTGCGACGATCAATTGACTAGTGTTTTTAGCAAGTTCAGTTTCAATACCAGTACCGACAACGGCAGCTTCTGGATTGAGAAGAGGAACAGCCTGCTTCTGCATGTTTGAACCAGTCAATGAACGGTCGACACGGTTCTTTTCAATGAATGGGACAAGACTGGCAGTTGATCCAAGGATTTGCTTGTTTGCAGCATCCATGTATGTGACATCAGCTGAGTCAACCTGAGCAGGGTTAAGGTTGTCACGAGCGCTAACACGCTCAGCAACAAAGCTACCATCATCGTTTAGCTTCGCACCAGCATCAGCGATAACTTCGCCAAGTTCCTGTGAAGCGTCAAGATAAACAACTTCGTCGGTAACTTTACCGTCAACAACTTTAAGGTATGGTGTTTCAATAAAGCCGTATTCATTAACACGGGCGTACGACGCAAGGTTAAGTACGAGTCCAATGTTAGCACCTTCTGGTGTCTCGACAGAACAGAGACGACCGTAGTGAGTTGGGTGAGCATCACGAACGTCAAAACCAGCACGTTCGCGTGAAAGTCCACCAGGACCCATTGAACTTAGGCGACGCTTGTGTGAAAGCTCGGCGAGTGGGTTTACTTCGTCCATAAGCTGTGAAAGCTGTGAACTTGCGAAGAACTCACGAACTGCAGCAACAACCGGACGAGCATTGATAAGCTGGCCTGGAGTAACCGTTTCAAGGTCGCTCATACTCATGCGATCCATTGCGTTACGTTGCATGCGGAGCATACCAACACGGAACTGACGAGCAACGAGCTCACCGACTAATTTTACGCGGCGGTTAGAGAGAGCGTCGATATCATCGGCAGCTTCTTGTGTGTTATTAAGGCGAATGATTTCCTTGATGATAGCGATAAGGTCGCTCATTTGGAAAACACGGTTTTCAGTCGTGTTTGGCACTTCCAAGCCAAGGCGTTGGTTTAACTTATAACGTCCGACACGGCTGTAGTCAAAACGCTTGAAGTCGAAGAACATACGCTCAATCATACTGCGAGCGTTATCGACAGTAGCAAGATCACCCGGTCGAAGACGGCGGTAAACTTCGATAAGCGCTTCGTTTGCACCACGTGCTGGGTCTTTTTCAAGAGTTGCATCGATGTACTTAACTTCACCAGTATCCACATCAGCGAACAATGACTTGATCTCTGAAGTCTTGTTGTGGCCAAGGGCGCGTAGCAATGTCGTAACAGGAAGCTTACGGCGACGATCAATCTTGACGTAAATAGTACCGTTTGATGCGGTCTCAAACTCTAGCCATGCGCCACGGCCAGGAATAAGCTTTGCACCGTAATTGTTACGGCCAACAGCGCTGTCGGCAGTGAAGAACACACCAGCCGAACGGATAAGCTGTGATACAACGACACGTTCAGTCCCGTTAATCACAAAGGTACCGCGATCAGTCATCCATGGGTAGTCACCAAGGTAAATTTCCTGCTCTTTTACTTCACCAGTTACCTTGTTGGTAAGTTCAACATTTGCGTGCAGTGGTGCATCAAATGTAAGGTTGTTTTCTTTAGCATCCTGCTCACTTGTCTTTGGATCCTGGAATGCATACTCTTTGAATCGCAATTCAAGTTTCTGACCAGTATAGTCCTCGATCGGGTTAAGTTCTGCAAATATTTCACTCAAACCAGTCTCGACGAATTCACGCCATGAGTCTTTCTGGTGAGCGATTAGATTTGGTAGTGGTAAAGCGGTGTCGTCCTTTGTAAAGAACACACGC